>JAESGH010000079.1_pt1 | contig 354147 bp, 342 predicted proteins | sample 9269641 | NCBI WGS metagenome assembly JAESGH01 (sample SAMN14515345, study PRJNA621665) | algae metagenome | isolation source: Phormidium tanganyikae FI6-MK23 and co-occurring heterotrophs from granitic... | place: USA: Fort Irwin, California | collected 1998-05-24
AACGGTTTATCCGCGAGTGCTATCACCTTGGCAATTCCTTTGCATTGATCAAGTGGTTATTTGAGTTTGTCCTTCATCAACAGGTGTTTAAGTTCCCTAAGCTTGAACTGTATGGCGTTTTTTCACGAGTCAAGTAGGATCGCTATAGAAGGACTTAATCAAGATGAAAGCCTGCAATATTTCTATCGGAACTTGCTCTGGAGAGCGTTCGAGGAATATCTGTTGACAAGTTGGCAAGCAGGGCAAGAAGAATTTGGTTTTGATGAAGAATTAGATACCTTCCACCCACACTCACATAATCTGAGAGTTTGGCATACAGTTGTAGATGAACTGGTGGATCGCATCTTCTGGGATCGGGACTGGGCAATAACTTCAAATCATCCAGAAGTGCTGGACGGCATGGAAGAAGAGTTGAGCCAACCGCCGGACTGGGTGACTATTTCACGAATCGACTGCCGCAAGTGACTCCAGAACAGGCAAAAATTGCGTTAGCTGAAATCCGGAATTGGCAATTAAATACTTCAATCGAATAAACTTCAAATGGCTTGTCGATGAGAATGTACTTCATTCAATAGAAGTTCCCGTAGCTCTTTCGCGGTGTCGCCAGTTTCAGGGTTCAGTCGGGAACGAATGAACCGGACTTTATAGTTGCAGGGTATTTGCAATCCGCTCTAGCTTAAATCCTCACCATTCCTGCCTTACAGCGATTGAGATAAAGATTGAGATAAAACGGTGTGCAATGTCGATTGAGATAAGCTACAATCCTCTCTAGCGTTAGGTTTTAGAAATTAATCGGACTCGATTCGTAACCGATCGGTCGTGGGTTCAAATCCCACCATCGGCTTTTTTAAGATAAATTCTGTCTAGGTTGAGTCGCATCACAGAACTCGATTTTGGCTTATAGCTCTAGCTAAATATTGTTTGTTGTGAACAGTCTCTCCCTTTTTGTAGGGGTTCATTTGGTTTGAGAAAGATAACCTTAACCATAAAGACGACTCAAACAGTTCAGTGACATTGAACGATCGCTTTATGAGATTTGGCTTTGGGTGCTGCAAAGTCGATTTTTTAGCATTGATTTCACTGAATAAATCTGGTCTGCTGACTACAACATTTTGGAGATTGTTTTATGACTTCTATTAATACGAGCAACTTGGATCAAGCGATCGTAGTATTTCAGGGTTTGCCCGTCGAGGAGCAACTTGCAACATTAGGAATGTTGTTCAAAGAAATTTCTGGCTCTATTCCCGCTAACACCTTTGGTACAAGCGAAGAGAGTACGCGATTGATTGATCAAATTAAAGGACAGCGACAGGATGAACAACTGCAAACTCTCAGCGATTTCTTAGCAAATAAGACCGCGAAAGGGGATGAAGTGGCGCTTGACCCCCATCCGAGCAAAGCGTTATTAGAACTGATACCGGGTAGCACTCAGCCTGCTCTAACGCGCTACGAATCTCTAGATGCCAATTCTCGCTTGGCGTTCTGGTACCAACTCGGCCAACAGTTGAACGATAGCATTCCGGTGAACTCCTCCCTATCTTCGGAGGCGACTGAATTGCTTACTTCTTTACGATCGCTAGGTGTTGAGCAGCAAGCCGCTTTTCTGAGGCAGATTGCATAGTGAATTGAACGATCGTACTTCAAAGTACGATCGTTCAATTTTTTGACAGATAAAACCGAATGGATTAGCCCATATCTCAAGCGATTCACGGATAATAAGAAAGTTTCCTGTACGGTGAAACCGCTTGTATGAATTCTAAGCTACTCAAACAAGAAGCAAACTCGCTCTATAAAGCGCTATCGCCACTTTTAGCGCTAGATCCCAGATTTGCTGATGTGATTTTGTTGGATCTTGCAAAGCTTGTTCAGCAGTGTGCGCGGGGTAATGGTGAGGTACGCTCTCCTGAGCTACTCGCTTTTCTCGTGGTATATGCCTTGATTAAGCAAGATGCAGAAAAACTGAACGTCGCCATTCATCAATGGGATTCAGAGCGAACGAAGTATGAGAAAACAACGCTGCAAATTATCTTAGATCTAACTCAAAACCAGGCTCAACCCGAACAGTTTCTTCTACCTTCGATCGTGAATCGACTTGATGAAGAAAAAGGAACAAATTATTTGGGCAGTACAGTTAATGCAATTTATAAATTTGCTCAAACGATCGTTAAATCAGATGGCTCTATCAGTTTGCAAGATTTGGAAACACTTTCTCTAATCTGGCAGCGGCTTCATTCTTATCAAAGAATCGCTAACTATCAAGCAGGTTTAGCTTCGGTTTCTAATGCGCCTAATTCAGATAGCCCAGAGCAAGTTTTAGAGGAAGCATTATCTGAACTGAATGACTTGATTGGGCTTGGAAACATCAAGGAGGAAGTGAAAACCTTGGCGAATTTTCTCAAAGTTCAGAAAATTCGAGCAGATCGCGGTTTAGCAAAAACTTCGGTTTCGCTTCATGCGGTGTTTTGCGGCCCGCCAGGGACAGGAAAAACGACCGTTGCTCGATTAATGAGCCGGATTTATCAAGGACTCGGATTTTTGAGCAAAGGTCATCTGACTGAAACCGATCGCTCAGGCATGGTTGCGGGATATATCGGACAGACTGCTGAAAAAGTAGATAACTTGGTGAATTCTGCGCTGGATGGAGTCTTGTTTATTGATGAAGCTTATGCTTTGGTTCCTGGAGAATCGGGACGAGATTTTGGACAAGAAGCGATCGACGTTTTGCTAAAGCGAATGGAGGATTATCGCGATCGATTAGTAATCATTGTGGCGGGATATACCGATGAGATGACAACCTTTATTGAGTCGAACCCTGGATTAGAATCGCGGTTCAATCGCTACTTTTACTTCAATCACTATGAGCCAGAAGAACTGCTAGCGATTTTTGAAAAAATGTGCAACAAAAGTCACTTCAAACTAGCCGAGAGTGCGCGTGAAAAACTGCGATCGGTGTTTGAAGATCTTTATGTAAAACGAGATAAAACTTTCGGAAATGCAAGGCTCGTTCGGAATCTGTTTGAAAGAATTATTGAAAGACAGGCAAATCGTCTTGCTGTTTTGACTTCGCTCAGCGACGAAACTTTGACGACGCTTCTCGCTGAAGATATTCCGGCTGAAGTGGGCAGTCGTTACGCGGGGCAAGTCAAGAATTGAGGCTTGATGAGATCTTTGCGCTCATTCTAGCTATCGTGTACACGCAAGTCGATTGGATCTGTAATCGCCTAGACCTCTCGCCCCCTAAATCCCCCATTCTGGGGGACTTTGAGCAGAAAGAATTTCTAGAACGCCAAGGAATTTCTCAGTTTCAAAGTCTCCCAAATTCGGGGGATTTAGGGGGCTGAAGCCGGCTCAAACGAAGTGATGAACGACTTGTGTGTACATGGTAGATTCTAGAAAGTGAGAAAATCTCGGTATGCGTAAATCCGATAGAATTCTGTTGTTTTGGGCGGATTCTGGGAAATAGATAAAGGTGCAACAGAAATCCGAACGAAACCCACTAGAATGGTTTGGATTTAGAGAAGAGAGCAGAGTTGTACTATGCCCCGTCGCCAAGACCTCCACAAGATTTTGTTAATCGGTTCCGGCCCGATTGTGATCGGGCAAGCCAGTGAGTTTGACTACTCCGGAACCCAAGCCTGTAAAGCGTTGCGGGATGAAGGATTTGAAGTGATTTTGGTCAACTCGAATCCGGCGACGATCATGACCGACCCCGAAACCGCCGATCGCACTTATATTGAGCCGCTGACTCCAGAAATCCTTGAACAAATCATTATTAAAGAGCGTCCCGATGCGCTATTGCCCACGATGGGCGGTCAGACTGCCTTAAATTTAGCGGTCACACTGGCGAAAAGCGGCGTTCTGGAAAAATATAACGTCGAACTGATCGGCGCGAAATTACCCGCGATCGAGATGGCGGAAGATCGCAAACTATTCAAAGAGGCGATGCTGCGGATCGGGATTGGAGTGTGTCCGTCAGGGTTGGCGGAAACGCTCGATGAAGCAAAAATGATCGGACAGCAGATCGGTTCTTATCCGTTGATTATTCGTCCTGCATTTACGATGGGCGGATCGGGCGGCGGGATTGCCTACAACCAGCAGGAATTTGAGGAGATCGCACAGTCGGGTTTGGATGCAAGCCCTGTATCGCAGATTCTGATCGAGAAATCGCTGCTCGGTTGGAAAGAGTACGAACTCGAAGTCATGCGCGATCTGGCAGATAACGTCGTGATTATTTGTTCGATCGAGAATCTTGATCCGATGGGCATTCACACGGGCGATTCGATTACAGTTGCTCCCGCGCAGACGTTGACCGATAAGGAATATCAGCGGCTCCGAGATGCTTCGATCAAAATTATTCGCGAAATTGGGGTCGAAACGGGCGGATCGAATATTCAATTTGCGGTGAATCCAGTCACGGGTGAAGTCGTTGTGATTGAGATGAACCCGCGCGTTTCCCGCAGCTCTGCGCTGGCTTCTAAAGCGACAGGATTTCCGATCGCGAAAATGGCGGCAAAACTTGCGGTCGGCTATTCGCTCGATGAAATTCCAAACGATATTACGAAAAAAACGCCCGCGAGTTTTGAACCCACGATCGATTATGTCGTGACTAAAATTCCCCGATTCGCGTTTGAAAAATTTCCCGGTTCTAAGCCTTATTTGACTACTCAAATGAAATCGGTTGGGGAAGCAATGGCGATCGGGCGAACCTTTCAAGAATCGTTCCAAAAAGCGCTGCGATCGCTCGAAACCGGACGCGCGGGATGGGGTTGCGATAAGCAAGAAGTGCTTCCGAGTTTGGAACAGATTCGCGCAGGCTTGCGGACTCCAAACCCCGATCGCATTTTTACCGTGCGTCACGCGATGCTGATGGGAATGCCCGTAGACGAGATTTTTGAACTCACCAATATTGATCCCTGGTTTCTCGATAAATTGTTTGATCTGCTCGAAACTGAGAAAGCTCTGAAGCGATCGAGCCTCAAAGAGTTGACTGGCGATAAGCTGTTGGTGATTAAGAAGAAGGGGTTTAGCGATCGACAAATTGCGTTTGCTACAAAGACGACTGAAGATGAGGTTCGCGCTTATCGGAAATCGCTGAATGTGATTCCGGTTTACAAAACGGTCGATACTTGTGCGGCTGAGTTTGAGGCGTTCACCCCTTATTACTATTCGACTTACGAGGAAGAAAACGAAATTCTGCCCTCAAGCAAGCCGAAAGTGATGATTCTCGGTGGCGGGCCCAATCGCATCGGGCAGGGGATCGAGTTTGATTACTGTTGCTGTCATGCCTCGTTTGCTCTGCGCGAAGACGGCTACGAGACGATCATGGTGAACTCAAACCCCGAAACCGTTTCGACCGACTATGACACCAGCGATCGCTTATATTTCGAGCCGTTGACGAAAGAAGATGTCCTCAACATCATCGAAGCCGAACAGCCTGAAGGCGTGATCATTCAATTTGGGGGACAAACGCCGCTGAAGCTTGCCGTTCCGCTCGATGCCTTTCTGAAACTGGGAACCGTTCCGACAAAAATCTGGGGAACTTCACCGGACTCGATCGACACTGCCGAAGATCGCGAACGCTTCGAGAAAATTCTCCGAGAGTTAAACATTCAACAGCCAGCCAACGGAATGGCACGGGATTATACAGACGCGAAAAAAGTAGCGCGTGAAATCGGCTATCCGGTCGTTGTGCGTCCAAGCTATGTGCTGGGCGGACGGGCAATGGAAATTGTTTACTCAGATGCCGAACTTGAACGGTATATGACCTATGCCGTTTTAGTCGAGCCGGATCATCCGATTTTGGTCGATCGATTTCTCGAAAATGCGATCGAAGTCGATGTCGATGCGATCGCAGATCACACCGGAAACGTCGTCATCGGCGGCATTATGGAACACATCGAGCAAGCGGGAATCCACTCCGGCGATTCTGCCTGCTCGATCCCGACCATCACATTGAGCGTAGAGGTTGTTGATCAGATTCGCACCTGGACAGTCCAACTCGCAAAAGCACTAAAAGTCATCGGTCTGATGAATATTCAGTTTGCGATTCAAGGCGATCAGGTTTACATCATCGAAGCGAACCCGCGTGCATCCCGAACGGTTCCATTTGTGTCAAAAGCGATCGGCGTTCCCCTCGCAAAAATGGCATCTCGCGTCATGTCGGGCAAAACGCTCGAAGATCTCAACTTCACTAAAGAAGTGATCCCCAAACATATTTCAGTGAAAGAAGCCGTTCTGCCGTTCGATAAATTCCCTGGAACCGACACGATTTTAGGCCCTGAAATGAGATCGACCGGAGAAGTGATGGGGATCGATTCTGACTTTGGCAAGTCTTATGCGAAAGCTGAACTGGCAGCGAGTCAGCGCCTTCCGCTTCAAGGAACCGTTTTTGTATCGATGAATGATCGAGAAAAATCTGCTGTCGTTCCTGCCGTGAAAGACTTGATCGATCTCGGCTTCAAAGTTGTAGCGACTTCTGGAACCCGCAAAACGCTGAAGGAACACGGACTCGATGTTGAACTTGTGCTAAAACTGCACGAAGGTAGACCCCATGTTCTCGACTCGATCAAAAACGAGCAAATTCAACTGATCATCAATACCCCCGCCGGACAGGAGGCACACGAAGACGATCGCTTAATTCGCCGTACTGCCCTTACGTACAAGATCCCCATGATTACAACGATCGCAGGAGCGAAAGCTACAGCAGCAGCGATTCGATCGCTCCAATCCCAACCGCTTACCGTGACCGCACTGCAAGACTACGTCCATCACTAACCCTCACTGGAGCGGAACTCGATCGAGTTCCGCTCCTTCTATCAAAGGATAGATGACAATTTTAGGTTTAACCTTGTATTTCTATAGAACGATTTATGCACAGTTCGGCGCTAAACTTGACCCATTCATCTCTAAATCCTTCAGCGCAATTCTTAAAACTTTGTAAAGCATTTTCATAAACCGTTTTCTTAGTCGAGTTCGATCGATGAATTTCTGATTAAACCTGCTATTCTGTCTCAAAGAAGACATTAGGGAAACTTGTTTTTGATAATGTGTACTCTATGGTGTGGATTGACTGGTAAAGGCACTCGTTTATTGCCGTTCTAGCTGCAATCTTCCTCAGAAACTTTACAAACCTTAATCGAATAGTAGATAATCCTTAATACAACCGTTTGTGCTGCGGTTGAGATGAGTGTTAGAAGCAGCACATTCGTTCACAGCTCATTGAATGAGTTACACCAGCTTTCCCCTTTGTGCTTACGAGCAACAAGCGATCGCTCTAAGCTGCCCTACGGATCTTTTACTCTCTTTGTCTCCCTCACCACTGCTGATGCTTCTATGAAAACTGCTCAGACTCCTACTGATTCCGTTCGGGCTTACCTGCGTGAGATTGGTCGTGTGCCGCTCCTGACGCACGAACAAGAAGTCCTCTATGGTAAGCAGGTACAGCGACTAGCGATCGCCAACTCAGTCAAAGCATCCCTGTTTGAGAAACTGGGCGAAGAACCGGACGATGCGACTTGGGCGCGGACTGCCGAACTCTCAGAAACAGAACTGCGGCAGGTTTTAGCCGAAGGCGAACTCGCGAAGCGCCGCATGGTTGAGGCGAATTTGCGTCTAGTCGTTTCGGTGGCGAAGAAATACACGAAGCGCAATGTTGAACTGATGGACTTGATCCAAGAAGGAACGATCGGGATGCAGCGCGGCGTTGAGAAATTTGATCCCACCAAAGGCTACCGATTTTCGACGTATGCTTACTGGTGGATTCGTCAGGCGATTACAAGAGCGATCGCGGAAAAAGGTCGCACGATTCGCTTACCGATTCACATCACTGAGAAGCTAAATAAAATTAAAAAAGCGCAGCGGAGTTTGTCACAGCAGTATGGACGAGCCGCAACGCTTTCAGAATTAGCGACCGAATTAGATCTACCGATTTCCCAAGTGCGGGACTACCTTGAACGCGCTCGCGTACCGCTGTCGTTAGATTTGCGGGTTGGCGATAATCAAGATACCGAGTTGGGCGAACTGCTCGAAGATCCGGGAGTTTCGCCGGAAGAATTTACGACGCAAACTTCGCTGAAGCTGGATCTGGATGCCCTGATGGCAGATTTAACTCAGCAGCAAAGAGAAGTTTTGATTCTTCGCTTCGGATTAGATGATGGAAAAGCGTTGACGTTGGCGAAAATTGGTGATCGCCTAAACATCAGTCGTGAACGAGTGCGGCAAATCGAGCGGGAAGCGCTGACAAAACTGCGGAAGCGCAAAGGCGATATGGGCGAGTATTTGGCAAGCTGATTTAACCCTCCGGGTAGTGATGTAAAGCTTGAAGCCTTGATACAGTCAGAAAAATCTTCTGGACAAGGCGATGAATATCCAAATGCTCGATCGTACCGTTAGCTTAGGGGAGTTTAGTCTTCACTATCAGCAGTGTGGACGAAATGACGGGCAAGCGTTCCCCATGCTGTTTCTCCACGGTTGGGGAATCTCGGCAGAACCGTATCAAGCAGTTTTAGAACGACTAGGACAAGTGCATCCGGTGTTTGCGCCGGACTTGCCGAGTTTTGCTCGTTCACCTTATAACAAGATGATCCCAGACTACAAAAGCTACGCCGCGTTTCTGGTTGATTTTTTGGATGCTTTAAATTTGGAGCAAGTGCATTTAGTTGGGCACTCGTTTGGGGGTGGGATTGCGATTACGATCGCTGCACTTTTTCCAGAACGAGTGAAGAGCGTTGTTCTTCTGGGCAGCACTGGGATTCCGACCGTTTCGATTCCAGAAATCATTCCGAGACGAGCGATCGAAATGGTAGCGCAACTGTTTTTACCCGAACTAGGGTTGAAATTGACGACCATTCCAAAAGTGTTTTCGCACAATTTACTTTTTAATACAGCGAATTTGCTGCAAGCGTTGCTGCTGTCGTTATACGGGGATTTGAAACATTTATTGCCCAGTGTGCAAGCCCCCACGCTGTTACTTTGGTCAGAGCAAGATTTAACGGAACCATTATCGATCGCTGAAGAAATGGCGGCAACGATCCCAAATTCCGATCTAATAATCGTGCCCGAAGGCTTTCACGAATGGGGGCTTTGGTATCCTGAGAAATTCACTTCAATGGTGCTTGAATTCACAAGCCAAATCACCTAAATCTATTCGTTCATTTCTCGATAAGTTGCCACTGCGGACGGTGAAACGCGATTAAGGTAACGGAAGATCCAATACTTAAAGATCGTGTCTAGAATCACTGGGAAAGTCGCAATAAACAAGAAAATGAAATCGTGATTAGCAGGCAAACCAAAATGTTTTGAAATCCCTTCGAGAATAACTTCCCAACCGTGTGGAGAGTGAAATCCTACAAAGACATCCGTAAACAGAATGATGATAAATGCCTTTGCACTATCGCTCAGACCGTAAACGGTTTCGTCCATAAAAGACTTGAGAATTTCGATTTCACGTTTGCCATTGAGCAACACAAACGTAAAACCGATCGTGGCTAAAATATCTGCAATCCAGTTCTTAATGGCGTTCGCGCTTTGACTAGAAAATGTTTCTGCAACTTCGGTTGCTTTTTCGCGGACTCGAACTTCTACTTCTCCCGATCGCTCTCTTGCTCTCGTTTCGACTTCTTCGGGCGTAAGGATATTGCGATCGAGCGTTTCTTTGATAATATTTTCAAACTTCAAACGCTCCTCAAATCCCTGCAATTCTCGCAATGCTTCTTCTGCCATTTCGCCATTTAGGAAAATCTTGTCCGGATTCTCAATTCTGAACTGATGCGAAATCCAAGCGCCTGGGGGTAATCCATTAGCTAGAACAAAGTTACGGGTCACTTGCTGTACCAACAACGGCACAAGAATCAAGACCAAAACAAATCGCACCGCTAACAAAGTTTTCACTTTAGAAATGCGGTAACTTTGAACGAATTCGGCTTCAGATTTCGGATCAAGATCGCGTCTTAATCGATTTAGCGTAGCGAGAATTGATCGCGGAAGTAAACCTGTTTTATCAGAAATACTTTCAAAATCTTCGGAGGTTTTTACAGCAGTTGTTGGGACTTTTTCAGTATCAGAAGTTGTTAATTTTTTGTTGGAATCTTTTTTATCAAGGCTGCCATTATTTTCAACAGAAAGTAGCGAAGTTGAAACAGCTTCGAGTGTCAATTGTTCATCGGCATATCGCGCTAAGATTTCATCAATAAATCGCAGTTTTTCTAAGGTGATAGAAGGTTTATCGCGCACCGTTGGCACAAATCGAGACGAACCGATCTCAGTGGTTTCGATCGTGCGAATTTCTTGCACCGTTTTGTTTGGGTTCGTGATTGCAAGAGCCGATCGACTTTGGCGAAACTCGGTCAAACGCATCCGAATCACGCGGAGATATTTTTGCAAATCGGACTCAAAGTAGTCGAACGCATTGCCCCGAAGTTGAGTCGAAGGGGACGCGATTTTCTTGCCGCCGAAATGCTCATTCTCGATCGCTTTAATTTTCAGTGCGGCATCGTAGGCTTGGTCGAGCGCACGATCGGGAGTTTCGAGATACCATTGTTCAGCCCGACGTACATAAGCTCTCAGTTGCGAAAGTAGCGAATTATTGTTCATAGCTCAGGTCGTGTAGCAAACTGCGATCGGATGGGAGTTTTTGGGCAGTCGTTCTATTCTAAAACTGCTTTTTTCAGAAGGATTAGGATAGAAGCAGCATCTTAATGAAGCGGTTAGTATCCTAACAAATCCGGTTGAGAGGATTTCGTCAAATGCAAACATTTCGGTCCGTGTGGATTCAAGGCGCGTCTCGCAGCGGGAAAACGGCGCGGTTAGTCGCTCAGGCTTGTGAGTGGATGCGAGTGAAAAAAGCTGGAATTTTAGTCTTGGCGGCGATCGGGGATAATCGTCTGGAATTAAGCGATCGATTAACCGATGCGACCCAAGGAAAGTTTCCGTTTCGCGCGACGACTCCACTGGGATTTTTTGAAGATGAAGTGACGCTATTTTGGTCGCTGTTGGTGCAGCATTTGGATCTTAAGGCTCAGTTTCCAGTAAGATTGCGCCCTGAAAATGAGCAGGAATTAGCGACGAAACTCTGGCGCGTTGAGTTGGATCAGGCGATCGCTGAATCCGGAATTCCAGAAGCGCGGTTAGTTCGTCGAGTTCTGGACTTAATGCAGCTTGGATCGTTAAGCGGAATCGAAATCGATGACATTCCCACAATGCTTGATCGAGGTTTGCCGAAACTCGAAGAAAATAGCGCAGAATTGCCGCTGTCGCCAGAGACGATCGGGGAAATGATGCGACGTTGGCGATCGTGGTGTTTGCGGCGTGGATTGCTTACTTATAGTTTGATTACCGATTTGTATGGGCGTTATCTGCTGCATGATCCCACGTATCAAAAACATTTAACCGAACGATATCAAGCCGTGATTGCGGACGATGTTGATGAGTATCCGGCGATCGTGCGTCAACTGTTTGAGTTTTTGATCGATCGACAGATTCCTTGTGCATTTAGTTTTAATTCAGATGGAGCGGTGCGATTGGGACTGGGAGCCGATCCGAACTACTTAGGAGAATTGAGCGATCGCTGTTCGGTAGTGAAATTAAGCGATCGAACAAATCCCTGTTTGATGGACGAATTAGGCGAATCAATTTTAGACCTCGTTACTGATCCTGTTTTCTTTGCCAGTTTGCCGGATGCAATTCAAACGATTCAAACGACGACACAAGCGCAATTGATTCGCCAAACCGCAGAAGTGATTATCAAAGCAGTGCAGGCGGGAACGGTTGAGCCGCGAGATATTGCGCTAATTGGGCCGGGAATCGATCCGATTTCGCGCTACGCCTTGCGGGAGATTCTCACACGCCAAAACATTCCCGTTGAATTTCTCAACGATCAGCGACCGTTAGCCAGTAGTCCAATCGTGCGGGCACTGTTAACGCTACTGACCTTGATCTATTCGGGACTGGGACGATCGACGAATCGAGATACGATCGCGGAAATGCTCGTCATTCTCAGCCAGAAATCTGAATCGCCTGCCACTTATGCGATCGATCCCGTTCGGGCTGGACTGCTCGCGGATCATTGTTTCGAGCCACATCCTGATCGACCGCGCCTGCTGCCCTCGAATACCTTCCCGCGATGGGATCGATTGGGCTATCAAACCACCGAAGCCTATGAAAGCATGGTGCGCTGGATCGAATCACAGCGATCGCAGTTAGAAAATCGCTTGATTGCCAGTCCCGTTGTGATGCTCGATCGGGCGATTCAGCGATTCTTTCTCGGTGGCAGTCATCTCCCGTTTGATCAACTGGCAGGACTGCGAGAACTGATGGAAACCGCCCAACATTATTGGGAAGTAGACGATCGACTTAGACGCAGTGATCTCAGCGACGCACCGCAATCCTTGACGGTGCGAAATTTTATTCAACTGCTGAGAAGCGGTACGGTGACTGCAAATCCATTCCCGGTGCGATTAGTGCAGCCGAATTCTGTGACATTGGCAACTGTGTTTCAATATCGATCGACTCGACGATCGCATCGATGGCAGTTTTGGTTAGATGCGGGATCATCACGTTGGCTCAGTGGGGTAGATTCGCTGTTTGCGGCTCCGTTGTTTTTGCAGGAATGGTCGGGGCAAGTGTGGGATGTGGAAGACACGCAGCAGATGAACGAACAGCGATTACGGCGTATTTTGCTGGATCTGTTGGGTCGTACCGAGGAGCGATTGTTTTTGTGCTACAGCGATCTTTCGACCAGTGGACAAGAACAGACAGGGGTTTTAACTTCGCTGGTCAATGCGGCGATTCCGTTGGGGTATTGACGCTTCCGTGTCCTTTAGGAAGCCTCAATCTGACTATCCTACGGGCACACACCACCCGCACCGCTCGGCAATCCTCGGCAAACATCCTCTAGTTTAAGAAATCCATCCGCGATCACTGTTTGTTTGATATTCGATTTATCTACCACCTGCGGATTCGATAAGGCTGAAGCAATTTCTGCACCATCACTCGTCTTAGTCGAAGCAGTCGTCAAGGCTTTCGTATCCGCGCCGTTGCTCAATGCTCCAACAATCTTTCCAGTCGCTTGAGCAATTTGAACGAGCGGTTTATAAATCGTCATTGCTTGATCGCCTGTCAGGATGGCTTGAATATTTGAAGCGTTGGCATCTTGTCCCGTGACTAAAACTTTGCCGTTGAGATTTTGATTTCGCAGTGCCGCGATCGCACCCGTAGACAAAATATCACTGGCTGCATAAATCCCCTGAATGTTATTTTTCTCTTGCGTCAGAAATCCATCGGTTAAGGATTGCGCTCTTGTCACATCCCAGTTAGGCGTGTATTGATCAAAGACTTTATTGAGTTCTTTGCTATCAAATAACGGTTGGAGCTTATTCAGTGCCCCTTGACGAAATTGCAGCGCGTTATTGTCCGTTTGAGAACCATTCAGCAGCGCAATATTCGAGCCGCGTTTGAGTCCATAAGCGCCTTTGCGATATTGGTCAATGATGTACTGTCCTTGCAATTCACCGACGCGCACATTATCAAACGAAACATAGTACGCCAAATCATTGTCTTGAATTAAGCGATCGTATGCAATGACCGGAACGCCAGAGTTTTTCGCAGACTGTACGATCGCGGAAGCTTTTTGACTATCTTTTGACCCAACAACTAAAATGCACGCGCCCCGCGTTAGCATTGATTCGGCTTGATTCTGTTGAGTGTCAGCATCATTGTTCGCGTTAGCATACTGAATCTGCACACCTGGAAGGTTCTTGGTGATTTCCTGCTGAAGTAATGGGCGATCGTAAGTTTCCCAGCGAGTTGAGGTATCCGTTTCAGGCAAAAGAAGCCCTACATTTTTGCACCCTTTCGCAGCTTTGAAAGTATCAGCCGTTTGAGTCAGAGCAGCAGTATTGTTACCCGAATTATTGGGCGCGGTTGGGGTGGAATTAGAAGCAGAATTGTTACTGCAAGCGTTGAGGAGTGGAAGCGAGCAAAAAACTCCTAACACAGTCGCGATCGAAAGATTTCTAAACATTTTCATAAAGGCGGAATTGACAAGATGAAGCGCAGAATGAGCGGTAACTTTGTTTAGATGCGTTCACTAAAACAATTCAATGACCCCTGAAGAGAAAGGCTCGAATTGCTCTGAAACGCGGCCAAACAAGCAGTTAGCTTTCTGGAATAACATCTATTCTTGACAATTTGTACAGACTCTAGCTTCATTCCTAAAGCTAGTTTTTTTCACCCTAAAGGTAGATTCTCTAACCCAGGGTCGTGAATTCAATATCTTCTATTGTTAAATAATCTGCATCCACTAATCTACATTCCTAAGAGCCGCGAATCTCCGATCGTAGTTTTTCGAGTTCTGGATCGAGCAATGGATTCGCTTGCGGTAGCTTTCCACTGATTTGCTCTTTCATCGCTGCTAATTCTGCATCGAGATCATCGCCTTGCCCCAAAGCTTCAAACCGCTTTTCGAGATCGTCACCGCCCAATTCTGCCATCGCTTCCGATCTCGCTTCGAGCTGCAAAACTTTATCTTCCATCCGCTCAAACGCACCCATCGCGCTTCCAGTCCCTACACGATTGAGCATTTCATGAAGTTGCTCAGAAGCTTTTGCCGATCGTGCCCGTGCAATGTACATATCCTTCTTGGTTTTCGCTTCGGCAATTTTGCTCTCAAGCTTCATCATGTTCTGTTTGAGTTGCGTCACGACAGAAGCTTGCTGGCTTAACTGCGATTCCATTGCATTCGCGGTTTCGACATAGCTTTTACGTCGTGCCAGTGCTTCTCGCGCTAGATTTTCATCGCCTTTTGAGAGAGCTAACTGGGCGCGGCGGTACCATTCTTCCGAGCTCGATCGAGCTTGAGCGGCTTGGCGTTCGGTGCGTTTCTGCGTTGCGATCGCTTGCGCCACTGCTTGCCGGAGCCGAATCAAATCATCCTGCATATCCAAGACAGTCTGTTCCAGAATCTTCTCTGGATCTTCCATCTGTCCTACTAGATGATTGAGATTTGCGCGAATTGCACGCCAAATTCGGTCAAATAGTCCCATATCAGCAACTCCCAGGAAGAATAAAGCGCGGCGCACTTTTTCACTTCCCTAAATCCTACCGCACGATATTCAATCGGTTCCTCTAACGATCGTCAGATCAATCGGTCAAGGCTGGCGAATTTCTGCGGCAAGCCCACGGTTTTTTAATTCCTGGGCTTTCTTTTGTGCCTCTCCTTGCGTGGAAGTTGCCGCAAGCTGGATTTTGCCATCGGAACGCACAAACGCATCGGGAACAACCTGACGCGCTGCCGCTAAAGATTGATCGCCTGTAAAGGGAATCTCTACTTTATATTGCAAGCTTTGAGGGACAGGGCTTGCGGCGATTTGTGGAACGGATTGCGGAACGGAAACGGAGGGTAAGAGAACTGAGGAAGAAGTAGTGACAGGGGCAGGAGAAGCAGAAGGCACCACGATCGCAGAAGGATCAGCGGGCGATGGGCTTGGAGACGGACTTGGAGACGGACTTGGAGAAACTGCGATCGCAGCAGGCTTGGTTCTGAGAACAGAAAGGGTATCGAGTCCAATTTCGGAAAATTCATCTCGATCGAGCGGTGGAGAATTCGGAATGTTCCCCGATTCTGAAACCGGAGTTTCAGCAACTTCAGTTTGTCCGCCTCGTTGAGCGATTCCACTCAGAATCGAAGGATTCATAATCACATAGCCCAACATCGCGCTAGACACCAGCAGCGTTAACATCGAGCCGATTCCTAGCGGGGTTGATAAGCTCTGAAGAAATCCGCGCTCGACTTCGACTTTGGCTTCCTCACGCTTCAAGCTCTTAAGCAAATGTTCAGAAGATTCGAGATAGTCATCAGGCGGCGATGTCTCATCGGGGTTCGCCAACTCAAACAGCGCTTCACCAGCGGTTTCTGGCTCATAAGGAACCATTGCGCTACCTTCGTTTGAGTTGGCATTTTCAGCGATCGCAGAGCGACCCAAATCGAACGAAATCGCTTTTGGAGGAGTTCCAACGGTTGCGGGGGCTTCGGGGGTTGACTCGATTAGATCAAGAGATTTTTTCGGGGATTGTTTGGGACGCAGCACGATCGGAGAAACACTCAATCCGGCTCGTTGCCGACGATAGCGCGTCAGTTCATCTTCTAACCGTAAATCTAGACAGCTTAACGCCTGTTGAAGTTTAGGATTAGGAACAGTATTGGCGGTTCGACCATGACGCATGGGGTAGACTCCTCGATTGAAAGCCGTTAAATTCGTCAAAACGTAAGCATCGGAAAATCTGAGATTTTAGTGTAGTTCAGAGTTTGCAAATCGACGCACAAATCTTGGAGTACATTTGGTGGCAGAATCTTTGCAAGTGTCGGCAAATTTCTCAAACCGTCGCAGGTTGCATGATAAAACGATTTTTTTTTCCAAGTTTGGTCGCGATTAGCATTGTTGTGGCTCCGATCGCTCGATCGCAGTCTTTTCCGCTCGATCGCACAAAGCAAGGCATGGTGGCATCCGCGCACCCGTTGGCTTCTCAGGTTGGGCTAGAGATTCTCAAACAAGGGGGAAACGCGATCGATGCTGCGGTGGCGACGACGTTAGCAATTTCTGTCGTCGAGCCATTTTCAGCGGGCATTGGGGGCGGCGGGTTTATGCTGTTTTATCAGGCGCAGAACAATGAAATGAAAGCGCTGGATTTTCGGGAACGTGCGCCGATCAAAGCGACGCAAAATCTGTACTTGGATGCTCAAGGGAAAGTTCGCCCGAATGCAAGTACGGATGGATATTTAGCGGTTGCGACACCGGGCACGATCGCAGGTCTTTATCAAGCCCATCAGCAATACGGAAAATTACCTTGGAAAACAGTCGTCGCACCTGCGATCGAGCTTGCTAAAACTGGATTTCCAGTAAGTCATCGCTTGACCGAAGCAACCGAAGCGCGGAAGTTTCAGAATGCTGAAGCCCGCAAGATTTTTACACACAATGGAAAACCCTATCAGCCAGGTGAGATTCTAAAACAGCCGGAATTAGCAGCAACGTTGAGCGAGATCGCACTTGATCCGAATCAGTTTTATCAAGGCAATGTCGCTCAAGCGATCGTAAAAGATATGCGGGCAAACAATGGATTGATCACGCTGGAAGATCTCAAGCAGTATCGTCCGACTTGGCGCACTCCGGTGTGTGGCAATTTTCGCCAGACGCGAGTTTGCTCGATGCCGCCGCCCTCTTCGGGAGGGGTACATCTGCTTCAGATTCTCAATTTGATTGGGGATAGTGATCTCAAATCTATGGGCTGGCACAATCCCAATGCGTTACATTTACTGATCGAATCGATGCGAATTGCTTACGCCGATCGTGCAACTTATCTGGGCGATCCGGATTTCGTCAAAGTTCCCGTCTCTGCTTTGATCAGTCCTGATTATGCCAAGATTCGACGGCGAGAAATCGATCCGAAAAAAGCTGCAACTCAAGTGAAACCAGGCGATCCAGCGGTATTACAGAACCTCTCACGCGAATCGACCGAAACGAGTCACTTAACGATCGTGGATCGCGATCGCAATGCGGTTAGTCTCACATTCACGATTAATCTCGGATTTGGTGCAGGCATTGTTGCCCAGGGAACCGGAATTGTATTGAATAACGAAATGGATGATTTTGCGATCGCGCCGAATACCCCGAATGCATTTGGATTAGTAGGCGGTCAAGCGAATGCGATCGCGCCTCGAAAAATTCCGCTTTCCAGTATGACTCCGACGATCATCACCGAAAACGGAAAGCTCCGAATGGCGGTCGGAGCGCCCGGCGGCAGTACGATTATCACAACGGTTTTGCAAACGATTTTGAACGTACTGGTGTATGACATGGATGCACGAAGAGCGATCGCAGCATCCCGAATTCATCATCAATGGCAACCCGATCGATTAATGGTTGAGCAATGGGGATTTGATCCGCTCACGATCGAGGAATTGAAACGGCGAGGGCATCAGATCCAGCAACGCGAAAAATGGGGAAATGCGAATGCGATCGTGGTGCTGCCAGATGGCTCGATCGAAGGTGCTGCCGATCCGCGTGGCGAAGGTGTTGCTTCTGGATATTAGCCTGACTGAGATCTTGCACCGTCCGTCGCAAATTCGCCAACAGTATCTTCTAGTCACGGGCGAGGCTGAATCGCAGTGAAAGAACTTGTCGAACCAACATAACCAGTTGAATCTCTCGTTTTGGAAAGTCTTGGATTAGCGATCTAACTTGTAACGATTTCAGCGATCGACATTTCCCAAAGACGGAATTGTAAAACCTGCTTCAGTGTCCTGACCCTAATCGAATTCCTACGATGAAAACCGCTCCAACCAGCGTCGAATTCTGACCTTTCCTGCCACATAAAACGGCAGTTGATAATGTTCCGCCATCAGCCATGCCACAAACGCGAAATGACAAAAGAACGTCAACCCAATCCAAAACGTGGGAAACCAATCCCCAGAGCTTCCATCCAGCGGCACAAAAATCTGTGCAGGCAGCCAAATTAGACTTGGGGGCAATATCACCAACGCCAATCCAACGATCCAAATGACGATCGACAAATCCAAATCTGGTTGGTTCGCCGCCTGCCACTTGCGCCCATTCCAGCGCCACGTCATCGGCTGCGAACTATCTTCCACATGAACCGTCTGTTCTTTCAAATTTGCTGTAAAAATGTGGCGGCAAAAATTACAGGCAAACGCATCCATCAGCGTCAATCCTTCCACCTGTCCATGACGGCAGATCGGACAGGGGAAAGCTTCCTGATAATTTAATGTGCGTCGCTCTGGAGACACACTCGAAACTGATTTCGGATACTGCATGATCCGCCCTAAAAATATCTAAATTTAAGCCTCTCTTAGTCTATCGATTTTCCCAAATTCAATGCGGTTTCCCCCAAATCCCTTCAACTTCATATCATTGCCATCAGAGATTTCGTTTGCGAGTTGAGCATTTCCACCTAGAATAGAATTGACGGTAAGTACATATACACAGCTTAGGGATATCCTTATGTCAGATGGTGGATCTCAAGCACAAGCGCCTCTTTCGGAACGCGAATTGCAGGTTATTGAACTAGTAGCCTCTGGCTTAACAAACCAGGACATCGCGGAAAAGCTCGAAATCAGCAAGCGCACCGTCGATAATCACATCAGCAATATCCTGACGAAAACCGAAACCGAAAACCGCGTCGCCCTTGTAAGATGGGCATTACAGTGGGGCAAAGTTTGCCTCGACGAGGTGAATTGCTGTACGCTGCCTCCGTACAATTCCAACGGAAAATCCCTGTGAGTTATTCAGTCCAAAATTCAACGCTACCGCTGGCAGTCTATCGCGAAGTTGCCGCGCATCTTACTCAGGTTGAAGGCGTTCAAACTCGTTTAACGCCTCAGACTTCACAGCCGTTTGAATACACACTGAGCCAGGTTGGAAGCTTGGAAATCCAATTTTCTGATCCCAATAACACACAAGCGCAGGCTCAAGTTGAGAAAATTTTGGCTTACTATGGCGATCGCTTTGGCAAATGGACGATTCTATCCAGTCTCGAAACCCGATAAAGTAAAGACATCGGGTTAGATGGAAAACTTGTGATTTCTAGCTGGACTCATTCTCTGTTGGGACAAATCGCGATCGTCCTTCTCTGGTTGTCGATCGTGGGCTTGTGCGCTGAAATTGTTAACCGCTCCACTCCAGACGGCAGCGAACTCGTTCGGAAAGTCGTCCACATCGGCACAGGAAACGTAATTCTGATCGCCTGGTGGCTGAATACTCCCCTGTGGCTGGGAGTCTCTGCCTCGATTCTATTTAGCGCGATCGCACTGATTTCCTACTACGTTCCCATCCTGCCCAACATCAACAGCATCGGACGAAAAAGCTTCGGAACCTTCTTCTATGCGGTAAGTATCGGCGTTTTAGTCGCTTGGTTCTGGACAATTCAACGTCCTGAATTTGCAGCGCTCGGGATTCTCGTGATGACATGGGGCGATGGATTTGCTGCACTGATCGGACAGCGATTTGGAAAGCACCCTTACCGACTCTGGGACATGAAGAAAAGCTGGGAAGGCTCTGCTGCGATGGCGGTGATTAGCTGCCTCGTTTGTGCGCTGATTCTGCTTGCTACGATTGGAAATATCTGGCAAATTTGGCTCATCTCTTTGATTGTGGGATTGAGTGCTGCAACACTAGAAGCGTTTTCAAAATTTGGCATCGATAACCTAACAGTGCCGATTTTGAGCGCTGTGATCGCGTTTCTCCTAACTCGAAGTTTAATCAGTTGAAACTCTATCGAATGGCGGAAGTTTTCCATTCGTTTCCGTCGATCGGCTAATTTGTGATTGAATTTAGGCGGGGAAACAAATTGAAATCTAAGTGAGTCGCTGTTTCAAGACCTGTAACCATCCGCCCATTGCTAAGGGTGTCTATATAAGCTGAATCTATGACCTCGATCGTGCAGCCAACCGCTCCTTCCAACTGGGAAGACCATCACCTCTCCGCTCAACCGAATCCCGACCAGTTAGACAACATCAAAGCTCAACTGGATCTGATTCTGCTGGCACTCGAAGCGATCGCCAATCTCTCCTCGGAAGCCATGCTCCAAGCAGCAACCGAACTCAATCTCGAATCGATGATCAGCGATCGTGTGTCACTCTGGCGGCTCCGTCAATCGAGTCCCCTGCGGAAAGGGCAAGGCGGACGCAAAAAGCTCGATGTCGATGAAGCACGGGCACTCACCCTCATCATTTGCCACTTGGCAAAACAGCAAAACGAACTCGTTCGCCGCGCCGTTGCGCTACTCGAACAACTCACCGAACAAAACCGCGAACCCCATCAAGCTGCGCTCTTAGGCAACTATTTGGACGCTTTCCACAACACCTATCAAGAGCGAATGGAACAAGACGAAACGGTTTCGACCGATGCCCTCACGAATCTTGCTCTGAAATTACTGATCGATTTGCTGTTTTATGGCAGTCCACAAGGCGTTCGGCGGCTTTGGCTGACCTTACTCGATCGCTCACTGCCCGCATCCCCGAACTGACGCGCTCAACCTTTGAACCCATGTCCTCACCTAACTCTGTGATCCGCCGTTACACCCCACCCACCTGCACATTAGAGATCGCCGCGAAAGACTCGTCGCTTTCCCGCTGGATGGGGCAATCCGTCCTCAAACATCTCCGCTTCAAACTCAGCTTTGACGATCCACGAGTCAGCGAAGATCAGTGGATTACCGTCCGAGGCGATCGCGCTCAACTCCAAGCCCTCAGTGATGCGGTCAGCCACTATGTCCAGAATTTTCTCAGTCAGTCTAGCCGCTTCGCCAATCATTCCTCTGCCACTGTTGCAGAACCGATCACCGATGTCATCACTCAATCCGAGCAAAATCCCGCCGGAGTTCATTTGCAACCCAAGGGGCTGATCTCGCACGAACTTCACCTCGGGACACTTGCCAGCGATTCTTCTGGCACAACTCTACAACTGAGCGCCGTTCAACTCGCAGATTTAGCCGCTGCACTTGATGAATATTCTGCTGATGTCACTGCACTCCCAAGTTTAGAAAAACCTCGTTGGCTTAACGCTACACCCGCTTGGGGAACGATCGCGGCTGGGTTAATCGCAGCGATCGGTATCGGCGTTCCTCTCACCTTAAAAATCTTCGAGCCATCCGCTCCCACTCAAACCGCCACTAGTCAAGGAGCCAGCAGCAACGATCAGCGCCTCCCAGTGCAACCGTTAAATACGCCCGCACCAAATACGATCGCAACTCTTCCGACCACTCCGCCCCCGCTCATTTCTCTTCCCCGTGGGACAACCACCCCTCCCACGGGAGCGACTTCCACCACCCCCACTCAACCCGCCTCAGCGCCCCAACTCAAAGTTTCTCAGGAAGCTCCTGTCGCTGCCCCTGCGCCTCAGCTTGAGATTCCAGTGCGAGATGTTCCCGTCGCTGCGATTCCTGACCAAACGGAAGCGCCCACTACAGCCCCAAATGCAGCAACTCGATCAACAAACCCAACTGCTGATCCTGTTCCACCTCCAAGGGGTGATGACAAAATTGCAAGCCGTAGCGCTTCACCCGCTGCCGCCAGTCTTCAAGCTCCTCGTCCTGTAGCATCCGGTACGACGATCCCACAAATCGATGAAGTCAAATCGTACTTTCAGCGCAACTGGAAACCCCCGCAAGGCATGACTGGAGACATCGAATACCGCCTGATTCTTGCTCCTGATGGCTCGATCGCTAGAATTGAACCCATGAATGAAGCGGCTGGTCGGTTTCTTGGTCCCGAATTTCCGCTAATTGGCGATAAGTTTGTCTCTCCAGTCAAAGGTGGCGGATCACCCACGATTCGATTGCTCCTGACTCCGAAGGGTGCAGTTCAAACCTTTCTGGAATTTCAATAGAAAAAGGAGTGATCGCATAACACGATCACTCCTTTTTCCCCTGTTCAGCGCTTTAGTAAATCTCGAATCCCAGAGCAAAGCCTTGTTTTTGTTTCGAGGAGACTTCGATCGTATACTCTCCATCCATTGGCAATCGCGATTGCCAGTTCTGCGACTCTGCCGAACTTCCTCCAATTCGCTGTCCCGTCGGAGCTAGCACCACGATTGAAACATCTCCTTTAAGTGCCCGAACCGCCATAATCTGACGAGCGCCTGCCTTGAGCAGATATCGCCGTTTCTGTTTGGGTTGAATGTCTCCAGTAACAGTAGTTTGGCTCTGACCGCGTGGGAACCGAACGTGCTGAACATTCGAGTCTGTGAACTGAGAAATCGGAGTAATTGCCACATCTAGAGAATACGCTCCGGTTCCAGTCACTTCGATCGTATACTCATCCGTTTTTGGAAGCTGACCTGTCCAACTCCGAGCTTGATGCGACGAACTATCGATCGCCTGCCCACTCTGCTGAAGCAAATTCATTGACACGCCCGCTCCCTCGATCGTCACAGTCATGATTTGCCCTTGAGCCGCCTCGATCGTATAAGGCTGAAAATTTCGTTCCTGCAAATTCCCTTGCACCACTGCCGAGATGTCTCCTGGCGCAAATTCAATTCGGCGTGGCTTACCATTGCTGATTTCTCCAGCATTGCGAAATGGAGCATTCGCTTTAATTTGCTGAGCGCTAGGCAATGGCTCCGTCATCCGAAATAAGTGCGTTCCAATTCCGGTCGAAACCATTAAGCTTGTTGCGATCGCAGCGGGCACCGTCCATCGGCTCATCGTTGCCCCCTTTCTCGAAGGATTTCTAGAAAGACTAGATTTTGGTGTGTCCGAAGTTCCACCCTCAGCATTGTTTGTCATAAACAGTTGCGTCCTAATCGTCGTGGCGGTTCGCTTGAGACTGATATCTCGTGCCGCAGGTGCAATATCTTGTTCAATCGATTGGGGGGGCTGCACCATTGGATTGAGCAGCGTGCTTTTGACCGATCCTTCCATCAAGGGCTGCAAGTCTGCCCATGCTTCTCGCGCGGACTGATAGCGATCGTTAGGATGCAACGCCAGCATTTTCTGAAAAACGATCGCTAATCCAGAACTAATCTGCGTATAAGGTTGCCATTGCCATGCCAAAGTCTGACTGTCTAAAAGTGCTTGTGGCTCTCGTCCAGTGAGCAATACGAGACAAGTCGCACCCAACGCATACAGATCGCTGTGGGGTGAAACATTTCCGGTTTGCAGTTGTTCAGGTGGCGCGTATCCAACCTTACCGACGCGAGTAATCGTTGAAATAATGGGCCAATGGCTTGCCGCTTCTTTCACGGCTCCAAAGTCGATCAAAACAGGTAAGCCTTGATTCGTGGTCGGTGTGACTTCTGCTGGAATCACCACCTCACGAGTCTCTAGCGTTCTTAAAATGATGTTGTCGGGCGAAATATCCCGGTGAACAATATCTCGATCGTGTAAATAAGTCAGAACAGGCAGCAAATGATTGAGCAGATGAAGAATTTCGGCTTCAGAAAATGCTTGCCCTTGCTGTCTACGCGCCTGCAATAGATTTCGATAAGTTTGACCCTGCACAAAGTCCTGAACGAGAAATAACCGCTGCTCGCTTTCAAACGCCGCCCAAAATCTTGGAATCTGTGGGTGTTGAATTTGGTAAAGCGTACTCGCCTCCCGTTGAAACAGCGTTTTCGCTTTCTCCACCAGACCATCATCTTGGTACGGAACAGTGAACTCCTTAATCACGCAAAGTTCGTTAAAGCGTTCCTGGTCGATCGCGAGGTAAGTCCGCCCAAATCCCCCTTGACCAAGGATTTGCTTGATTAAATATCGCTGCCGTAACAGAGTTCCTAACGTGATAGAAGACACCATGATGGGTTGCACAGTTCTAAAAATAGAACAAAAGACTACGTACTGTAGCAATTGTCACTCATGCTTTAAAAATTCTCCCAAGGGGCAAGACCCCTCACCCTCTTTAAAACTGGATTTAGAGCATGAAAAGCACGCTTTCCTAAGTGCTATTGCTTATAAAAATGAAGCAAATACAATCGAATTCTTTCTCAGTACCCGCAATTTCAACTAACGAATCCAGCAGAATAATTGACTCTGTTTGATCGGGATCACTCCATCGGTAGAAGCTTACAAGACTTGAGTAAATACATATTTATATAAAGCGTTGCAACGAATTTTTATCTTGACTCTGACTTGAAGTTAAGCGAAACTGACAATTAATCAGAAACTACTCCTATTAATTGCGAAGTTCTGTAACGCTTTAAAGTGAAATAGCTATGTTCTTAAATACAGGCAAATTTCAATCGATCTAATTGAGATTTACCTCTAAAGCGAAATCGCTGTTTTGCTAGATACCTTCTAACTTGGGCAAAGCGCATGGAAACGTTAGAGTTCATCATTTATCCAGATGGTCGGGTGCAAGAAAAAGTGACCGGAATTGTGGGTGCTTCCTGTGAGGAAGTGACTGCCGCGATCGAGGCTCAACTGGGTCGAGTCATTACCCAGGAATGCACCTCCGAATACTTTGCCCAGACGGTCAAGCAGTCCGAAACGGTGAAGACCCAAGCTACATATAGCGATTGGTAATTTTTTTAAACCCCTTGCAATTCGATTCCTAACTATTTGCCATGTCACACTTTAGCCAAATCAAAACTCAAATCCGTAATCTTACTTCCTTGCAGTCTGCTCTATCTGATATAGGCATGGACTGGAAATCTGGCCCTTGTGAAGTCCGAGGCTATCGCGGTCAGACCCAAACTGCGGAAGTCGTGATCGAACAAAATAATGGTTACGATGTGGGTTTTGCCTGGAACGGTCACGAGTACGAATTGGTTGCTGACTTGCAATATTGGAACCTCGACAATTCGGTCGATCGCTTCTTGAGCAAGGTGACTCAGCGCTATGCATACCACACGATCGTCAACGAGAGCGCTCAGAAAGGTTTCCAAGTTTCCGAGCAGCAGAAAAATCAAGATGGCTCAATTCGGTTAGTTCTACAGCGCTGGAGTGCGTAATGGCTGACTCCTTCCAACCGTCCGAAGGCGATCATTCCTCCTCTGAATTTGCTCCCGAACGGTCTGGTTTGGAGCCTGAGTTAGGTGGGTTCCTGCGCGAGACTGAAGGGCGATCGGGTCTTGAACCTGAGTTGGGAGGAGTTTTTCGACAGCGTGGTGTCTACGTCGATGAGATTACTTGCATTGGCTGTAAGCACTGCGCTCATGTTGCGAGAAATACGTTTTACATCGAACCAGATTACGGTCGATCGCGAGTGATTCGGCAGGATGGAGATTCTGAGGAATTAATTCAAGAAGCGATCGAAACTTGTCCGGTTGATTGTATTCATTGGGTGAATTACGCTGAGTTGAAGCAATTAGAGGAAGAGCGGAAATATCAAGTGATTCCAGTTGCTGGATTTCCAGTTGATCACGCCATGATTACTGTGAATCGACGCAAACAGGAATCCAAGGCGAAACGTAAGCAGAGCTAAACTCAGTAAATTGAAAGCTCCAAGCAGTTGCCTGGAGCTTTTCACTTATTCTTCGGTTGGGCTGAATTGCGTTGTTTCCGCTAATTCATCCGCTTGCTCAGTGCTGCCTTGTACCGCAAAAGGTAAATGCGCCCCAAGCAACCCTCGCTTAATCCGTTCAGGAGTCTCTTCAAATACAACGAAAAGCGGGTAGATTTTATCGGCTCCGTCGTTCAGAATGTGTTGATACCGGGATGGCATCACCCACTCATAGTCCTTACCCACTGTGAGTTGTGTCCGCCGCCACCGACCCAGCAAATCAGAGAAATCCTCATCAGGTCGGTGAATAAACACAAAAATCTCTTTACCTGTTTTGATCTTCCACTCTGGATCACACATCAAAATTGCCAATTCACAAGGAAGAAGCTGAGGTTCCACGATCGTAATGTTAGTCGCGTTGCTTGTCGGGGCTGAATGGCGAATTCGCACGATCGGTAATGGGATCGTGATGACGCTTTCCTTAGCACGCCGCATACTCGGAATCATTTCCAGGTAAACTCGATGGCACTTCAGAAGTTCGATCGCTTCGATCGAATGGCTATACGTCGCGAGTAATTCCTCGTACTGAATTTTTTGAGCAGATATTTCCATAGCATCGACCAAACGGTAAAGGTCAGATGCGAGAGAGCAAAAGCTTCGTACATCTGACCCACATCAACAAAAACACTTGCTCGATCAACGACTTAGCCGAGCTTGTCGAAAATTGCAAACATCGGTAAATACATCGCAACGAGAATACTTCCGACCATTCCGCCCAGAAACAGAATCATGATGGGTTCCATGATGCTCGTCAGGGCTTTAACGGCTTGTTCCACTTCATCTTCATAGAAGTCGGCAACTTTCATTAGCATCTTATCGATTTCCCCGGTTTCCTCTCCGATGCTAATCATCTGAATTGCCATCGCTGGAAAAACCTGCTCTTTTTGCAGAGCGATACTGATCATGCCGCCCGTTTGAATTTCTTTGCGGGCTTCGTCGATCGCGTTTGCCACAATCTGATTACCGGATGTATCACGCACAATCTCTAAACAAGTCAAAATTGGAACGCCTGAGCGGGTCAAAGCTCCAAAAGTACGGCAAAATCTTGCGGTTGCAGTTTTTTGGATCAAATCACCAAACAACGGCATTTTCAGAAAGAAACGATCCATCGTCTCCCGTCCTACCCGCGTTTTGTAGTATTGCTTATAAGCAAAAATAATCAACGGGATAATCACGACAAGGCTGAGGGCAGATGGACTCGTGAGAAATCCACTGATATCGAGCATCAATTGAGTAAAGACTGGTAGATCGCCCCCAAGTTGCTTAAAGATCCCTGCGAAGATCGGGATGAGAAAGATCGTCATCCCTAGAAAGATTGCTGTTGCAAGAAAACCAACCACAACCGGATAGCTCATCGCTGATTTGATTTGGTTCTGCAAGCGGGCGACATCTTCGAGCAGTTTGGCGAGACGATTCAGCACTTCATCGAGTACCCCGCCTGTTTCTCCAGCTTGCACCATACTGACGTACAAGCCATCAAAACATTGGGGATGTTTCCGCATCGCATCGGATAAGTTCACCCCCTGCTGGACATCTGCACTAATTTCCATCAGCGCTTTTTTCAGTTTGGGATTGGTGCATTGGTCTGCCAACACACCGAGACCTCGAACCAGTGCCACGCCTGCATTCACAAGTGCCGCAAATTGACGGGAGAAAACGGCTCTATCTTTGACGGTGACAGACACCATTGAAGTTTGAAACTTCGCGAAGCTCGAATTGATATTAAAGCTTTCGTTTTCTTTCAGTTCTTGCACAAACAAGCCTTGTTCGCGCAACGCCGATCGCGCTTCACTGAGAGATTCCGCAACGATTTTCTCTTTCTTGGCGTTTCCTTTCGCGTCTCGGACGCGGGCAACGTAGGTTGGCATAGGGTTTCAGTAGGGGTGGTGAGAACTTGAAATATGGCTGTTGAATTAGCGCTTCATGGCTGCGCCAGCACCGTTTGGTGTTCCGCCAAGCAATCGTTGAAGTTCGTCCGGGCGCGAGGTCTTAGAGGCAGCCGATTCAAAAGTGATCAGTCCTGCTTTGTATTGATCTGCAAGGACTTTCTCAAGGGTTTGCATTCCCAGCTTTCCGCCTGTTTGGATAGCAGAGTAAATTTGTGCGGTTTTACCTTCGCGGATTAGGTTTGCGATCGCAGGAGTCACAATCATGATTTCCTGTGCCATTACTCGCCCATATTCACCCGGCTTCGGATTTTTCTTAGGAACTAGCGTTTGGCTGAAGACAGCGACGAGCGAGTTAGAAAGCTGAACCCGGACTTGGGTTTGTCGCTCAGACGGGAAGACATCGATCATCCGGTCAACGGTTTGAGCTGCAGAGCTGGTGTGCAGCGTTCCGAAGACTAAGTGACCTGTCTCAGCCGCAGAGATCGCGAGCGAAATGGTTTCCAAGTCCCGCATTTCACCGACCAGAACGATGTCTGGATCTTCACGAAGAGCCGCTTTTAGCGCGTTTGCAAAACTTTTGGTGTCTTCACCGAGTTGGCGTTGGTGAACTAGGCTCTTGATGGGTTCGTAAACGAATTCGATCGGATCTTCGATCGTTAAAATATGTTCAGCACGAGTGCGATTGATCAAATCGATCATTGCTGCCAGTGTCGTTGTTTTACCTGATCCAGTCGGGCCTGTCACCAGAATCAAGCCTCTTGGTTTTTCAGACATTTCCCGCACAACATCAGGAAGATTGAGCTTCTCAAAATTCGGAATTTTGGAACTGAGGGCCCGCAAACAAGCCGCATAGGTTCCGCGATCCTTGTAGACGTTTACGCGAAACCGCGCCAAACCGCGAACGCCGTAAGAACAGTCAAGCTCCCAGTTCTGCTCTAGCATTTTGCGCTGTGTGTTGTTCAGCATACTGAAGATGAGACGTTGACATTCTTCCGAGTTAAGGACTTGATCGCCGATCGGTTGCAAGTGCCCACTGATTCGGAAGTAGGGGGGTAGCCCAGCAGTCAAGTGCAGATCTGAGCCACCCATTTCGATCAGTTGTTCCATTAAGTCTTCGATCATCATTTCCATCTGATTTGCTCCTGATTGCTGAGTTGAAGATTGAAAAGCTGAAAATTAGTCTGCCTTGAAGCGGGAAAGAATTAATCTTGGAAGCGGGGAGTCGTACAGTAGAGGCAGTCGAGCCATTCTTGCTGCATTTCTGCGGCACAAGTGCGGCAGGTGAGCGAACTTTTACGTTTCGCTTTGAGTTCTGCTTCTAGCCCAGTGTCGGTAAAAGTCACACGCTCGATCTCCTCCAGTGTGCAAAGCCCTTGACGCACAAGATCTAAGCTGTAGGCGAGCAGCGTTTGCATTCCTTCTTCGACAGCAACTTCTTTGATTCGCTCAGTCGGTGCGCCTTCGGTAATCAGAGTTTGCAGCGATTCGGTCACACGCATGACTTCATAAACGCCAAGTCGTCCTTTGTAACCAACTCCACCGCATTTCTGGCAGAGCTGATTCCGAGATCGTGCTTCTTGAATCTCTTGCGGATGCAGCGAATTTGCCTTGTACAACGTCAGTTGAGCATCGCTCGAACTGGTCAAACCAAAGCGAGAAAGCTCGGCTGAACTGGGAGTGTAGGGAATTCGGCATTCGTCACAGACTTTCCGAACTAGACGTTGAGCAACGACTCCAAGCAGTGCGCCGGAAACCATGAACGGTTCAACGCCCATTTCATCGAGTCGAGCGATCGCACCTGCGGCATCGTTGGTGTGCAAGGTCGTGAGAACTAAGTGCCCGGTCAACGCAGCTTCGATCGCGGTTTTTGCCGTTTCTTTGTCTCGTGTTTCACCCACTAGAATCACGTCTGGATCTTGTCGGAGGAAGGCTCTCAAGATCGCGGCAAAGTCCATGCCTTTTTCGCGTATCACCTGAACTTGAGTGATACCAGGAAGCGAATACTCGATCGGGTCTTCCGCCGTACTAATGTTGACACCGGGATCGTTGCGTTCTGCAAGTGCTGAATAAAGCGTCGTCGTTTTACCCGATCCAGTCGGCCCCGTTACAAGAATCAGTCCAAAGGGTCGCTTCACCATTTCCTGAACGATGTGCAGCGAGGTTTCATCGGTGATCAGTTTGTTGAGTCCCAATTGAGTCGATGAGTTGTCGAGAATCCGCAGCACGACTTTCTCACCGTATCGGCTCGGTAACGTATTGACCCGAAAGTCCACTTTGCGCGCGTCATAAATCCGGCGAATCCGACCGTCTTGGGGTTGGCGACGCTCTGCAATATCAAGTTGAGCGATAATCTTGAAGCGGGCAATGACCGCAGGAATAATCTTTTTCGGAAATGGCTCAAAGGCTTCGCGGAGTACACCATCTTTGCGGAAGCGAACCCGGAGAGATTCTTCTTGTGGCTCAACGTGAATATCGGAAACCGCCATCTGAAGCGCTTTGATTAGAATCTTATTCACCAAGGCAATAATTGGAGCCGCTTCTGCATCTGCCGACGCATCGAGATCCATTTCTGCGCTGTCGTCGTCTCGAAGTTCTGCGAGTCCTTCCAAGCCTTCGAGATCAGACCGGACATCCACTCTAGATTGGGCTTCAAGTTGTTTTTCTTGTTCCAGCCGCGCATCCATGTAAGTCGATATAATGCGCTGATAGTCATCGATCGTAATGACTAATCGCTGAAGCCCTAAACCCTTGGGGCGCAAAATTCGATTCAGTTCATCTTGAGCTGCGAGGTTGTCCGGATCAACCATTGCCACCAGCACGAACGGTGGCTCATTCTGGCTCTGGGATAACGGAATTAAGTTGTAGCGACGACAAAGCTCGATTGGGATCAGTTCGCCAATCAGTTGACCGATTTGAGCCGAGGAAACTTCATTTAGCTCAGGATCTAACGATTCAACTCCGTAGAGAATTTTCAACTCAAACAGCTGTTGCTTTTTGTATTGACGAATCAGATCCGGGGACAACTGCTGCCCCGTCATTGATTCTAGAACTGCGGTGAGTGGCTTGCCTGACTTGCGGCATTCGATCAGCGCTTGTTGCATCTGCTCGTTGTTGATATAGCCAGATTGGATGAGTTTGTTGCCGAATGGCGAAAAATTGTTTTGAACAACAAGCGCACGCCGCTGAGAAGAAGAATTTGTCATAACGGATGAACGAAGATCACCTTATTGATAATTCCCAAAATGTTTTTTGAAGAACGCTCAACGTCGATCGCTTGCGCAGAGAGAAAGCGTCAAACTGAGATCAGTGCGATATGATGCTTAACGGTTGTAAGCGGTGCGGCATCCGACAGCCCATTCGCTAGGATGGAAGAGGCTTGCTTAAGCCAGCGTTCTATACAGGGGAATTAGCGCACAATGATCGACGAACAAAATCAGCAGTCTGAAGAAGTTCAAGTACCCGTCAGTGAATTTTCTGAGACTCCTCCGTCTGAGCCGACGAGTGAGGCGGTAGAGACAGAAGGGGTTGCAGAAGCTCCCGCAGAAGAAGACACGACGAATTATGAAGCGGCGTTCATGGAATTACGATCGAACTATGCCGCCAAGGAACGAGAGATCGAAGGACTCAAAAAACAAGCGGAAGAACTGAACAATCAGTACGTGAGAATTGCCGCAGATTTTGAGAACTTCCGCCGCCGCACTCAGCGGGAACGAGAAGAGTTAGAAACCCAAATTAAGTGCAACACCGTGAAAGAGTTGCTTCCTGTTGTGGACAACTTTGAGCGGGCGCGATCGCAGATTAAACCGCAAACTGACGGCGAATCGGCGATTCACAAGAGCTATCAGGGTGTGTATAAGGATATGGTCGATCGCTTAAAGAAGGTAGGCGTGGCACCGATGCGGGCAGAAGGCAAAGAGTTTGATCCGAATCTGCATGAAGCGGTCATGCGTCAACCGACCAGCGAACATCCAGAAGGAACCGTAGTCGAAGAGTTGATGCGAGGCTATATGCTCGATGACAAAGTATTGCGTCATGCGATGGTCAAGGTTGCAGCGCCCCCAGAAGACGGCTCATCGAGTGAAGGTTAAGTGACTAGCCTGTGAAAGTACGGAGATCGGCAAGCTCGGCTTGTTTGTGAACGCAACGTTAAGAAAACTCTGAAATTAGGGAATCATTCGGAAAGTTAGTTCAAGTTTATCCGTATTGTACGGAGAACTAACCGAGAACATTACGTTCTGCGTTCACCTCGCGTACTTTCGGCAGCGCTAGATATGGGAAAAGTCATCGGCATCGACTTAGGAACAACCAACAGTTGTGTAGCTGTGTTGGAGGGCGGGCAGCCCGTCGTCATCACCAACTCTGAAGGCGGACGAACCACACCGAGCATGGTGGGGTTTGGGAAGACGGGCGATCGCTTAGTCGGTCAGTTAGCAAAACGGCAAGCCGTTACCAACGCTGAAAACACGGTATTTAGCATCAAACGCTTCATTGGGCGACGGTGGGAAGATACGCAGACGGAGCGATCGCGGGTTCCGTACAACTGCGTCAAGGGAAAAGACGAAACCGTTGATGTTCAAATTCGCGGTCGAAACTACACCCCGCAAGAAGTAAGCGCCATGATCCTGCAAAAACTCAAGCAGGACGCGGAAAATTATTTGGGCGAACAAGTTACGCAAGCTGTGATTACGGTTCCAGCTTACTTTAGTGATGCTCAACGGCAGGCAACGAAGGATGCAGGCACGATCGCTGGACTCGAAGTTCTGAGAATTATCAATGAGCCGACTGCGGCAGCACTCGCTTATGGTTTAGAGAAGCAAGATCAAGACCAGTGTGTTTTGGTGTTTGACCTTGGCGGCGGAACGTTTGATGTCTCGATTCTGCAATTGGGCGACGGCGTGTTTGAAGTGAAAGCCACGTCGGGTAATAACCATTTGGGGGGTGATGATTTTGATGCTTGTATTGTCGATTGGCTGAATGAGATTTTTCAGCAGCAAGAAGGCATTAACTTGACCGAGGATAAAATGGCACTGCAACGCCTGAGAGAAGCGGCTGAAAAGGCAAAAATCGAGCTTTCTGGGACCCACAGCACTTCGATCAATTTGCCATTTATCACTGCCGATGAAACTGGGCCCAAACATCTGGAAATCGAGTTGACTCGTGCCAAATTTGAGGAGCTATCGAGCCGATTAATTCAAGGCACGATCGAGCCGATGGAACAGGCGCTAAAAGATGCAACCCTGACAACAGAAGACATCGATCGAATTCTTCTCGTCGGCGGCTCAACTCGGATTCCAGCCGTTCAAGATGCGTTGAAGAAGTTTTTCAACGGCAGAACTCCTGATCGCTCTGTGAATCCTGATGAAGCGGTTGCACTTGGAGCTGCGATTCAAGCAGGCGTGTTGGGCGGCGAAGTGAAAGATTTGCTGCTTTTAGATGTCACACCGCTTTCCTTGGGGATCGAAACGTTAGGGGAAGTGTTTACCCGAATTATCGATCGCAATACCACGATTCCCAGCAGCAAAACTCAGGTTTTCTCGACCGCAACCGACGGACAAACTTCCGTAGAAATTCACGTCCTGCAAGGCGAACGAGCAATGGCGCGAGACAACAAGAGTTTGGGTAAATTCCAACTCACGGGAATTCCACCTGCGCCGAGAGGCGTTCCTCAAATTGAGGTGGCATTTGAGATTGATGCGAATGGAATCTTGAAAGTTGCGGCCCGCGATAAGGGAACAGGACGCGCCCAAAGCGTTGAAATCTCTAACACAGGCGGATTAAGCCATGTAGAAATCGAGCGAATGCGGCAAGAATCCGAGCTTTTTGCTGAAGAAGATAGCCGTCGGATGCAACTGGTGGAACTCAAGAACCAAGCCGATAGTTTGTTCCACAGCTATGAAACGACGCTGAAGGAAAATGGCGGGTTGATCAGCGATACCTTGAAAGTGCAGGTAAACGAGAAAATTGTTGAACTGAGAAGCGCGATCGCGGATTCAAAGGTTAGTATCGATGAAGTGAAAACACATCTCGATGAGTTGCAGCAACTGTTGTATACAATTGGCTCAACAGTTTATCAAAATGCTCAACCTTCCGAGAATTCTGCCTTTGGAATGAACACCAATTCTGGTATGAATTTTCAAGATGAAACAGTCTCAGCAGACATGGGTCGTTTCACCTTTGAGGCAGATGCCACGATCACTGCGGATTATGAGGCAGTCGATTAGTTGAGCGTGTAGGGTAGTAATATAGGGAGTCTAGACCGTTGCCCAACGCCCTACGCCTCCTTTGTTTAGCCCCCCTTACCCCTGAATCTCTACCCTATGGCTCGTGATTACTACGAAATTCTTGGCGTTGCCCGTGATGCAGACAAGGAAGAGGTCAAGCAAGCCTTTCGTCGTCTTGCCCGAAAATATCACCCTGATGTCAATAAAGAGCCAGGGGCTGAAGAGCGATTTAAAGAAATTAATCGTGCCTACGAGGTAATTTCAGACCCAGAGAATCGTGCGCGGTACGATCGCTTTGGTGAAGCTGGAGTTGGTTCTGCCGCTGGCGCGGCTGGCTATCAGGACTTCGGAGATATGGGCGGCATCGCTGATATCTTTGAAAGCTTTTTTAGCGGATTTTCAGGCGGCGCACCTGGCGGTCAAACTCGGCGACGAGGTGGCCCCGTTCGAGGCGATGATCTTCGATTGGATTTGAAACTCGATTTTCGCGAGGCAGTTTTTGGCGGTGAAAAAGAAATTCGCATCAGTCATTTAGAGACTTGTACGAACTGTACGGGTAGCGGTGCAAAGCCGGGAACACGTCCCCGGACTTGCTCAACTTGTTCGGGTGCAGGTCAAGTTCGTCGCGCGACTCGAACCCCGTTTGGAAGCTTCACCCAGGTTTCAGTTTGTCCGACCTGTAACGGTACGGGGCAGATGATCGAGGAGAAATGTGAAGTTTGTGGCGGAAACGGGCAGCGGCAGGAAACCAAGAAGCTCAAAATTACCATTCCCGCAGGCGTGGATAACGGGACTCGGTTGAGAGTGTCGGGTGAAGGAGATGCCGGACAGCGGAGCGGCCCTTCGGGCGATCTTTATGTCTACCTGTTTATCAATGATGATGCTGATTTTCAGCGCGATGGAGTCAATGTTTTATCTGAAATCAAAGTTAGCTATTTGCAGGCGATTCTCGGATCTCGAATCGAGGTTAAAACCGTCGATGGTGAGGAAGAGTTGACGATTCCGGTAGGAACGCAGCCTGGAACGGTGCTAACGTTGGAAAATAAAGGGGTTCCGAAGCTTGGAAATCCGGTGAGCCGTGGGGATCATTTGATTACGGTATTGGTGGATATTCCGGCGCGGATCAGTCCAGAAGAGCGGGAATTGCTGGAGAAATTGGCGAAGATTCGAGGCGATCGCGTGGGAAAAGGTGGCGTTGAAGGCTTTATTGGGAAGATTTTTGGCGGATGAGTCAAGCAGCAGAAACTTCGGATGTGCAGATGGATTTGCGCGGGACACCTTGCCCGATTAATTTCGTTCGCACCAAGTTACGGTTAGAGCAAATGTCTCCGGGATCACTCCTCGAAGTGTGGCTTGATCCGGGAGAGCCGATCGAGCAAGTGCCCGACAGTTTGACTATGGAAGGCTATCAAATTGAAAGGATCGAAGATCGATCGAGCTTTTTCGCTGTTAGAATTCGCCGTTAAATTTCTTACTGGATCTTATGAGTTCTGATGACTTCAGCAAGATTTTGGAAGAGGATCAGCCGCGACAGGTGACTGGTACTGTTGTGGCAGTGCAAGCGAATTTTTATCAGGTACGGCTTCAAGGGAAGTCTCTGCCTAAATCGATGTTGCTTTGTACTCGGCGGACTCGATTGAAAAAAATCGGGCAGCGGGTGATGGTGGGCGATCTCGTTATGGTTGAGGAGCCGGATTGGAATGGGGATCGAGGCGCAATTTCGCAGGTCTTTCCGAGGCGATCAGAGTTGGATCGTCCCCCGATCGCGAATGTTGATCAGATTTTGTTGGTGTTCGCGTTGTCATCTCCAGCGATCGAGCCTTATCAGTTAAGTCGGTTTCTGGTTAAAGCCGAATCCACTGGAGTATCGGTGTGTTTGGCGTTGAGTAAAAGTGATTTAGCCTCGATCGATGAACAACAACATTGGAAAACTCGATTAGGTGAATGGGGCTATCAACCGATTTTTATTAGTGTTCATCAACAATTGGGTTTGATTGAATTAAACCAGTATTTGAGTCAAAAAATTACGGTTGCATCCGGCCCTTCTGGTGTTGGAAAGTCCAGCTTAATTAATCAGATAATCCCAAGTGTTATTCTACGAGTGAACACAGTTTCTGGGAAGTTAGAAAAAGGGCGACATACGACGCGGCACGTTGAGTTATTTGAATTGCCGTTGGGCGGACTATTGGCGGATACTCCAGGGTTTAATCAACCAGATTTATATTGTCTACCACAAGAATTAGTGCAGTATTTTCCAGAAGTGCGGCGGAAATTGGCAGAAGGAAGCTGTCAGTTTAGTAATTGCTTGCATCGAGATGAGCCTGGGTGCATTGTGCGCGGAGATTGGGAGCGATATGCACATTATTTAGATTTTTTGGAAGATGCGATCGTTTACGAAACACAATTAAATCAACAGTCTAATCCTGATGAAGTGTTGAAGCTTAAAACAAAGGGAAAAGGAACACAATTTGAACCACGATTAGAGTTGAAGAAATATCGGCGAGAGTCGCGTAAAAACCAGCAGCAATCTCTCCGAAAGCTTGATATTGATAAGCTGATGAAAAATGAGGAAAACGAGAATTTAGATCAGTAATTCAACTGCACGATCGACGATCAAAATCAATTAGATTTAGGTCTAAGTTAGGGGCAAGAATTTCTTGGGCACTCTCTCAGCACAGTGTTTGAGAAAACCATAATGCAGTGGATTGATTTCCAGAAAACCTCTCATCAACGGCTGATTTATACGCAATTAGATGAAGCCCAGAGCCACGCAAAAAACTTCAGCCTTAGAGGGCATTCCTTAGTGCGTGGAGTAGCGGGATCTGGTAAATCTTTGGTGCTACACCAACGGGCTGAGAAGCTTGTGCAAGAGAAGTTCGATCGTATTCTTGTGCTTTCGTACAATCGCTTTATGCAAGGATGGATCGAGGCGAATCTCGGTCGTAATAAGTTACAAGTTGAATGCAGTACTTTTCATCGCTGGGCATTTCAACATTTGAAGTATTCTTATGAGCTTGATCGAGAAAAAGAATCAAGACAAAGACTAATCGAATCTGCACACAAATCGAACTTAAGCTATCAAGCAATTTTAGTCGATGAAGCTCAAGATTTTTATGATGAATGGTTTCAAGCATTACTGAAGGTTCTCGATCGAGAAACGAATTCTCTCTTCTTTGTGTACGATAATACTCAGTCTGTTTATGGCCAATCGCACCGAAGAAAAAGTGGTTGGAGTTGGGCAAAGCTGGGAATTGATGTTGTTGGACGATCGCAAATTTTTGATCTCAACTATCGTAATGCTCCTGAAATTTTAGAACTTGCTTGGAAATTCATTCAACCTCATTTAGAAAAGGCTGAAATCAAAGTTGAAAAGCGCGAGAATAGCCCATCGATTGACAAATTAATCGAGCCTAAAAAGAGAACTTCTCGTAGCTCTGGAATTTCTCCCCTTTTGGTACAGGTTGATGCCGATAAAATTGCGATCGAGATTTCCAATCAAGTCAAACTTGCACTAGAAAGCCACGCAAATTCTTCAATTGGTATTTTGCTACATCCAACGCATCAAGATATCAAGTCCTTAAAAACTCAAATCAGCAAAGAACTATTTTGTTTAGAAATCAGACATCATGCACCAATGAGATCGCAGGAACGACTTGGAAATATTGTCGATCGACCCACGGTAATTGTGGATTCGTGGAATGCAGTGAAAGGAGTTGAATTTGATGCAGTGATTATTGTCGGCGTTGAGACATCAGAAGAGTTTGAAGAGAAGGCAGGGCTTTATACTGCGATGACTCGCGCCAAGGATCATTTAGTTTTAGTTTACGAGGAGAGAAGCTCGATCGTAGAGTCGATCGAGGATATTTTGACTGCTCCTGATCAACTTCAAGCAGTTTCTTAACGCAGTAGAAGTAAAGCAGATTGAAGCGCACCAATGAGGAGTCCTAAAATTCCGCCCAAATTAACGATCGCTTGTAGTTCGCTTCGGACAATGCCATTGATTGCGTTTTCTAGCTCGGCGGGGGAAGTCGCTTTTACTCGATCGACAATCACTTGGTCAATGTTCAAAATTGGGATCGCTTGAGCCACAATATTTTCTAAATCTTTCTCTAAATAGCGCTCTAAAATTAGCGCCAATTCTTCACTAATAAGCTCCATCGAAGAGCTAACAGCTTCTGAATTTTGTAATCGATCTAGAACGACTGAGGCGACATTTTCCCAGTCTACTGATGCGCTAAGTCCTTGCAATACCTCAGAACCACGATCTTGAAGATAATTGCGGACACTATCTCGCATCGTTTTACGAAGCTGTCTCACGGTAGAAACAGGCAAATTTTGTAATGAGACATTTTGCAGCCATTCCTTAAAGCGCTGCTTCACGCCGAGCGAAAAAGTTAGCTCTGATAAAACAGAATTACTCGATTCTTTCTCGTCCAAACAAAACGTTCTGAGTCGAGTTAAAGTATTCCGAACCCCAAACAGATTTGCAACGACCCAATAAGTTCCACTTGTTTTTTCTCGAAATCCTTCATCGACTACTTGAATATTACGATCGGTCAAAAAATCGATTAATGTTTGGCGTAGAACATCAGGTGGAATGACAACTTGAATCAGCCATTCTGAAAGCTTATCTGCTTGTTCTTCGCTTAACTGAAACTCTAGAACAACTTGATCAAAAATATGATTTAACTGGTCTTCTAGAAACTCTTCCTGACGCGCTAACACCTTTAGCAATCGCGGTAAAGATTGACCAAATAGATCTTTTAATATATTTCCTAAGATTTTTGCTGTTTTTTGCTCTTTGCTTTCTTGAACTTGCTCGATCGCTAATTGCAATAACCAAAGAATCGCAGCCTGAACTCGCTCTGGCTGTAGGAGCCGTCGCGCTAAATTCTGCAACTCTTCAGGAGTTAACAGTGATCCCATGATCGTGTCAGAAATTCGCTTTGCCAAGCGTTCTTGATTGCGTGGAATCAAGCCTGGAGTAAACGGAATCCGCCGTCTGCCGATATAGAGCGGACGATAAGGGCGGAACAGCATTTTAATCGCAATATCGTTGGTGAAGTAGCCAATCACTCCACCAACAACAGGAGGTCCAACAAAAAGCCAGAACGTCGAGAGATCCACAGGGGTTAGACAGAATGAAGGGTGAAGAGGCGATCGCCTCATTTTGTGATAACTAATACTCCCATCGTACCGCCCGCGATCGGGTAATGGGTGACAGCGACAAAACCTGCTTGATTTGCCAAGCGAATTTGTTCTTTGCCTGTGGGAAATTTGTCGAGACTAGGCGCGATGTAGGCGTATTCTTCGGTAAAGCCGAATCGTTGAGCAGCCGGGACGACGACTTCATCGAGATACCATTGCTGAAACGTGCGAATTAATTCGCTCTCTGGGCGGTGCATATCTAGAATTGCCGCTTTTGCGCCAGGTTTGAGAACTCGTTGAATCTCTTTCAAACTGCCCAGAATGTCAACTACGTTTCGTAAGCCATAGCCCATCGTGGCGGAGTCAAATTGGTTATCGGGGAAGGGGAGATCGAGGACATCGGACTTGATCCAGTGAATCGGTGGCTTGATGCAGCGACGTTCACTTCGATCGCGTGCGACTTCTAACTGGGCGGCAGAAAAATCAACGCCGTAAACTTGTCCGGTTTTGCCAACTTTTTCCGCTAGCATTTGGGCGATGTCGCCGCTGCCGCAACATAAATCGAGGGTCGTATCTCCGGGTTTTGTGCCGCTCCACTTCACGGTCATTTGTTTCCAAATGCGGTGCTGTCCGAAACTCAGACCGTTGTTGAGTTCATCGTAGACCGGGGCAATGCGATCGAATAACGCTTGAATATGATCAGAATTCATTTATGATGAGCGCTTCTCTAAAGTTGTTCTCTCTAAAATTCTAAGTTTTGAGAGGTTCACTTGAGACGGGCAATTTTAGAGAAGGCGCTGATCATTAAATGTTAGGCAGCGATCGCACTCTGAATCAAGCGCGTGCAAGTCAATGCAAGGGCGACTTGTTGCGCTGAAAGATGGAGCAACAAAAGTTCATCTTCTCGCAGGCTTTGCGGGTGTTTCCATTGCAAAGACAGAACGGCGAGAACTTCACCTCGGAGCGTGACTGGCACAACAAGATGTGCGCCAAACTCTGGATCGCCTGTTTCGGTCACGACCTGCATTTTCTGATTTGCGATCGCGTCTTTTACCCGCTCAGATTGCGCTAAGTCTAAATCGCCGCTGATTCCATAAGTTCCGGTCTTCGTGAATACACCATCCTCGATCAGTTGAATCACACAGCGATCAGTGAAGAAGTTCTGACCAAAGGCAACTGCGATCGGATCTAAAGTGCTTTCGAGGCTGGTGGCATCTTGGGCGACAGCGACAATCATCGATAACAAAGCAGTTTGAGATTGCGATCGACGGAGTTCTTCAGTCCGCTGTTTCAGCAATTCGTAAGTTTCGGCTGCCCGCTGGACTACGGCTTTGAGTTCGTTCGGGTCCCAGGGCTTGGTGATGTATTTGTATACTTGCCCGGAGTTGATTGCCTCAACGAGATCTTCGACATCGGTAAAGCCCGTCAAAATGATGCGCATCGTATCGGGAAATTTGGGAACCGTGCGGCTGAGAAACTCGGTTCCTTTCATTTCAGGCATTCGCTGGTCAGAGATAATGACTGCAACTTCGCCTTCTTCCGCTAACACTTGCAGCGCATGAACGCCGCTTTCTGCTTTAAGAACCTGAAAATCGCGGCGAAATGTCCGGTACAGCAAATCGAGATTGTCCGGTTCGTCATCGACGACGAGCATTTTAGTTTTCTTGGGTCGATCGAGGGTCATGAATTGGCGGCTGATGGGTTCTAATTCTGGAATGATGTATTCCATACGATCGTCACTCCTTCGTAGCTGGGGAAACAGGGGGATTCAGTACCCCTAGTTTTGCCACTTTGCCTGGATTTGTAACAGAAATTAGGTTCAGATTCAGTTACAGACTGCCAATTGGTTACAGACATCACGACATTTGTGACAAACGCGACGCAATTCACCACAAATGTCGTGACATTACTGACCAATGGCATGGCGTTCGTTAGTAACGTCGCGCCGTTTCCCATAAACCTGAATCAGATGGTCAATTCGAGGGTGAATTGATCTAGCTGACGCGATCGTTCTCAAACAATCCTTTCGATTTGCTCATCTGCTTACTCACCCTATCCTGAGATTCTCAAGACGAATCCCCCGTTCGTTGTGACAATCAAATCGTTTCCTAGCGTCGTAATACCTGACGGAATCTGATATTTTGCCTTCGCCAAGTCAGCGATCGTATTCACCTTTCCCGCTGCATCGACTTGCACGACTAGCCCAGAGTTAGTCGTTGCCGTTAAGAGATCGCGCCAAATCGTCACATCAAAAGGAATACCGAATCCTAGCGCTTTGAGATCAACGATCGCTTTCGCTTCGCCTTTTTCGACTCGCACCAACTGCCCATAGGATTGCGCCACGATGATCGCTTGATTCTGCACGACTAACCCGAACGGATTGCCAAACTGAGTTAGATTTGCGATCAGACTTATCTTTCCGTTCGGACTGACTCGAACTAACTCACTGGATGATTCAATCACATCCGTTGAGAGCGTGACTAAATAATCGCCTTGGTCAACCGTGACCCCAAACGGCGCACCATAGAACCCGCTGCGCTGCGTCAAATCTGCGATCGTTTCAACTTTGCCATCCGGCTTAATTCTCAATAAATAATGTTGCGGCAGATAGCCTGAAACCGTCACGATCAAGTCTTGTTCTTGGTCGATAATTCCAAATGGCACGCCCAATTCAGCCTGGACTAAATTGACGATCGACGAACTCTTTCCATCCGGTGTAATTTTAAGCAGTTGCCCATCGAGTGTCGGTACGATCACATTATTTTTGCTGACCGCCACGCTTTGAAGCGTATAGATATTTAGCTTTTGAGCGATTACCGCAATTTGCATCATCGTAAAGGTGGGAACTAAATCCATCGATCGACAACATAAAGCTAAAAGCCCGATTGTTTCAAGTCAAAAAAGCTTGTGATTTCTAAGCGTAGCAATGTTACCCTCTACTTGCGGTGCAAACCTCAGATTCTGTTTCCATTCATTCCTGGGTTAATGCCAGCTTGCTTCGGTGTTCCCGCGCTTGAATCGTGAGACAACCCATGTAAAATAACTGAGTTTCTAAAGCTACTTTACGCTGGACACTAGAAAAAAGTGCAGATGCTTTAACTGCCCGATCAGATTTGAGCAATTTGCGATGCCGTAGACAACCGTTAGAAGTGTAAAAGCCCGATGAAAGCAACGAATTCTCTTCCCACAGCCCCCTTTGTCCTCCGACTGATTGGCACAATCTTGATTCTGTCATCGCTGGTAGACTATCTCTCGGTTCTGATTCCACCCAACTTTTCGGACAAAGCTTGGTTTGCGAATGTCGTGACGCAAGTGGTCGATCGCGGCATTATTCCAATGGTCGGACTCGGTTTCTTGTTTGCTGGCTCGTTTTTAGAAAATGGATCGCTCGCAGTGGGCGATCGAGCTAAACCGTTCACGACTTTCCGCTTCTGGGCGCTGCTGTTGTCGATGCTGCTTGGACTGATATTTCTCGTCGCTTTCCCGCTGCATTTGAATAATACGCGCCAGGTTTCTGATCAGGCGTTGGAGCGGATCGATCAACAAACGAGAGACGCTGAAAGCCAACTCAATGCCCAAGTGCAACAGCGCCAAGATCAAATCAGTGCAGCACTGCGCGACCCAAATCAGGCGAAGCAGCTAGACGATCAGCTAAAACAAATTGATGCCGCGATCGCCAGCGGTCAATTGAAAGGCGACCAACTGACTCAGGCACAACGCGCCCAGAAAGAACTGCAAGCGTTAAAAGCCAATCCAAATTCGGTTGCCGATCGAGCAAAAGAATTCCGCAATACACAGCTCACCAAAATCCGCGAAGATCGCACCAAGGCTGAAAGTCAAGCGAGAGGCGAGTTTTGGAAAACCGGAGTTCGAGTCGGGATTAGCAGCCTTCTGCTTTCACTCGGTTACTTTGTCATCGGTTGGTCAGGCTTGAGAGAGATGGGCATTCTCGGCGGCAAACGTAAGCCTGTAATGCGCTAAATCTAGCAAACATCATGAGAGATGAAGTGTAAAAAAAGGGAGAAATAGAGAAGCTCAGGCATTTCACCTGGCATTTCTTCCTTTTGCCCTCTTCATCTTTTTGTTTTATGTTCTCCATCTTCATCCTGACCCACAACGAAGAAGCCGAAATTGCCGCTTGTATTGAGTCGGCGTTGTTGTCAGATGATGTAGTCGTGGTGGATTCCTATAGTGACGATCGCACAATGTCGATCGCGCAATCTTATCCGGTCAGAACCGTACAGCATGAGTTCGAGAGCCACGGAAGACAGCGAACTTGGATGCTGCGATCGGTTCCGGTGAAATATGACTGGGTTTACATTCTCGAAGCCGATGAGCGCATGACTCCGGAACTGTTCCAAGAGTGTCTGGATACGAGTCAGACTGCTGAACACGCGGGATATTATGTTGCTGAACGCGTGATGTTTATGGGTCAGTGGATTCGCCGCAGTACGCAGTACCCCCGTTATCAGTTGCGACTCTTTCAGCGCGAGAAAGTTTGGTTTACCGATTATGGACACACTGAGCGCGAGGTTGTGGAAGGCTCGACCGGATTTTTGAAAGAAACTTACCCGCATTACACTTCTGGAAAAGGCTTTAGTCGCTGGATCGACAAGCACAATCGCTATTCGACTAATGAAGCGATCGAGACTCTGAGACAACTCGAAACCGGATCGCTCAACTGGCAGGCTCTTTTATTTGGACGCTCAGAAGTTGAACGGCGACGCGCCCTCAAAGACCTCTCACTTCGCCTACCGTTTCGCCCGCTGATTCGATTTCTTTATATGTATTTTTTGCTCGGTGGCATTCTTGATGGTTATCCAGGTTTTACTTGGTGTACGTTGCAGGCGTTTTACGAGTACTTAATTTTGCTCAAGGTCTGGGAATTCAAACATCTGCCACCTGAAGCACCCAAAACGGCTGAATCTGCTTACCCTGTGCCGCGAAATGTAAAATAATATACCGATCTTATTCGGATATGGTCGATCGGGGATCAATGGTTAAATAAGGAAACTTCAGCTTAGAAATCCCTAAATTACTTGCAACATTTCTTTACAACCTTTACAAATAAGGTAATGCTGATTGTAGCTGCGCTTCGGGATCGAATCGGTAGCATGGCAAGATTCGATGTTGGCTTCCGTTCCCGAAGAATTATATTGATGGCATTCGTTGCCGCTAGATGAAGGGGAGTAGAGTGCCTGTGATCCATCGCCTAAAGCAAGATCTCAAGAATGATCTGATCGCTGGTTTGCTCGTCGTGATCCCTTTGGCGACGACAATCTGGCTCACTTACACGATCGCGAATTGGGTGATCGATTTTCTCACGCGCGTTCCGAAACAGTTGAATCCGTTCGACGGCTTGAACCCGATTCTGGTGAACGTTCTTGATTTCGTCGCTGGTTTGGCGGTTCCGCTTCTCAGCATCCTGTTTATTGGGCTGATGGCGCGAAATATTGCGGGACGCTGGCTTTTAGATGTAGGCGAACAAGTTTTACAAGCGATTCCGTTAGCAGGCGCGATTTACAAAACGCTGAAGCAACTTCTAGAAACCGTTCTACGCGATTCGAGCGGCAAGTTTCGACGAGTCGTTTTAGTCGAGTATCCGCGTCAGGGCGTTTGGTCGATTGGGTTTGTCACGGGTGCGATCGGGGCTGAAGTCCAATCGCATTTCACCAGCGATATGCTGAGTGTCTTCATTCCGACGACTCCAAATCCCACCACGGGCTGGTATGCGGTTGTGCCTGAGACGGATGTGATTAATTTGTCGATGCCGATCGAGGATGCGTTTAAGGTGATTATTTCGGGTGGAATTGTCAGCCCGGATGCGATGAATGCGATCGTCACAACCAGCACAAAGCGCCCCCTCGTTGAAGCCAGTGCCGACGAATAGTACGCTAATTTGAGGGAGTTGCGATTTTAGAAAAAGATGGCTGTTCTTCCTCGTGTTTTAGCGCTTGATTTCGATGGTGTGATTTGTGATGGGCTGAAAGAGTATTTCCAAACGGCTTGGAAGGCTTACGCGCAAATCTGGCAGGTTGAAGCGGCTCCGGATGAGCGTTTTGCTCCTGCGTTTTACCGATTGCGTCCGGTGGTCGAAACAGGTTGGGAAATGCCTGTTTTGATTCGGGCGTTGGTCACGGGAATTGAAGAAGAAAAAATCTTGCAAGATTGGGTGTCGATCGCAACTCAAATCATTTCAGAAGACAATCTGAAGCCTTTGGAAATTAGCGCGATCGTAGACACGATTCGAGATCACCTAATCGCAACAGATCTAGAGAACTGGTTAGCAGAACACGAATTTTATCCAGGAATTCTCGCTCGACTACGATCAATTTTGAACAGTTCGACTGATTTCGTGATTATCAGTACAAAAGAAGGGCGATTTATTAAACAACTGCTGCAAAAGCAAGGGATTGAACTCAAGGACGAACAGATTTACGGCAAAGAATCGAAGCGCCCAAAACCTCAGATTCTGAGTGAACTTAAGCAAGCTTATGGCGAAACCGCTTCGATCTGGTTTGTTGAAGATCGGTTGAAAACATTACAGGCTGTAGAGAAACAGGAAGCTTTAGCGAAAGTTGCATTATTTCTGGCGGATTGGGGATACAACACGACATCCGAGCGGCAACAGGCGGAAAAAAGCGATCGAATTCGCCTCCTTTCTCTTGCCCAATTTACCCAAGACTTTTTAAACTGGCTTTAGACAAAAAAAGAGGGCAAATTGCCCCCATGACTTTGAACCCACATAAATGAAAAATGATTGCTGTATGAAGTTTTGCTTAGTAAGCCAGACCCATACTGCGTGTTGTTTCAGCACCCAGGTAAACCCGAATGCTGAGGAAGTCGGTCGGACAAGCAGTTTCGCAACGCTTGCAACCAACACAGTCCTCAGTGCGAGGTGAAGATGCGATTTGACCCGCACGACACCCATCCCAGGGAACCATCTCTAGGACATCCGTCGGGCAAGCCCGAACACATTGCGTACACCCAATACAGGTGTCGTAGATTTTGACCGTATGCGACATATTATGGAAGGCTCCAGATTAGTGCTTATGACTTGGCATCATCTGTAGTTCTGAAATGGCACGATATAAAACCGCTTACTCTCAGAATCAATGCCTAGTGTACTCTGGCGTGTTGTTCTACTCTTTGAGACAGTTGCAAAAGTTTAAATTGCGTAATGTGGAAGTGATTTACAGCTCGGCTGAACCAAAGACCATTTGCACCACAAACGGCTTACCGCCTTCTTTGTGATAGCGATCTGCCCAGTTTCGCAGAATTTCATCGAGTTCCGCGATCGCACCTTCAACTTGATCGCTCGGAATATCCAATTCTTCCAGCACCCGCATTACTTGCCCTTGACGCTGCGCCCAATCTTGCATCAGTCGGAAAAATCGCGCGGTGTCTTCGATCATGACGTAGGCGCGTTCTTCCTGGTCTTCTGGAGAATACGAGGCGCGAACGAGCGCATAAAAAGGCATTCCCCAAGGCGATTCCACGCGCATCACCGTACCGGAGTACAAGAGGCGACGCTTGATATGTTCTGCTAGGGCTTCACTGAGCGGCATTCGCTGATCTTCGGGGAGATCCTCTTGCGATCGCGAATGGAGAAACTCGATCAGTTCCAGAAATTGGAAGGCGTTAAGCAGTTGCGCGTCGGGAAGATTCGGTAATAGTTTTTGTTCGATTTGGCGCTTTTCATCAGAAGTCAGACTGCTGCCCGGAATTCGGGAGCGCCCAGGTTGCCAGGGATGGTGTTCCATCCAGGCGTAAGGCAACTGAATCAAGTACCGAGGCTCTTGTGACCCTAGCATTTTGAGTAATTTGCCTTCGGTGAGTGCTTGTCGGACTTCTTCGACGATCGCTTTAACCCGTTTCGGTTCGATGTGGTGCAGATGTCCCGTCATGCGGATATTGCCATCTTGCTCCAAGTACGTCATGTAAATCGCGCACTTGGCAGCAGTTGCAGCCGCATCTAGAAAAGCACCGTGGCGATGTCCGCCCGTCCGCATCGCGCTAAAGGCCAGATACAACATAATCTGATCCATCGCACTGGGGCTGAGCAACTTGATCAGATCGAGGTCGTTTGCCATATTAGAAAGCGCCACCGCTGAAACAAAGAACACGAATACAGTCGAAACGGCAGCAAAGCCTAGTCTACAGTGAGAATTTGCGATCGAATCTCGCATCGACTCTTTGTAGACCGAAACTTCATCGTTAGAAAGCCGCAGCCAATTTTATCTTTATCTAAATGATAAAAAATGGTTGTTATGAACGTGCCCAACTTTAGCCGGATTTCAACAGTCGAATTTTATAGCCTTTGTTCCGAGAAAGGAAAGCGATCTTTATTTGGGGCAAAATTTAGAAACGGAGGTCAACCTTCTAGAACAGTGACCTCCAATGAGAAACTCGCGATTTGAACGGGAGTTACATTGGAATGGTCATGAAATCGTATTCGGTTTAGATGCGTCCGCTTCCCCGATGGGCGAGAACTTGCGGAACGGATTGAGCAGCGTTTAACTGAGCGGCGGGGGAGAAACGCTCGGTGGCGTAGGAACCGATAGCAACTGCTCCGATGAGCCAGCTAAAGAGTGCAACCAGAGTTTGAGCGCGCATAATAGTACGTCCTCAGTGTGATATACCCCTTTTCATCCTTGGGGGCATCACATCAGGACAAAACTGATGAATTCACTCAAATTCGGTAGTCGTACCTACTTGACAAACATTGTGTGTTAGTGTAAAGAATTGGTGTTCAGCGCTTCTACGAGAATCCAGTTTCCGGACTGATTATATTTACCGAAGCCGCTCAGTAGTTGCCCGGATTGTGTTTGCTGGAGTTGGGTGTTGATTTCGGCTTGTACGGTGACGATCGACCATTTTTGCTCAGGTTTGTCGATCGAAGTCAGTGTATAATCTTGTACTGCTTTACATTCAAAGATTCCTGAGAAGAGTTGAGCGGTTGCGCTAGGGGGTTGAATCCTAGATGTAGCGGGACATTCGCCGCTGTTGGGATAGCTTTCTGGATGATCAATATAGTAGCGTTGCCAGTACTGCCATTCGGGGTGCGAAGGTGACAAATTGTGCAAAGGGAAAATTGCGGCGGGTGCGGATGGGTCGGTGATTAGGGCGAGTTGGAGCGATCGTACATCTAGCTCTCGCGGCTGACAGTTTTGCTTGATGCACAAAGCGGCTGCCATTCCTGCGGCTTGTCCGATGCCTAAAACGACGGGCTGTAAGCGAGTTGCGCCGTTTGCCATGTGCGTGACGGAGATATTTTTTTCGCAAACTAGGAAATTGTCGATCGATTGTGGGACGAGGCAAGTGTAGGGAATCGTGAACGGCGTTCCTGTCCAGCGTCCACCCCAGCGAATCGATTTAGGTTTGAGGGGAATATCGCCGCTCGGATAATGGTGATCGTTGGCGTAGTTGCCGATCGCGATCGATTGACAGAAGTTTTCGGCGTATTCGCATCCGATCGCTTCGACTTGGAACGGTAAGGGGGCGACTCGTCCTTTTGGCAGTAGGTCTTGTTCGCGTAGGGTTGTGATACCGATGAGACGGCGACTTTCTCGATAGTAGGGATGGATGGCAAGTGCGCCTGTCGGGAAGGTGTCTTCTGCAAGTCCGTAGCGGGTTCCGAGTTGGGATTGAATGAAGTGGGCGAAGCTGAAAGAGTGATCTTTGGCTTCTTGGTGAAAGTTCGATCGTGTTTCTCGGTTCAGCAATCGTTCCACGCCTTCGCCGTAATCGTTGCCGGAGATGGGCCAATTGATCATGAAGCGATCGCCGGGTAAGCGCCCGTAATTTAGGAAGGCTTCGGCTCCATATTTTGTCCAAGCATTCTCGAATTTTGCTCGATCGTAATTTACGGGTTTGGGAATTTCGGGGGCTTTCGATTCGCCAAAGTCGCGCATGACGACAACCCAGGTGGGGGCTTGGACTGGGTAAGTTTGGGTGAGTTCGTTTTGTTCGATCGGGGCACTCGGTTCATTAAATTCGGATTGTAGTTCCCAACCCCAGCGGTAAGGGATGTTTCCGAGTTCGAGCAGATCTCCGAGTTCGGTGGCATCGATCGTGATTTTTGCCTCGATTTTGACGGTTTGGAACTCTACGCCGAGAATACGATCGACGTTTCTCAATACTTTCTCCGGTGTTTCGCCTTGAATCCACTGTAGATTCGGCAAGGCTTTCACCCAATCGGCGAAGATTTCGGTTCCGATTCGCGGCTCATACGTGAAAAAGCTCACCCAAGCATTGTCTAATCCTTCGGATTGTCGCTGTTCTAATTCTCGTAAGAATGCGCCCCAGATTCCAGTTTGAAAGGCTGTGAGTTCGTTGCCATCGGGAGCGGTGACACCTGCACTGGTGAGCATTCCGCCTAACCAAGAGAATTCGCTGACTAAAATCGTTTTGACTCCCCGCCTTGCGGCTTGGATTGCTGCGGCTGTTCCTCCGGTTCCGCCACCCACGACCAGCACATCTGCATTTAATTTCTGCATGGTTCACCTGAGCCGAAAAACCTTTCTCATCATCTCGGTGAACGGGTTTTCGAGCAAGTTATTTCAAGGAGCCATCATACTTTCAAGCAGATCCAATAAGTACTGCATCTTGTCCGCCTGCTGCTTGGATATAAAACTCTCTCCAGTAACCGAAGAATCTTGCTGTGTCATCTTCCCAAGCAGACCCACGATTTGAATCGTCCCAACGGTTGGGAACCTCAAATATGCTTTCTGGCGGAATTTCAAGAAGCAATGTTGCTCCTGCTTGTACCCTTGGAGGAGAGACAATTCTAAAGTCGCTGAATCCATTAACGCGAGAGACTCTGTGAGGATCGAATAGCTGATCACCAGAAGAAATCAGTTCGGAGATTAGGGCAGGTTCATGACTGTGTAATGTGTTTAGCGCCTGAATGAGTCTCGGCTCAATTTCGCGTAACTCGTAGCTGGCTAATACAGTGGTCTTGAGCGAGTAGCTTCTGATGTCGGTTTGAAATTGTTCGATCGTTCTTATCTTCAATCAAAAATCTGACTTCTTCCTCAATTTCTTCGGGATCTAGCTCGTCAAATATCGCGAAGTCTATGTATCCAAGAGATTTTGACAGAAGAATATAAAATGCTTTTTCTTGTTGCAGCCGTTGGTAAACACGACTTTGCAAGGACATGGCGAAGTAGCGAATTGAGTAGCTCATAGGTCGCTCTGAATAGTATATAAATACTATAGTACTTCTTTGAAAATTAGAAGTAATCGCAAGATCTAAAGCTTTTTGCCAATCCTCATCGAGCAATTTTGTTATTGTCCCGCTGCCAAAATCTGTTCAGCCGTAAGTCGTAAACTTGGGAATGTGGGAGAAGCGATCGCATCATTTCCCCGAAATTCTTGCCCTTTATAAGTTTGATTTTCAAGCGTTAGCACAATCACAATCCTTCGACCTGGATCAACCAGCCAGTATTCAGGAATGCCTCGCGCCGCATACTCTTTGGCCTTCTCAACGTAGTCACGATCGTAATTCCCGCTTCCAGGATTGCCCGGAGAAACCACTTCAATCACAAGCAATGGGGGCGGCATATTGATCGCAAGCAGCGATTGGGTCTGGGTTAGCAATGCGGTGACAGACGCTTCCGAGTGAACGGTGAGGTCAGGTTCTCGCGCTGTCACTTCGGAGGAGTTAACAGCGATTTGCTGCTTGTCTCCAACTCGCTCGAGCGAGATGCCCATTTGGGTCACAAAGTAGATGAGCAGAAATCTCGCAATGATCAGATTGTGCGGGTCTTCGTTCGGCAATTCAATTAACGCTCCATTCACCAATTCATAACGAGCGTTTGTGCCGTCATCATAGTTGAGATATTCATCGATCGTCTTGAATCGGGATTTGGCTTGTGTCATTAAGATCTAGCCTCGCTACGCGCAGTTTTGAATCGCTAACCTCTTGTGTTGATTATGGCAGATGGATGATAGAGTCTCGATCGACAAAACTCACCAAACAATCAGCTATGAAAGCCCAAGTATTTCGCGGCGTGAATCAGCTTCAATACGAAGACGTGCCAACACCGGAGATTGCAGCCGATGAAGTGTTAGTTCAAGTTCGGGTTGTCGGTTTGTGTCAGTCGGATATTAAGAAGATTAAGTATCCACTGCTAGAGCCGCCTCGGATTTTTGGGCATGAAACCGCAGGCACGATCGCTTCAGTCGGAGCAGCGGTGAAAGATTGGAAAATTGGCGATCGTGTAATCGTCCTTCATCACATTCCTTGTATGCACTGCGCGTATTGTTTGAATGAGAATTTCTCGATGTGTGAGGTGTACAAGAACATTACGACGACAGCGGGATTTGCGCCGAGCGGGGGCGGATTTGCGGAATATGTGAAAGTTCCGGGTCATATCGTGCGGAATGGCGGATTGATGCGAATTCCCGATACTGTGACGTTTGAGCAAGCGAGTTTTGTGGAGCCGACGAACTGCTGTTTGAAAGCGGTGAAGAAAGCGCAGATTCAGCCAGGACAGACAGTTTTGGTGACGGGAGCAGGGCCGATCGGGCTGATGTTTATTATGTTGGTGAAATACTTTGGGGCGAGAGCGATCGCAACTGATTTAATTCCGTCCCGAATTGAGAAAGCTTTGAGCATTGGAGCCGATGCCGCATTCGACGCGCGGGATTCTGAACTTTCGAGCAAAATTCAGGCGATGACTCAAGGCATGGGAGTTGATGTCAGTTTGTTGGCGGTTCCGAGTGATAAAGCATTTTTTCAAGCGCTGGATTGCACTCGTAAAGGCGGGAAGATCCTATTCTTCGCAGAGTTTCCCGATGAAGTTGAAATTCCGCTGAATCCGAATGTGCTTTATCGACGCGAAATCGATTTGATGGGCAGTTATAGTTCCTCGTATCGGGTGCAGGCATTAGCAGCAGAAATCGTGTTCGATCGTCGGATTGATGTTGATGCTTTGATTAGCGATCGCTTTCCTCTTTCAAATCTTGCTGAAGCGGTCGATCGCGCTGTTTCTCCCACACCCGATACGTACAAAATCTTGATCTACCCTCAACAGTAAGGAGTCACATCTTCGCCGTATTCATCCGCAAGATAAGACAGTGCCCGAAAGCGAATTCCGACTAGCTGTTCGTAAAGCGGATTCAACTTACAGAGCGGTGGAATGTGAACAACTTTATTGCCGAATAGTTTAATATCTCGCTCAAATGGACATTGTGCGGGAATCATTTTGCATAAGAATCGAGCCACTTTCGGATCGTGAATTTCAGTGTGATCGAGCCACGATCGTACCGGATGCAAAACATTTAAATGCAGTTCGGGATGGGGCTGTAAATCTTGCGTTTCGGGATGTCGATCGCATAACGTCAGCCGCAGATTTTCTAGAATCTCAGCGCCCGTGTTCAGCGTTTGGCAAAACTGCTCTAAGATTGCGTCTTCGGTTGAAGTGTAAATGCCATCAGCTAGAGCGACCATCACCGCAGTTCTGAGGAAATTCTCAGCGCATCGGGGACTTTGCCCGAAACTCGATCGTAGTTCATCCATTGAGACAGATTTGAACGATTGATCCGCTTCTTCCTGAGTGAGTTCATGCTCGGTCAGGAAGAAGCGGATCAAACTTTGTTCAGCAGCATCAAAATCATCGTCTGCCCAAGCTAAAGTCAGCAAGCCGCGTAGCCAAACTGAAATCTGTTCGTCTGTGTAAGTGGGTCTGACAGGGGTTGGAGAATCCATCGAGGTTTTCTTACGCTTCAAGACAAATGTAGCTCAAGAAACGAAATTCAAGAGCGAACTCTCACGCTGGCTGTACACTGAAGATCAAATCAATGGCTTAAGGATTCCTTGTGAGTATTCAAGAGTTTGCGTTATTCCTGGTTTCGATCGTGGCAGGTACGATCGGTCAGTTTTTTCTCAAATCAGGCGCGCTGAAATTGGGACAATTGACCGCGAATAATGCAGTCAGCCATGTGATCGGAATTGCAACGACACCAGAATTGGTAATCGGTCTCTGTTGCTATGGTGTGGGCGCGGTCTTGTATATTCTGTTGCTTACTCGCGTTCCATTAAGCATTTTGGCTCCAGCGGTCGCTTTACAGTATGTGTTCTCAGTGATGCTAGGAAAGTTTGTGTTTAATGAACCGATTCCGGTTGTGCGATTGTTTGGAATCGGATTTATTATTTTCGGCGTTGTGCTGTTGATGGCAAAAAAATAATCGCTACAGATATTGCTTCAGAATTTCGGCGGTCTGAGCTGCGGTTTTCTGCCAGCTAAAGTGCGAAGTCCGATCGAGTCCTTTTTGCCGCAGTTGATCATGCAGTTGAGGTTCAGTCACGATCGCTTTCATGGCATCCGCGATCGCAGTTTCATCATACGGATCAACCAATAAAGCCGCATCTCCCGCTACTTCCGGCATTGAGGAAAGATTCGAGGTAATCACCGGAGTTCCACACGCCATTGCTTCGAGAACAGGCAAGCCGAACCCTTCCCACAAGCTCGGAAATACAAGCGAGACCGCACGATTGATCAATTCAGGCAGTTCAGCATAAGAAACATAGCTGAGAAATTTAACGCGATCGCTCAGTTGTAGATGTTCGATTTCAGCGATCAGATTGGGTGTATAGCGTTTGTCGATCGAGCCTGCAATCCAGAATTCGTAGTCAGAAGGTAACGTCGCAAAGGCTTTCATTACGCGATGCAGATTTTTATAAGGCTGATGGCGACCCATATACAGAAAATAATTTTGAGTCGGCAAGTCTAGAAAGCGAAAATGATTTGCATCGTAAGCTAATGGAACGACTGTGATTTTGTTTGCAGGAACCTGACAGAAATCGATCGCATCTTTGGCGGTCGCTTCAGAATCACAAAGGATTTGTTTTGCTTGGTTTAGAACTTGTGGAATGTAGTAGCGACAATACGATCGCATTGCAGAAAATCGACTGAAAAATCGCAGCGGAATCAGATCATGTAATGTAACAACATGCTGAACATTCGTAAATAATGGAGCTTCAGGAATAGGAGAAAACAGGAGTCTTCCTTGAAGTTGGTGATAGGGTTTTGGTAATTCAAATTGTATCCAACGGAGTCGATTAAGATGCCCTTTTATTCCATTTTCAGGAGCCAAATTGTCTGGAATTGAATAGCAGTTAAATTCTGGATAAGGTTGAGCAGTTAATAAGGTTGGAGCTAGAGATTTTAGAGCAGCGACAACATTCTTTGCATAGATAGAATGTCCAGTCGGTTGAGCTGCAAGAAAAGATAGGTTGATCAGAAGAGGTGAACTTGTCTTTAAAGAATTCATGATTTGAATCCTGTTGTTAAAGGATATTGATTAAAGTTTAGAACTAAGCGTAAAATTTCTAGGTTTACCTTTTGAGAAGAACGAAGCGAAGCATAAGCAAACTTGAGAGCGAGATAACATCTTAAGATCAATTGCTCGGAACGAGGACGATGCTTTTGATAATAATAAATTTGACTACGGCGATATTCTAGTCGTAATCGATCGACAGTCTTATTTACCGAATATCCGCCTAAATGAATCAAGTTAACAGAAGGCGTATAAATAACTTTTAATCCTTTTTCTCGCACTCGTTGACACAAATCCGACTCTTCAAAGTACATGAAGAACGTTTCATCAAATCCGCCTAAACTTTCAAATAAATCTCTCCGAATCAATAGCGCAGCGCCGATTACAATATCAACCTCTTGTAGAGTCGTAAATTGCTCAGAAATATGCGATCGAGCTTCTAATTTCTGATAGTCGATCTTCTGTTTGAGGTCTTGATACTCACCCCAAAGACTAATCGATCGAGCCGTTGATAGCTGTAAGCTCCCGTCTGGATTTAATAGTTTTGGCCCGATAATCCCGATCGTAGAATCCTTTTCGATTACCTCAACTAAATGAGGCAATAAATCAGAAGTTAAGATCGTATCGGTATTGAGTAAAAATAGATATTTTCCGCTTGCAATCTTCGCGCCGATATTATTTCCAGTCCCGAAACCGCGATTTTGACTTTGCCGCAAAAGCTTGACTTCAGGAAATGCTTTCTCGATCGAAGCCGCACTTTGATCGGTTGAAGCATTATCGACGACGATGACTTCGTAAGGCACAGAATGAAGCTGGCTTTGAATCGAATGGAGACACTCGATCGTAATTTCAGCGCCGTTATAATTGACTAAAATAATAGAAACAGTAACCATACTTCTCTAAGTTGGCAATTTCCAAGATCGATCGAGATTTCCTCGAAGTCCGTAATAAGTTCCAATCATACAGGCTTTAATCTTCTCAAACTTGGAACTCCGATCGAATAACAAAATGATCAGACTTCCGACAATTGCATATTTAATTCGTTTTAATCGACAGCTTTTTCGGTTTTTTCCTTCAGAATAAGCGAATTCTAAATACGTATGATTTCGACAAATATAGTAATGTCGCAGCGCAGAATAAATCTGAATCGTTTTCTTCTGTCCCGCAAATCGAACCGCGATCGGTTCTCCGAATCGATGCTGCATTAAAGCTTGAGGGACAACGAAATTTTGAAAGCCCGATCGACGCAATCGTAAGCCATAATCCAAATCCACTCCATCAATAAACAGCTTCGGATTGGGCGACTCTACTTGCTCATACGTTTTCAACCAGAGCAACGAACCGGACGTAATCGGAGAATCACATTCAAACGGTTCGGTCTGGCTCGGTGCTTTATAGCCCTCAAAGCGATCGCCCAAAAAACGAGCAGGTTCGATTGTCGCTCCGGTTCGAGCATCGATCGCATGAGGCGCAACAATCCCGATCGCATGAGTTTCGCTCAAGTCTGCATACGCTTTAAGCAGCAATTCCAAACAAGTTGGTGACGGTTGGCTATCTTGATCGAACATCCAGAGAAAATCGTAACTTTCGTTGAGAGCGTGTTCGATCGCAACTCGAATTCCAGCCGCGATGCCGATATTTTCAGGATGATGAAACACTCGAATTTTAGAATCAGGCTCTAAAAGCAAGGGTCGGCGGGAATTGTCAACGACAAAAATTTGCTCGATCAAGCAGGTCTGAAGTTGCAAAGCATGAAGACAAGCATCGAGCGCTGGAGCATCTTCGTAGGCAGTGATATATGCTGCAACCCGATAAGCCTGCCAATTTGCCATGCTGCTTATCCTCGATACACTTGCTGATAGTACGCTTGATACTCATTCGACAACAGCGGTTGCCACCAATCGCGATGCGTCAGATACCACTGAACCGTTTTGCGTAAACCCGTTTCCAAAGTTTCCGAGGGAACCCAATTAAGGTCGGTTTTGATCTTCGTCGCATCGATCGCATAACGTCGATCGTGTCCTGGTCGATCGCGCACAAAGGTAATCAATGTTTTCGACGGTCGAACGGGTAGTTCTGGCGCAAGCTCATCCATCAACTCACACAGTCGCAGCACCAAGTCAAGATTCTTCACCTCATTGTTGCCGCCGATGTTGTAGGTTTGCCCTGGTTGACCTTGCTGAATCACTACATCTAACGCTTGACAGTGATCGCCCACATATAGCCAGTCCCGAATATTTTGACCATCACCGTAAATCGGAAGCGGTTTGCCCAAAAGGATGTTGATGCAGATCAGTGGAATCAGCTTCTCAGGAAAATGGTAGGAACCATAGTTATTCGAGCAATTCGTGATCAAAGTGGGCAGCCCGTAAGTCTCGTGATATGCCCGAACGAGATGATCACTGCCCGCTTTGGATGCAGAATAAGGGCTATTTGGTGCATAAGGAGTCGTTTCACTAAATGCAGGCGCATCGGGTTCTAGACTGCCGTAAACCTCATCGGTAGAGACGTGCAAAAAGCGATCGTGATCGTGCCGCCCCCGATTTTGCCAATGCTCTCGAAAACACTCTAATAAGGTAAACGTCCCAACAACATTCGTTTGAATAAACGCTTCAGGGCCAAGAATCGATCGATCGACGTGCGATTCTGCCGCGAAATGCGCCACAGTATCGATCTCTTCTTGCTGCAATAAATCCGTAACTAAAGCACGATCGCAGATATTTCCTTGCACAAACCGAAAGGTTTCTCGCTCTTTCAGCGTGGTCAAGTTATTCAGATTTCCAGCATACGTAAGCGCATCAAGAACAATCACGCGATCGCTTGGATAAGTCTTACACCAGTGATGCACAAAGTTTGAGCCAATAAATCCGGCTCCACCTGTGATCAAAATGCGTCTTGGAGACTGCGCTGAGGAAGTTACCACCATCGCTCAATCATTAAACAACTTCAATTTGACAGTCATCGCCAATCATAAAGCGCAACGCTTTTGGACGTTGAGGAGCCGCTTTGAGATGCGCCCGTTGACCCACCACGCTATCGACAATCCGCTGGTGAATGCCTTCGATCTTCGCTCCCTGGAGGATCACACTATGTTCTAGGTCAGTATCAATCAAAGTGACCTCATCCGCAATACTGCTGTAAGGGCCAATAAAACAGTTCTCAAGATGACAGTTTTTGCCAATCACGACAGGGCCGCGAATCGTACAGTTTCGCACTTGAGATCCTGAACCAATTTCAACGCGCCCGATCACTTGACTCCGAGCATCAACTTCACCCTGAATTGAAATCGTTAAGCAGGTGTCTAAAACGATGCGATTGGCTTCTAACAGGTCGTCTTTCTTTCCGGTATCGAGCCACCAACCCCGGATTTGTTCGGCTTCAACCGATTGACCAGACTGAATTAAAGCTTGAATCGCATCGGTAATTTCCAACTCACCCCGCGCAGAAGGTTGAATCCGCTCGATCGCAGAATGAATCTGATGCGAAAAAAAATAAAGCCCGACTAATGCCAAATTTGAAGGAGGATGTTTCGGTTTTTCAACTAATCGCAAAACCTGCCCTCGATCGTTGATTTCTGCCACTCCGAAAGCGGTTGGATTCTCGACCGCTCGCAGCAAAATCAGCGCGTCCATTTGTTGAGCTTTGAAGCGATCGATAAAGTGCCTCAGTTCGTCTTGAATTAAGTTATCGCCGAGATACATCACAAACGGCGAATCTCCGAGAAACGATCGAGCGATTTTGACTGCGTGAGCGAGTCCTGCGGGTTGCTCTTGGCAAATGTAAGTAATTCGCGCCCCAAATGCTTCCCCTGAACCCGTTTTCGTCTTGACTTCTTCGCCTGTTTCGGGACTGATAATAATCCCAATATCGGTAATTCCTGCTGCCACGATCGATTCGATGCCGTACCAAAGAATCGGTTTGTTGGCGACGGGAACTAATTGTTTTGCGCCCGTATAAGTGAGGGGTCGCAGACGAGTTCCTTTACCACCGCTGAGAATCAATGCTTTCATACAGGGGTTTGACTGAGGTGTGTCAACATTTGCCGTAATCCTTGCCGCCAATGAGCGGGATGCCTCCCTAGAATACCGAATATCTTCTGACAAGCAAGGACAGAATAAGCGGGTCGCATTGCAGGGGTGGGATATTCTGCGGTTGTGATCGGTACGACTTCTTGAATGTTCAATCGCCAGCCTAAACTGCGAGCTTCTTCAAAAACGGCGATCGCAAAGTCGTACCAACTTGCAATGCCACTATTCGTAAAGTGATAAGTTCCCGCTGCAATTTGTTCCTGCTCAAATTGCGGCAAGAGTTCTACGATCGCTTCGGCAATGTGTTTTGCCCAAGTTGGACTTCCGATTTGATCGACCACCACGCGCAATTGTTCGCGATCGCTGCCCAATTTCAGCATCGTTCTAACAAAATTACTTTTGCCGTAAGCGCCGTACACCCAAGCCGTTCGCAGAATCAGATGACGATCGCACGATTGCACCCCGACTTCGCCCGCGAGTTTACTCCGACCATAGCGACTAACGGGATTCGTTCGATCGCTTTCTAGATAAGGCGTATTCTGCTTGCCATCAAACACATAGTCAGTCGAGAGATGAATCAATCCTGCTTTCAATCGTTGGGCTTCTTCCGCCATGATTGTGGGCGCGATCGCATTAATCGTCTGTGCGGATTCCGGCTCACTTTCAGCCCGATCCACTGCTGTGTAAGCCGCTGCATTAATGATCACACTAGGCTGATACTGGCGAATCGCATCGCGCAAGAGTTCTGGCTGAACTAAATCAATCTGCGATCGAGAAATTGCAAGCGTTTGATCCGTCGGCAAAAGACGTTCTAACTCTTGTCCTACTTGACCATTACTACCGACGAGAAGAATTCGAGCCATGTCGTTAATGAAACAAATCGGCTGACTTAAAGCGTACACCTGCTTGGTCTTTTGCGGAAAGAATAGGCGGCGTTGTGATTTGCCAATCGATCGCTAAATCTGGATCATTCCAGAAGATACAGCGTTCGTGCTGCGGGGCATAGTAATCGGTTGTTTTGTACGCCACTTCTGCACAGTCAGACAGCACCACAAATCCATGAGCAAATCCTGCTGGAATCCAAAGCTGGCGTTTGTTTTCGGCACTCAGTTCATACCCAATCCACTGCCCAAAACTCGGTGAATTTGCGCGAATATCAACTGCCACATCAAAGATACTGCCTACTAGAGCGCGAACGAGTTTCCCCTGCGGCTGTTCGATTTGATAGTGCAGTCCGCGCAAGACACTTTGAATCGATCGAGAATGATTGTCTTGAACAAAAGGCTGGCGCACTCCGATCTTATCTTCAAACACTTTGGCATTGAAGCTTTCAAAAAAAAATCCGCGATCGTCACCAAATACGCGAGGTTCGATTACAAAAACATCAGAAATCTCAGTCGGCAAAACATTCATACTATTATTTTTTTGATTTTATGATTCCTAATCCCTTCAACTTTCGCTTTAGAAACCGTAGCTCTTGCACAATCGTTTCAGCGAATCGCATTGGGAAAGCAAAGACTTCATGCGATCGTGATTTTGCAAAGTGTTTAATTTCTGTGGGATGCGCCTGATCTGTTGCTCTCAAGCTGACGAAAAACTCGCAGCCTTTTGTTCCGTAAAACTCAGTAATCTCAAATTTCAGCAAATCTAAAGCTGCCATATTGCTCAACAATTCCAGGAACGATGCAGGCGTAAACACCCAACAATGCACATCGCAATATTCTCCAGATGTAAATGCAGTTTTCGCCACATTTAAAGCATCTTGTGTCGAGCTAATTCGAGAGAGTTTGGACGTATCGATCGTGCCACTCCAAGCCGTACTGCCTCGATAGGAAACCGCAGAATTCACTTGATCAAAAATCTGCTGAGGGGATGGTTTTCTAGAGTGACGCAAGTAAGCTTCGGTCACTTCAGGAAGACGGCTCACCGGGCGTTGATAATCAAAACATTGACGTTTATCGGGAACTGCTAGCGATAAAATTCCGCCGGGTTTTAGAATCGATCGAATTTCGCTTAACCAACCGACTAAATCTGGAACGTGCTCAACCACATGAGAAGCAATTACATAATCAAATGCAGCTTGATCTTGAAACAATTCTGATAAGCCTTTCTCGCCCCAAATGTAATCTACTTCTACAATTTTTTGAAGATCAATATTGTGGCTTGGATCAGCAAATCGATTTCGCAACGTCTCGGTTGTGTCGTGGTCTACATAGTAAACCTGTCCCATCTCGCGAGTGACGATCGGTTTATCGAGCGCACCAATTTCAACGCCAACTTGATTGGCAGCATCAATGCAGCGCAGAAGTTTTTGGGCACGGGATGGCATGAGATTCATCGAAAGATATGCGATTTAGACAAAAGAATATAACAATCACAGCCCCAATTTTCGTTTAATCCGCAGCCATTTCTGCCGCAGTTTCCAGAATTTGCTGGTTTCCATGGCTCGAATCTGAGTTTCGAGACTGTTAATGCGTTCTTGTAGGGCATAAGTTGAAATCGATGCCGCTTGAGCAGGTCGATCGAGGTCATTCAGGTCAGTGTTTGTGCGATCGTCAAATCCATTCGGCTTCACAGCTTCAAGTTCAAATCCAGCCGCAAATCTTTCTTGAACGGGCTGAGGAAGACCGTACATTGTTTCCCACAAAAAGCCTTTTCTCTGGGTTGGATTCGCCCATAGTTCTCTCCATTCGCTGAGTGTAGATTGAGCCACTTTGTTCTTTGTTTCTGTGCCATAAACTTGCTCAATGTAATAAAGCAAATCGCAAGATAACCAAGCCAGCGTGAATACAGGATTGAAGTTGGCAGAAACATGACAATTTTCGATTTCAAACCCTGAAAACCAATTCATTACACCGTATTTTGTCGCATTGTAAAAATGGTAGGGTTCTTCATGTAGCGGCTGTAGAAAAGCGGTTCGCATAATCAATTTTCCGCCAGGTTTGAGGACGCGAAAAATCTCTTTAGCAGCGCGATTCGGCTCGTAAAGATGCTCGAATACATTGAAGGAAACAACCGCTTCAAAACTGTTATCTTTAAACGGCAAATAATGAGAATCGGCTACAACATCGGTAGTGTGAAAAATAGAATACTCTAGCTCGATACAAGTTGGAATCTTGGTCTGAGACGCACCCGCACCAATGTTTAAGCTATATCCATCTAAGTTTTTCAGCCAGCGAACCGTCTCTTCTGGAATTGCATTACTCACATGATCCGGCGGAATAATCTTCACTTGATTTGGATCATCAATAAAGACAGGAACGCCTTGAATCATTGGATAGGTTGCCGAGCAATTTTTGCACGTTAATTGATCGATCGTATTAACGAAGTCAGGACAATGGCACTTTGGACACTTCAACAAATTGACTAAAGTATCAGAACTCAGTTTATCTACCATTGATCGCTTTCCTATCGACAAATTACCAGGTTCGCCCTAACCGCCCAATTAAACCATCGATCGTGCCTCGCAAACAAGCATAAACCTTGAGTTTTCGCGGAGGTGTCTCGTAGTATCGAATGTGCCGTAAATTCTGTTTGAGCATTCTCAAGCGATGCAGAATCGCTTGCTTGCGTAGCTTCCTCGGAGCCATGCGGGTTGAGAGAAACGTATGATTTCGCGAACTGTAGTAATAGCGGAGCGCTGAGGCAGTGTGTGTCACAATTTCTTGCTGACTAAACGGACATTTGACCGTATGCGTTTTGCCGAGTTCGTGCTTGAGAATGGCAAGCTTGCTCACTAAAATTCGATAGTGATTCTGGCGGAGTGTTAAACAGTAAAACCAGTCCACCGCATCTAAAAATAAGCTATCGAGCGGCAATGGGTTGTTTTTTGCAGCCGCGATCGAGAGCAAACTTCCTGAAGTAATCAGCGCGTCACACTCGTAAAAATCAAGCGAATCGTCGATTTTCGGTGGCTCAAAATCGTAGCCGTTCCAGTCGCTTCCGTGGATTGGCAGATTCCTATAAGTATCGATCGGCAAAGGAGCCACAATCCCGATCGGACTGTTTAGACTCTCTTGCGCTTGATACAGATCGACTAACTTCTTGAGCAAATCTGGATCATCCGGCGTGCTGTCTTGATCAAACAGCCAAAGTAAATCGAATTTTTGCTCGATCGCCCAAGCAACCGCAATTTTCATCCCGCCTGCAACTCCGATATTTTCGGGATGATGCTCGACAATGATTCGCATTGATGAATCGAGCAGGGAAGTTCGAGAATTATCAACGATCAGGATTTGCTCGATCGAGTAATGTTGTCGATCGAGCAGTTGAACACATCGCATCACAGCCTGTTGATCCTCAAAGGCTGTAATATAAGCGGCAACTCTGAGCGATCGTTCTGACATTTCTCGATTCCTAAAACACGACAGCAAGACTAGACTTCGGGCATAGCTGAATTGAGCAGCTTATTACGAATGCGAATCCAACGCCGCCGAATCCGCCAAAATTTACTCGATTTCATCGCCTCGATCATTTGATTGGCTTCATGCAGGTGGCTCTGGACTTCGATCAGTTTGAGCTTAAAGGCATCCTGCTGGACTCGGCTAAAGTTCTGAATCACCGGACAAGCGGGTTCGGTTTCTACATCCTGTCGCCAAGAACCAAACAATCGCGGCGAATTTGGGCAACGTGCGGCTAAATCTGGAAACCTCTCCAGCAAGTAGCGTGATAGATTCAATCGATAGTGATTGGTGGAATGAATCATCGATGACGTATGGACACGATATTGGCTGAGAACCTTTGGCAAATAGCGGCAAGACTCCGCAGATTGAGCAATCTTGAGCCATAGCTCGTAATCTTCCCATCCGAACCAGCCATATTCGATCAGTTCTGTCGCGTATCCGCCTAGCTGAATGACTTTTGCTCGATCGAACATTGCCATCGCATCAATATAGGGATCTTCAACCAGCGATTCGACATCCCACGATCGACAAGACAACTGCCCCAAACTTTTTCCGGTGAGATTGTCGAATTTGTTGAGCGCAGCATACACACTCACGCCGCCAAACTCTACGATCGCTTTGTGCAGTTCCACCAAACATTCTGGCTCAATCTTATTGTCTGCATCCAGGACGAACACATAAGGCGAACGCGCTAACCGAAATCCGACATTTCGCGCATCTGCAAGCCCAGTATTGACGGTCTTTTTCACCAAGCACACTGGATCACCCGTCTGCTCTAAATAGTGCGTCACCAATTCCGCCGAACCATCCGTCGAGCAATCATCAATGACTAAAATCTCGATCGATGAAGGTAAGCCGTTTCGCTGGGTTTGCTTGACGCTTTCAAGACACTCTAGAATGTAAGACTCATAGTTAAACAGCGTAATCAACACCGTTACCGAAGGCGTTTCAACAGAAGCATATGCCGCATTGTGAATCACATTCCAAGGCGCAATTCCCTGCTCTAAGCAAGACTGGGCTGCCATTAAGCGGGCATTCACCTGAATCTGCTTGAGCAGTAATGTATCCGTTACGGAAGTACTTGTACTCATCATTGCTTCTGTCGTTTTGTCTCTAGCCGACCTTCATAGCCAAAATCTCAAATGAGTGTAGCACCTAACGTCTGTGGATGCGCCAAGCCTCAGTGTTTCAACTCAGCTAGAGAGCTGAATTTATTTAACGGGGAATAGAGGATTGAAATTCAAGCTTTATCAACCCAGGTAGAATTGATAGATTGACGCTGTTGAGGATGCTAGAAGAGTATTGAAAGCTTTTCGCTCTCTCGCCCTGGATTAAGAATCTATTGTGTACATAGCAAGTTGTTTATCGCTTCGTTTGGGTCGGCTTCTGCCCCCTAAATCCCCAAATTTGGGGAACTTTGAAACTGAGAAATTCCTCGGTGTTCTGGAAACTCCTTCTACTCAAAGTCCCCCAGAATGGGGGACTTTGAGGGCGAGAGGTCTAGGCGGTAACGGATCAATCGACTTGGTGTACACGGTAGACCTTCATAATTGATCGTTAAATTCTCATTTTTCAGCAGGATGCCCTAAGAATGGATCGACGCAGTTTTCTACTCGGAATCGCAGCACTCAGCACCACGCTCACCGGATGTAATAGTCCAAATCAGTCAGCGTTCCGAGTCCGCTTGCTCAAAAATTCGATTCCAGTTCAGCTTCCCAATCAATTTCGTAATCAACTGACAGAATTTAAAGAAACACCGATCAATTTCAAGCCCGAAAGTCAGCTTCAAACCTTGTTTACCAGTCTGCAAACCTGGAAACAGCAGGCAGGCAAAGTCGCGCCCGATCGCTCTTTTAATCTTCCCTTTGTCTCCAATTCAGAAGATCCAGTTCCCGATCTGATCACAATGGGCGATTACTGGCTTTCCGTCGCGATTCGCCAAAAGCTGATCCAGCCGCTCGATCCGAAAACCTGGCAATTGTGGAACCAACTCCCCGATCGCTGGAAACAAGTCGTCACTCGCGAGAATCAAGTGTGGGGCGCACCGTATCGCTGGGGGGCAACGGTGATTGTGTATCGAACGGATATTTTTCGCGATCGCAATCTCAAACCGCCGCAAGACTGGGCAGATCTCTGGCGCGAGGATTTACGCGAACGAATTGCCCTACTCGATCAGCCACGAGAAACGATCGGGCTAACGCTGAAAAAACTCGGTCAATCTTACAACACCGCTGATCTGAGCAAGATTTCAAACTTAGAGGCAGAACTCAGCGCTTTGAATCGCCAAACTCGGTTTTATAGTACCGATTCAGGATTGCAGTCGCTGTTAGTCGATGATGTTTGGATGGCGGTGGCTTGGTCTACGGATGTTTTGCAAGCGATGAAACGCAATTCTACGATCGCTGCCGTTTTTCCCAATTCCGGCAGTGCATTGTTTACTGATCTTTGGGTGCGTCCGGCGACTGTTTCCAATCAAGATAAAGCGATTCAATCCTTACTCGCGCAGTGGATTAGCTTCTGTTGGCAACCGTCGATCGCGCCGCAACTCTCACTCTTGAGTCAAGCCGCTTCGCCAATTCTTTCGACGTTAGATCCAGCAACTTTGCCGGAGTCGCTTCGCCAAAATTCTCTGCTTGTCCCGTCATCACAACTGCTCGATCGCAGTGAATTTCTCGAACCGATCAGCGATGCCACGATCGAGCAATATCGCACGCTCTGGGCTAAAATCCGAGCGTCGGTTTAGTGGGCGACCAGAAATTCGTTCTTGCCAACTGATCGAAGGACGTACAAGAGATCGCTTTCGATTCGATCTCTTTTTCTGCCACGGCTGCACCAAAATTGCACGTATAGGCTGCAAGAATTCCACCTTGGGGATCAAACACGCGCAGATTGTAGCCGTAGCCTGAAGTTGCAGTGCCAAATTTTTTGATGAACTCATAGCGATCGAAGAAATCCAGCAAGCTCCAAAGCTGAGAATTCACCACGACATCGACCCGATTCGATTCGCCGTTTCCCTCACACGCTAGCCAGCCATCGACCAAACGCCGCCCATACTTATCCTGTGCCGCAATCTGATCGCGAATCCACCACAAACTCGGCTCAGTTAGCTCGGATTGATCGATCTTCGTGTTGGTGATGCCTGGGGTCGTCGGTGTACACATTCCCTGCTGCGCCAATTCTGGATTAAAAGGAGTCGTAGAAGGTTCGATCGCAGGTTTAGCAAAGACAGCCTGACTCATCACCCCAACCATTAAACTCGCTCTGAAAAAATGGTGTAACACTGTTGGGATAAGGTGTTGATATGTCATAGTTAGTTCGTCGGATTTGCCGAATGACGCTGATTTGCGAGCGGAAGTGCCTGTTCTTGTTGTAATCTAACTTTTCTTAAAACTCCATGTTCGATCCTCTTCGTCGCCTGAAATATTTGCCTTGGACTGAATTGCTCCAGGTGGCACTCGTTACGATCGGGTTTACGATTCCGATCGATTGGCTATTTGTCCAAGCGGTTCAGGTTCCGGCACTGCGTCCAACGATCGCTCAATTGTTTAATTCACCGCTGAGTTTGCTGATCTTTTTGGGGGCTGCGGTGGGCGTAGGAGCGTTGGCGGTGGCGATTATAGAGCGCTGGTTTCGGCAAATTGTGATCACCAATTCAAGCCTCTGGGCGTTGGTTCCCTGTCTCGCTTTGTGCTTGTGGCTGCGATCGTTTTTACCGGAATCGGTTTTTCCGCAACTGTTGACCCCCGTTTTGAGTTTTGAATCGCTGATCGGCGTTGTTCTGGGTGTGTTTTGGAAAGGAAAATCTTACTGGCGATGACTCAACTTGTTGCCGCGATACGTTACCTTGGTCTTGACCCCGATTACTCAAAGGATTTGGAATGGTTGCCCTGTATTGTGTCTTGCTGATTGCCATGCTGGTTGGAATCGTTGGCGCAGTGGTTCCTGGAATTCCGGGGACGAGCGTGATTTTGGCATCGATCGTCATTTGGGGTGCAGTTCGAGGATTTTCGGATGTGACGATCGCGCTCGCGGTTGGGGTTTTGGTCTTTTTGTTGAGCTTGGGGATTGATTTTCTCGCAACGTATTGGGGCGCAAAAAAAGCGGGTGCAAGCAATTGGGGACAAATTGGCGCGTTTGTCGGATTTATTCTTGGATTTTTGGGATTTCTGCCGACTTTACCGATCGGGGGCCCGTTGGGTCCGATCGTGGGAATCTTTTTCGGCCCGCTGGTCGGTGCGATCGTGGGTGAATTTCTCTATTGCAAAGATGCCATGATCGCGGTCAAAGCTGGAGTTGGAATTGTCGTTGGTTCAGTGATCGGAAATCTCATTCAAGGCGTTTTAGCGATCGTGACCGTTGCGATTTTCATTTTCACGACTTTTCCACAAGTACAAGCCGCTGTTCAAATGATGGATTAGTTAACAATGCTGCAAATTTCTAAAACGATCGCTCTACCTGATTCAGAGATCGAACTTAGTGCGATTCGTTCACAAGGCGCAGGCGGGCAAAACGTGAACAAAGTTGCAACCGCAATTCACTTGCGCTTTGATATTGCAGCTTCTTCATTGCCCGATCGCATTAAAACCCGGCTTTTGGAACGCAATGACAGTCGCATCACCAAAGAAGGCATTGTTGTGATCAAAGCACAATCACAACGCTCTCAGGAACAGAATCGTGAAGAAGCACTGAAGCGGTTAAAGGATTTGATTCAAAGCGCGATCGTGGTTCCGAAAAAACGCAGACCAACGATTCCAAGTCGGAGATCTCAAGAGAAGCGACTTGATAGCAAAACGAAACGAGGACAGACCAAAGCGATGAGAGGAAAAGTTACGGAATAGCGATCGCTAAATCTAAAACACTCGATAGTAGGAAAGAATTTCAAATAACAATGCAGCGACGATCGGAACGACGATCGGAATCACAACCACAAATCCCCATTTATCGAATCGAACGGGTTGATCTTTTGGTTTGAGAAAATACACGCCTGCTGCAATTCCGCCGATCGTGCAAATAATCCCAAACACAAGGAAAATAACGAATCCTGACTGCGGTACTCCCATATCTTTACCATTGCGGCTACATTTCATGTTAAAGCGAGTTCGACAAAAGTGGTTCGCTTCGCTTGTGACTTCGGGAAGCCCCCTAAATCCTCCATTCTGGGGGACTTTGAATCGGAATCTTTGGCTTAAAGTCCCCAGAATGAGGGATTTAGGGGGCAGAAGCCGACTGAAACGGAGCGAGAGAACTCGTCGAACTGGCGTTCATGTTAAAGCGATCGAGATTCTAGGCTTCTCTAGCCGCTGATAGGTTTTTACGTCGAGTGAATGGGAAGTTTCACCGTAAAGATTGTCCAACGATTTTCGCTCGTTACCTCGATCGTGCCTTGCAGCGATTCGACTAATTTTTGCACTAATGCGAGTCCTAGCCCTGAACCGCCTTGCTTCCAAGGATCAGCTTTGGGAACTCGATAAAATCGCTCAAAAATCTGCGATCGGGCTTCTTCTGCAATCTCGACACCAGAGTTTTTTACGCTCAGTTCGACGTGAGGCGTAACCCAATCGACTGATACGACGATTTGTTCATTGGGTGGAGTGTACTTGCAGGCATTGTTGATCAGTTCAACTATGATTCGATCGAGTGCTCCTTGATCGCTATTTAATCGCGGGAGAGAAGGATCAATGACTAAAGTAAAAGTCTGCTGGCGGGATTCGGTTCGTCGATCGAAGGATTCTAATAGTGCAGGTAGCCAAGTGTGAAGATCGATCGGCGCAATGTCGAATGATTGCTGTCCAGATTCTAAGCGCTGAAGATCTAGCAGAGTATTGACTAAGTCTGATTCACGATTGCATTCGTTATCTAAGATTCTTAAGTAATGTTCTTTCTGTATTTCAGTTTTTGCAATCTTTAGAAGCTGGATTGCTATTTTCATATTCGTTAGCGGTGTTCTCAGTTCATGAGAAACGGTGCTTAAGTATTCATCTTTAAGATCACTAAGTTGATTCAATTCAGTGATTTGATCGCCTAAATCTAGTGCGATCGATTTCCAAAGCGTGATGTCTTCTATCACAATCAAAACGCGATCGGTACGAGTCTCTAACGGCTCGATCTGAAAACAAAACCATTGATCCTGCCGTCGTTTCTCGATCGTGATCGGTTGAGGATTTCTCAGAAGTTGTTGCCATTCGTTCATTCCGATCCAGCTTGGAACCAAAATCGGTTCGAGCAAACTGCCCACTTTAATGTTTAACAATGACGCTGCAATCGGGTTACAAAACCAAACTCGCCCCTCCAAATCAGACGCGATTAATCCAATCGACAGACTTCGTGCGACCGCGGCTTGAGTCGTTTCAGATCGACCTAATCGATCTACTAGCGTTGTCAATTGTGTTAATCGCTGCATCGAAGTCGCTGGCGAAAACTGATCTAAATCTTCAATCGGTCGAGTCACAAGGGCAGATTCATAACGTTGCCGAAGTTGATTCGATTGGCGTTGTAGAGCAATATTCATTCTTGATCGCTCTATCAATACCGTTGCAATTGCACTACTCATCATCAAGCCGATAGGTAATACAACCGGAGGCAGATAATTCACTTTTAGCAAGACAACACTAATGCCAACCCAACCCGCTACCGCAAACGTCGTGATCGCAAATTGGATTCCGGTTCGCCAATAGCTCAACAACACACTAAAACCAATGCCCCCGATCGCAAAAAACAAAAGCGTCATTTCTCCGAGCGAGATCGGCTTCAATGTATTTCTTTGCAATACGTTATCGATCAGCGTTGCTTGAAGATGCACCCCACTCGCGGGAGGATTGCGATCGAATGGAGTTGGAGCCGCATTGATCGCCGCCGCAGTCACTCCTATCACCACAATTTTGTGCCGAAATGCAGCAGCCGGAACTTCCCCGCGCACCACACTCGCAAACGAATAGTGAGGAATCCGCTCCGCCCGTCCCGTCCAATTTAGCCACAACCGCTGGCTGAGATCTGGAACCGCGATCGCCTCTCTTAGCATCGAATAAGTCATCGTTGCTGCGACCCCAAACGCCCAAACGCGATTCGCTTGCGGTTCAATCGATCGCGTCACGCCATCCTCATCAGGCTGAATCCGAATATGTCCGCTCCCCACTGCCGCTATTTGAAATTTGGGAACGGGAAGCAACGGTACGCCTGGTTCAGCCTCTCCTTGCGCCAAAATCACTCGATTCGATCGATCGATCGCTTTCGCAAGCGCGGTATCTTCTGGAGTTGGCTCGGAGAGTAGTATGTCGATCGCAATCACACTCGCATCCGCTTGAGTCAGTCGATCGATTAAATTCACGTATTCAGTTCTCTTCCAGGGAAATCGCCCGATTTGCTTCAGGCTGGTATCGTCGATCGTCACCAATACCAGACGATCGTCCCATTGGCGCTCTCCCCGCAGTCGAAACAGCGATGTATACGCCACTTGTTCGAGTGGCTTAATCAGACCGACATTCAGCAAACCCGCCATCAGAATCGTTGCGATCGCGCCTGGAAGCAAGCGCCATCCGACCTCACCGAAACGCCAGTTCATAAGCTTGAGTTTTTCCCAATGGAGTCGTTACGATCACGTTAATTCGTAAAAATGAGGGAACCAAGAATTCTGGACTGCGAAACTCACCGCGATCGATCGTCTGCGAAACACCATTCATCGTCACCGCATTTACCGGATCAACTTGCCCGACAATCCGAACTTTGCGAGTTCCTCGATCGAGCAATTTCACAAATTCAGCCGTTAAAGCAGGATCGTCACGGAGCGGAACCGCTGTCGTCGGTGGCTCTCCTGGAATCGTTAGATTTTGAAACCTCGCAGGCACTCCGACTTGTACACCCTGAGCCGTCATCACCACTGATCCACTAAGCGTTGCGATCGCGGTCTTTCCATCTGGTTGTACCACGACCCCAAATTCCGTTCCTCGTACTCCACTCAGTCCCGCAGGTGTTTGAATCTGTAACTCTGATCCCTGATTGGTAAATCGCCGCAATTTGAGTCGGACTTGTCCGTGTGTCACGTTGAGATGCGTGATTCTTCCATTATCCGGCGCAATATCCAATCTTCGCACCTTTAAACTTGTGTATTCTAAAACGTTGATCACTCCCACTCCAGTATCCAAAACTAAGTCTGCTCTAGATCGAGTTCCAGTCGTGATCCCTTCTCCGATCGCTTCTAATCGATCTCCGACTCGTGCCGCTCTCGAACCCGACGGGCGATCGTAGCTCACGATTCCCGCCGTTTGCTGAATTGATAGCCAGAGATCGACGCGGACATTCACTTCTCTCGGTTGTGCGATCGCAGGAATTTGAATGGAGAATGCCAAAAGGACACAAGATAAAGTAGATATTTTCATGAGCAGAATTTTTGCATATTTTCGGCGCGATGCACATTTATGCTGGTCAGGAAATATCTGAAAACGGCAACATTTGATCTACTCTATTCTTCTAAGTAATTGATCTAAATACTTCCTATCGAAGCGCTAATCAAAAATACGTATCCTTTACAATCAATTGACGCGAGAACAGCACAATGATGAAGTTTTTTTTACAATTTGGCATCGGATTTAGCTTCGTTTCTCTACTTCCGATCGGCCTTGTTCAGGCAGCAACTCCTCGATCGATTGATCAACAAGTCAATTGTGAAATCATGGTTGTTGGAGGCGGAACCGCAGGAGTCGCCGCGACTTACGAAGCGTTAAGGGCGGGACGTACCGTGTGTATGACCGAGATTACCGATTGGATTGGGGGACAGGTTTCAGCCCAAGGAACTTCTGCACTCGACGAAAGAGCGACACAGCGATCGCGATTATTTTTTCCGCGCGGATACACCGATTTTCGTCAGCGAATTTTAGCCCAGAACGAAGGAAAAAATCCGGGAGCTTGTTGGGTAAGTTTAGTCTGTTTTCTGCCAAAAGAAGGGCACGAAACACTGCAAACGATGCTTCGAGAAGCGGAAAAGGAAGGTAAAGGAAAGCTTTATTTTTTCCCGAATACTGTTGCAAAATCAGTTGCGATCGCAGGATCTCAAATTCAATCGATTCGGGCAATTCAACATCGTCCCGCCCCCAACTCACCCCCTATAAATACCTATCCGCTATCCCAGACCATTACTGATAGTTACACCGAGCAAGACTCACCTTTATTCCAAAAGAAAATCATTCAATTCGTTCCGCCTGCTTCTGGAAAGTGGTATGTGATCGAAGCAACGGAAACCGGAGAACTCGTCGCCCTAACCGATGTGCCTTACCGTTTGGGGCTGGATGCTCGATCGTATCGCAACCCCTCTTCATCGAGCGAAACCGATAACCCCTACTGTCCCCAAGGCTACACCTACACCTTTGCGATGGAAGCGACCGCAACCCCGCAACTCGTCACGCCTCCCGATTTCTACTCGCGCTACGCTCAATCCTATAGCTTCAACGATAAGCGCTACGCAGAAGCACCCGAATTGGTGTTCACCTACCGCCGCATCAAAAGCAGTATTCCGGGCGCAGGCAGTCGATCGGTAAATCCGGGTGACATCTCCATGCAGAACTGGAACTGGGGCAACGACTACGCGCCCGGAACCAGTGCCGATAACTATCTGCTATCGCGCGACCAACTCCGCAGCACTGGGCAACTCGATCCGGAAGGTTGGATGGGTGGTTTCCGAGTCAGCGGACTGCGGGGCGGCGAAGAACAAGCGATCGGCTTTTTCCACTGGTTCCATTCCGGCACAACCGATGCAAAACAACCGATTAAAAAACCGTTTCCGAATCTGCGCTATCTTACCGGGCTTAATTCTCCGATGGGCACGATACATGGACTCTCGAAGTATCCATACATCCGGGAATCGCGTCGCATCATTGGGCGACCTGCTTACGGCTATCCTGAAGGCTTTTTTATCGATGAAGTGACAGCATCCCGCAAAGACTTCAGCGGCGAATACTATCAAAATCTAGGCGATCGTACTTTTCGCAACTTAGCAACCTCGATCGCGGGATTGCGAACGATCGATGTAATTCGCGATCGCATTGATCCAAAGACGGTGAAAACATTAGGTCGATCGCATATCTATCCAGACAGTGTGGGCATCGGGCATTATCCGCTCGATTTCCATCCCTGCATGGTCGAATCTCCACCCGAAAAGCCAGGGAACCAAGAACGTCCTGGAGAGCGGCAAGGTGCAGACGAAACCTTCCCGTTCCAGATTCCACTGCGATCGATGATTCCGCAGAAGTTGGATAACTTACTGATTACCGGAAAGAGCCTTGCGATGAGTCACATTGCGGCTGCGGGCTATCGAGTTCATGCGATCGAATGGTCAGCCGGAGCCGCTGCCGGAACCACTGCGGCATTTTCTCTCGAAACGGGAGTCGCACCCTTTCAACTCGTAGGCAATTTGCCCTATGCCAATCCCAATTTAGAGAAACTACAACAGCGTCTCAATGCAAATAACAATCCGACTGCGTTTCCAGGAACCTCGATCTTGAATACCAATTGGCAAAACTGGAAATAGTGGTTTTTCGGCTTAGATCGTCCTTACGGAGTGATTCCAGCAACCCAACAGTTACCGATCGTTTTGTTGAACTAGCTCAAGCACGATCGCAATGACTGCATCCGGATCGATCGGTTTCGCAATGTGCCGCTGAAATCCAGCTTCAAGGGCTTGTTGTCGATCTCCATCTCCCGCGTAAGCTGTGAGCGCGAGCGCGGGAATCAATCCGTTTTTCGAGGTGCGAATTGCTTGAATTAACGCATATCCATCCATTTCTGGCATTCCGATATCGCTTAAGAGAATGTCGGGTCGAGATTGCTCGATCAAGCGAATCGCTTGTAGCGCAGAATCGACCGTGGTCACGATCGCGCCATTCAGTTCGAGGAGAAAGGCGAGGTATTCTCGCGTGTCAGGATCATCATCGACGACTAATGCTCGAATTCCGGTCAACGTCGAATCCTCGGAGATTGGTGTGGCAGGCGGTGGGGATGCGGGGTTCACTTGTTTCAAGAGCGGCAATCGAACCGTAAAGGTGGCTCCTTGGTTTTCCCCTGCGCTCTCGGCTGAGATAGTGCCACCATGTAGCTCGACAATTTGACGCGCGATCGCAAGTCCTAATCCTAAACCGCCAAATTTGCGCGTGATTGAGCCATCTTCTTGACGAAAATACTCGAACAGATAAGGCAGAAATTTCGCACTAATTCCTTTGCCTGTATCGATCATTTGCACCTGAATGTGCCGATCGATTTGTGTCATCCGTATCGTGATCTGTCCTTGCTCTGGCGTAAATTTCACCGCATTCGAGAGCAGATTCCAGAAGACTTGCTGCAACCGTCCTGCATCGCCAAATACAAAGAAATCTTTTGAATCGAATTGCAGATCGAGGTGGATGTGTTTGGCTTCGGCAGCGAGTCGAATCGTTTCGGTTGCAGCCAAAATCACAGAGGATAGATTGGCAGCTTCACGGTTTAGGACGAGCTTGCCGCGCATGATGCGGGAAATGTCGAGCAAATCTTCGATCAGTTGCGCTTGCAGTTTGGCGTTGCGCTCGATCGTATTGAGTGCTTCCGCAGTTCTTGCGCTATTTAAGCGTCCTCCCTGTAGGAGCTTTGTCCAGCCGAGAATGGGATTGAGCGGGGTTCTGAGTTCGTGAGAGAGTACCGCGAGAAATTCATCTTTGATCCGGTTGGCTTTTTCGGCTTCTTCGCGGGCGGATTGCTCTTGTTCTAAAAGGCGCTCTCGATCGCGCTCAAACTGTACTCGCTCTGTAATGTCGTTTGAAATCCCAATTAAACCGATGACTTCTCCAGCTTCGTTGCGATAAGGAACTTTTGTTCCGAGAAATGTCCGAATGCCATCGGGGGATTCTTCTACAACTTCTGTTTGTCCCGTCTGCATGATGCGCTGATCATTCTCTGAAATCGCATCACCAAGTTGATTGGGGTAGATTCCACGATCGCGAAATCCAAGCACTTCAGCAGCAGACTTCCCTAAGACTTCAAGCGTGGCAGGATTGGCGTAGATGATTCGTCCTTCTCGATTTTTGACAAAGATCGGAGTTGGAGCCGCTTCGTTGATGACGCTTAGAATCGCGTTCTTTTGGCGCAGTTCTTCCTCGGTGCGTTTGCGATCTGTGATGTCTCTAAACAAAATGGCAACTTTGCGTTTTTCTGGCTCTTCAACTCGAAACGCATACACATCAAACCAGCGATCGATCGCTTCAGCAGCATTTTCAAATCGAATCGGTTCTCCGGTCAATGCTACATTGCCATAAATCTCATACCAACTGGGTTCAAGGTCGGGGATGAATTCACTGACCAATTTTCCAGTAGCTTGATTGAATCCAGTTTGTTGCTCAAAAATAGGATTGACCTCTAGAAAACGATAGTTGTTGGCTTTCCCGGTTTGGTCAAACATCATTTCAAGCACACAGAAGCCTTCATCGATCGAGTCAAACAACGATCGATAGCGTTCCTCTGATCGTTGCAGTGCTGCTTCTGACTGTTTGCGTTCTGCTTCGCGCTGTTTGAATTCGGTGATTTCTTGGACGACTACGTTCACACCCAAAACGCGATCGTTTTCGTCTTTCAGCGGATAGTAGCTCGATAGCCAAGTCCGCATCACGCCAGGTTGAGCCGGATTTGTGCCGCTCACTTCTAAGTTGATGATCGGTTGAGCCGAATCAATCACTTTTTGATAGATGGGTTCTAACTGATCCGCAAGGTCTGGAAGCACATCGCGCACGGTTCGCCCGATATGTTGTTCGATCGTGGAACCATTAATTTCTGCAAGTTGTTGATTGATCCGCACATAGCGTAGATTTGCATCGTTAAAGCACAATCCAACTGGAGCCGTGGCGTAGATTGCTTCAATTTCTGCCTGTCGGCGCTGTGCGGTTTGCTGTTGTTGCAGGAGGGCGGATTGTTCTGCCTTTTGCTCAGTGACATCTTGAAAATACACGGCAAGCCCAGCGTCGATCGCATAAGCTCTGACAGCAAACCAAGCATTTAAAGGTGGATAAAAGGATTCAAAGCTTACGGTGATTTGTTCGACCACCGCGCGGCGATATTCTTGATCAAATATGCTGCCGACTGCTTCAGGAAATGCTTCCCAAATATTTTTGCCGATTAGCTCATTTTTAGATCGATTTAGGACTCGTGTGGCTTGAGAATTTACATAGGTAAATCGCCAGTCTAGATCGAGCGAGAAAAACGCATCCGAAATGCTTTCTAAAATGTCTAGAATCTGCTTTGGGGGAGCTTCGGGTTGACGATCGAGAGAAGATGAAACCAGTCCGAATCGCTGCCAAATTCGACGAATAAAATTGGGAAAGATGAACTGCGATCGGAGCGGCATAAAGCTAGACAGACACAATAAGACTCAGGATAGGTATAGCATCAAACACGATCGCGCTTGGTCTTTCCAAAGACGCATTTCAAACGACAGATCCCACCCAGATTTTGCTGGCAGCGAAAAAAGTCACTTTAACCCGCACACAGACACATTGTAATCGCAGCAATCAAAGCCTGCGGATCAAGCGGCTTCGACAAATGTTGCTCAAAACCCGCCCGCCGCGATCGCGCTTGGTTCAGTTCTCCGGCATAGGCAGTCAGCGCGATCGCTGGAAGTCTTTCGCCATTCGCGCGAATTCGCTCTAACAATTGATAGCCATCGCAATCGGGCATTCCAACATCGCTGATGAGGAAATCGATCGTCGTTTTTTTCAGGATGCGGACAGCTTCGATCGCAGATGCGGCACAAGTGACGATCGCGCCTTCTTGCTCCAAAATAAACTGTACCAACTCACGCGCATCCGCTTCATCATCCACCACTAAAATTCGGAGTCCTCGTAGTGAGTTTGATGCAGGCATATCTTTCGCTGGAGGTTCGATCAATTGAGGGGTTTGAACTAACGGCAATCGAACTGTAAAAGTAGCTCCCTGTCCTTCTCCTGCGCTATCTGCCGCGATCGTACCGCCGTGCAATTCGATCAGTTGACGCGCGATCGCTAAACCCAATCCCAACCCGCCAAACTGCCGCGTCGTCGAAGAATCCTCTTGCTGAAACCGCTCGAACACCTGCGGCAAAAATTCGCGATCGATGCCTTTCCCCGAATCGATGACTTGAATTTGCGCTTCCGTTTCGGTTGCAGTGAGTTGAACTTTGACTTGTCCGTGATTCGGGGTGAATTTCACGGCATTCGTGAGCAAATTCCAAATGACTTGCTGTAATCGTCCTGGATCGCCTAGTACAGTTGCGATCGTATCGAGTGCCATTTCGATCTGAATCGATTTTGCTTCTGCTGCAAGTTGGACAGTCTCGATCGCTGCTCCAATCACATTCTCTAAGTTCACGGGCACAGCATTTAGGGTCATTTTGCCGCGCAGAATCCGAGAAACATCGAGCAGATCATCGATCAATTGGGTTTGCAGTTGGGCGTTGCGCTCGATCGTGGTGAAAGCTTGCTGCGTGCGGGTGGCATCAAGCCTTCCGGTTTGTAAGAGTCTGATCCAACCGAGAATCGGATTGAGCGGCGTTCTGAGTTCGTGAGAGAGTACGGCGAGAAATTCATCTTTGATGCGGTTGGCACGTTCGGCTTCTTCGCGGGCGACTTGTTCTCGAATTAGAAGCTGTTCGCGTTCGGCTTCGGCAGCTTTACGATCGTCGATATCGGTATGAGTTCCCAACATTCGCAACGGTCGCCCTTCGGCATCCCAAGCCACAATCTTACCCAGTGATAAAATCCATTTCCAATCGCCGGATTGGGTACGGAGCCGAAATTCGACGCGGTATTCGCTGGTTTTGCCTGCGGTGTAGTCTTCATAAGTTCGGCTCACTGCTTCCCAATCGTCGGGGTGAAGCCGTTCCCGCCATACAGCATTGGTTTCTTGAAAAGTTGCCGGATCGTAGCCGAGCATTTGAGCGTATTCAGGAGACACGATCGCATCTCCGGTCTGCACATTCAAATCATATAAGCCCTGATTGGCGGCAACTAGCGCCATGCGTAATCGTTCTTCGCTTTCACTCAGCTTCGATTCGGACTGTTTACGACTGGTAATTTCTTGCACGACCACATTAATTCCAATCACTTGTCCGGTTGAATCCCGCAGGGGAAACCAGTTCTCAATCCAAGTGCGCTTTACGCCAGGTTGTGCACGGGTTTCGCCACTAATTTCGAGGTTTAGAAGCGGTTCTCCAGTCGTCAGGACTCGACGAAACAAAGGTTCTGCTTCATCGACTAAATCTGGCACAATCTCGTGAATCGTTCGCCCCAAGTGTTCTTCTACAGTCAGCCCGTTGATTTCCGCTAGTTTTGAATTTAAGCGAATAAAGCGCAAATCACGATCGAGAACAGCTAACCCGATCGGAGCCGTGTTGTAAATTGCCTCGATTTCTGCAAATTGCTGATTTAGATTAGCTTCGGACTGTTTATGATCGCTAATGTCCCGAAAGAAGATACTTAAACCTTCGATCGATGGATAAGCATGAATTTTCAGCCACATCGTTAAAGGTTCATACAGTACCTCAAAATGCACTGGAGTTTGAATAGCAACTGCTCGACGATAGTTCTGTTCTACGATCGTTCCTGCCGACCAAGGCCATACTTCCCAATGCGTCTTGCCGATGATGTCTTCGAGTGAGAAATTGTTTAACTTTGCGGTAGCTTGGTTGATATAAGTCACTCGCCAATTACGATCGAGGGAAACAAAACAATCGGTCGTATTTTCGAGAATGTCGATCGCTCGATTTGCAGCTTGGTTAAGGGCTTGTTTTGCAGCTTGTTCGCGCTGCGAAAGTTCTTCTGCGATTTGTCGTGCTTTCAGATTTGCTAAACCTGCACTGGTAAAGCCAGAGAGATTCGTCAAAATTCGCTGATCTTCGAGGTCAAAATGTCGATCGAGATCATGTGTCACAAGCCAAATCGTTCCAAGTGGCTGTTGATCCGCAAACAATGGAATCAGTAACACTTCAGCAAGTGCATAGTTCGGATCATGCAAGTACGTAAAGTATTGGTCGGGATAGGTATAGAGTTGCGGCTGTCCAGCTTCGAGCGTCGTGCCACAAGGACTAAAATCACCCGGCGTTGTTCCGTTCTCCCAATAATTGAGTGTGCCCTCGATCGCAACCCATCGAAATATAGATTCACCTTGCTCCGAAGTCTCTAGCAAGCTCACACCTACAGTATCGGCGTGACACAACTCGATCACTAACGTTGCCAAAGTTTTGAGCAGCGATCGAGCATCTCCCGCCAAGTGTTGCGCCAGAATTTGCAGCGCCCGATTTTCCGCCTGAAAATCAGGTTCTCGTTTTGGACGCTGCATTAGAGCCTCGGTAATGCAAACTGTGGCTTCGGTGATTTCAGGGGAATGCAGCACGGTTGTATCCTGGTTGTCGTGCAGTGTGAGCAATCGATCGCTGGCTTTTCAGCTCAACGAATAAATCTATTAAGACACAGAAACATCTACACTACCCAACAGTAATGTCTTATCGTATCTGAACCTACACCAGAAACTCGATCGCTGTCTTATGCCTCAAGGGAGAATTTTTATCGCACAGTTCCATACGTCACACCAAGCTGTTTAAGCCATTTGCGGTATGCCAAAGAAGCTCGATCGCTGGGTAAATGAAATTCCATCTGCGGATCAAGCGGGAGGCGTTTCGGATTGTGCGATTCTAAGTTCGCGACATCTTGCAAAACAACAGTATCTTGAAACGCTACCAAATCGGCTTCGGGAATGTCATGGGCATAGTTCAACGCGCCCCACATCCAGCCGATACATTCTTCTTCAGAAACGGGAGTCACAAAGTACAGCAAAATCATCGTTTGTCCATCCGATCGCTGTTTTCGCAATGCGACTACCAAGGGTCTAAGTGTCCAATAGTCATAGTTCGCGATTCTGCCTATGCCGGTTCCATCGGGGTCAGGCTGCCAGATTTGAATATTTTTCAGATAGATGCCTGTGTCGATCGACATCACTTCATAGTCTTCGATCACAGGTTGTTCCGGTACGCCCAAGATGCCCGCATGAACAAACGGCAGATGTGCCACATCGAGAAAATTCTCGATCGCTCTAAGTCCACTACAGCGAAATCGATGCCCACCGCTCAGATAGCTGCGATAGCTCGGCTCATCCCATTCCGGGAACGGTGCAACTTCAGTCTGAGGATTGCCCAGCGAAACAAAGATCACGCCATACCGTTCGACGATCGTAAAAGTCTTAGTACAAGCTTGCTTCGGTGCAACATAGTTCGGATGTGCAGGAACTTTCACACATTGTCCCGTCACATCAAATGCTAAACCGTGATACGGACACACCAGCGTATCTGCTTCAACGGTTCCAGTCGAAAGCTTCACGCTGCGATGAGGACATCGATCGAGCCATGCCATCACCGTCGTATTTTCTCCCCGCCATAAGACCAAATCGGTTTCAAACAATCGAATCGATCTCACTGTTCCAGCTTGGATCTCGCTCGATCGTGCAACCGGATACCAATCATTCAGCAACACAGCATCCATCAAATCTGCCCCAGAAAGTAACTCAAATTTAGCTCAAGACAATCCTGCTCAATTACAATCGCGCCTGCAAATTGATCATTAATCGATAGTTCTTGAAGTTTCCAATTCTGCGATCGAGCTTCAACGGGAATTGTTTTCAAACACGCTCGATCGATTTCTAAGTCTTTTAGCTTTGAAAGTCCCGTACCTGTTGCCTTTAAGAAAGCTTCTTTGCACGTCCAATACTGAAAAAATAAATCGGGCTGTGCTTGAATCGTTCGAGCTTCGGAAGGAAGGAAGAACCGCTGAACTAAGCCTTCTAGCTGCTCAACGACTCGAACTTGTTCGATGTCAATCCCGATTGCGCGATCGCGTGTCACTGCATACAAAGCTAAATGCTGTGAGTGCGCCAAATTAAACTGAATCGCTGACTCTTTCAGAAACGGCTTTCCATACGAACCATAGTGAAATTCTAAACACTCCGGGTCAGTGTGCAAATAACGAGCAAGCAGCGATCGCAAAAATCCCCGTCCCGCAATAAAGCGCTGCCGATGTTGATCAAACTTAAATCGATCGGCTCTCGATCGTTCATCAATTGAAAGAAGCTCAAACGGGAATGTGATCGCATCTAAGTTAACTAGCCAAACATGAACATCCGATTCGCCCAAGGTCAAATCTTTCGGGGAATTCTGCCATTTCATGTCGCAGGCACTTTTTCTGGTGAAACCGCGATCGATTGTTCGATCGTCGGCGGACGCAACATCAGATAAAGCAACGCTCCGAAGAATGGAACAAATGACAGAATTTTAAACGTTTGAGAGTTTTCTAAACCACGTCGTTTAATATCATCCTGCAATAGAACGGGAAACAGCGCACACAACAAACAAAAATCCAAACTCATCACATGAATGAATCGGCTCGTTTGCCACTGTTGCACAAAGTTACCCCAATCGCCATTCATCACACCATAGATAAATAAACCAATTCCCCCAAGCGCGATCGCACCTCCAGTAATCCGCGAATCTAGAATCTTCAGAAACCAATTTTTCTGTCCGGTAAACGTCGGACTCGGCTGCCGAAAAATCAGATACGGCAGCAGCGAAAACGCCCCAACACCAAACGATCCAAGCGTAAACAACCAAGCCGGAAGCTTCTGCGATCGACCATCTAAAAACGTGATGCAACTATACGCCATCGGCAAAACGCCCATGATATTAAACAATGCCACGATCAGCGGATTGACCCCTGCGATATTGCCCGTTGACAGATTCTTAATCAGGTCGAACGTATCCGGTTGATCCGGTGGCGCAAGCGTAAACGCATACCCAACAAATCCAATCCAAACCAGCGTCAACAAGATCTTCTTGCTCATCTCAATCCCTTTAAACTTCAGCGACGGTCTGCCCTATGCTAATAGCAGTCAGAACACCAAGCAACTGATCGATCGGCGTAAGATAGCGATCGTTCAGATCAATCTCTACCGTTCCATCCGCTTGAAGCGCCAAAAATCGCCAAATCTGCCCAGTCGTGACAGAACCGTAAACCGACCGCGATCGCAGTTTTGGATCAGCCTGATTGACCAAATGCGCTGCGTACATCGTTGCAACACATTGAGCAATTCCCGCGTTGATGTTTTCGTTTTTTGCTTCGATCACAACCGCGATCGGAGATCTGATCGATAAACGATCGGGATTTGCAGTCAAAATAAAATCGCAATACCCATTCAGTCCAAGTTCTGAATTCACATCAAAATTCGTGCCAGAGAACAAACTAATCTCAGGATGCAGAGTCACGATCTCGCTCAAAATCGGTGCAATCAGATACTCACTTCGCGCTTTTTCGGTGTTAATTGCAGACGCGATCGGAGCAAACCGATGCAGAGCCTCCTGCAAAAAAGCACTTGGTGCGATCGCAGGCGCTTGAATCAGTGAATCAACAGATTTCAGCGTTGTAATGCCGAGCGGTGCAAGTTTATCGATCGAGGTGAAGTCGCTGTAAGACATCGCTCTAAACTGGAAACAAGCACATCTATTGTAAGTAACTTATGGCAGAAACAACGTATGGAGTCGTTTTGGTGACGGCTGCATCGAAACCCGAAGCAGAAATGATTGCTCGATCGCTGATTTCAGCAAGGTTAGCGGCTTGTGTAACACTCCTTCCGGTGCAGTCAATTTACACTTGGCAAGACGAGATTGAACAAGCAGAAGAATGGCAATTAATCATCAAATCCAAGCTCGATCGCTTTCCTGATCTCGAAGCGAAAATTTGCGAACTCCATTCCTACGAAGTGCCCGAAATCATCGCGCTTCCGATCGTAGCGGGTTCGCAACCTTATCTACAGTGGATTTCTCAGCAGGTTACGCCGCAATGATCCGAAACGCAGTTGAATCCGATTTACCCGCGATCGTTGAAATCTATAATCATGCCGTCGCCATAAAAATTGTCACCGCTGATGTGGAACCTGTCACCGTTGAAAGTCGATTCGCTTGGTTTCACAGTCATTCGAGCCAATATCCGCTTTGGGTCTTAGAGCGAGAAAATGCAATCGCGGGATGGTTCGGCTTGCGAATGTTCTACGGACGAGAAGCCTATCAATCGACCGCTGAAATTAGCTTATACGTTGCCCCTCAATTTCAACGGCAAGGAGTTGGACAGACTTTAGTAAGCCATGTGATCTCACAATGTCCGAAACTTGAGATTCATACGCTACTTGCGATCGCGTTTGCCGAAAACCAACCGAGTGTCGTTTTATTGAAAAAATTCGGGTTCGAGCAATGGGGATATTTGCCGCAGGTGGCGCGATCGTGGGATGTCGATCGAGATGTCATCATTCTGGGTCGAAAAGTCTGACTCGCACTTTCCTGCCTTAGCTTTGTGCAGGCTCATTGATTTGCTGTTGAAGTTGTTGAACTTCCTCGATCGATAACCCTGTTCCACGAGCAACAGCTTCGATCGATAAACCATCTCGCAAAAAGTTGAGTGCGATCTCCTGCGCCTTTTCTTTCTGAATCGAACGATAAATCACAGATTCCTGCATAATGTCCCTCTGTACTAATCGCTGAATTACGTCGTCTTCTAATCTTAACCCAGCCAAAATCGCTGAGGCTGCCATCAAATAAATTTGCTTGTATTGTGAAGTTCTCAATCTGATCCACAATTTGAGTCACTTACCGCAACATTCCTTCTGGACTTTCGCTCTGTCCCAATGTTGAATTCGTCGATCGAGTACAGCTTGATCCTTCTTTGCAAGGGCGTTCGTTCTTCTAACGGTTGACCTTATTCACAAAAAATTATTGCCAAAAATCACGCTGACCGCATTAGCATAGAGGAGTGACTGATTTTTACTCGCCCCAACGATCGCTACAACAAGGACACTGGTTCAAACTGATTTGTGGAGCCAGTTTCCAGCATCTACCCGCCATTCGCACGCTCGCTTTAGTTTATGCGCTTGCCGGGGCAGATTGTATTGATGTTGCCGCCGATCCTGCGATCGTTTCTACCGCACGAGAAGCACTCGCTGTCGCAAACCAGCTTTCTGATCAAGCCCGCGATCGCGGTTATCGCCCGTCTCTTCCTTGGCTCATGGTCAGCCTAAACGACGGTGAAGATCCACACTTTCGCAAAGCAGAATTTGATTCGGCAATCTGTCCGCCCGATTGCTCAAGACCGTGTGAATCGATTTGTCCCGCCCAAGCGATTCATCACTTTGGAGTAATTGACGATCGCTGTTATGGTTGCGGTCGCTGTGTGCCGATTTGTCCGATCGAGCAAATCAAAACGAGATCGTATGTCTACACGCCCGAAGTGATCTCGTCGATGTTGCTGCAAGCCGGAATTGATGCGATCGAAATTCATACCCAAGTCGGGCGATTTGACGACTTCCGCAGATTGTGGAACTCGATCGCGCCTTGGGTCGATCGTTTAAAACTCATCGCGATTAGCTGCCCGGACGGAGAGGATTTGATCGACTATCTGCGATCGCTATACGAATTGATTCATCCCTTGCCTTGCGAATTAATTTGGCAGACTGATGGCAGACCGATGAGCGGCGATATTGGCGACGGAGCAACTCGCGCTTGTGTAAAACTGGGGCAAAAAGTTCTTGCCGCAGACATACCCGGATATGTTCAACTCGCAGGAGGCACGAATCGGCACACTGTACCAAAGTTAGAAATGATAGGAATGTTGCACAATAGAGATAGTACGTTCGTTTCGAGATGGGTTTCTGGAATTGCTTACGGTAGCTACGCTCGGAGTCTACTGTCACCTGTCCTTAATCAGTTAGAAGCGATGGAGATGATGCCCTTAAGCCGTCGATCGACCGTTTTACCCTGCACAATCGAAACTGTTCCTGATCTTCTCTGGCAAGCCGTTGACTTTGCCGTACCTCTGGTCAACCAAATTAAATCACCAAATCGTATCCTACAAGTGATTTAACATACACCAGAGAGAAATCAAGATCCCCTAACCTAATCACAAGACAGGTTTTCCTGTCTTTTTCTCCCAGATTCAGAACACATGGCAGAACATAGTTCCGTTCCTTTGGCTCAATCCGATTCCTTCTCACCTGACCGCGAACTGACCGCTACAGATGAAAACCGGATGCAAATTACCGACGATTTAACGAAACTTTTAGATATCCTTCCGACTCATTTACGCGATCGCTTAGTTCAACATCCCCAACTCGATCGCTTAGTCGAAGTCGTGATGGACTTAGGACGCTTCCCTGAAGCCCGTTTCCCTGGCAAAGCTGAATACCTGTCCGAAACACCAATTACGAAAGAAGATTTGGCAGAAAGTACGCGAAGAGTCGGGGATTTTGGTGGCGACAATCGCGCGGGAATCGAGAAAACCTTGCACCGAATCAGCGCCATTCGGAATCGTCGCGGTGAAGTGATTGGCTTAACCTGCCGGGTTGGACGGGCGATTTTTGGCACGATCGGGATGATTCGTGATTTGGTTGAAAGTGGTCGATCGATTCTGATGCTCGGTCGTCCGGGTGTGGGTAAAACGACAGCACTGCGAGAAATTGCGCGAGTGTTGGCGGATGAACTCGATAAGCGCGTCGTCATTATCGATACTTCAAACGAGATTGCTGGCGATGGAGATGTTCCGCATCCCGCGATCGGTCGCGCGCGTCGAATGCAGGTGTCTCGTCCCGAACTTCAACATCAGGTGATGATCGAAGCGGTCGAGAACCACATGCCCGAAGTCATCGTGATCGATGAAATCGGAACCGAATTGGAAGCGCTGGCGGCAAGAACGATCGCGGAACGTGGGGTTCAACTCGTCGGAACGGCTCACGGGAACAAGCTCGAAAACTTGATCAAAAACCCAACGCTTTCGGATCTCATTGGTGGGATTCAATCGGTGACGCTCGGTGACGAAGAAGCCCGCAGACGTGGCACACAGAAGAGTGTTCTTGAACGTAAAGCACCGCCAACGTTTGATATCGCGGTCGAAATGATGGAGCGGCAATCGTGGGTTGTGCATGAGGAAGTGTCGGATACGATCGACATTCTCTTGCGCGGCAAACAACCGAGTCCCCAAACCCGTACCACCGACGATGAAGGCAACATCACCGTCACACACGAAACGCCTGTTGCTCCCGAACCTCGGAGCCGTTCGCAAGCCGTTCCCGAAATTGGCAACTTCTTTTCGGGTCAAGCACGGGGCTGGCGATCGTCAGGTCGAATGAAAGCGGTTGCGGGTCAAAACACGAGTCAAAATAATGTGCGATCGCTGACTCCCGAACAGCAGTCCTTTGAACGAATGCTGGATGAGTCTTTGGGGCGCAGTTTTGACGCGATGGAATCCGAGTCGTTTCCAGGGCCAAACGGCGAAGAACTGCCGCTGCACGTTTATCCGTATGGCGTGAGTCGGCAGCAACTCGATCAAGTGATTCAAACGCTGAATCTCCCGGTGCTGTTGACAAAGGATATGGAGGGAGCCGATGCGGTGTTGGCGCTACGATCGCACGTCAAGAACCACGCGAAACTGAGACATCTCGCCAAAACGCGCCAGATTCCAATCCACACAGTCAAATCCAACAGCGTGCCGCAAATTGCGATCGCGCTTCGACGAGTGCTGCACATGGACGAACCAGGCGCACCGGGCGAAGCAGAATTAAGTCTGATTGCGCGTGGAGACAATGAGGATGAGATCGAAGCGCTCGAAGAAGCTCGGTTAGCGGTCGAACAGATTGTGATTCCAAAAGGTCAGCCTGTGGAATTGCTTCCGCGATCGGCAACGGTGCGAAAGATGCAGCACGAATTAGTGGAGCATTATCGCCTGAAGTCGCGGAGTTTTGGCGAGGAGCCGAATCGACGCTTGCGGATTTATCCCGCTTAGAACTGGGAGTTTGGTAGACTCAATATCTGCCAAACTTCTAGTTTTTTCGATCATGCTTGAGTTTATTCGCTCTGATCTGGCTCAATTTGCGGCATACAACACGCAGCACACAGACAATTCACATCTCGATTATCCCGATCGCTTAGATGTGAACGAAAATCCGTATGATCTGCCCGAAGAACTCAAGCAAAAACTCGCTTGGAGTTGGCAAACAGAAATCGAATCCAATCGATATCCCGATGGCGGATATCTGACGCTGAAAGATGCGATCGTGCAATACGTCAACGAAAACGCACATTCAGAATTGACGAATACCCATATTTCAGTCGGTAACGGTTCAGATGAATTAATTCGATCGCTGTTGATCGCTACTTGTCTCAACGGCGAAGGCTCGGTCTTAGTTGCGAATCCGACGTTTTCTATGTATGGAATTTTGGCGAAAACGTTGGGCATTCCGGTGATCAGTGTTGATCGTTCTCCGAGCGACTTTGAAATTGATCTCACTGCGGCACAAACCGCGATCGACACTCATCCGATCCGGGTGGTCTTCGTCGTACATCCGAATTCTCCGACTGGAAACGCACTGACAGAATCGGAAATTCAATGGTTGCGAAGTTTGCCGCAAAACATTCTCGTTGTGATCGATGAAGCGTATTTCGAGTTTAGTCAAACCACTCTTGCAGGAGAACTCCCGCAGCATCCAAATTGGGTGATTTTACGAACGTTTTCTAAAGCGTTTCGATTGGCAGCGCATCGAGTCGGATACGCGATCGCACATCCTGAACTGATCGAAGCGCTGGAAAAAATGCGACTGCCGTTCAATCTACCGAGTTTCTCGATCGCTGCTGCGCGGATTGCACTATCAGAACGGCATTCTTTATTGTCAGTCGTCGCGGAGTTACTCAATCAGCGATCGCAGTTACAGCAACGATTAAAGCAGCTTCCAACCTTACAAACTTGGGACAGTGCTGCGAATTTCATTTATGCGCGATCGTCGAAAGATTTAGCCGAATTGTGCGATCGGCTCAGACAGCAAGGAACTGTGATTCGTCATACAGGTGGCGGATTGCGAATCACGATCGGAACACCCGACGAAAATCAGCGAATGTTCGATCGACTTTCTACACTGCTGTAGCAAAAAAGAGCCTACAACTTGTAAGCTCTTGAAAATCTTTGAATAAACAATGAAGTCTAACCAAGCAGATATGCAGATTTAAGCGCCCAGAAGATCAGTACTGTAATACTTCCTAAAATCAGGGTGGCAGAAATTCCAATTACCAAAGGACTATCTGCACCTTCAAATTTCATAATGCCGCGATTCAGGTCTGACATAATTGACACGCTCCAACACAACAACTCGGTGATTAACTTAAGCCTAATCAGGAATTTTTGTTCGCCCTTCTTTCTCAAGCATTATTTTATCTTTCTGTTTCGATAAATTTATATAATCGCTCCAGCAAAGTTTCTGCGCCAATTCTGCCTCTAGCGGTCAAGATGGTGAAGCAAATTACCTAGACCCCCGGATGAATTGGATCGTCCTTGAGATCGCAATGCTCTCGATCGCGCTCATTCTCTTAGAACTCGCTCTTAGAATTTTCTTCGGCTTCGGTGATCCGCTGCTTTACATTGCAGATGCCGAAATCGGCTATTTGCTGGCTCCAAATCAATCCGTGCGGCGATTTGGGAATCGCATCGAAATCAATCAGTACTCGATGCGATCGCGCAAATTTACCCCGAAACCGGAGATCGGCACAAAGCGCGTTCTGATGATTGGCGATTCGATTATCAATGGCGGATGGTGGACGGATCAAAAAGAAGTCGTTTCGGAATTAGTCATGCGATCGAATGAGCGATCGCTAGAAGTTCTCAACGCCTCAGCGAATTCTTGGTCGCCTCGAAATGAACTCGCCTATCTCAAACGATTCGGAACCTTCAATGCAGATGTGATTGTCTTGGTGATTAACACCGATGATTTATTTGGTACACCGCCGACATCGCTAGGAGTAGGACGAGATCGCAACTATCCAGATCGCAAACCGATGAGCGCAATTGTCGAAGTGGTCGATCGCTATCTCTTACCCGCACCGAAACTGCCTGCTGAACTGAAACAGATTCAATCTGAATCCGGCGATCGAGTCGGCATCAATCTAGACGCGATTCAGCAAATTCGGAACATTGCGAATCAAAACAACGCAAAATTCGTCTTAGCAATGACCCCACTTTTACGAGAACTCACACCCCCCGGATCACGCGATTACGAAATTACTGCACGTCAGCGACTCATAGAAATGACCCAAGCAGAGCAAATTCAGTACATCGATTTCCTGCCGATTTTTCAGGCTGAGTCCACTCAAGCTCAAAAACTTTACCGAGATCATATCCATCTCAGCTCCAGCGGAAATCGTCTTTTAAGCGATCGAATTCGTCAATCAATTTAATCGTCTTTTCAAGCCATCTCAGGCAAACTTGGGGAATCCTGACATCCGATCGTGAATGTACCATAGCAAGGTTTAGAGGTTTGAAGTATGGCTCTATTAGGGATTGATATTTCCACTTACCAAGGCGATGTCGATTGGGCGACGGTCGCAAGCCAAGGTGTTTTTTATGGATTTGCTAAAGCCACTGAAGGCGCAGCTAGCAGAGATGATAAATTTGCGCGGAACTGGTCGGGAATGAGAGCGGTCGGCATGGTTCGAGGCGCATATCACTTCTTTCGCCCCGGCAAAGATCCTGCCGTTCAAGCGAATAACTTCCTACAAACTGTGCAATCGATCGAAGCGTTCGATCTGCCTGCGGTTCTCGATTTAGAAATTGACGACGGATTAAGCGCTGCAACCGTGATCGATCGAGCGCTGAAATGGCTGGATATTGTCGAAGCGAAAACAGGACGAAAACCGATTCTTTATACATTCCCGTCCTTTTGGGAAGATAAATTAGGCAATCCGAAGCAGTTTGCAGAATATCCGCTATGGGTGGCGAACTTTGGAACTCGATCGCCTTTTGTTCCTGCAACTTGGAATCGGTGGACTTTCCATCAGTACTCTGAATCTGGCGCACTGCGCGGGATTGCAGGCAACGTCGATCTCAATCAGTTCAATGGTGATTTGGATGGATTACAAAAGCTGTTAAAAGGTCGCATTCCACTAAGACAAGGCTGCGAAGGGAATGTCGTTCAAGAGATGCAAACGTTACTAGAAGCACAGGGTTTTGATGTGGGAACTCCGGACGGAGATTTTGGCCCAAAAACTAAGACTCAAGTAGCAGCGTTTCAGAGAGCGAAGAATCTGGCAACAGATGGAATCGTAGGTGCAGCAACTTGGGCTGCTCTGCAAGTCAGTAGACCGACGGTTCCGACACCCACTCCAACACCGACTTCAACACCGACTCCAACGTCAACAGCGATCGACTTAATTAATGTGTGTAAGTCTTATCGCGGTGCAGCTCATCAGGATGCTGCATTGAGATGGCTGCAAAGTCAGATTTCCAAACCTGTTTTAGATGATTTTGCAAAGCGTTGGAGACAGTAACAAACGCAAAAGAAGTCCGGCTCTTCAAGAAAACCGGACTTCTTCTACAATTAGAACGTGCGAGTTATGTATTTTTTTCGTCTGTTTCTTGTCGCCAGCAATGCTCCAGGAGATAGACCTCCGATCGCTCCCAACATCGCTCTAGTTTTTGAACGCGGTGGACGTGCTGAAACCTCTCTAAATTCCAAATAAACGGACGCTCAGGGTCGAACAAGTGCTGATTTAGATAATCCCACCAAGGGAAACGAGCGGAGGAATAATTCATGCCAGGGTCGAGTAATCTGTGTTTGGAGTAGAACAGGGTTGGATGTAACTACCTAAAGGCAGATTTTTAACATCTCAGAGCCGTCCAAACAGTATGGCATTGAAAAATATAGTTCGATCGAAATAAACCCTGAAGATGTCAGGGTTTTCTCTTTTCTTTAAGTAATATTTCGATCGTGTGAATTTTCTTCGACTACCGAAACTTTAATTTTCATCGACTTGGCTCACTCGTCGCATATTCAGCACATCCGTCATCTTTTTAATCTGAGCAAACGTGCGTTCTAGCTGTGCATGATCGCAAATATCAATGCCCAGGTCAATCACCGCCGTTTGATCCGGGAAGGTTCTGACTTGGGCATTTCTGACGTTGATATTGTTGTCCATGAGGCGAGAAAGGATGTCTTTGAGAACGCCCACGCGATCGATGACTTCGATTTGAATGTCGATCGGATAAGTTTGAGCGCGTCCGGTGACTCTTTCGGTTGGATTCCAGCTTAGAGGAACTAAGCGATCGCCTGGAACTGGATCAACGTTGGGACAGCCTCGACGATGGATCGAAATGCCGCGATTGCTGCGCGTGATCACCCCGATAATCGGTTCTCCGGGTAATGGATGACAACAGCCTGCCATGTAGTGCAGTAAGCCTTCGACTCCCGCGATCGGGTATTTCGTCGTGGAGGTCGGTACGGCTCTCGGTGCAGACGGCAACAGAGGCAGCAGAGCGGCATCGTTTGCCAGGCTATCGGATGGAGAAGGAGCGGGTTGAGACAGGGACTGCTTCGCTTTGACAGCATCTCGAATCCGGTTGAGGGCGAGATTTAAAGTGATTTCGCCGTATCCGACTGCCGCGACAAAATCTTCAACGCTGTGATAGTTACATCGCTCAGCCGCCACTAGCATCGGAGCCGATTTCATCAACGCTTCAAAGCCGTTTTTGCCGAGTTCTTTTTCCAACATATCGCGACCGCGCAACACATTTTCATCGTGATGCGATCGCTTGTATGCCTGCCGAATTCGGTTTCTCGCTCCCGTTGTCACCACGAAATTTAGCCAGTCCAAACTTGGACGGGCGTTTTTCTGGGTAATGACTTCGACGATATCGCCCATTCGCAACTGGTTATCGAGCGGCACGATGCGCCCGTTCACTTTCGCGCCTGCACAGTGATTCCCCACTTCGGTATGAATTCGATACGCGAAATCTACCGGAGTCGATCGCGGACTGAGTGAGACGACTTCTCCTTTCGGCGTGAACACATAAACATCACCATCGAACAGATTGTCCTTGATGCTTTCGAGGTATTCTTGCGCGTCTTTGAGGTCGTTTTGCCAATCGAGTAGTTGACGCAGCCAGGTAAATTTCTCGTCGTCGCTGTTTAACTGAGCCGTAGAGCCACCCGACTCTTTATATTTCCAGTGCGCTGCAATCCCGTATTCAGCAACTTGGTGCATTCCCAACGTTCGGATCTGGACTTCGAGCGGGCGACCAGAATCGCCAATCACAACGGTATGTAGCGACTGATAACGGTTTGATTTCGGTAAGCCGATGTAATCTTTGAAGCGTCCAGGAATCGGGCGGAAGGTGTCATGCACGATCGCTAAAGCGCGATAGCATTCGTCGTTATTTTTGACGATAATTCGGACGGCGGCAACATCGTAAATTTGCTCGTAGCCTTTTTGCTGACGCTGCATCTTTTGGTAAATACCATACAGATGTTTCGGTCGTCCGCTGACTTCGACACAATGCACCCCAACTTGATCGAGGCGACGTTTGAAGGTGTCTGCAACTTCGCTGAGTCTCGCTTCTCGATCGGCGCGTTTTTCCGAGACTAATTTCTGAATCTCTCGGTAGGCATCGGTTTCGAGATACTTAAATGCGAGATCTTCAAGCTCCCATTTGATGTTGCCGATTCCTAAGCGGTTGGCAAGCGGTGCAAAAATTTCGCGGGTTTCGAGCGAGATGCGCTGTTGTTTTTCCGGGGCGAGATGCTCCAGCGTTCGCATATTGTGGAGTCGATCGGCAAGCTTGACCACGATCACGCGGATATCTTGCGCCATCGCGAGAAACATTCGGCGGAAATTTTCTGCCTGTCGCTCAGTTTTACTCGAAAAATTGAACTTAGAAAGTTTTGTAACTCCATCGACTAGACATCGAACTTCAGACCCAAAGCGCTCTCCGATTTCTTCGGGAGTGACCTCGGTATCTTCGACCACATCGTGCAAAAATCCAGCGGCAATCATCACGCCACTGCCGCCGAAATCTCTTAAGATCCCGGCAACCGCGACAGGATGAGCGATATACGGTTCTCCGGAGGCACGCTTTTGCCCTTCATGCAGTTCGTAGGCAAATTCAAAGGCGCGGCAGATTAAATCTCGATCGAGGTGGGATTCGTCGGAGCGTTTGAGGAAACACTCACGCAACCAATCCGGTAAAGTAAAGTCGATAGTGGTGGGTGTGGATGCCGCTACATTCATGCTGATTCGCGTGGCTAGAGTGCAGGTTCAGACGATGAAATTAGAATCTAATGTATAGCTCTATACAAAAAATCGGACTAATAGAAAATGAGTCTAGCATGAGGAGCTTTCCTAACTGCTAGACATTGAATTTGAACTTCAGAATGGACAAACTACGGGACAAAATTTCAGGTCGAAAACACTTGAAATCGTCTCGCGGTCGAACCAATTCAGAGGAAAATAGAGTGTTTGTCTTAAACTTGTTAAAACAATCGTAACGCCCATTCTATCAATGGCGATCCGTTTCTTGGCGGAAATCGCTGTTAGTTTAGAAAGTTTTCGATCGCTTTAAACTCAAGTAGAAATCAGGTTCTTGAGTCAGTACTCTACACGATGTCAGCAAAACCAGATCGAAATTACACCGAGATTTCGACCATTCTACGGAAACATGGTTCTACGTAAGTCTTACCTATTGAGCGATCCCCGTTTTTTCACTGATTTTGAAAAGTCTAGATATGTTAACAGAGAACCAAGTACAGCAGTTTCGGTTACTTCAAACGACGATCGATTCACTCGATCAAGCTTTAAATTCCACCCGCTTTGATCAATCAGAAATTAATCAAAAGATACGATCGCTACAGAAATTTTTTCGAGAAGAGATCCAGCCGATTCAATCAGACGAGTACCAAACTCATTCGGTTTTAGTCGAGATTAATAAACAAATGCGGTTGCTCACGATCGACGGAACGTTTCTGCAAACAGCGCGACAAGCTGAAACGATCGAGAACCGAGCGGGACAGATTCGCGATCGTATTAAGCTATTGACAAATTATTGCGCTGTGATTCTGGGGACTCGGACTGATTAAATAGAGAGCGTTGGGTTGAGGATGGCGCGATGCAGTGTCCGAAAGAGAGAAAAATCACGCTGACCGATGGCACACTCACCGAGGCGTTGGCGGTGAAGCAGTGCCCCGATTGTAAAGGAACCTGGATTCCGTCCGAGAACTACAAGCTATGGCAAGCGGAGCGAACACAAAGTGCGGCGGAGCCTCCGCGTCCCAAAACCGTTGCAGACCTGATTCCTAAGACGCTCGATGTAGAATTTGTGCAGTCTCCGCTTGATGCCAAAGCCGCACTGTGTCCTGACTGCGGCAGCTATCTTGCCCGCGCCAAAGTTGGCATGAAAGCGCCGTTTTATGTGGAGCGCTGTTTGATCTGCGGGGGAATTTGGTGCGATCGAGGCGAATGGGATGCGCTCGAAGCGATGGGACTGCACATTGCGATCGAACAATTATTCTCAAGCGAGTGGCAGATTTTATCGAGAGAGCGAGAGCATTTGGCGATGGAGAAACAAGCGACGATCGATCGATTGGGAGTCGAGTTAGCCAATCGGGTGTTTGAGTTGGCAGAAGTGCTAGAAAAGCATCCGAGCGGCGATTTTGGGGTCGCGTATTTGATGCGGCGATTCGAGAATTTCACTCAAGAATTGAAGCCGAAAAACAAGGACTGAACGCGGCTGAATGTGTATACACAAGTTGTTTATCGCTCCGTTTAGGTCGGATAGCTGTTCTCCAACATTCCGCATGAATTCGAGATTTTGCGCTTCGTTTTGATCGACTTCTGCCCCCTAAGTCCCCCAAATTTGGGGGACTTTGAAGCGGGGAAATTTCTTGAAATCTTGGAAGCCTCTTTTCTCAAAGTCTCCCAGAATGGGGGATTTAGGGGGCGAAGATCTCGGCATTATCGATCCGCATTGCTAGCGAACCGATAAATCAAACGGCAACCGTAAATAAACATCGTGCGGATCGTTCATTGATTTCAGGCTTTCAAGCTCAGTTTGCAATCTTTTCATTTCGCTGGTAATCGGGTCGATCGCAGTTTTCGATTGATCGAGGCTTGCACCTGACAGCGTTTCGATCAGGCGTTCTTCAAACGATCGAGCTTTTGGATATTCTTCGATTTGCCAATCGTCTCCAAGTTTTGCCCGCTCTGCCGCCGCACGAATCGCATCTTCTAGTCCGCCGAGCTGATCGACTAGACCGAGCGATTTCGCCTGAACACCCGACCAGACGCGACCCTGGGCGATTTCTGCAACTTTGGATTTCTCCAGCTTGCGAGAGTCTGATACTTTGGTAAGAAACTGATTGTAAATGCGATTAACCGAATCTTGAACGATCTCTAGTTCCTGTGGGGTTCTGGGGCGCGAAATCGTTCGGCTATCGGCAAATCGACCTGTCTTTACAACATCCCAGGTCACACCATTTTGATTCGCGACTTGCTGAACGTTGAGGATTCTGCCGAAAACTCCGATCGAGCCTGTGATCGTGGTCGGTTCTGCAAAAATCTGGCTGGCATAGGTTGAGATCCAGTATCCTCCCGATGCCGCCACGTTGCCCATTGAGACAATCACGGGTTTCGCTTTATTGGTTAGAATCGCTTCTCGTTGAATAATTTCCGAAGCGGTTGCACTTCCACCCGGACTATTGACTCTGAGAACGACAGCTTTAACATCATCATCCAATCGCAGATCTCGAAGCTGCTTTGCTAAACGATCGCCGCCAATTTGTCCACTGCCGCCTTGACCGTTGACGATTTCACCTTCGGCATAGACGATCGCGATTTGATTTCTGCCCGTTTTCGATTCACTTTTGCTTTCTGCAACTCGTGAATAAGTTCTTAAATTAATTTGTTGAAACGATTTTGTATTGTCATCGTCTCCCGTTAGTTTTTTCAATTCCGCAGTCATCTCATCCGCATACGCAACTCGATCGACTAATTTTTGTTTAATCGCTTCCTGTGGCTCTAACACTCCTGATCGATCTGCGATCGCTTGAAGTTGTTTCGGCGTGAGATTTCTTGATTTGCCCGTCGTATTCAAAAACTCAGTCCAAATGTCTCCCAATAGCTTTCGCGTTTGTTCTCGATCGGCTGGACTGCGGCGATTTTGCAAAAAAGGTTCGACCGCAGATTTAAACTTGCCCACTCGCGTTACTTGAACGCCAATCCCAAAGCGCTGTAAAGCTTTCGCAAAAAATAGACCTTCAGAACTTAAGCCATTTACTTCGAGTCCACCGATCGGATTCACCGCGATCGTATCTGCGATCGAACCCAAATAATATTCACGTTCTTGCCAATCCACATCGTAAGCAAAAATCTTTTTACCGCTCGTTTTGAAGCGTTCTAAAGCACGGCGCACTTCTCGTAAAGTTGCATAGCCCGTTGTATTGGCGCTATTGCCTCCATTCAAATAGATGCCCACGATGCGATTGTCTTTCGCAGCTTCGTCGATCGAGTTCAGTACTGATCGCAAACTAACCGTGTTGGGGCGACTTCCAGCGATCGCATCATTGATCACATCACGCGTATTAGAACTGGCAGGGGCATCCGTAATCGTTTGCGACAAATCGAAGACTAGGACAGACTTATCTCGAACCGTGGGAGCCGTGTCGCGGGCAGCCATTATTGAGATTGAAATGAACAGCAGCAAAATGCCGCCAATACTGACTCCCAGAAAAATGAATAGAGCAAGCAATGTGGCGAGGGTGTGTTTGAGAAAGTCACGCATACGAGTTAGAGAAGCATCCGGAAATGTCGCCTTTCTATGCTACATCCGTTTTCAAACAATCCGAGGTTGAGGTTTTGAACCGATCGATTTGAGAACTCAGTGCATTTCCGAAAAAGGTTGGTTTATCAATTCTTCATTGGGCACACTATTTATGAAGTTTGCAACAGCCGACGAACAAAGGGTGAAGTCTGATGGATCGAGAACAATCGCTGGGTGATGCCCCTCTACCAAGCCAATTGAATAGAAATGGAAGACTCGTTCCATCTGAACCAAACACCGATTTGCAAGAGATTCGAGATCTCAAAGCAACTAAAGCGCAGCTTCAGAAAGACGTGGAAGACTTACGATCGCAGTACGAATCGCTTCAAGTGGTCGCCCGCAAACCCAAATTATCAAAGGCAAAATTAGGGCTTTGGTTGATTCTGCTCTCGACTCTGGCGCTTTCGATTCATAACGTAATTGTGCGAATTACGATCGGGCAGCGGGTGAATTTGTTCGGAGCCTTTTCGGTGGGGGGACTGATTCAACCAACGATCGGTAATTCTCTTTTGATTCTTTGGTTACGAATGCTCATCGTTGTGCCGCTGATGATGGGAATTGCCGGATGGCTTTATCCTCCTGCGTGGCGGGATTTGCAGCGGTTGATTTTAAGCCGCGATCGTCGTCCTTTGTTGAGCATTATCGGCAGTGGAGCCTTTTTGTTTCTGTCGCAAGTGCTGATCTATATTGCGATCGCGCAAATTGGCCCCGGTGCGGCGGTGACAATTTTGTTTATGTATCCGCTGATCACGGTTCCGCTGGCTTGGTGGCTGTTTCACGATCGACCCACACGCTTACGCATCGCAGTAATGTCTCTAATCTTAGTAGGCGTAGTTTTGACCGCGATTCCGAGTTTGGCGGCGGCGAAAATTGGTAGCGGTGTGATCGTGGCGGTGCTGTCGGGAATCGCGTTCGCACTGTATTTGATTCTGATGCAGATTGGATTTCGCAAGGCGCATCCGGTTCCGGTGAGTGTGGTGCAGTTTCTCACGGTGCTGGTTTTGTCGAGCGCGGGTTTGTCGCTGCCGATTTCGCTAGGGGTTTCGGTGCTGCCTACTGCAAGAATCGGATTCTTTGGGGGCGGTGTGATTTTAGGGGCGTTTACGCTGGTGGGCTACTTGGCGAATAATTTTGGGGTGCGATACATGGGAGCAGCACAAGCTTCGATCGTAGCTTCAAGCGGCCCCGTGCTGACTGCTGTTCTTGCAGCGCTAATTATTCGGACAAAGCTCGATTGGGTGCAGATTGCTGGAATTTTGCTGGTGACGATCGGAGTCACGGCGCTTAGTTTTGAGCGAATGAGAAAAACGGCAAAATCGGCATAATTCTGGCTCGATCGCACGTCACAATGAGTAAGGCGTTAATCGAGTAACGAAGCGATGCGATTTTCGGTTTCGAGTGGATCTGGACAAGTTTTAGCAAACGGTAGATTGATGATTCAAATCGATGAATCCGGCGTACAGCGATTGTGTTTTGAAAGCGATCGAGGAACGTTCATCGAAGGCGGAGAAATCTCTCCAGATGGGGATTTAACAGAAGCTGGACAAGAACTTTATCGACAGTTTTTCCAGACTTGGGGCATGATGGGGCTGACGATGACCGCGATCGTTTAAATCAAAATAGAACGATGTTCAATGCTACATAGAACGTGGCATTGAACATTGCTTAAGAACGTTCTAATGCACGAAGTCTTTTCTAAATTAAATATCAATAAACGCAAGTATAAATGATGCAAAATTCTAAGTTTCCATATTTTATTAACGGCGCAATTTGGCTAGCTCTTGTGGGGAAGCATTGAGCTTAATTCTTGTAAAGGTCACTTGATCAGTTTGATCGATCGTGAAATACCAAGTGACATTCACACCGAACATCGGCATCTGTACTTTTCCGGTGATTTGAAAGTCGGTGCAGTGCTGATCGGTTTCCTCAAAAATTCCGGCTTGGGGCATTGCAATCAATCCGGGGGCTTCTTTTTGCAGATAAGCTAAGATCGCCTCTCGTCCCATGATCGGAGTTTCAAACGGCGGTTGCATTGCACCTTCGATCGCGAAAAGCTGACTGGTCGCTTCAAATTCCCCCGCGTTCAGGGTTTCAAAGTATTGCAGAATTGTTGGGTGCGAAATGCCTTCAATCTCGATCGGTTGCATGGGTCTACCTCACAAAGCTAGTCGAGACTAGAATAGAAGACCTATCGATAGACTTTCATGACGCTGACGGCAGAAATTAAGCAAAAAGCGATCGAGTTTGGATTTCACAAAGTCGGGATTGCTTCGGTGGCTGATCCAGCGCAGACGATCGCGGTTCAAGCGTTGCAAAATTGGCTCGATCGAGGATTGCAGGCAGACATGGCATGGATGGACAATCCAAAACGCCAAGATATTCGATTGTTAGTTCCAGGGGCGAAGTCGATTATTTGCGTCGCGCTGAACTATTACACGCCGCAGCAGCGACCGGAGGGAAGGGAGTATGCAAAGATTTCTCGCTATGGTTGGGGACGAGATTATCACCGGATTTTGCACAAGAAACTGAAGGCGTTTGCGGCTTGGTTGGAACGCGAGGGCACAGAGGCGCGGTACTTTGCAGATACGGCTCCGGTACAAGATAAGTTCTGGGCACAGCAAGCGGGACTTGGTTGGATTGCAAAAAATGGGAATGTGATCACGCGCGAATTTGGTTCGTGGGTGTTTCTCGGTGGCATTGTCACAAATTTAGAGTTAGCGATCGATAAGCCGCATACTCAGCATTGTGGAACCTGCACTCGCTGTATGGATGCTTGTCCCACGAATGCGATCACAGAACCGTTTGTGATTGATGCAAATCGGTGTATTGCTTACCATACGATCGAGAATCGCTCGGAGACATTACCAGAGATCGATCTCAAGGGTTGGGTTGCGGGCTGTGATATTTGCCAGGATGTTTGTCCGTGGAATCAGCGATTTGCTCAAGAAACCGATGTTGCAGACTTTCAGCCGCGATCGTGGAATGTTGCGCCGACGTTGGAAGAGTTAGCTGAGATTTCGGAAGAAGAATACGATCGACGTTTTACCGGGTCGGCATTGCGACGCATCAAACTTGCGATGCTACGACGAAACGCGAAAGCGAACCTATCGAGATAAAGCCGAGTTTTAGAGGGTGCTTGAGAAATACCGTTCGTTGCATTCACCCGCCCCGGAATGGAATTCTACCGTGTATGCACAAAGTCGATTGATCTGTGATTGCTTAGACCTCTCGCCCCCTAAATCCCCCATTCTGGGGAACTTTGAGTAGTAGAAGAAATTTCCAGAACGTCGAGGAATTTCTCAGTTTCAAAGTCCCCCAAATTTGGGGGACAGAAGCCGACTCAAACGAAGGGAGAGACTTTCTCTTAAAGATATTGCTCAAAGTTAAAAAACTCTAGCAGCATTTTTAGAGAAGTACGATCGCTAGTAGGTGTCATCGCTTCTAGTTCTTGAACCGTTTTAGCAGTCAAATACTGAAACACTTCTCTACGAAGCTTTTGGATCGAATTCTTCGGAAATCCTTCGATTTCATGTTCAAACCTCGCGAGTCGGCTTTTCGCAAGATTCACTTGAAATCGACAGCGTTTCAATAACCGTTGTCGAATGTTCTCAGCTAAACGCGGATCAGTGGTTTCAAGTTGTGCGATCTCGCCCGTCTTTAACAATGGAATCACGTCTAAGTTTTCTTCCAAAAACAATAAACTGCCTTCCCAGTTATACATCGCAATACCATCAATCCCTAATGCACCCAAATCCGCTAAAGCCAGAATTCGCGCCACGATCGACAAATTCGGCTGATCGAGTGCAGCCTGATAGATAGCTTGTTCTTTCGCGTCGTAGGTGCAGATTGTCGCAGTGATCGCGGATCGAACAATTGAGCGATTGGCATCAGTTAATGTAGTTGAACACTGTGCATCTAGATAATCCAGCAATCGGTCAAGCGTTGCATTCTCGCTGACTCCCATCGATCGCTGTCGGGCGGTATGCGGTTGTGACTGTGCTTCAAACACTTGAATCATGTCATGAGCAATCACACACAGGTCGAGCAATCGTTCGATTTGTTCGATCTCATCAACGCTCAGATCAAAGCGAATCGCTTCAACAATTAACTGCGATCGACGTTGCACATGAGCGATGTGATCGCGCGTGTGATAGTAAAGCTGATGAACCTGAATTTGTCGATCGAACTCTTGCAGCGAAAATACTTTAACTTTATCAATACAATCTGTGAGCAAATCAGATTGCTGTATGTCAAAACTCATCGAACAGACACAAGATTAGACAGTACGTAAATTGTAGTTGATTGTTGATTCGGCGATCGCTTACCCTCTCAAGCATTTCCAAACCGATAGCCTTTTCCATACACGGTCGTAATCAGCGGCGTTTCTCCTTTTGCTTCGATCTTGCGTCGTAGCAATCGAATTTGTGCGACCAAAGCATTACTCGTCGGCTTCTCACTCTCACTCCAAAGATATTGCGAAATCTGTTCGTGCGTTAGAAGCTGATTCGGTTGCCGCATTAAATAAGCCAGCAGTTGACTCTCTTTTTCCGAAAGCTCGATTGCTCTTCCATTGCGATGGGCGACTTGATTTTGTAAATCTAACTCCAAATCATCCACCCGCAATCGGGCGATCGCTACAGGTTCAATCACAGTTGGTCGGCGCAACAATGCCCGTACTCGCGCCAATAGTTCCCGCAGTTCAAACGGCTTAATAATGTAATCATCCGCCCCCGCATCAAGCCCCTGAACTCGATCGTCGATCGTATCTTTTGCCGTGAGAAACAAAACCGGAGTCGTATCCCCGCGCGATCGCAAACTTTGGCAAATTTCCAAGCCCGATCGACCGGGCAGCATCCAGTCGAGAATCAGCAGATCATATTGTTTCTCAGACGCAAGATGCAAACCTCGATCGCCCTCGTGCGCAACATCGATTTCATACCCTTCGCGCGTCAGCAGACGGCTTAACGGTTCAGCCATTTCGATTTCATCATCGACCAACAAGATTTTCATACCTTGAGAATTATAGAAATCATCAATCCAGATCTAATATAGAGATTCCCCATTTAGATTTTGTTGATATGTTGACGGTTGCATTGCCAAAAGGCGCACTTCTAAAAGACAGTATTCGGTTATTAAAAGCGATCGGGCTAGATTTTAGCGCGTTTCTCGAACCCGGCAACCGCCAACTTCAAATCACAGACCCAACAAACACCGCAAAAGCTTTGTTGGTGAGAAATTCTGATGTTCCGGTGTATGTCGAATACGGGCAGGCACAGCTTGGAGTGGTCGGATACGACGTGCTGAAAGAAAAAGCGCCGAATGTTGCTCATTTGCTTGATCTCGGTTTTGGACAGTGCCGGATGTCGGTGGCAGTCAAGGCTTCTAGTTCTTATCGATCGTCGTTAGAATTGCCGTTGCATGGTCGCGTGGCTTCTAAGTTTGTTCACTGCGCTCGTGAGTACTTTGAAAATCTGGATCTGCCCGTAGAAATTGTGCCGCTCTATGGCTCGGTGGAATTGGGCCCAATTACGGGAATGTCAGAAGCGATCGTTGATTTAGTCGCCACCGGAAACACGCTTCGAGAAAATGGCTTGATCGAAATCGATGTTCTATTCCACAGTACTGCTCGTTTAATTGCTCACCCCTTGAGTTATCGGCTTGATACAGATAATGTCAGCCGACACATTGATCACATTCGGACTCAACTTACTGCTTCGATCGTATGATTTCTTCTCGCCGCCCTAAAGAGACTGACTGGCGTTTGTTTCTCCGTCTCGCACCTTATGCCCGTCGCAATGTTCGGCTGCTATTGCTATCGATGGTGTTCCTCGTTCCATCTGCGATCGCCAGCACAATTCAGCCGATTTTGATCGGGAAAGCTGTTTCTCTGCTCAAACAAGAACCTTCTGCATTCGATTTTCCGTTTGGTTTTTTGCGCGATCTCTCTTTGAGCAGCGGCTTAAATGCTTTGACGCTTCTGTTGCTCACGACGGTTGTACTTCGATTGGTGTTTGATGCTTCGCAAGGCTTTATCGTTCAAAATGTTGGTCAGCGGATTACTGCAAATATTCGCAGTGATTTGTTTGATCATGTGACTTCGTTGGCGGTGCGATTCTTCGATCGAACTCCGGTCGGTAAACTGATCACGCGCTTAACCAGTGATGTCGAAGCCTTGGGAGAAGTCTTTTCAACCGGAGCGATCGGCGTTGTGGGCGATCTGTTCACGATGCTAGTAATCGCCGTGACGATGTTTCTGTATCAGTGGCAACTCGCACTGTTGCTGATTTTGATGCTGATTCCGGTCACAGCGCTGATTGTCTATTTTCAGCAGCAATATCGCAAAGCAAACTATCGAGCGCGTGAGGAACTCTCAGAACTTAACTCGATGCTGCAAGAAAACATCACTGGAATTGGCGTGGTGCAACTGTTTCGGCGCGAGCAGTTTAATAGCGAACTCTATCGCACCGTGAACAATCGATATATCAAAGAAGTCGATCGCACAATTTTTCATGATTCAGCCGTTTCCGCGACCTTGGAGTGGGTTTCATTAGTCGCGATCGCGGGAGTCCTCGGTGTCGGTGGCTGGCTCGTGACAGGTGGAAACCTCAATTTTGGTAAGCTTTCGACCTTCATTTTGTATGCTCAACGGCTGTTTGATCCGCTGCGCCAGTTTGCTGAGAAATTCACTGCGATTCAAGCTGGATTTACCGCAGTTGAACGAGTCAGCGAGGTTTTGAATGAACCGATCGAGATTCGCGATCGAGCGGACGGACATATCCCTCCTTCTTCAAAAGCGGGTGAAATTCGATTTGAAAAAGTTTGGTTTGCTTACAAAGCGGATGAATATGTACTGCAAGACCTCGATTTTACGATTCGTCCGGGTGAGCAAGTTGCGCTTGTGGGGCCGACCGGAGCCGGAAAAAGCTCGATCATTCGCTTACTGAGCCGCTTGTATGATCCCACTAAAGGTAGAATTCTGCTCGATGGTGTAGACATTCGAGACTTACCTCAAGCGGAATTGCGGCGGCGCATGGCGATCATTTTGCAAGATGGCTTTCTGTTTGCAGGCGATGTTAAGAGCAACATTACCCTGGGAGAAACGTATAGTATCGAACAAGTCCAATCGGCTGCTAAACAAACAAACGTCGATCGCTTAATCGAACAGTTACCGCAAGGGTACAACACAATGCTGCGCGAACGCGGAACCAACCTTTCTGGCGGACAAAAACAGTTACTCGCATTCGCCCGTGCAGCTATTCGCGATCCAAAAATCCTTGTTCTCGATGAAGCGACTGCTAGTTTGGATGTGGGAACCGAAGCTCTGATCCAAGATGCTTTAGAGCGATTGTTAGAACACCGAACGGCGATCATTATTGCTCATCGACTTTCAACGATTCGGAATGTCGATCGTATTTTGGTTCTAAAGCGCGGTCAGCTTGTGGAGTCTGGAACGCATGAGGAGCTTTTGAACGTCGGTGGACTTTACGCCAGCTTGTATCACTTACAAATGTTAGAGAGTTAAGGAAGATGGGGAGATTTGAATCTCCCCATCTTCCTAACGCAACGTGAATTCGATAAATCGATTCGCTACGTTGCGATTCCGCCCCGGAATAGAATTCGGGGCTAACAGTGCGAAGTCCAGTAAACGGGACTAGAAGCAAGTTTGAGGGTCGCAGTCCCCTTCAGTGGAACTTTGTTCAGTTAGCCCGGAACTCCATTCACGGGCGGGACAGAATCGAAGTGAGAGAACTTGCCGAACTGACGTTAACGTACACTCCGCACTAGAAAATTAGCCTGACCGCAACTTCTCTGAGATCGACGTAACACCTCTTCGCTGCAAGTTCCAGGTTTGCCATTCTTCGAGTAGCAGACCAATGTTTCCTGTAAAAACCGTCCCGATCCTGAGCAACTCGGCGCAATACTCTTTTCCGTAAAGCCAGAATTCGCTTGTACAAAGTCCTGCTTAAACTTTGCTAGAGTGACGCGAAATGGCTCAGTCGGGCGCACATATCGATCGGGAATTTTGACACTCTCTCTGAGGGACGCGGATAGCTGATGATACTGTCCCTGAGTCAAGCCTGTGCAGGTTCCATGCTTTTCCCATTCGTGGCTAAATAGCTTTGAACTGGGGTACAGACCAGGGAACTGCTGCTGCATTTTTGGATTAAATCTCTCAGTCGTGCAATCTTGCGGATATCCTCTATCGTACTGGGGCCACAAGCCATGTAGCACAAAGCCCAACTGCCGACCATTGCCGCATTGCTGCGGATCGCTGCTTCCCTTTGCGGCACAGTAATCCGGCGACCAAGACAGCGACAAAACATAGTAGTCAAATTGACCTGCAACATTTCGGGTTTGCTGAGTAGGCTTGGGGCGAGAAACGGGGCGACGCGCCTCTGAAATAGTAGAAAATGTGCCAATTCCAGTTAACACAAGAGCAGGAAGCATCGCTTTTTTGAACATCGCTTTTTTCAACACAAAGATTTCGGGGTTGTGAACTACCGGTACATCATCATACGAGGAAGAGAGGAACTTGAAGCAATATTTTTACGATCGAATAATTCTCCATTTAGACGACTACGATCGACCTAAATCCTGTTCTGTTCCACAGTTTCGACAGTAAGGTAAATGCTTGTAGGTTGGCTGATGACAGTTAGAGCACTCTAAATGCTGATGATAGCCGCAGTGAGGGCAGTAGCTTTCATCGTGTTTCAGCGTTCTGGTGCAGTTCAGACAGCGAGACTGTTGCACCAATGAGGAAGGCGGAACCTTGTTGCTGAAGGCGAATTTCTGGAAGAATTTGATCAGGGCAAAACCTGCGATCGGAATCAGCAAAATGTACGCGTAGCTGACTAGGAACAATAGACCGCCAAAAATTACGCTGATGATGTCAAACAAGAACTTGAACAGTGCGCCAACTTGCAAAAATTCAAAGATTTTTAGAATCAGCGGAATGAAGAAAATGATCAACAAATGCCAACTAATCAGAGCTACTAGCCCGTACCGCTTGCGCTCTGCAAATCGGTAGACCAGTCCTGCACTAATCAACAGCGGCAGCAAGAACAAAGCTTGAAAGGCAAGTTGAATACTGGGATACCAGAACGAAGCTTGTTTGTAGCCTTTCTCGACTTCATTGAAAGACCTATCATTGCTGAAAAACTTGAACAACTCAGCGCTTTCAGGTTTCGCGAGTAGCTCATCTTTTAGCTTAGAAATTTCTCCTTTCAGTTGAGCAATGCGCTGATTGTTTTTATCAAGTTGAGCTTTCGCTTTTTCTGCACCGACTGCATTAATCGACTGATCGCGATCCTGTCCTGCAACCTTTTCCAGCAGCGTAGAATCGTATTGAGCGCGGATATTGCGATTGGAACTGTCTAGAGTGCCAATTTCGTTTTGCTTTTGATCGATCGTTTTAGTCGATCGTTGATTTTCAGGCGTATCAATTTTGTCTTTGACTCCACCCAACGCGAGACAAGTCGATGAAACAGTACCGAGTCGCCCTTTACTAGTTTGCTGATACCGCTCCTGAAACCTACGCGGCGGTGCTCCCGGATAGGGATCAGCAACCTTCTCAGCGGTGATGCTCCGAAGCTTCTCAAAGTCCTTGTTTTGAGCCGTTGAAGTTCGGTAGTCACGCCATTCTGAGTAGCAAGGGTAAGCCTCATTTGGACTCAGCGACCATTGGCTAATATCATTCAGTCCCGTGAAAACATTCACTAAGATAAAAATATCGATCAGAATGATCACAATCAAGCTCACTGGATTCAGTGGTTGTTTGTTAATCGATCGAGTACGAGTAAAAAATTGTCTCACCCATCGCCGAAGTCGTCTAAACATAGTCTTCTCATCGCCTGAATCGGGGATTATTCAGGTGAGATAGTCGGAACACAATCCCCGCTGTGGTTCTTCTATTTAGAAGGGCGCCCAGAACAAAGGAAATCTATTGTGTGACAGGTTCCGAACTTGCCTAAGACCCGGCGGATTGTAGATTTTTAAGACTGGCTCGGTTCGTGCCGAGGTTCATGCTGTTTTCTGGGAATTTTTCGGCTGAGAAACTGTCGTTTTACAATCTCGTAAGCTTGCTTATAAATCTGAAAATCAGTTGGTTTTTCTATCTCTGGAACGCTTTGAGTCACTATATGGAAGGCTTGAAAAAGTGCGTTCAATCCCGCGATCGCATCTTTCAGCGGAATCGCAATCTGGACTGAATCTTTGCCAAACTTTGTCGCATACATCAATCGATTGCTGTGTGCCAATTTCTCTAGCTTGTTTTCATGCACCAACCGCGCCACCTCGGTTAAGTCGGCTCGAATCGATCGAGCAACTTTCGTAGCGGTTTCTTCATCAGGATTACTCCGCTTGCGACAAATCCACCCCAATCCCGCCCGCGAGATATCTACTTCTCTTGCAAGCTGGCTCATATTCGTTTGCGGATTCTCTTCAAGATACTGCAATACTAGCCGACCAAATGCCGAACATTCCTCTGAACTAAGCTTTAAAGGATTCATATTATATTCCAGTCGTTCTCATTCGCACACCGTCAAAACGATTGTACTGATTCTCAGCGTAGGAATCGGTTGCATAAACATCATCTGTCTACTGGGTCTATCTTAGGGCTTCCTTGGACAGCATCATTGATCACTCTAAAGGGTGGTGAATTGCCGAGGCACAGCGTCTTTACTCTTAAGTAAAAGCACTTCAATTACTTTAGAAAAAAGGAGGTAAATGTGAGCTTTTTTCAACAAGGGCGTAGATTTTTAACGGCGATCGCGCTTGTTCTATTGCTAACGCTGACGACGGCTTGTGGTGGAACTGCAACTGCGAAAGAACCACGTGCCATCACCCCAACCCAAATCGATCGTACCAACAGCTACGGACAACTCGCACGCGGTAATTCTACTGCTGGACAAGACTTTGGCAACTGGGTGGTCAGTGCCAGCAAAGGATTAGTCAAAGATGCGTATGTGCGCGACAACAACAAATTAGGGATTGTGATTTCGTCGCAGGTTCGCCCAACCGAAGTGAAAGACCTAGCGAAATCGCTGACTCAAGGCTTCCACAAAAACTTCCCAAATCAAGACCTCACCGTTTTGATGTATGCGCCAGATAAACAGTTGATCTTGACCGCTCGTTACGATGAGCAGTCTAAGCAGATTCAGTATCAGGCAAGTTAGTTGATTATTGTGATTTGACTAGGAGAAAAGATTATGTCGAGTAGTGATGCTTATAAGCGCCAAGTGATGCAAGATTTGGCGGGTGGCAACACCGAAAGTCTGGAAGATGCAAACCCTTCGCAGAACTATCAAAGCTTTGATGACTTTGCTCAAAGAACGACACGAGATGAGCGGCATCAATTGTTTAGCCGATCGTTCCATCCAGACCAGGTGCCGACCAGCCAAATGGAACCCGAACTGCAAAAAGCGATCGCACAAATCAAGCCAAATGAGCGGGATGATGTGGCGCATGAGTTTTTTAGCCATTTGAAAAAGCGTGGAATTCACGATCGAGATTTAGAGCGGCAGCTTGGTCTCTCAACCCACAATCCCAACCACATGAACGCGGACGATGTGAGTAAGCTTGCTGGATTTGCTTACCACAACCATCCTGATGTTTTTCAAGAAGTCTTGGCAGATCAGCCCGCTTTGTTGAAATTTATCAGTAACCCGGTTATAGGTGCTGCGTTGGGTGCGATCGCGTCGAAATGGTTTGGTCATCGATAGAGATTGCACATCAGTGATACCTCTGGTTTCACACAAATCAGAGGTATTTGAACAATCCAATTAAAAGGAGGCAGTATGTATCAAAATCTCGAATTTTTGCCTTTATTGATTGCCCAGGTTGATCTTCAGCCTGGAATTGTGGCGATCGAGGAATCTTCTCTGTTCTCGATTCCACAGTTCATCCTGGCATTGTTTGCTGGGTTGGTGATGGCGTTTGCATTTCAATTTCTGTTTACAAATTTAGCAGTTGCGTTTGTTGCAACGCCTGGAACGCCTGTCGATGATTCAGATGGTGCAGGCGAAACCGTTCGCAGTATTGAAACAAAGTTAGGGCTATTTGTATTAGCGAGTGTGTCGATCGCGCTTTTTATTGCAACTTTCTTAGCGGTGAAATTGAGCTTGGTCGGTGGCGGAGTGTTAGGCGCAATTGTAGGCGTTGTGATTTGGTCTACTTATTTCACGCTGTTAGTTTGGTTTGGTTCTAGTGCAATTGGTTCATTGTTAGGATCATTCATTAGCAGTGCAACTTCTGGGATTCAGGGCATGATGGGCGCGGCGACGGCGGCAGTGGGCGCAAATGTCGCAAGAAAGCAAACGGTTGCGACTGCTGAAGACATTGCAGCCGTGGTCAGACAAGAGTTGACTTCTGGAATCAATCCCGACGCGATTCGAGAAACACTCACAAGCTCGATCGCAAATTTACCGCTTCCAAAACTTGATGTCGATGATGTTAGCAAACAGTTTGAAAAGATCCTCAAAAATGTGGATTTAGAAGGAATTGCAGACAATGATTTGCTGAAAAACTTAAATCGAGACGCGATCGTCAATTTAATTGGCGATCGGACAAACCTGTCGAAGGAGGAAGTGAATCAAATTGCGGATCGACTCGAATCTGCGGTAAAGAATGTTCGTAAGGGCGCGAGTGCTTCTGATCAACTCACCGAATTGGTGAAAACTGCAACGCCAGAACAGTTGCAGTCGGGCGATGTCTACAATCAGCTTTCAGATTTAGTGCGATCGAACATTGGTAAATCTCAGCCTTCTTTGTCGGACTTGGCGCTAGAAGCGGGTTTAGGCTCACTGCTGGCAGTCGTGCAAAATCGAGTTGACCTTTCTGATCTCGATGTCGAGAAGATTTCAGGACAACTGCAAAAGCTGGTAGGGCAAGTTTCTGCACCTCAAGAGAAAGACACTCAGCCGAATGTTTCAACTCCCCGACGCAACGTAATTAAAGCCGATGTTGAGTCGTTTATCTTAGGTGCGCTTCCGTGGTACTTCAATCGGTTTTCTCTGCCGCAAGAGCTCCAAGAAATCATCTATGATCCTCAAGCAGACGCATCCGAAGTTCGTTGGCAGCTTGAAGAACTGAATTTAGGCTACTTTACGGGATTGTTAGCACAACGGGGCGATCTGAGTGTTGGCGTAGTTCAAGAGTCCGCCCGCATCATGGAAACGGTTCTCAATGATGTTCTAGAGACTGTCCGCAAAGCTGAAGCCGCTGAACAAAGAGACGCGCTACAAGGACAAATTGAAAACTATCTACGATCGACGGATAAATCAAAGTTAGGTGAATCCGAAATTCAACAACAGCTTCAAAGCATTCTCGAAGATTCAGAAACAAATTTAGAGACTCTACAAAGCTATCTCGGTAGTTTGGATCAACCAACGTTGCAAAATCTATTGCAACAACGAAGCGACTTTAGCACTGAAGAAGCCTCTGATCTTGCAAGTCGAATCAGCGGCGTGAGAGAACAAACGCTTCAATCGATCCAATCCTTGCGCGATCAGGCTCAAACTCGCGCGAATGAGCTACGTCAACAAGTCGAAAACTATCTCCGCAATACTAATCGCGAAGAGTTGAACCCAGACGAGATCGAGCGAGAAATCCGATTGTTGTTTGATGATCCTCAAGCTGGATTGTCGGCTGTACGATCGCGTTTATCTCAGTTCGATCGAGAAACTTTGGTGCAACTCCTGAGTCAACGCAATGACTTAGACGAGGAGCAAATCAATCGCATCTTAGATCAGATTGAATCCATTCGATCGAGCATTCTAAATGCACCTCGCCAACTGATCGATCGTGCAAAACAACAGTACGACGACACCACTCAAACGATCGCGGATTATCTTCGTAGAACGAACCTCGAAGAACTCGATCCTGATGCCATTCAAGAAGAGCTAACCACCTTACTCTATGATCCAAAGTTAGGCACATCAGCGTTACGGCGACGGCTCTCACAGTTCGATCGAGAAACTTTGGTGAAGTTGCTCGGTCAACGGGACGACCTCACCGAAGCCCAAGTGAATCAAACAATCGATCAAGTTCAAACTGCGATCCGCGATGTTGCAAAAGCACCTCGGCGTGCAGTCAGTCGCGTTCAGAAGCAAGCCTTAAATTTTGAAGCCAGCTTAGAGAACTACCTCAAAAACACAAACAAAGAGGAACTTAATCCAGACGGCATCAAGCGAGACTTGCAACTATTGTTAAATGATCCACGAGCAGGAGTCAGCAGCTTAGGCGATCGACTCTCACACCTCGATCGAGAATCATTGATTGCGCTATTGTCACAGCGAGAAGATCTTTCTGAAGCAGAAGCAACCCAAATTGTTGATCAGGTCTTATCCGTCCGCGATCGTATTGCTGAACAAGCCCAACAACTGCAACAGCGATTACAGTCCGTTGTCGATGGTGTTCAAGACCAGATCCGAACTTACCTAGACTCGCTCGATCGTCCTGAACTCAGCTACGAAGGCATCAAAAACGACTTCACCAAGCTGTTTAATGATCCTCAAGCGGGTGCAGAAGCGTTGAGAGCGAGACTCAGCCAAGTCGATCGCGGCACTTTGATCGCGCTGATTAGCTCAAATCCGAACATTTCGGAAGCACAGGCAAACCGGATTGTCGATCAGGTCGAATCAGCGAGAGAAGGTGTTCTTGGACAAGCTGAATATGTTCAACAAGAAACACAGCGTCGCCTAAGTCAGATCAAACATCAGGCACAAAAACAAGCGATCGAAGCTCAGAAGATGGCAGCGGGCGCGGCTTGGTGGCTGTTTGGAACTGCATTTACTTCATTGATCGCATCTGCGATCGCTGGATTTCTTGCCGTTCGGGTTGACCTTTTCTAATCCCATCTCTGTCACGAGGTAGGTTATCGATCGTGTTCGTAAATGCCTCCTTTAGCTGATGAAGCATCTGCTCATTTCAGTGTTAACTAAAGATGAGTAGATGCATTCATCTTTTTATTGTTGTTATCCCCATTCAAATTGAGTCAAACACTATGGTTTTAGATCGTCAAAATTCGTCCATGAGCAGCAACAGAAGAGCGATCGGAGTCTTCTCCAATCGTCGAGAAGCAGAAAACGCGCTGCATGAACTGAAAGCTTCGGGCTTCAACATGAACCACGTTTCTGTGATTACTCGCGATGCCGATCGCAACGAAGATATGGCGGGCGCAGAAGTCAGCAAGCGCATCGGTAACAAAGCAGATAAAGGTGCAGGAGTCGGAGCAGTATCCGGTGGCACATTAGGCGGACTCACAGGCTTGCTCGTCGGTCTAGGCACGCTTGCAATTCCAGGAATTGGCCCGGTGATGTTGGCAGGTGAAGTCGCAACTGCACTTGCAACCACAGCCGCAGGAACCGCGATCGGGGCTGCATCCGGCGGACTGCTCGGTGGTTTGGTTGGTCTTGGTATCCCTGAAAAAGAAGCAAAAGCTTACAGCGATCGAGTGCATCAAGGTGATTACCTAGTGATCGTCGATGGGACAGATGAAGAAATTCGCCGCGCTGAAGCAGTTCTCAATCACCAAAATGGACTGCAAGATTGGGCAACTTACGATCAGCCGAATGCTGGAGTTAGTCGTGCTACCGCAGTTGCACCGGTGGCTGGAGTGATGCCACTCGAAAGTAGTGCAGCACTTGACACCGATGCAACCCACGTGAGTGCAATGCCGACGATGCCTGCTGCTCCCATGCCTACTGCGCCCATGCCAATAGTTGATCGCACTCCTGCAACTGATGACGAAGCAATTCGCTTGTACGAAGAACGCTTAGTGGTTGACAAAGACCGCGAAAAGACCGGAGAAGTGTCGATCGGGAAGCACGTTGAAACTGAAACCGCACAAGTCTCAGTCCCGATCGAGAAAGAGCGCGTTGTCATCGAGCGAGTCACTCCGAGCAACACCACAGTCGTTGGTGATGAGGCATTCCGGGATTCAGAAATTCGGGTAGAAGTCTACGAAGAAACTGCCGACATTCAAAAAGAAGCCTTTGTGCGCGAGGAAGTCACGATTCGCAAAGAAGTTGTCGAAGAAACCGTTGCAGTGCAAGAAAGCCTGCGTCGCGAAGAGCTAGACATCGATACTGACGGCAATCCGATTGTCGATCGTGGTTCAAACCAACGCTAACTCAAACCATGAGCGGGAGATTGTTCTTCCGCTCCTACTTCTATAAATGTAAAACCAATGAAAAAAATTACCTTTCTTTTCCTGGGCGGCTTGTTAGCGCTCAGTACAGCCGCTTGTGGTGCTGCAAAAACGAGCAGTAATGCACCAGATACAACGGCTCAGAACAATCCGGCTGTAGACAAGCCCACTGCACAGACCAATCAAAATGATGCAGTGAGCGAAACCCGCAGAAAACAATTAAACGCTGATATCCAAGCACGGGAACAGCGTAACAAGGTCGCTGGCGATCCAAATGTCAGAAACGATAACGACCTTAAAAGCGAAGTACGATCGAAGCTTGAGGCTAATCTTCCCGCAAGTGCGTTAGCAGTGGATGCAAAAGATGGGAAAGTTACGGTCAGCGGTACAGTCGTAGATGAAAATCAGCTTCGGAAGATTGGGCCTTTAGCAAGAGAGATCAAAGGTGTAAAAGCGGTTGAAATCAAAGCTGGATTGAGTAAGGCGGCAAAGCCCGACGCGCCTAAACCTGAAACCGCAAATCCAATTAAGGAAAACACGAATAAGAACTAAAGCTTCGCCTCTACCCGCCCCGAATTCTATTCCAGGGCGGGTAGAGGCTCTTTATTCTTTTCAAACACTCTCTGAAGCAAGTCATTCGCGTTAAATTACGCATCAGGACTGATGCAAAAGCATTCAAAAAAACCGATAGTTGTATCTAACTTTTCTGCAATCTAAACTAATGGCGAACTCTAGCAAACCCACTACTAAAGCATTAAGCATCCGCAAGAATAGTATTGCAAGCGTTTTCGATCTCGGAAAGATGATCGCGAAGGGTTCTGTTGGTTTAATTGGACGCTTGAGCAAAAGGGCTGGAGGCGCTTTAGATTTTGTTGGAAATATTCCCTTGCTGCGAAATCCGGTCGTGAGACGGTTTGCAGGAGTACTAAAATTAGATTGGCTAATCGGAATTAGTAGCCAAGTTGACTTAGAAAAAGCGACAGAAGCAGCAAGAAAACTACAACGCCAATTCCCAAACGAAACTCCCGAACAAATTGCCCATCGCTTGATTGTCCGAAAAGCCGTTCAAGCAGGTGGAACAGGCTTTGTTACTAGCATTCTTCCCGGATTCGCTACTGCATTTTTAGCGCTTGACCTTGCTGCAACAACCGCACTTCAAACCGCATTAGTGTATGAAATTGCCGCTGCTTATGGCTTAGATTTGCGTGATTCAGAGCGCAAAGGGGAAGTACTAGCGATCTTTGGTTTAGCACTAGGAGGCAGCAATGCCCTAAAAGCAGGGTTGAAATTCTTGCGTAATATTCCATTTGCAGGAGCCGCGATCGGGGCAAGCACAAACGCAACTATTCTCTACTCATTAGGCTATGCTGCCAGCCGATTCTATGAAGCAAAACTCCACGCAGCAAGCGATGTTCCACCAACCGAAGCGCTGGAGAAAATCCACCAGCAGAGCGAAGACTATCTAAATCTCGCGATCGCACAACAAGCGATCGTCGATCAGATTCTCGCTCATATGCTGCTTGCAAGCTATCCCGAAAAAACTTGGGAATCAATTCTACCCGAACTAAAATCGTTACAGCTAGAACCTTCTTCACTCAAAACAATCGAAAACAATCTACGATCGCCTCAATCCCTGAGTAGTCTACTCGATCAGCTTAACTGGGATTTTGCAGCTCCGTTACTTGCCCAATGTCGTCGGATTGCTCAAAGCAAAGACAGCATTTCACCACAAGAAGCTGAGATTTTAACTGCGATCGAGCAGCAGTGTAACACTCAAGCCGCAGCCGGACTTTTATGAGAGATATTGTTCAAGTTGATCAGCCAAGATTTCAACGTTAGGCTGTTTCAGCAAAGAGAGATGATTGCCTGAAACTTGATGCAGTTGAAGATCGCGTGCTAGAGTGCTCCATCCCAATGTGGGATCGCCTGCTATGGATGCAGGTTGTTCAGTCGCTTTGAACACGGTAATGCGGTCTGGATAGAATTGCGGCACGTACCGATAGGCGGCTTGAGCATTAGCATAGACAATTCGCAGCATTGGCGCGATCGCGGATTCATCTAAGAGCCGTAGTCGAGATTCTTCGGGAATGAGGTGTGCAATTTTAGACCATTGCCAACGCGAAAATCCAGAGTTCAGGGGCTTCAATCGATTAATGGCAAGGGCGCTATAGTCTAGCAAAAACGGAAGAGTAGACCAGAGAGCCGTTCCTATTAGAAACTTAAGACTTTGATAGAAAGAAGGTTTGTTGCAAGGTGCAGGCGTGTCTAGAATTGCTAAAAGCTCTACTTTTTGCCCTGCTTGTGTAAGTTGTTGCGCCATTTCAAAAGCAACTAATCCGCCAAAAGACCAACCGCCCAAAAAGTAAGGACCATGAGGTTGAAGCGTTTGAATTGCTTTGATGTAGTAAGCTGCGATCGCTTCGATTCGTTTCAGGGGTGGCGATTTTCCGTCTAATCCTAAAGGTTGGAGTCCATAAAAACTGCGATCGCTCTTTAAATGATTCGCAAGTTCTAGGTAAGGAAATACGACACCGAACATCGGATGCACACAAAAGAAAGGCTGATTGCTTATACCGATTGTTAAAGGAACAAGTGGCGACCAAGACTCATGAGTAATGCTTGTCTTTTGTTTAGGTTCTACTGAGTGTAGAGTTGTCGATCGTGTACGGCGGTAAGCAGCGCGATCGAGCCGAACTAGTGGGGGAATTTTTGGGCTTAAAGCACTATTTTGTAAGGTATCGAGAATGGGAGCAAGTTGCGCGATCGTAGGTGCTTCAAACACATTTTTCAAAGGTAGCTCAAGTCCAAAAGCATCACGAACGCGCGAAGTCATTTGCGTTGCTAACAAAGAATGTCCACCTAGCTCAAAGAAGTTATCGTGAATCGTCACTTGCTTGAGTCTTAGGAGGTCTTTCCAAATTTCTAGAAGCGTGATTTCTGTTGAAGTTGTAGTGTCACGGCTTGGAGACTGTGCGATCGCTGGAATTGCATCTTCACTGAACAATGGAAGCGCACGTCGATCGATTTTGCCATTTGCAGTTAAAGGAAGCGTTTCTAGGGGCACAAAAGCAAAAGGGATCATATGATTCGGCAAGGTCTGTCCTAGAAACTGACGCAGTTCAGGAACCAGTTGACGCGCGAATTGAGACTGAAGTGGATTGTTCGTGTAGTGTTGCCAAGATGAGTAGAATTGTTGGGAAGCAGGAAAACCAACACTTGCCTCAACGCCCTGCCGAATCAATAGAACGTCATAGCTGCCTGTATCAGTTTGAGCTGCCCAGGTGATCTCTACGGTGTAAGGCAATGATGCTTCTAAATCCCACCACTCTTGAGGATCGATTGTAAATTCAGTAGACTCCTGCAATTTTGCTTGCATCTGTCCCACTGTTTTTGGTGTTTCTCCCCTGTGCAACCAGATTGCAGTTTTGACAGCAGCATTTACGCGACTGTTTGCCACGTTTGTAATCAGCAATCGTTCTGGCTCAGTCTCAATTAGATGCTTGTGGATCTCCTCGACATCAGTTGGGTTGAGGTTCCAGTTGTAGTGTTGAGAGGGGGGACTTGCGTCGCTAGAGCTATCTTCGAGATGTAATAAAACGTTGTAGCGAAACTGTGTCATTTCATTCTGATGATGCCCGCGTGAAAGTCTAATTTGCACTTGTCGAATCTGAGGAAACTTACGCTGTAATGCGTAAAAGAACAATGGCTCGATCGCAAGTTCTGGTTCTTCAAACTGCGATCGATTCACGAGTTGCTGGAGCGCAGTTCGTTCCATCCCTGCATCTGCTTGAGAAAACTGCATCCAGCTATGAAAGGCAGTTAGTAACGACAAATTTCGCACATCGCCTATAAATAGAACGCCGCCTGGTGCTAAGGTCTGGATCGCTCCCTCTAGTACCTGAAGCAAATAATCGACATTCGGGAAATACTGCACGATCGAGTTTAAAATCACAACATCAAACGATCCAGCATCAATACCCTCGAAATCGGTCGCAATTCGATGTGATAGTTCAACTTGCGGCAGTGTTTCTAATTGATGCTGAATCGATGCCAAAGCAACTTTTGAAAAGTCTGTTCCTACATATCTTTGGCAGTGAGGCGCGAGTTGGAACAGTAATAGCCCAGTGCCACAGCCAATTTCTAGCACTCGTTTTGGTTTCAGCGCCAGAATTTGCTGAACGCGATCGCGAATCCATTCTTGCATTTGCTCTGAGGGAATCGGCTGTCCAGTGTAGCTACTATTCCAGCCTGTAATGTTGAATTGTGGATTTGGGATCAGAGCTTGGTAGGTTTGGTTGTAGAGCGTTTGCCAATGTTGAATTTGTTGGGTTTGCAGTGATCGTAGAGGATGCTCGAAATATTGCCGTTCTAAGCTAAAGTAAGCAATCAATCTCATCTCGCTGGATGTTTCTCCAGAAGTGATAATCGCTGCATCTCGGATTGCTGAATGGCTTTGCAGGGTTGCCTCGATTTCGCCTAGCTCCACCCGAAAACCTCGGATTTTGATTTGATCATCAACGCGACCGAGAAATTCAATCGAGCCATCCGCGCGGTAACAAGCTCGATCTCCAGTTTTATATAAAACTGAGTGTTCGGTGTGAATAAACCGTTCTGCTGTCAATTCTGGGCGATTGAGATAACCACGAGCCAATCCTTCACCCCCAATGTACAGTTCACCTGGAATTCCTATAGGAACAGGATTGAAGTGAGCATCGAGAAGATGAGCTTGGGTATTGATGATCGGATGACCGATTGACAATGGATGAACACCTGGATGAAGTTCGGCAACCGTTGACCAGATTGTTGTTTCTGTCGGGCCATAAGCATTAAAAAAATGTCGATCGACTGCCCAGCGATCGACGATTTGACGAGAGCAAGCTTCTCCACCCGTAATCAAGACTTGAAGTGCAGGAAGCTCGATCGAAGGTAATACCGCTAGCACTGCCGGAGTGAGCAAAGCATGAGTGATAGCCTTCTCTTGCAGAAATTGTAGCAGTGCGATTCCGGGTAGCTGGGCCGTCTTGGGTGGAATGTACAACGTCCCTCCAGAGCCAAACGCCAGCGCAATCTCGAAAATCGAAGCATCAAAACTCAGAGAGCTAAATTGCAGAATTCGACTCGTGCGCGATAGATGAAAAACTTTCTGCTGTGCTTTAACCACATTGCACAGACCGCGATGTGACAAAAGCACTCCTTTGGGTATGCCTGTGGAACCAGAGGTATAGATCACATAAGCAAGCTGATCAGGAGCGGAGGGAGCCATTTCGCAAGGTTCTAAGCTCCCCGGTAAGGGCTGATCTAAACATAGAATCTTTGCTTGTGATGCAGGTAGAGAGTCAACGAGCCAAGACTGCGTGAGCAAAATGGCGACCTGGGTATCACTCAACATGAATTGGAGTCGATTGCGGGGATAGTTCGGATCGAGTGGTACATAAGCTCCGCCAGCTTTAAGAATTCCGAGAATTCCAACTACCATATCGATAGAGCGATCGACACACAATCCCACCAAAGAATCTGCTTGGACTCCCATTCTCCTGAGTGTGTTCGCGAGATGATCGGCTCGGTGATTGAGTTCTTTGTATGTCAATGATTCTTGTTCTGAAACAAGCGCGATCGCATTCGGTTCACGCTGCACCTGTGCCTCAAAAACTTGATGAAAACAACGATCGCTTTGTTCTAGATCATCAGTTTGATTCCACGCTAGAATTTGCTGATGTTCTGTCTGTGTGAGCAGTGATAGATTTGACAGCCGATCGTTAGGATTTTCAACAATGCTTTCGAGCAAGGTTTGAAAATGCCCAACTAAGCGAGCGATTCTATCTCGATCGAACAAATCTGTACTATAGGAAATGAAGCCGCTTAACCCTTCCTGCGATTGCCACAAGCTCCGTAGTCCGTGCGTCGGCTCCCACAAATGAACTTCTAGATCAAATCGAGTACTGCCAAACTCTAGCGGTGCAGGTTCTAGCATCAAACCGGGTAGCTTTAAGGGCTGCATCGGAGCATTCTGGAGCGCAAATGCAACTTGAAACAAAGGATTACGGCTGAGATCGCGTTCTGGGTCTAACTCCTCGACTAGCTTTTCAAACGGCAAATCCTGATGCTCATAAGCTTCTAAAGCAACATTGCGAACTTGCTCTAGCAATTCGCGAAAAGTTGGATCACCAGATAGATTCGATCGCATAACCAAACTATTCACAAAGAAGCCGATCAATCCTTCTACTTCACTGCGATGACGGTTTGCAATGGGAATCCCGATCGCAATGTCTTCTTGCGCTGTGTACCGATGTAGCAACGTCTGAAACGCTGCAATCAGAGTCATAAAGAGCGATGTTCCCGACTGTTGACTCAAGGCTTCTAGTCGCTGGGTAAGAATTGGAGAAAGTTGCAGCGGATAGGTTGCGCCGCGAAACGTCTGAGTCGTAAGACGAGGGCGATCGGTCGGAAGATTTAGCACAGGCAAATCTTGTAATTGCTTGCGCCAGTATGATAGTTGTTTGTCTAAAATTTCGTCCTGCAACCAATCGCGCTGCCAGCAAGCAAAATCTGTGTATTGAATCGGTAGCGGTGGCAATTGAGGCGATCGTGCTTCAACAAATGCACTATAGAAATGAGCAAGTTCTCGGATCAGTACACCCAATGACCAACCATCTGCAACAATGTGGTGCATGGTTAATAGTAGCAGTGCGTTAGCGGGATCGAATTGCAGTAATGTGACTCGCAGGAGGGAATCGCTTGTGAGATTGAATGGACGCTGTGCCTCGGTTGTAGAAAGCTGCTGGTTAATCTGTCCGTGTGCTGCTGGCAAATTCACGATCGATAACTCAATTTTGCTATCAGGTTCAACAACTTGAACAGGTTTTCCATCAATCGTGGTAAATGTAGTGCGGAGTGTAGCATGACGACGCACAATCTCATCTAGAGATCGCTTTAATGCATTTTGATCGACTGTTCCACTCAATCGAATGGCAGCAGGAACATTGTAGAACGGATTGTCGGGTGCAAGCTGATACAGAAACCACAATCGCTGTTGAGCAAACGACAAAGGAAACACAGTTCTCTCAGTTCGCTGAACGATTGAGTCAGATGAAATCAAGTATGAAATGAGTTCAGTTTTGCGATCGACTAACTTCTGGCGCAATTCTGTTGTCAAAATTCCTTCTGGAGCGTTACAGCGCAACCGAATTTCATCTAAAGCAGCATCGGGTTTGTGGTCGATCAAAATCTGGACATCTAAGCTTTTTAGATATGACACAAATTCAGCGATCGTTAGATTCGTCATAGTTCAATTTCCTCACGTCGTTCTAATTCTGGAGAACGATTGTTTCGCCTTAAAGCTTCAATCTGTTGTGCTAATTCTGCGATCGTTGGTGTTTCAAACACAGATCGCAGTGGTAATTCAACTTGACAGCGATCGCGGATACGTGAGACGAATTGAGTCGCTAATAGAGAATGCCCACCGAGTTCAAAGAAATTGTCCTGAATACCGATGGAATTGCGTCCGAGCAAATGGCTCCAAAGCTCAGTCAGCAATGCCTCTAAAGAAGTTGTCGGAGCAAGAGGACGGCTCTCCTTCACAGCGTTCCGGTTCGGATGGGGCAAAGCTTTCTGATCGACCTTACCATTTGCAGTGAGCGGAAGAGTGTCCACAATGACAAAAGCAGCAGGCAGCATATAAATCGGTAGCTTAGGTTTGAGAAACGATCGCAATTCTCGTTCAGTCGGTTTCTCAAAGGTTTGAGGAACAATGTAGGCAATTAATTGTGGATTATTTTCCGTCTCGCGCACTACAACGACGGCTGTTTGCACCTTTGAAGATTGTGCCAACACTGCTTCAATTTCACCTAACTCTACCCGAAAGCCTCGAATTTTGACTTGATCATCGACTCGACCTAAGAATTCGAGATTGCCATCAGGACGATAAAGCGCTCGATCGCCAGTTTGATACAGAACTAATTTTTTAGTCTGAATAAACTTTTCTGCGGTCAATTCTGGGCGGTTCAAATAGCCTCGTGCTAATCCATCACCTCCTAGATAAACCTCACCGCTCACACCTGCGGGAACTGGATTCAGATTTGCATCAAATAGATAGACTTGAGTGTTATTAATTGCTCGACCAATCGGAATCGTTGTTGCGATCGCTGAAATATTCTGCACTTCATACCAAGTCGAAAATGTAGTATTCTCCGTCGGGCCATAGACGTGAATTAGATGCTGTGGCTTACCGTGTTGAATCAGCGATCGGACACATTCAACATTTGCCATCTCACCGCCAAACAGTAAGAACTTAAGAGCTTGAAAGGCAGTTGGAATCTGACGAACGTATTGATTAAACAATGCTGTGGTGAGGAACAGAATGCTAATTTGCTGCTGCTGTAATTCGATCGCGAAATCAGTCGGTGAAAGAGTTATCTCTCGATCAATCCCGATCAACTGAGCGCCATTCAGTAATGCGCCCCAGATCTCAAAGGTTGCAGCATCAAAGGCGAGATTTGCGACCTGTGCAATTCGATCGTTACAGTCTACCTGTACATAGTTTGTTGCACAAACGAGCCGGTTCACGCTCCGATGTGACACCATTACTCCTTTGGGTGTTCCAGTCGAACCAGAGGTATAGATGATGTACGCAAGCTGATCCGCTGTGCAAGGAATTGCTAGATTTTCATCTGACTCTTGAACGATCGCGCTCCATTCCTGTTCTAAGCAAATCACTTTAGTATTGTTTATCTGAACTAAATCTGCCCAATTCGCCTGAGTCAGAACGATCGCAATTCCAGCATCTTCTAACATAAAATGCAGCCGTTCTTGTGGATAGCTTGGATCAAGCGGTACATATGCACCTCCTGCTTTCAGCACCGCCAGCATTGCCGCGATCGCTTCAATTCCGCGTTCCAAACAGATTCCAACTGGCATTTCAGCACTGATTCCGCATCGCTGCAAGTACCGCGCCAGTTGATTACTCCCTTGATTTAAGGCTTCATAGGTGAAAGATTGATTGCCAAATCGAACTGCGATCGCAGTTGATCTTTGTCTAACCTGCGCTTCAAACAGCTCGTGAATACAAACAGTCGGATAGCTAGAGCAATGCCTGCTCCACTGTTGTAATAATGCTTGTTGTTCTTGAACAGTTAACAATGATGATTCGGACAGGCGAGCTTCTGGATTTGCAACAATGCCTTCTAGTAGGGTTTGAAAATGCTGCCGTAATAGTGCGACCGTGGCTGAATCAAATAAATCCGTGTTGTAAACAATTACGCCCCGCAACCCATCTGACTGCTGCCAATTCTTCCCCCACAAGTTCCGAAAGTTATCTGCACACTTCCAAACATAGAGTTCTAAATTAAAGCGCGAAGTCTTTGTCTCTAAATCCACCGGACTCAGGACTAAGCCAGGTAACTTCAATTGTTCCATGGGTGTATTTTGCAGCGCAAAGACAACTTGAAAAAGTGGATTCTGCCCAAGGCTACGAACAGGCTGCAACTCTTCAACTAGCTTCTCAAACGGTAAATCTTGATGGGCATACGCCGCTAAAGTGACATCACGGACTCGATCTAATAAGTCTCGAAAGGTTGGATCGCCTGCCAAATCTGTTCGCAGTACCAAGCTATTCACAAAGAAACCAATCAAACCTTCTAGCTCACTTTGATGGCGATTTGCAACCGGAGAACCGATCGCAATATCGGTCTGCCCAGTATAGCGATGTAATAATGTCTGAAACGCTGCCAGCAAAGTCATAAACAGCGTCACACCTGATTCTTGGCTTAACGCTTCTAGGTCATCTAACAGCGGTTGTGGAAGTTCTAAGAGTTGACTTGCGCCTTGATGGCTTGGTTGACCCAAGCGAGAGATGGAACTTGCTAAGTTTAGAACAGGCACATCTTTTAACTGTTGCTTCCAGTAGCGCAACTGAGTATGCAGTACTTCACCCTGCAAATATTCGCGCTGCCAGTGAGCAAAATCCGCATACTGAATCGGTAACTCCGGCAATGCAGCAGGCTCACTTTTTGCTAACGCTGCATAGCCTTCACCCAACTCTCGAATGAGAACACCGCTCGACCATTCATCAAAAATAATGTGATGCAATGCGATCAGTAACAGATGCTCTGTATCTTGCAGCTGCCAAAGATGCGATCGCAATAATGCTTCAGTCCTTAAACAAAACGGTTGCTCAATCTCCTGCCAAATTTGCCGTAATGCAGTATCTTCGCGAGTCCGAGCAGACAGCGATCGCAAATCAGTCGCTTTGAATGGAACTTGCGATCCTTGAGCAATCACCTGAAACAATTGCCCATCAACCATATCAAAAGTCGTTCTCAGAACTTCGTGACGGCGAACGATCGCTTGAAGACTCTTTTGGAGATGCGATCGCGTTAAAGAACCTGTCAGCCGAAAGACTAGGGGAATGCTGTAAAGAGAAGTTCCGGGAAGCAGTTGTTCAACAAACCACAAGCGCTGTTGAGCAAATGAGGCTGGAAAAATAAAGATATCTTCTTCAAGCTGCCTTTGGTTCGGCTGATCTGCAATCATTCACACCTGCATCTGTTCAACTTCATTTAGTTGTACGAGAAGCAGTGTTCTAAAAATTATGCTCTAAGATAGATTTTAACGAGAAGTGATGTATTTTTTTATTGCGTTTTGCTGCACACCTTTGCATTCCAAAAACTTCCAGCAACGTCAGTTTAGTAGTGATACGTAGACAAGCATGATCGACCCCAAAAATTCTAATCCTGCCACAATCGCCGTCCGGGTTTACCGTTTAATCGATCGTGCGTCTCTCGCAATAACTTCGGAATGTCCAACTTCTCCGGGCATCTCGGCAAACAGTCGCCACAGTCCGTACAGCGATTTCCTTTATTTCCGGGAAACCAGTGCCCCGCATTCTCAAACATCCGATAGCGATACTCGCCAAAACTCGTCATATCGTAGGCTGTGGCAAGATTTCGCAACCGCAGCACTTCAGGAATGTGAATCGATTCGGGACAAGGTAAACAGGCATAACACTGGCTGCACTGATCTGGCTCGATCGCACTTCTCGCTTTCAAACGCTCGATCGCTTCCTCAATACTCAAATCTTCATCTAAATACGGTAAATTTAACTCTTCAGGATTTGCGGCTCCGACGCTTAATGTGGTGATTCTGCGATCGTTGAGTAAAAATCGATAATTCAACTCCAGCGGTGAAAACGGTACACACAAATCGATTAGGGCTTGGGGCGGTGTGTGCAGCATTCCGGCTTTGTCCGCAGGCGAAATAATAAAAACGCCCATGTCTTTTTGGTGAGCAAGTTCGATGGCGGCAGCATTGCGCTGAAAGAAGAAAGAATAATGCAAATTTACAAATTCAAAAAGCTCGGTTCCGATCGCTGCCAAAATCAGATCGAGTAAGCCATGTGTCGAAAAGCCAACGTGCCGCACTCGTCCATCTGCAATCGCATTCCGAAGCGCTTTCATGCAGCCATTTTCGGCTTTGATCCAATCGAGATGCTCCCAAGTATTTAAACCGTGAATCGCCACACTCTCGATCGAACTAACTTGAAGTTTCTGTAATGATTCATCAATGAATTTATCAGTTTGTGCGGCATCCAAACTGGGTGGAAGTTTCGTTGTTAGAAAAATACGATCGCGAGCAATCGATCTCAGCGCTGATCCCAGAAATTCCTCACTTTTTCCGTATCCTCGCGCGGTTTCGATGTGATTAATACCAAGCTCGTTCGCGCGTTGAACCGTTTGTTCCATCCCTTGCGGAGACGACAAACAGCGCATCGTTCCGAGGGAAAACACCGAGTAAGAAAGATTCGTTTTACCGAAGCGGCGATGCTGCATGAACGAGCTTACTGCGCTTCCCCGCTGCTAAACCGTCCTCGCTGAATTAATTCATCCGGACTTAAATTGGATAAGAACTCTCGGAATGCTCGCCGTTCAGCTTCATCCGCATCGCGATCGACCGGAATCGACGCATCTGCAACGACTTCTTCCATCACCCAGATCGGGCTATTCGTTCGGAGTGCAATTGCGATCGCATCACTGGGACGAGCATCAATCTCGCGCCGCGTTTCTCCCTGTGCCACGATTAAAACGGCGTAAAAAGTATTATCCTGCAAAGAATGAATAATTATCTTTTCAACGACCATTTGCCACGCTTCTAAAAAATTCACGATCAGATCGTGAGTCAACGGACGGGGAGGCGTTTGACCTTCCAGCACGTTGATGATTGCTTTTGCTTGATCCTGACCAATGTAAATCGGAAGCGCTCGTCGATCGGTTGCGTCTTTTAGCAATACGATCGGGCTTCGAGTCTGCGCGTCTAACGCAATGCCCGCAACCTTCATTTCAATCATGGTGTAGCCTCTAGAACTCCGGAAGCATAATAAGGGTGGAGAAGTTACCAAAATCAGGTCAAACAACGTACCGATCGAATCCGGGAGCGGGATTGTAGCCGAGGGGTGCTGTTCAGTATGCCCTGGTCTTTGAACTCGATCCTAAATCATCCGTCTTAGAATTTGACAAAATTGAGAAAGACTTCCCGATTTCATCATTTTCCTAAGAAGAAGATAAAACAAGCACAAAGCCATATTGTGATTTTAGACTGTAATCTGTCTGAAGTTGAATGTCTAGAAGGATTCTCAAAAATTACGAAATCCCAGTGACAGTAACAAAATCATCATGGGGACAGTCATACCCGCACTTCAGTTGATTCGCAAAAAAGGATATTACTCGTGTTTACAGGATTGGTTCAAACAGTGGGGCGCTTGGTGATTTTGAATCCTGAACAAGTGAGGATTTCAGGGTCGCGCGTGTCGATGATTTTGCATGATTTGGCGATCGGGGATAGTGTCGCAGTCGATGGCGTTTGCCTCACGGTGACAGAAATTTTGGGCGATGGCTTTGTAGCGGATGTTTCTCCCGAAACGGTGAGCCGTACGACGCTAGGGCAATCCGCCGAGGATGCAAAATCTGTAAATCTAGAGACTTCGCTGCGAGTGGGAAGTAAGTTAGGCGGGCATTTTGTCACCGGGCACGTCGATGGAATTGGCACGTTTGAATCTGCGACTCAGACTGCAACTTCATGGGAGATTCTATTTAATACGGCAAGCGAACAGGTTGCACGATACATTCTGCTGAAAGGAAGCATCTCGGTGAATGGAATTAGTTTGACGATCGCAGACTGTGCGGCTGATGGTTCCTGGTTTATGGTGGCGGTGATTCCCCATACTTATGCTGAAACGAATTTGTCTGAGCTAAAACCGGGGGATTGGGTCAATCTTGAAGGCGACATTTTAGGGAAGTATGTCGAAAAGTTTCTGCGCGGGGGCAGGTCTGAAGTAGAAGTGCCCGATCGCATTTCGACAGAATTTTTAGCAGAACACGGATATTTCTAAAGTTCAGCGTTTTCCGGTGACGATGTAGGCGACGCGCTTTCCAATATTGGCGGCGTGATCTGCCATGCGCTCTAAATGACGAATCACTAGCACTTGCAGCACGATCGGTTCGATCATGCCTTTCACGTCTTGTTGACGAGCAAGCAAGTTGTAGAGCGTGGCATAGTCCAAATCAACCGCATCATCCCGCTGCCGCACATCTAAGCCTAAGTCTGCATCTAAATCAGATAGCGATTCTAAACTCAGCGCCAACATCGCCCGACATCGATCGAACATTTGGCGAATTTGACCCATGTGCTGTGATTCGGGATAGGGAAATAACTGCACCGCAACATCTCCCAGATTTTTTGCATAATCTCCGATTCGCTCTAGATCGCGAACCAGCTGCATCAATGCACTGAGCAGCCTTAGATCTTGAGCAACTGGGGATTGCAGCGCGATCAGATTGACGCAATCGAGTTCAATTTGTTTGTAGAGGCGATCAATTTTCTTATCGAGTTTGTTAATCTGTTCAGCAGCAGCGAGATTGCGATCGAACAACGCCTCTCGTGCGAGACAGCACGATCGCTCGACTAGCGCCCCCATTCGCAAGACATCCCGCTGAATTCGTTTAATCTGTCGCTCGAAGCGAACCCGAATCGGTTCTTGACCCTCTGGTACATTTTTATAGAACATTGATCGTTAGGGAAATCTGGGGGGACGGTCGATCGAAGGATTAACTATAACAACAGATTTTCTTGATGTCAGGTGTTGCGTAAAACGTTTCTATCCTTTTTTTATTTTAGAGCGATCGAATTCTGAGATCATCCTGTAATCTATAGACTTTCCGATCAAATTCTCCCCATTCTTTCACCTCTAAAATTAAAGATGATCGCGAACCTTATCCCGAATCCTGCTATGTTTTCCTCCGCCGAAGACTCTCTCAATTTTGCATCGTATTCTCAAGGACACAGCTTGTTTGCTCAACTTAGAAGCCGCTTCCCCCAAGGGGCACTTGTTTCAGAACTGGTTCAAGTGCATGAAGGGCAGTTTGTAGTCAGAGCGATCGTTCAGGTGGGAACGACGACGATGGCGACTGGAATGGCTGCCGCTGAGAAGATCGAAGTTGCAGAAGATCGGGCGCGAGTTCGAGCAATGGAAGTGTTGGGGATTTCACCGACGGGAGGCGCAACGACGTTTGATGTGTCGGCTCGATCAATGAGTGAACCGCCAAAAGAAGTTGAACCCAGTCTTTCATCGGGTTCGATGCCGGATATTTCGTTACCAGCGGTTGAATCCTTAGTTCCTGAAGCGAGTCTGCCGAAGAAAACAGTTCGTAAGAAAAAGGAAGAGTCGCCTGAAGTGACTCCTGTTGCTGATTTGCTGTCGTTTCCTGGCTTAGAGATGCCGGAGATCACTTCTGTACCTGTAGAATTCACGCGCGAACCTGTGGACTACACGCCCGACTTTGAAGACGACGAAGCGGAACCCCCTGCACCAGAACCGATCGATTTATCCGATGCGATCGCGCAAATCGGTACGGAAATTGAGCGAATTGGCTGGACAAAGAAACAAGGAAGCACGTATCTTCAAGACACTTACAACAAGAAAACCCGTGCTGAACTCGACGAAGATGAGCTGATCGAATTCTTGCACTACTTGAAAGCGTTACCGTCGAAAGGACAAATTCCCTTCTAAACCCTATGCCATTTATTGCTGCACAGCCTTACGAGTATGAGCTACCGATCGAGAGTCAAATCGCGCTGATTGTGATCGATATGCAGCGCGATTTTCTTGAACCGGGTGGATTTGGGGAAGTGTTGGGAAACGAGGTTGGACGTGCAAACGCGATCGTACCGACAGTGAAACGTTTACTCGAAGGTTGTCGATCGCTGAATCTCCCGATCTTCCATACGCAAGAGGGACATTGCGCGGATCTTTCAGATTGTCCAAAATCGAAGCTGAAACGGGGACGGGGAGATTTAACGATCGGGGATTCTGGCAAACTCGGCAGGATTTTGATTTTAGGGGAACCAGGAAACGAAATCATTTCAGAACTTGCCCCGATTGCTGGCGAAGTGCTAATTCCAAAACCGGGAAAAGGGGCGTTTTACAATACAGATCTAGAAGTGCAGTTGATCGCGCGGAACATCACGCATTTATTGATTGCAGGCGTGACGACTGAGGTTTGTGTGCAAACAACGATGCGTGAAGCAAACGATCGAGGATATGAATGCCTGTTAGTTGAGGATGCAACGGCGAGCTATTTTCCTGAGTTTAAGCAAGCGACGTTAGAGATGGTGCGGGCGCAGGGTGGAATTGTGGGATGGACAGCGACGACCGATCAAGTTCTGGAAGGAGTGCGATCGTGGAAAGCCGCAGGATAAACTCAGCATCAAACGAATCGTCTATATCAGCGATGCCTGTACAAACAAAAGCTCAAGTACTGTCGCTCCTTCAAAAATATCGACAAGAGCTACATCGCTTTGGGGACAAGCGATGCGGCGTTTTCGGTTCGTTTGTGCGTGACACTGAAATTCACGACCAAAGTGATGTCGATATTTTAGTTACGTTTGAGCCAGATCAAAAAACGTTTGACAACTTCATCCATCTATCCTTCTTTCTAGAAGATTTTTTTGGTAGAGCAGTTGATTTAATCACGCCTGAATCACTCAGTCCTTATATCGGTTCGCATATTCTAGATGAGGTTGAGTATGTCTCCATCGGCTCGCCAGTACCTTCATTACATCTCAGTTGTGCCGGGGCGGGTTTTATTTGAGAGCCTGTAATGAGTGAATTTAGCGATTGCTACTACTTGCTGAACGCGACCACCGAACAAGTGGTTTCATTGATTAGAAAAGCTCGTTGTTATGGCATAGTTCTGCCCAGAAACGATCGCTATGTTCCCTTCCTAATCAATGGGGCTTGGGATGCAGGTAAGCTAGTTGACCGCGTAATAGAGAATAATTCTGGAACGATACTGCACTACTCCTATGGAAAGGATCATGGGCTGTACATCAAGGTTTACGACTTTTCCAACGGGGCTTTCGCGATCGATATCCAGCAGCGGGAACCCTCGGAGAATGATTTGGATACCATCTTGGTCAAGGCAGAACAATTGAGCCTTGTGGATCGCGATCGTATTCCTGAACTACGAGCCATTCTTACGGAGACTACGGCAAAAGGCAATGTCGATTCGCACTCAATTAAGTGAAATCTTAGGATTTGTAACCTTCGATTGGTTAGGGTACGCCGACTTATCAATGCAGACTCAGAAAGAGCTATCCTGTCGTTTTCCAGAAGCAGTGTTTGTTCTCAAAAGCCAACGTGGTAAAGCAGATACGACGATCGAGCCAGTACCGAATGAGTGGTGTGCCAAACCGGGATTACCAACATTGATGTATTTGCCTGTTCCGAATGGATCCGCTGATGAAGTGCTGCTTGAGCGACACATCAAGCATTGGGTAGAAACACGAGATTGGGATGATGCTAGAGAAGCAGGTTTCTGGCTCTACACGGCTTACCGTCGTGCCCTTCCCAATCGGATGCACTATCTTGCCGATCGCATTATGAATCTTGAGTTGGCGTTCGGTTCCGAACTGTATGAAGCGAAATTACGTCAAACGATCAAAGGGATTCTTTCGATTTCTGATCCAGCCTTCAATTGGGAGCCTTACTTGAAGAGGATGGCTGGAGAACAAAGGCTATGAAGAAGACAACCAAAACTTACGAGTCCGAAGCCACTTGATTGACACTGCAAGACGAACACAATATTCGTCTTGCACATAGATTCAGGCTATTTATCACCTACGACTTTTTCAACTGCCGCTTCTGCCTTTTCGATCAGGTTCGCTTGATCAGGATTCTCTTGCTTAAACAGCTTGAGATCTTTTTTGTACTCTTTCTCTAATCCATTCGGATCTTTTGCAGCTTCTACAGCTTTTTTATAAGCTTCTTCGCGGTTTGCGTATTGCGCTCCATCGGGACTGATTACCGCTTCGCTTCCGGGGGGTTGGGTAGACACTTCAGCGTAAGCAGGCGTGAAGAATCCTGTCCAGCCCATCAGACCGATGACCAAGACTGCCAAGACGCGCGCGATTAGACGTTTCATATAAAGTCCTCCGACATAATAATGAATTTGCGTTCGTGGCAATCTTACGAAATTTGCGATCGTATCTCCGTCTATCACAGGGCAGAAGCATCAGAATTAGACCTTAAGAAAAAACTTATCAGTGGCTCGGCTGACTCCGCAAAATTTGCTAGTTTAATTCTGTCTGGGACATTTTTATGACGTATGACCACAATTTTCTGTAACAGCATTCGATTTGACGGAATCGAAGCCGTAATTTTCGATAAAGATGGCACACTCGCAGATTCTCATCAATATCTACGGCACTTGGGAGAAAACCGCGCGGATTTAATCGATGCAATCGTGCCAAATTTAAGGTCTGAAATTCTTAAAACCTTTGGATGCGATCGCAACCGAATTGATCCGGCTGGACTGATGGCAGTAGGAACGCGCGAAGACAATGAAACCGCGATCGTAAAATTAATCGCTGATCAAGGTTACGACTGGGATAAAGCGAGAGCGATCGTTCAATCCACTTTTCAAACTGCCGATCGACAACTCCCCCGCAAAGCGACTCTCACGCCTCCGTTTGCAGGAATCATGGACTTAGTACGATCGCTTAACTCCCTGAAGCTTGGAATTCTCTCTAGTGACATTGCAGCGAATATTCAAGACTTTACAGATCAGTACGAACTTTCACCCTATTTTCAAGGAATTATCGGCGCACAACCGGGCATTAGTAAGCCCGATCCAAAATTACTGTGTCTCATCTGCAAAGTGCTGAACGTTGAGCCTCAAGCAGCATTAGTGATTGGAGATACGATCGCGGATACAAAACTAACCCAGCGGTCGATTGGGGTCACTTGGGGCGGAAGTACGATCGCACAACTAATTGATGCGGCAGCGATCGCGCATCATCCTTCTGATATTCAATTAAGCAACTCTTGAATGCGGTCTTGTGTAGCTTGCAACTTTATTGAGCAGTTCATCAAAATCGATCGGCTTACGGATCAAATCGTTTGCGCCAACTTCTCGATAAGGTCTTTGAAAATATTCATCGTGAGCAGTCAATAGCACGATCGGTAAAGAGGCAAATCGCTCGTGTTGCCGAACTTGGCGAGTTACTTCATAGCCGTTTAGCCCTGGCATCATAATATCGAGCAGGACTAAATCAGGATCAGTTTGCTCGATTTTGTCTAAAGCAGCTTTCCCATTTAGTGCAGTCTCGACGATGTAGCCCTCAGATTCCAGAAAGGTCTGTAGCAGAAACAGATTGTCTGCTATGTCATCTACAACAAGAACTCGGTGATTGGTCGATCGCATAGTCAAAGGCACTTTATTAAAACAGCGTTATGCAAGACGTGATCAGAGCGCTTAACATCTCAGGATACTGTTCTCCACTTGCTTGATCGCTCTCACTATAGACAGATATTTGTAAAAGATGTTCGTAGTCATTAAGCCACACTTGAATCAGTTTTCCCTCAGTAATTGGCGCATCGAAAACTGCGCTTTTTCCAGAAGGGTAACAAACGATCGATGGCTTGATTCGTTAGATTGCGGTATTTTTCGGAGATCTGTATGAAGACGGCATGAAGAAAACCGTACCCTTCATCTAGCTTGTTCGATTTTTCCTGAAATCTACGCAAAATTGCGTACTAGCTGGATGTCCCTCCATCGGCTGAATTCTTCATGCTAGAACTCATCCCTACGCTGTTTGCTCAACAGCAGCTCAAGCAAGCAGTCACCCCGGTACAACCGATCGAGCCTGCTTCCCTGACCCAACCTCAATCCTCGACTCCGGTTGTAACTCCAGCTTCTGCGATCGCAACTCCGGAATCCGTGTTTGTTTCCATTCCCGCAACGCCCATTCCAGTCAAAGCAGCACCCGTTCAGACTCCGGTTGCAACCGCTTCTTCTCAACCCGCTCCGATCACATCAAAAGTTGCCCTTCCTCAAGTCCCCCAAACCGCAGATTCAAAAATCGCAACTGTGCCGGATGCAAAGAGTAAACCCACCGCTGTAAAACCGATTTCAACCGCTCCGCCAAAACTCACGGAGAAGCCCACTTCACGTATCGCTTTACCCTCCGTTCCTCCGACTGCCGAACGTTCTGCACCGTCGATCGTAGTTCAAAGAAATTCCGCTTCTCCGACTCCCACCCCCAAAGCGCCCAGCATTGAAATTCCAGTTCCAAAACCCACTCTAGAAGCCGCGCCCCAGCCTCCAACCCAACAGCAAAAACAACTTTTAGAACAACGTCTAGCCGATATCGTGTCAAAAGATCGGGCAGTTAAACAAGCTGCTCAACGCGATACTTTAGTTGCTCGTGCTTATAGCTATGCGACTCAGCGACGATTTGAGCAAGCCAGAAAACTCCTTCAAGATCCAACCATTCCAACCGATGTTCGCAATCAGATCTTGAGCAATGTCAATTCTCTAGAGTCTGCCAGTCGCGCGATCGGGGTGACTCAAATCAAAGAGCCGCCTGCAAAACCGACTCGTGCCATCGTTGCGGTGAAAAAACCTGCGGTGAAAAAAGTTGCGGTGAAAAAACCTGCCGTGTTTACGGGCATGACCGCTCCGCGATCGCAGCAAACCGTAACGATTCAAGTTCCACGAGCGATCCAATCTCTCCCGATTCAGCGAAGAACTGTAGCGCCTGATCCCACTGCCCCGATCGCTTCAGATTCAGCAGGCGGATACATCGATCAAGTGGTGACTCCGAAGAACCTGCAAGCCTACAATCGCAATTTACCGAAGCTGACTTCTGCAAGTCAAATTGTTTACCCGCTCCCTGAACCCGTTCCTGTCACTTCGAGATTCGGCTGGCGACGGCATCCAGTGACAGGCGCGCGGCGGTTTCACTCTGGAGTAGATTTGGGCGCAGGGCAGGGAACTCCGGTGATTGCATCGCGGGGCGGAAAAGTGACGATCGCCGATCGTATGGGCGGCTATGGACTCGCGATCGTGCTACAGCAGCCCAACGGCTCGCAAGACACCCTTTACGCTCACCTGTCCCAAATCTTCGTGCGTCCGGGTGAAAAGATTAAGCCCGGAACGATAATTGGACGGGTTGGCAGTACAGGACTTTCGACTGGGCCGCATTTACACTACGAAGCTCGACGCATGACCAACTCCGGTTGGACTGCGGTTGATCCGGGTGGACAACTTGAGGCGGCGCGAGTTCGACTGGTGCAGGCTCGACAAGGAGAAGCGCAAGCTTCTGCAAATCGCGGCAGTTAAATCTGCATCTATAAAAAGGTAGCGATCGATCGGGATTCTATCAACAGCAGGATCAAAATCTTAACACCATAGACGTATGGAAAGTTTGAGCGCACTCTCTAGGATAAGGATGTTACGAAATAAATCTTGGAGCTACTGCAATGCAAACTCGAAACAGTACCGATTTACCTCCTGTTGCTACAGAATACAACGGTAAAGATCGCAACGCTTTTCTCTTTGGCTGGAATCCTCAAGCAGAACTTTGGAACGGTCGTCTGGCAATGATTGGTTTCTTAGCTTATCTCCTGTGGGATTTGGCTGGATTTAGCGTCTTGCGGGATGTCTTACACCTAATCAGCTACCACTAAACATAAAATACGACGGTTCAAAAGCTTCCAATGTCGATGTCATTGGAAGCTTTTTGTTGTCATCGATCTAAAGATAGAGTATGCGTCATTTTTACGGATTTTAAGCATCGATCAGCACGCTACAATGATTGAGTCAAAGGCACAACAATTAACAGAACTTGTTACATTTCAAGGATAAAAAAGGGACTCAGCCCTTACAATATAAGTGAATTGTTGGCTTAACAGTCTGAGAACGCAAATGGTGAACAGAAAATCCAATGCGGCAGTCAAAGTAAAAACAATGATGCTCGATCAAGCTGCATCGTTGTTGGATGATCTGCCCGAAAAACCAGAAGCAACGGTTTCACTTCGACAAGCGATCGAACTTTTACAAGACGATCTGCGGAGTTCGCTCGATAAAGGCTACAGCTACGAAGAACTTGCAGACATCCTTGCAGAGCGAGGAATCGATATTAGTCCTTCGACTTTGAAACGATATTTGGCGCTCAGTCAGAAAGAATCGGGTCGTCCTCGACGGAGACGCACTCGACGAGCGAAGGCAGAGAGCGAGGAATAATAAAGAGAGAAACCGCAGTGCTTCGATGTGCCTGCGGTTTCTCTTTGGAAGTTGCCTATGAGAACGGCATAACAAAATTAACGATGCAAAATCTATGATTTGCGTCGAATGAAATGCGCCCAAACTTCTCCATCAGGGCCGCAGACGCGATTGATGTAGTCGTAAGGATAAAGCAGCTTTCGCCCCTCAGTATTTGAGTAGCCTGTCAAAGCATCGCCCCAAGGATCATTCACAATAAATCCATCTGGCGTATAGCCGATCGCAGTCACAATATGACCGTAAGAGGTGAACATTCCGCACAATACAACCGGACGATTGTTAATCAGTTCTTCTCGAACATCCCGGAATGTCCATTTTGTGTCGAATAGCCCTTCATACCCATACGCATTGATCAAACTGGTCAAGGTATTGTGATTGATTTGAGACCCTTCGCCATCCTTGTTAAAACACCACTGCAAAAGCTCATCTTCGAGCTGGACTCCCGATCGGGCGCGAGTCCCCAAATAATACATACACATTGCGATCGCAGTCACATTACAAGTAGACCAATAGAATCGCGGATTGTCTCGCTGTGAGAAGTACGGCACATTCAACTCAACCGTGCCGGGAATCGGATTAAAGGCGCGATTACCCCGACTCATTTGCACAAAGTCCGGGAACACATAGCCCGTATTGCCAAAGTTCGGGAGTTCCTCATTAAGCGACACTTTGATGTGTCCGCCCTGGATCATGTAGCTCGACACCCCGTAGAATTGATTGGCGCTAAACGTCGATCGCTCATCAGGTTGAAGCTGCGATGAATCAACCGGACGCTTTTTCACGATCGTATCTCGCAGCGCTGTTATGGTCAGCGCACTAGAATCATAAGGAATTTCTCGATTGTTGCGCTTGATCTGAGCATACTGCCAGAAGATAAAGCCGCGATTGCCAAATCCCGGAATCGGATCTTTGAGCGTGACGCGGAAATGCCCACGAGTGCAAGCATAGCCCGTGATTTGAAAGACTTGTCCTTCCAGCACGTTCGTTCGCTGATTTGCGGCTAGGGTCGAAGAGTCGGCTGGAGAAGTTTTTAGAAACGAAGTCTGAGTAATTAAAAGCTGTGCAGCTAAGGGAATATCGGGAACATCATCGAGCGAAAATCTGAGAATTTGCGCTCCTTTTGAAAGCTGGACGTGATCTTCGTAGAAATAGCCGAAGTTTCCAACAGGCGCGACCGCAGTTCCCAACTCTAATTTCAAATGCCCATCGATAAACCCGTACCGATTCACTGGAAACGTTTGTCCAGCTTTGACCAAAACTTTCTGCTGATTGTTCAGACGCGCAGAATCATCAGTCGAAACTTTGAAAAAGGTATCGCGTAACAGTTTCGCCGTTAGTTCTTGTCCGACTGTTAACGGATCGCGACTGACGGTAATGTAAAACACCCGATTTTCGATCAGCTTATTTTCGGCATCGAATCCCTTGAGCCGCAGCCAACGCGCTCCCGGTGTCGAAAATCCTCGCGGCATCGACACTTGCCAAGTTCCACTATTCAGCGTTACGCCTAAGTTAACCTTGTCTTCCGCCATCACGGTAATGCGTTTGATCCGGTTGGCATCGTAGCTGCCCTTCAGCACGACAGGCTTATTGACCAAAACTTCTAGCGGCCCGGCATAAGTTGGAGGCGCACTTCCGCCCCCTGAAGTTAGCGAACTCGCTGCGATCGTTGTATCTGTCATGAGTTTTTTTCCTAATCGATCATGTGCAAAGTAGAGAGACGAAAATTTGCGCGATCGGATGCGCCCCTGCTCGATGAAATTGCCTCCAATATACTCTTGCTCTCTCAGCTAAAAAAAGAATCTCCCGATCGAATGCGATCGAGAGATTCAAGCGGGATGACAAGTTAAGCTGACTTCTCTACACGGTTAATTGCTGCAAAATGTCCGCTGCGTGAGTATCGGTCTGGATCGTCGTATGAACCTGAGCGATCTTGCCATCAGCCCCAATGACATAAGTAACCCGCTTGGAATAACCACCGCCATCGACATCGTAAGCCTTGGTAATCGTCCCATTTGTATCAGCCAGCAGCGGAAACGGCAGACTGAACTTCTCGGTAAAGCGCTGGTGGGATGCCTCATCATCCATGCTCACCCCAAACACAGGAATCCCTTTACTGGTGTACTGCGCGTAATTATCGCGGAAACTGCAAGCCTCCTTTGTGCAACCCGGTGTGTCATCTTTCGGATAGAAATACATCACCACGGTTTGACCCGAGTAGTTTGAGAGCGTAATAGTATTGCCGTTCGTGTCTTTAACGGTGAAATCAGGGGCAGTATCGCCTACATTGAGTGGCATAAGGATGACTCCTTCAGATTAGGTTCCGTCATAAATTGTAATCTTTCTGGTTTCGCATTTTGATCACAAAGTATCAGATCAAACCACTTGCTCGTTTTGTCTGATTTTCCGATCGATTAAGCTTTATATATCAAAGTGAATAAGATCCTTGCGTATAATCTGAACAGGAATCTTCACAAATTCTTGAGCCTCTACTCTTAAATCAGCAACTCCCTTTAGTAAGAAGAGCTTTATTATGCCGAGAATTCTCGTCATTGATGACGATCCCGCGATCGCGGAACTCGTCTCAGTCAATCTAGAAATGGCGGGCTACGATGTCAGCCAAGCCGGAGACGGCACGCGCGGACAAGCCCTCGCACTTCAACTTCAACCGGATCTGATTCTATTGGATCTCATGTTGCCGCAAGTTGACGGCTTCACGATTTGCCAACGGATTCGCCGCGATGAACGCACCGCAGACATTCCGGTTCTGATGCTCACCGCCCTGAGCCAAACCCAAAATAAAGTCGAAGGTTTCAACGCAGGGGCAGACGACTACTTAACGAAACCGTTTGAAGTCGAGGAAATGCTGGCACGAGTCCGCGCCCTCCTGCGACGCACCGATCGCATTCCTCAAGCCGCAAAACACTCAGAAATTCTTAGCTATGGAGCTTTGATCCTCGTACCCGAAAGATTCGAGGCGATCTGGTTTAGCAAAACTGTAAAACTGACTCATCTAGAGTTTGAACTTTTACACTGTTTGCTTCAGCGGCATGGTCAAACCGTTTCCCCAAGCGAAATTCTCAAAGAAGTGTGGGGCTACGATCCCGATGACGACATCGAAACGATCCGCGTTCATGTGCGTCACTTAAGAACCAAGCTCGAACCCGATCCCCGGCATCCGAAATACATCAAAACGGTGTACGGCGCAGGCTACTGTTTGGAATTGCCGAGCGAAAGTATGTCGATCGAAAATGTGCAAATGGCAGGTTGATCACTTTTCGAGTCGAATCGCATACCACTGTAGATACTCACCCGGAGCCATATCTAGCTCACAGGTCGTATCGAGCAAGTAGCGAATCTGGGCATCGATTGCACCCGCTTGTTTCACATCAGGCGGCAAGGCTTCTTGGCGCGTTGCGAGAATTGATCGCAATTTTTCACTTAACTCAGCCGCGCTCAAAATTGATTCGGGCTGATTGGTTTCGAGGACGACAAAATGTTCCTCATCGTACAGGGTTGCCGCAGACATGAGAATGCAAAGGGGTCAAGGACATTCTCATTCTGGCACTTCTGTCATCTATTAGAGATAAATATCTTCCACAAGTCAGAACCCGATCGCTCTGTGTGCGTGATATCCAGGAGATACCTTATATCTTGAATCGCTATGCAGAAAGCACATTTGATTTTTAATCCGGTGGCGGGTCAGGGAAACGCAGAACTAGAACTAGAACTGATTCAGCGTTTATTAAGCGAAAAGTTTGAATTAGAAACGAAGCTAACGACTCCCGATCGTGATGCGGACGAACTCGCGGCAGAGTCAATCAAGCAGGGCGTTGATGCGATTTTTGTCTCTGGTGGTGATGGAACGGTTTCCGCTGCTGCGAATGCTGTGATTCGGACAGGAACGCCCTTGGGAGTGATTGCACGCGGAACCGCGAATGCGTTTGCGAATGCGCTCTCGATTCCAACCACGATCGAAGCGGCTTGCGAAAACATTTTGAAGCTACAAACCAAAACCGTCGATGTCGCCTTCTGCAATAACCGCCCGATGGTCTTGCTTGCGGGGATCGGATTTGAAGCGGAAACCGTTCGACTTGCCAATCGTGAAGCGAAGAATCGCTTCGGGATGTTGGCATACATTCTTGCAGGGATTCGACAACTGCGGGATCTTGAACATTTTGAAGCTGAAGTCGAAACTGATGATAAGGTCGTCTCGTTTACCGCTTCTGCGCTGACGGTCGCGAATGCGGCTCCTGCAACTTCGGTACTCGCGCAAGGGCCAGCCGGACTGGTTGTAGATGACGGCTTGCTGGATTTAACGATCGTCGCTCCCGCCAACCGCACAAGCGCGATCGCAGCCACTTACCATCTTCTACAATCCGCTCTCAGCGGCAATCCTGCCGAACGCGACGACATCGGCTATCTTCGATCGAAGCGCTTCAAAATCACGACCAATCCCCCTCAAAAAGTGGTGCTCGATGGCGAAATGATCGGGACAACCCCGATCGAGGTCGAATGTGTTCCTGCTGGACTTGTGGTGTTCATGACCGATCCTGAAGCGGACATTCCAACCGAAAAGATTGACGGCTTACCCGATCTCGTTGTTGAATCTAAAGATCTCGTTGTTGAACCTAAAGATTCCGTCGTATAACGATCGAGAAATTAATTTAATCCCTTATAAAAGAAGAGACGGTTCTGGGTTCAAACAGATCCGAAAAGTTTGTAATTCTGGCTGTTTTTTAACACCGAAGCGCGAACGATAGATTAGGTATTGGCAAATGAAATGGCGGTGAGTCTCGAATGGATTGTTGGGGGTACAGCGTTTGGCGCGACGATCATCAACGGAATTGCTTTTTGGCCACGTTGGCGATCGTCGAACGTAGAAGATTCAGAACAAGCGATGCAAGCGGCACTTTGGCGACAATCGATCGCCGTTGAAGCCGCATTGGATGGAATTGCGATTCTGACCGAAACCGGAAAGCTCTTGTATCTCAATGATGCTCATCTCAAAATGTTCGGATACAGCCGGACTGAACTGATCGGCAAAAGCTGGGAAACGCTGTACGATTCCGAAGAAATCGAGCGTATCGATCGAGAAATTCGCCCAATTCTCACTCAAACCGGGCAATGGCGCGGTCAGGTCGTCGCCAAACGTCGAGACGGCAGCACCTTTTTCGAGGAAATCTCGCTCACCCGCACCGAAAAAGGGATCATTTCAGTCTGTCGCGACATTACTGAAACAAAACAAACAGAAATTCGCCTGCGAATCCTGGAACGCGCGATTAGTGCCAGCAGCAACGGAATCATCATTACTGACCCGGCTCATTTAGATAATCCGATGGTGTTCGTCAATCCGGGATTTGAGCGCATGACAGGGTATGCCGCTGCGGATGTCATTGGTAGAAACAGCCGACTCTTGCAAGGGGCAGAAACCGAGCAAGATGCGCTCGATCGCTTACGGAGCGCGTTCAATGAGGGCGAGGATTGTACCGTTACCCTTCGCAACTACCGCAAAGACGGGACACTGTTTTGGAATGAGCTATCGATCTCGCCGATTCTCGATGCCGAAGGACGAATTACGCACTATGTCGGTATTCAAACCGATGTGACTGAGCGGATTCGCACCGAGCAAGCCCTTCAGCTTCAGATTCAACGCGCTTACCTGCTGAAGCAAATCACGCAGGACATTCGCCAAAGCTTAGATACACAGGAAATTTTCCAAACGACCGTCACCCAAATTGGTCGAACGTTCGGGGTGAATCGCTGTCTCCTGCACACCTATTTGGAAAGTGCGGCAGACGCGATCGTTTCAGAATCCTCCCAACTCAGCCTGACCTTTCCTCAAATCCCGATCGTGGCTGAATATCTAGAACCAGGGTGGAACTCGATGCAAGGGGTTCATATTCCCGTCCTGACCAATCCTCATGTTCAGGAGTTGCTTAAGTGCGATCGAGCAATTTCCTCGCCGGATGTTTATGCCGATTCGCGACTGGCTGACGCTGCTCCCTTCTGTAAACGGGCGGAACTGAAATCGATGTTAGCAGTTCGCACCTCTTATCAAGGCATTCCCAACGGCATCATTGCGTTGCAGCAGTGTGATGGTATTCGACAGTGGAGCAGTGACGAGATCGAACTGCTCGAAGCGGTTGCGGATCAAGTTGGAATTGCGATCGCGCAAGCTCGCCTACTTCGACAAGAACGCCTGCAACGCGAACAGTTAACCGAGAAAAACATTGCCCTAGAGCAAGCCAAGCACGCCGCCGAAACTGCCAACCGCGCGAAAAGTGAGTTTCTCGCCACCGTCAGCCACGAGATTCGCACCCCCATGAATGCGGTGATTGGCTTGACCGGACTTTTGCTTGACATGGATCTCACGGCTCAACAGCAAGATTTTGTCGAAACGATTCGCATCAGCGGGGATTCTCTGCTGACAATCATTAACGACATTCTAGATTTCTCAAAAATCGAATCGGGCAAGCTCGATCTTGAACAACAACCATTCGATCTAAGAGCTTGTATTCGAGACGCGATCGATTTGCTCAACGCAGAAGCGATCGAGAAAAAATTAGCCTTGACCTATCAGATCGATCCTGAAATTCCAGCCGCGATCCTTGGCGATGTGACTCGACTGCGCCAAATCCTGGTCAATCTGATTAGTAATGCGATCAAGTTCACGCACTCCGGCGAAATCTCTATGTCGGTCAAACTCACGCCCAAAGACTCGATCGCTTGCCAAACGAGCGGAGCGGCTCACTGTTCAAAACTTCCGAAAACGTTTGGGCTACTCTTTGCGGTGCGCGATACGGGAATCGGCATTCCTCCAGAACGGATGGAACGCTTGTTTAAATCTTTTAGCCAGGTCGATTCATCAACCAGTCGGCAGTATGGCGGTACGGGATTAGGTCTTGCGATCAGTCGGCGCTTGAGTGAGCTGATGGGCGGCTCGATGTGGGTTGAAAGCCAAGGCGCGATCGGCGGTCGTCCTCCCGCTGCTTTTACCGCTTCTAAATCACAAGCTGGCTCGACGTTCTACTTTAGGCTTTGCGCCAGTGCCGCCTCGATCGAGCCATCCACCCTCAAACCAAATCCGTCTAGCGAACTAGAGAATTTACGATCGCATCCTTTGAGAATTTTATTAGCGGAAGATAACGTCGTGAATCAGAAAGTAGCGCTCCATCTACTTTCCCGGCTCGGATATCGCGCCGATGTTGCGGGAAACGGGTTAGAAGTGATCGCCGCTTTGGAGCGTCAAGCTTACGACGTGATCTTAATGGATGTGCAGATGCCGGATATGGACGGGCTAGAAACCACTCGGCAGATCACACAAAATCCCAATCACCCTTACATCATCGCTATGACCGCAAATGCAATGGAAGGCGATCGACAACTCTGCTTAGATGCCGGAATGAATGATTATTTAAGCAAACCCATTCGGATGGATGCGCTAAAATCTGTTCTCAGTCAGTGTAGCCCTGTTGCGCGAACCGCCCTTCAGTTCAGCAACGTCGATCCGCGTATTTGGCTGAATCAGCTTCAAGGTTCGATCGATCCGTTAGACATCCAGGGTTTACAACAAACTCTGCAACTGCTGCGATCGAGCAGTCTTCAAGTCGGAATGTCATCGATCGTGTCGCTGTGTGATGCGTTGGAAACCTGCCTCAGCCTGGGAACGCTAGATCAAGTCGCTCATCAAATTCGCCACCTCGAAGCCGAGTACGATCGCGTACAAGCTTCGCTATACCTGGAAATTCAGCAATGTCAGAGATAACGCCCTCTTTCCATAATCCCCCCTTGATCTTGGTCGCAGACGATGACAAGATCATGCGGCGCGGTGTGCGTCAAGCAATGGAGCAAGATGGCTATCAAGTCGTTGAGGCGAACGATGGCGAATCGTGTTTGGCAATCTTTCAGCGGGTGCGTCCAGACGTAGTTTTGCTCGATGCGATCATGCCCGCGATCGATGGGTTTATCTGTTGCCAGCGTATTCAAGAAATGAGCGGATCGAGACGAACGCCCGTTTTGATCATTACGGGATTGGAAGATCAAGATTCGGTCGATCAAGCATTTTCGGTCGGTGCAGTCGATTACATCACTAAGCCCATTCACTGGGGAGTCTTGCGGCAGCGAGTCAGACGGTTGATTCAGCAAGTGACACTCTATCAGCAGCTTGAAACTGCAAATCACGAATTGCAGCGAATTGCCGCGATCGATGGCTTGACGCAGGTGGCAAATCGGCGGCGATTTGATGAGTACTTACAGCAAGAATGGCAGCGAATGTTGCGCGAACAATTGCCGCTCTCGCTGATTTTGTGTGATATCGATTTTTTCAAGTTCTTCAACGATACGTATGGGCATCAAGCGGGCGATGATTGCCTCAAACAAGTTGCCCAAGTGATTCAGAATTCTGCAAAACGCGCGATCGATTTACCTGCCCGATATGGCGGTGAGGAATTTGCAGTCGTGTTGCCGAATACGGATCAAGAAGGGGCAATTCTGGTCGCGCAGGACATTCAAATGGGAGTCAAGCAGCTTGGAGTGACTCACGCTGGCTCGGAGGTTTGCGAAACTGTGACGGTGAGTTTGGGAGTTTCAAATACGATTCCGAGTGTGATTACGTCGCCAGAGATGTTGATCAATGCCGCAGATAAGGCGTTGTATCAAGCAAAAGCAGAAGGACGCGATCGCTATTGTGTTTGTCTGAGTTAGCGGTGGGCTTCCACTGAGCTTCTGAGTTTTTCGCGTAGTCCATTGGTAGTCCATTGCATAAGATAGCTCGATTCTTTTAGCCTTCCTTAGTATACGAATCTCGAATCTGCTTCAGTTCGGTTAATTGTTGTTCTACAATTTGCATCACACGATTGAGCGCGGGAACCATATCGGGCTGTAGTTGCTCCACCATCAACGGAGTGGCGCTGTGAGTGTGACTGTGAAGCTCATCCATTTTTTGCCGCAATTTCTGAGCAATCCCCAGAGCATCGCGGCTCAGGCTCGTTAACTGCTGTCGTTGATAAAACTTCAGTGCTGCACCTCTGAGAATTTGTAAAGTCGCTTGCTCTCCGGTTTCAGTCGGCGTGATTCGCAGGCGTACTAAAACTCGATCGCGCTGATACGATCGCTCGATTTCGACTTGCTGCACTTGAGTCACGGGCGCAACGGGTAGATGCGTTAATAGCTTGAGTTCATCAAGTAGCGCCTGAAATTTCATCAAGGGAACGGCTTCGATCGCAGATTGCAGCACTCCGTTTTGGCTCCAAAGAATTCGACCATGCTTTTCATGCCGCTCAAAAAATAGCCGTCCAATTCCATCACCTAATACTCGTCCTAATAGTTCTTGGATCAGGCGAGAAGGCGAAAGTTGGGTGAGTAATGCGATCGGCTCTTCAGCATAGCGGGTACTGACAGCTAAAGTTGGGAGGGCGTTTTGATTATAGTTTAGGGTAGCTTGAAGAGTGCGAACATCGGTTTGGTGGCATTCTTCCCATTCAAGTTCGTCGGGACTCTCGACAATGAGCGTTTCTTTGCTGTGAAAATCCGGTTTTTTCGAGAGTTCTGCGGGTTTCGGTTCGGGCGGTTTCGGGGGGCGGTTTTGACTGTAGTTTAGGTAAGCGGTGAGGGTGGTGTGATGTGCTTCTGAAGAGAGACTTTGAGGCACAAGCGAGTAGTTTTGGTAGCCCACCGTGCGCCGAGCGTAATCGAGTGCGGCGACATCATCCAGCATCACCATGCCTAACTGGAGTTTGCCATCTTTGATCGAGAGCGGCAAAATTTGATGATACAAACAGGCTTCAAACGGCAAAACGCGATCGATGAGTTGAAAGACTTTTTCGGTGTTCATAGCGTAGTGTTAACCTTTGGGATCAGGCGCTCTCGAATGATCCCCACTTCTGAGCGAGATGCTGATAGTATTCCCATTGGTCTTAATCTCTGTCTATGAGAAATCATTTAGCTTTCAAATTTACACCCCCATTGACTGAGCAAATTGATTCGTCGATCGTGATATTTCTGCATGGCTTTTTGGGCAGTGGTGCGGAGTTTGATCCGATCGTGGCTCAGTTGCCCAATCGCAGTCTGACGATCGATCTTCCCGGTCATGGCAAAACTCGGTTTTCTGAAGACTATACGATCGCGAATACGGCAGCAGCGATCGTCGATCTGCTCGACGAGTTAGAGATTGATCAGGCGAATTTGGTCGGGTATTCAATGGGCGGACGGTTAGGGCTTTATTTAGCGTTAAATTACTCACAGCGATTTCCGGCAGCAGTGATTGAATCAGGTTCTCCGGGATTGAAAACACAACAGGAAAGATTGGAGCGGATTCAGCACGATCGCGAATTAGCAAACCAAATTGAGTCAAATTTTGATCAGTTTTTGACTGATTGGTATAATCAACCGTTATTCCGATCGATCAAAGCACATCCGAATTTTGAGCAAATTCTAAAAGAACGATCGCATAATAACCCGATTGAACTCGCACGATCACTTCGAGAAATGGGAACAGGAATGCAGCCGAGTTTATGGAAGCAATTGCAATCGCATCACAATCCGTTGTTGTTGATAGTAGGAGAATGCGATCGTAAATTCATCGCGCTAAATCAAGAAATGACATCGCTCTGTGAAACGGCAGAAATCGCGATCGTGCCTAACGCTGGACACAACATTCATGTTGAGCAGCCGGAATGGTTTGTCGATAAACTCAAAAACTTCTTTAATACGGATTGAATGATGCTGCACGCTCTAAGAATTTTAATCATAAAAAAGCAGTCCCATCGCTGAAACCGCTATCAGACCACACAGTAAACTTTTTCGCGCTCTCTAGCTCCACATCTCTTCTCGCGCGTTCAAATCCGCCTCTGGTAGCAGAATCATCGTCTCAAAGCCAATTCTGCCCATCTCAGGCTCTTCGCCCATCTCCATCTCAACCAAATACGACCAGTTCCCAGCATCCGCGTGAGACTCTCGCACTTTTCCCTCGCCCCCGATGAAGCGTACAAATTGTTCGGGGCTAAATTTGGGCATCGTCATTACAGCAGTCATACTCTAACTTCCTTTTGTCTGGACTTGCTTTCCTTTACTTCAGCGATCGCGCTCTCGAATGCTGAAAGAATAGCTAAAGCTTTGATAAAGATGTCTCCTCCGATCGGGTAAATCTCAGAGTGAGATCCGTCTTCCTTGAGAATTAGTACAACAGATTGTTTAATATGATGCAATCGAAATGTTCACACTCAGGGGAACGCTATCGTCAATGCTAACAACCCTATTTTGGCAAATCCATCCTGCAACGCTGAGTATATGGGATAAAACCAGCGGCACTTGGATCAACGTTGCCACGATTCTTATAGGCAGCACGCTCGGACTGATCCTAAAAGACAGCTTGCCTACTCGAATGCAGCGCATCATTACACAAGGATTGGGGCTATTGACGCTGTTTTTGGGTGTGACAATGGCATCGAGCTTACTCAAAGTCAAAATCGGCGTAATTGACGGTGTGATTATTGGACTATTTGCGATCGTCATTGGCGGACTGCTCGGTGAATGGTGGCAACTCGAAACACGACTGCATCAAATTGGCGATCGGATTAAACGCCTGGTGAAAGGAGGCGGCAGTTTTACAGAAGGATTGGTTGCCGCGAGTTTGCTATTTTGTGTTGGGCCGTTGGCAATCGTTGGCAGTTTGAATAATGGATTGGCGGGAAACAACACGCTGTTATCGATCAAATCGGCAATGGATGGACTCGCTGCGATCGCATTAACCAGCAGTTACGGAATTGGCGTGATGTTTTCGATTTTGCCGATCGTGATTTATCAAGGCGGATTGTCGATCGCGGCAGGATTACTCGCTCAGTCTCTTCCTGACCCAGCGACCGATCCATCCGTTTTGCTCGCTTCTGGTGTCGGCGGATTAATGGTGATGGGACTGGGTTTGAACCTGTTGGAAATTGCGCGATTAAGCATTGCCGCATTCTTGCCTGGATTGCTGCTTGCACCGTTACTTTGTGCAATCATCGAGCGATTGACGTAAACACAATCGATAATATATCCGTACATATAAAAGATTCATTCCCGATGACCTGACCCTTACGTTTTTGGAATCTGATCTAATTTTTTAAGATTTGCTATCAAATTCAAAAATATCTCTATAATTAACGACGATAGTGATAACAGTATTACCATCACTACCGTCGATTCAGACGAGCATCAGATCGATCATGAGTGAGAGCGGCTCGACTGGCTGAAAGAGTTTGTTTCAAATTCCAGAAATGGAAATACATAAACAAAGCCAATATCCTGTTTATTGATTAGGAGAAACACAATGGCTGGAACGAAAAGAAGATCACCGACATCAACGCTAGTTTCTAAAGATTCGATCAGCGGTGCATCCAGCGCACTTCAAGATCTGCCCGAAAAGCCGAAAGAAATTTGGTCGCTCAGAGAAGCAATCCACTTGCTTAAAGACCAAATCACTCTGGCACTCGATCGCGGTTACAGCTATGCCGAAGTTTCACAAATGCTCTCATCGAAAGGGGTTGAAATCAGCCCGTCTACTTTGAAATACTATCTATCTTCCGCTCGCAAAGAAGATGGAAGTGGTGCAAAACCGCGTCGTCGTCGTCGCACCATGACGATGACCGCTGAGGCACTGCAAAACGGTTCAGAGGTGCTAGAAACCGCAACCCCAGAGAAAGAAGAAGCCGAAGAAAAGCCCAAGCGCACTCGATCGACAAAGACTGCAACAAAATCGCCCGCTAAAGCTGCCGCAAAACCTAAAGCAACCGCTGCAAAAACTACGAAAGCCACAACCAGTCGGAAAAAGTCTGCTAGTTAGTAATTCACCAGGGTTTACTCGATCGACATTCGCTATTGTCTCGATTTGAGTGTCGATCGCGGACTTGATCCAATGGCGGTAATTCGCAAAATTTTTGCTGTGTCTGCCCTCTAAAATTCTAAATCTACACCAAATCTACAATGGTCTTAGATATCTCCCTCCCAGAGAGCCTAGATGCCTTCTGGATGCCTTTTACTGCCAATCGACAGTTCAAATCGAAGCCCCGCTTGATGGCATCGGCAAAGGATATGCACTACACGACTGTAGACGGTCGCGAGGTGCTAGACGGAACAGCAGGCTTATGGTGTGTGAATGCGGGACATTGCCGCGATCACATTCTGCAAGCAATCCAGCAGCAAGCCGCGACGTTAGACTTTTCACCGACCTTTCAAATGGGTCATCCAGCACCGTTTGCACTCGCTGATCGTTTAGCGAAAATGCTGCCGGGAGATCTCGATCATGTGTTCTTTACGAATTCTGGTTCAGAGGCGGTCGATAGCGCGTTGAAGATTGCGCTGGCATATCATCGGGTGCGGGGGGAAGCGAGTCGGACGAGATTGATTGGACGAGAGCGGGGATATCATGGCGTGGGATTTGGAGGAATTTCGGTTGGGGGAATTGCACCGAATCGGAAGTTTTTCGGCAGCTTGTTACCAGGAGTCGATCATCTCCCTCATACGCACAATTTAGAGCAGAATGCGTTTAGTCGCGGACAGCCGCAGTGGGGCGCACATTTAGCGGATGAGTTGGAGCGCATCGTTACCTTACATGATCCTTCTACTATTGCTGCGGTCATTGTCGAACCTGTTGCGGGATCAACTGGCGTTCTGGTTCCGCCCGTGGGATATTTGGAGAAATTACGATCGATTTGCGATAAGTACGGCATTTTGTTGATCTTCGATGAAGTGATCACAGGATTTGGTCGCTTGGGACGGGGATTTGCAGTCGAATATTTTGGGGTGATGCCGGATCTGATCTGCGTCGCGAAAGGAATTACCAATGCGGCAGTTCCGATGGGAGCGGTGTTTGCGCGATCGACAGTCTACGATGCGTTTATGCACGGGCAGGAAAACGCGATCGAGTTGTTTCATGGCTACACCTATTCGGGACATCCGTTAGCGTGTGCGGCAGCGATGGCAACCCTCGATATTTACGAAGAAGAAAAATTGTTCGATCGGGTTCGCGATTTAGCGCCTTATTGGGAAGAGGCGATGCACTCGCTGAAAGGGTTGCCGTTTGTGATTGATGTGCGAAATTTAGGCTTGGTAGCAGGGATTGAGCTTGCATCGATTCCAGGACAGCCCGGAAGTCGAGCTTACAATGCGATGGTGAAGTGTTTCGAGCAAGGATTGCTAATTAGAACGACGGGGGACATCATTGCGTTATCCCCTCCGTTAATTCTAGAGAAACACCACATCGATCAGATGGTGGAACACTTAGGAAGTGTTTTGAATCAACTCGATTAGAATTGGTAGCGAATTCGTGCTTGAACTGAATGATCGCTCACATCCTGCTTGCCCAAAATCGTTTCGTATCCAACCCCGATCGATAAATTGTTCACAAATTGAGTCTGAACCCCCGCACTCAATCGAACAAAATCTCGATCGGGTTCGCCAGTTCTCGTGCGGTTTGGGATTCCAGGCTGACTCACAAGCTCTGTCGTAATCTCGCGGCTCCCGTTTGCAAATTCATGCTCATAGTTCGCAGCAACATAGGGTGTTACTGTCGCAGAAGGAGAGCGAAAATCATACGAAAGCTGTGCCCCGACATTGAGAATCACAGAATCCGCATCCTGATCGCCTACATTCAAATTCAAAAGGCTGCCATCGCGCTCTGTGTATCCATCAATCTTCACTTTGGTATATCGAACCCCAATCATCGGACCAACCGCTAACTGGTTTTCTCCAAAGTTGTACCCAGTGTTGAGGCGAATTGAAAATTGATTGCCATTCGTGCTAGCAGTGGCAGATCGAAATCCAGTTACTTTAATTGTCCGATCGATATCAAAATTATTCCAGCCATAGTTCACTACTGCATCTGCATACAATCGATCTCTGCTGTAGCTTCCATAAGCTGAAAGAGAATAGCTATCAATCGACACATTTCCGCGATCGTTGTTCAAATCACTACTACTGTTCGCATAGCTGAATGCCAATCCGAGCGCAAGATCATTCGTAACTTTGTAATCGGCTCCAACCGTGACTCCTTTCGTATCGAAATCAAAACCGGAACTACGATCGCTTGCATCCTGATTACCAAAATTGAAATCTCCGTTCACAAACACGCCTAGCTTTTGATTCGGATTTCGGGCTGGATTTCGCAGCGTGACCAATCGACCATTTAAATCAAGAGTCGGACGACGAGCGACACCGAGCGCAATATCCACTTGAGGGACGATCGTTTGAGGAGCCGTCAGAATGTTCAGCGCATAGTCTGAGAGAATTCGGTGTGCTGCTGCGGTGGGGTGAAGCTGATCCCAGTACAAAAACTGATCACAGTTTGCAGTCGTTCCGAGGCAGGGCTGAGTCACGTTCGTAAAGCCAAATCGAGCCGGATCGTTGGTGACTTCGTTGACTAATCCAGCAATGTCGATCGGAATAATATTAACGTTCGGCTGACTCTGCGCCAAAGCTTGTAATGAAGCTCTTAAGCCTTGATTGTGAGCCGTTGAGAGTTGCGTCAATCCTGCACTTTGAATCGGATTCGTCGCCCCCGGAGTTTTGCCCAGATCCGGCAGGTTCACTACAATCAGCTTTTCTGCACCTGCGGCAGTCAACCGCTGCAAAATGCTGGAAATATTCCCCACTGGAACCGCAGGATTAGTAATACCACCACCGAGATAATCATTTGCACCTGCCCAGACGACAAAAGCGCGATCGGGACTCAAACGCGGCGAATTCTGCAAAAAGCTATTCACCTGAGTCGTGACTCCGGGGAGTGGAAAAGGAAGGGGCAGCGTATTTGTCGTTCCGCTCGTCGCTCCTCCAAAGGCAAAGTTTACGGTAGTTGTGGTTAAGTTGAGGCTGCCAGCTAGATTTTCAATCCAAACCGTTCCATTGGTAAACCGACCGTTAGAATACGGTGGACTTGGCGGGATTAAACCATTTGTGGTTCTGAACGCATTGCCATTATCTGAAAGGCTATCTCCAAAAACCGTAAAGCCTTCGATCGATTGAGCAGAGGCACTCACTGGCAGTAAACAAGCAGCGATCGCAAATGGAACCGCGAAGATCTTGCGTTTCATGGTGTTTATTAATACTCCATCACACTCGCTTTAAAGTTTAGAGCAGATAAGTCTTAAAATTCCTAGCTAGCGATTATTATTTGTGGTTTGAGAAAACGCTTCAGAACGAGAAAAGCATCAAATTCCTATGTCTTGCCAAGAAAGCAAAAACCGCCAGATACAGCGAGTATCCAGCGGTTCTCTCAAAAATCCTGCACTCTTACGCTTCTAACAAGCTCCGCAGCATCCACGCAGTCTTCTCATGGACCTGCATCCGTTGCGTCAACAAATCCGCAGTCGGCTCATCGTTTGCCGAATCCACTAGCGGAAACAACGATCGAGCCGTTCTCACCACCGATTCTTGCCCTTCGACCAAAAGCTGGATCATCTCTTGTGCTTTTGGAACCCCAGGTGTTTCAGCGATCGAACTAAGCTTCGCATACTCGCTGTATGTGCCAGGAGCCGGAAAACCAAGCGCCCGAATGCGTTCTGCAATCAAATCAACGGCTAAAGCGAGCTCGGTGTATTGCGTCTCAAACATCAAATGCAGCGTTTGAAACATTGGACCTGTCACGTTCCAGTGAAAATTGTGCGTCTTCAAATACAGCGTGTAAGTATCCGCCAACAACCGCGACAAGCCTTCTGCAATCTCCTGCCGCTTCGTATCTTCAATCCCGATCGCAATTTGACTAACCATCATCTTCTCCTACTAAACTTTTAAGAATAAGCGCTCTAGATATCGATCGCATCTAGCTATTATCTCGCAGCCAGAACAAGACTTAGGCTAAATGTTGCTTAAGAACGGCTCTCGGTGCGCGTCGCACATTACAGAGAATCGTCTCATGCCCCAATCGGCTACAAGCTTCATAGCGATGACAGCCCGAAAATCCGTAATACTGTCCGTCTACTTCCAAAATATCGATCGGCTCTTGTAGCCCGACCTCTGAAATCGAAGCCATGAGATTCCGGACTTTTTCTGGGTCGTTCTGCCGAAACAACGGGCGGCGAATCTGATTGATTGGGATTTCTTGAACTCTCATGAATCTTCCCTTCATCCGACTTCTATATCATACTCATAATGACTACGACTTGCAACTTATTTCTTAAAGACTGACTTTAAATGTTCTCCTCCGGAGCTGCGACCTACCCTTGCGAAAATTGATCACTCACATAAAGTTGCTCGATCGAAACAATCTGATCCGTGAAATTCCCATTACAATCGAACACAGGTTTTTACCTCTGTCGCGCGTCCCCTTCCTGAATAGAAAGAGGCTTGACTCCTTTGGCTCTGACATCGACTAAATTCAATCCATTCGCCTCGATCGTTCTCGGCTTCTCTTGCTTAGTTGGATTTGCGACATCCGCATCTGCCAATCCTCAGCAAGAAGTTGGCATCCAAGTCGGGATCGTGCAGCGATTTGGCGATCACACCAAAGACACGATGACTTTGAAGGCAAATCAGGGCGATCGTTTAACTTTACGCTTTGACAGCAACGGCAAGCCCGAAACCTTGAGCGCCCAAGAAATCAAGCTCGAAACGACGATGCAGCGGCTTTCTCAACCTGTCGTTGAAGAGCGCATTGTTTTTAGCACCCACCGCAGTTTCGAGACGGCAGAAGACCAGGCGCAAGAATGGAGAGCGCAAGGGATTGAAGTCGAAATCGCTCAACCGGAACGCTGGCAAGTTTGGGCAAAACGGGACACCTACAACACGCCTTTACTCCGACGATTGTTGCTCAAGAGCCTGCAAGCAAAAGGCATTCAAACGGCGCGGATAGAAAGTAAAGTGATTCAAGAAGTGCCGCGTCCGACTTGGGTACTGAATGGGTTTCGGTATACGCGCGATGTGGTGGATATTTCATCGAGATCAGGCGTGATTCAAGTCGATCGAGAAAAAGATGATAATCCGAATCGCCCCTACGGTGGCGCACTGCGAATTCAGCCGAATGCTTATGGCAATTACACGCTGGTAAATTTCGTCGGGGTTGAAACTTACCTCAGAGGCGTAGTTCCGCATGAGATCGGAACTTGGGCACCTCAACCCGTTTTAGAAGCACAAGCTGTTCTCGCTCGAACTTACGCGCTGCGAAATGTGCGGCGTTTTGTGATTGATAACTATCAAATGTGTGCGACTACACAGTGTCAGGTATATCGCGGGTTAGAAGGTGCAGAAGCTTCGACCGATCTCGCGATCGCAGCGACTCGCGGATTAGTCCTAACCTACCAAAACGAACTCGTAGACGCGGTATATTCCTCAACCAGTGGTGGCATCACCGCAGGCTTTAACGATATTTGGCACGGTTGGGATCGTCCCTATCTCAAAGCCGTTGTCGATTCCGTGAATCCGGTTTGGGATTTGCCAGCCCGCAACTTATCGGATGAGCGCAACTTCCGCGCGTTTATCAATCAAAAGAAAGGCTTTAACGAAGATGGAACCGATATGTTTCGCTGGCGTTACGAAGTGCCCTTAGCTCAACTCAATCAAGAGCTACGCGAATACTTAAAAGCGGTGCGGCATCCCCTCGTAAACTTCAAAACCATTCAGAACATTCAAATCACACAGCGATCGAAGGGGGGACGAATTTTAAAGGCTGCAATCGTCACCGATGCGGGCACGATCGAGCTTGAAAAAGACGATATCCAAACCGTGTTTGAAGCGCCTGCCAGTACGCTGTTTTACGTCGATGCGATGATCGAGAAAAACAAAGCGCTCAAAGGCTTTATCTTCACGGGTGGCGGATTTGGTCACGGGGTTGGCATGAGCCAATTCGGTTCCTATAATCTAGGCAAATTGGGATGGTCGAGCGATCGCATTCTCAGCTTCTATTTTCCTGGAACGCAACTGCAACCGATTAATAATTCGATTACGTTGTGGCGAGATCGTTCAAACGAGCAAGCCTCTAATCGTTAAAAAGCAGAAACCTCGATCGAGGTTTCTGCTCCAAGAATATCAAGACAGAGAGGACAGCAATAGCAAGCGAGACATCTCTCTGTCAGACCCCTAATAGAGGTCTTCTTCTTGGTGAGTCAAAATCGTGCAATCCGAGGTGGGGTAAGCCACACAGGTCAGCACATAGCCCGCTTGAATTTGATCGTCATCCAAGAATGATTGATCGGATTGATCGACCCCTCCTTCGGTGATCTTGCCTGCACAAGTCGAGCAAGCACCCGCACGACAGGAATAAGGCAGGTCTATACCTTGCTCTTCAGCCGCGTCGAGGATGTACTCATCATCGGGAACATCGATCGTGGTGTTCAGCCCTTCAGCTTCGTTGATTAATGTGACCTTAAAAGTAGGCATTCGGTGATCCTCTCTAGTATTAGAAGCGGCAGAATTGCCGGAAAGTCTGAGACTTAAGTTTTTTCAATCAATCGTGAGCGACTTAAGTTCGTTTCAATTCTGATACTACGGGAAAACATAAGAGTTAAACCCGCTAATTGAGGGGATCGGTGAACGCGATTCCTAATAAATCGGGGTCATTTAATCTACTTATACTTATAGGACGATCAATCGGGCACAATCGAGGGTTACAATCCTTTACCCCAATTGTTTGTGATAGCTTTCTGTCACAAATCTATCCGTGGCATCGAGCAGTGCACTGAGGATTCCCGTTTCCATCATCGAGTGCCCTGCATCTGGGACAACGATAAATTCTGCATCCGGTAAAGCCTTGTGTAAGTCCCAAGCGGAAGTCATCGGACACACGACATCGTATCTCCCTTGAACAATCACAGTCGGAATGTGAGTGATACGATCGCAGTCTCGCAATAGTTGATCATCGGTTTCAAAAAAGCCGCGATTCATAAAGTAGTGGCACTCAATCCGCGCAAACGCATCGGCAAATTCATCTTGAGCAAATTTATTCTGCAAACCTGGATCGACCATTAATCGGCTGGTACTGCCTTCCCAAACTGACCAAGCTTTTGCGGCGATCGATCGAATCTCTGCATCGTCGCTGGTTAATCGCCGATAATATGCCGAAACTAAATCATCGCGTTCTTCTGATGGAATCGGTGCTAGATACTGCTCCCAGGCATCGGGAAAAATCCAGCTTGCACCTTCTTGATAAAACCAGAGAATTTCTTTACGCCGCAGTAGGAAGATGCCGCGCAGAATTAAGCCTAAACAGCGATCGGGATGTGTCTGACTATAAGCAAGCGATAACGTACTGCCCCAACTGCCGCCAAAAACGACCCAGTGATCGATTTGGAGATGCGATCGTAGTTTCTCGATATCACTTACTAGATCCCAAGTCGTATTTTCCTTCAATTCAGCATGAGGTGTACTTTTCCCGGCTCCGCGCTGATCAAAGAGAATGATTCGCCATTTCGTCGGATCAAAGTATTGGCGATACGTTGGAATCGTACCGCCGCCAGGCCCGCCATGCAAAAACACTACTGGCTTTCCGTCCGGGTTTCCGCTCTGCTCATAGTAGATTGTGTGCAGAGCGGAAACGGGCAGCATACCTGACTGGTAAGGCTCGATCGCGGGATAAAGATGACGCATTTCAATATCTGGGCTAACTAACTGTAGACCATGATAGTTTCCCGCAGTCTAAGCTTTTATGCGTTCCAAAATTCCAGTCGGATTTCTATTAATGATCAGTATTGTGTTCGTGGGTTTTGGCGATCAGTTTTTACCGCAGTCGATCGGGCGGTATAGTCTTCAGGCGCGAACCTCGATCGACCAAATTTTGGTGAATGCTTTTCCACATTGGCAACCGAAAACGAATCCTTATCGTCGGACTGAGGATGCGATTCAGGATAAGTAGAATTCTGGGTGAAGAAGTAAACAATCTCACCGTATACACAATTTCGATCTGTCACAGCCGAAATTCTCGCCCCCTAAATCCCCCATTCTGGGGGATTTAGGGGGCGAGAGCTTTCCAGAACGTCAAGAAGTTGCTTAGTTTCAAAGTCCCCCAAGTTTGGGGGTATTTAGGGGGCAGAAGCCGGATCAAAGGGAGCGAGCAATGATTTGTGCGTACACGGTAGATTTCAATCCGGGGTGGGTCGGCGCGATCGACGAAACGCTAGACTTTCTTCAACCAGCTAAACATTGCCCGCAGATCCTTACCGACTTCTTCGATCGGGTGTTCTGCCTCACGTCGCCGCATTGCCGTAAATCCAGCCTTACCCGATTGATTTTCCAGCACAAATTCCCGCGCAAACTGCCCAGTTTGGATTTCGTTGAGAATTTTCTTCATTTCAGCGCGGGTGTCATCCGTGACGATTCGAGGGCCGCGAGTCAGATCGCCGTATTCAGCCGTATTAGAAATGCTGTCGCGCATACCTGCCAAACCGTCTTCGACAATCAGATCGACAATCAGCTTCACTTCATGCAAACACTCAAAGTAAGCAAGCTCTGGCTGATATCCCGCATCAACTAGGGTTTCAAATCCCGCTTTGATTAATGCGCTCAAACCGCCACAGAGAACCACTTGTTCGCCAAACAAATCAGTTTCGGTTTCTTCGCGGAACGTGGTTTCGAGAACGCCTGCACGAGTCCCGCCGATGCCTCTTGCGTATGCCATTGCTCGATCGCGTGCCTGTCCGGTCGCATCCTGATACACCGCAAACAGCGCAGGGACTCCTTGACCTTGCTGATAGGTCCGGCGCACTAAATGCCCAGGACCTTTCGGTGCAACCATCACGACATCAACATTTTCGGGCGGTACAACCTGACCGAAATGAATATTAAAACCATGCGCGAACAGCAACACATTTCCTGCGCTCAAATTCGGCTCAATTTCGTGTTTGTAAACGCTCTTTTGCACTTCATCCGGCAGTAAAATCATGATCAGATCCGCAGCTTTGGCGGCATCTGCGACAGAATGAACGGCGAGTCCAGCTTCTTTGGCTTTGGTCGCAGACTTACTGCCTGGATACAGCCCGACGATGACGTTCATGCCGCTGTCTTTCAGGTTGAGGGCGTGTGCGTGCCCTTGGGAACCGTAACCGATAATTGCGATCGTTTTACCCGCAAGTAAATCTAAGTTGGCATCAGCGTCATAATACATCCGAGCCATATGAAAATTCTCCTTCCAGCAAGTCGAGTAATGAAGTGTCAGAACCGTTAATCTTACCAGAAAGTGGAGAGTGATCGATTACCAGTCGTCGTAGTTGGTTTCTCCTTCAGCCGCACGCGGAACTACGGTCGGCGGGACTGAATAAGGGACTAATTCTAGTTGGCGATTGGTCGATCGAGGTTTTGCTTTCTGATTGGGTTTGCGTCGTCGCGATACGCCTTCTTCGTTAGTATCTTCCGCTACGACTTCGTAGAGAATGGCTAATTTTGTAGGATCTTTGCCCTTCCGCAAAATCCGCCCCATGCGCTGAATGTATTCGCGGGCTGATCCCGTTCCTGAAAGTACAATCGCAATGCTCGCATCTGGGACATCAACACCTTCATTTAGAACACGAGAAGCAACTAGCGATCGATAATCTCCCTGCTTAAATTTGGTAAGAATCTCATGCCGTTCTTTGACAGGCGTTTGATGGGTAATCGCTGGAATCAAGAGATCTTGAGAAACGCGGTAAACGGTTGCGTTATCGTCGGTAAAAATTAACGTGCGTTCGGGATAGTGACGCGCCAAAAGATCGGACAAAACCCTTAGTTTTCCTTCGGTTCCAAACGCGATCGATTTTGCTTCTCGGTGCGCCAGCATTGCTTTTCGTCCAGCCTTCGATCTGGCACTCGCTTGCACAAATCGTTGCCATCCTTGAGCGCTACTGAGATAAATATTTGATTCTTTTAGAAAGGCGTTGCGGATTTGAATCAGTTGATCGTAGCGTTCTCGTTCCTGTTTAGAGAGCGATACTTTGATCTCGATCGCTTCGTGTTTCGCAAGCGCTGATCCAGATAATTCTTCTGCGGTTTTTCGATAAATTTCTTCTCCGATTAAGACTTTTAGATCTTCGTGTTTGCCATCGCTTCGTTCTGGTGTTGCCGTTAGTCCTAATCGATACGGTGCGATCGCATATTCTGCAATCACTCGATTAAAGTCGCTCGGCAAATGATGACATTCATCGAATACCAATAGCGCGTACTGGTTGCCTAATGTTTCGGCGTTGATCGCAGCACTATCGTAGGTTGAAATCAGGATGGGAGTTCGATCGCGCGATCCGCCACCGAGTAATCCAATTTCAGTGTCAGGAAATGCCGCAGATAAGTTTGCGTACCATTGGTGCATTAAGTCCAATGTTGGAACCATGATCAAAGTACTGCGCTGCGTGGATTGGATTGCCAGTTGCGCCAGATACGTTTTACCTGCTGCGGTCGGTAAGACGACAACGCCCAATCGTCCCGAATTTTTCCAGGCTGCGAGTGCTTCTTTTTGGTGTGGATAAGGCTCCATTTCGACCGAGGGAACAAGCTCGATCGCATCAAATCCTTTGGCTCGATCGTCGATTTCGGTTCCTTCCGATCGCAGCGCTAGAACTAACTCACGGTACTGATTTGCCGGGACGCGAAACTTTTCGATGCGATCGTCCCACACCGCAAACTCAACCCAGGCTTTGCCTCTGGGCGGCGGATGTAAGATGAGCGTTCCGCGATCATATGAGAGACAGGGCATTCTCGGCATAGTACATCTGTCGCTTAACCTTTGCTCATCCTACAGGGTTTTTGGGCTATCGTCTAACCCCCAATCTGTGACATCGTGCGGCGATATTTTCCAGTTGTTCCCGATTCGCGCTGCTTGTAGTTAATCTCAGGTTTTAATCCGAGAAGTTCGCTGACTTGTTCGCGGAGTTCTTTTGTGGAAATGCCCGATCGCAGTTGTGTTCTCAAATCAATCTGTCCAATTTCGTTCAGCAAACAAGGACGCAACCAACCATCTGCAGAAAGCCGCATTCGATTACAGCGATCGCAAAAACATTCTGACATTTGGCTAATAAATCCCAGCGTTCCTTTCGCTCCTGGAATCTTAAATACATCAGCGGGGCCATTTCCTCTCACACTCGCTTCAGTGAGTCCCCAGCGTTCTCGAATTTGTTGACGAATTGTTTCCGAATTGATCCAGCCTTGATGATTGAACAATTCATCATTTCCGATCGGCATAAATTCAATAAAGCGGACGTGCCATTCTCGATCGAGACTCAACGCCGCTAATTCCAATACTTCGTGATCATTCACACCCGGAATCACTACGACATTAAGCTTTAATGGATTGAATCCGATTCGATGCGCGGTTTGAATGCCGTTCCAGACTTGTTGCCAACGAGATCGCCCGCGATTGCTGATAATGCGATCGAAAGTTTCTGGCTCTAGCGAATCGAGACTGATATTAATTCGCCGCAATCCAGCATCATAGAGATCTTGCGCCATTGATTCGAGCAGAAACGCATTGGTCGTCATCGAAAGATCTTGCGTTTCGGGAAATTGCGAGATCGTTCTCACAATCTCCACGACTCCCGGACGAATCAGCGGTTCGCCTCCAGTCAATCGAAACCGAGTAAACCCAACTGGAATAAACACTTCTCGCAGCAGCGTCGTTAATTCTTCTTGAGTCAGAAGGTTTTGCTGCAATACATATTCGAGATCGCTTCCTTCCGGCATACAGTACTGACACCGAAAATTACAGCGATCGATCAAACTAATTCGCAAATAATCCACTTGGTTCATGTTTCTATTCTGCCGGATTCGATCCAGATTCGCGCTGAGTTTCTAGAATTTAAGCATCACTTACAGGAGCCACCATGATCGATCTCTACTATTGGACAACGCCGAACGGACATAAGATCACGATGTTTCTCGAAGAAGTGGAACTACCCTACAATCTTGTGCCGATCAACATTGGCAAAGGCGAACAGTTTCAGCCAGAGTTTCTCAAGATTGCACCGAATAATCGAATTCCTGCGATCGTCGATCGTGATCCTACAGGCGGCGGTGATCCGATTTCTGTATTTGAATCGGGTGCAATTTTGTTATACCTCGCTGAAAAAACGGGTCAATTGATTCCCTCAGATTTACGGGGTCGAACCGAAGTGCTGCAATGGTTGTTTTGGCAAATGGGCGGTTTAGGCCCGATGGCGGGACAGAATCATCACTTCAGCCAGTATGCACCGGAGAAAATTCCTTACGCGATCGATCGTTACGTCAACGAAACCGGGCGATTGTATGCCGTAATGAATAAGCGATTGAGCGAACCCGTTCCGGGCAGCAAAGCTGTGCGAGAATTTATGGCGGGTGAATATTCGATCGCGGATATTGCTAGTTACCCTTGGATTGTGCCGTATGAGCGACAAGGACAAAATCTCGAAGATTTTCCAAATTTGAAGCGCTGGTTTGAAGCAATTCAAACACGTCCTGCAACCATTCGAGCTTATGAGAAAGCAGAAGCATTTAAAGCAGAACAAATTAGTCCTGATCAAGCGCGAGAGCTATTGTTCAATCAATCGGCAGGGACAGTGAAACACTGATTGATTATGCTGATTTGAAAAACCGAATAATTTCTCGAACGCTTTCCAAAAACCGTCCATCTGGGGTCAATTGCGCGATCGAAAAAGGATGAAGCCAATCGACTCCATCCTTTTCCTAACGATTAGGGGTCACGCGATTCAGACAATCGCCAAACTAAGAGAATTTACCCGTTGTCGCAGCAATTAGGAATGCTGCATATGTCAGAATGTAGCCCACTGTGAAATGCACTAAACCGACCAGCCAACCTTGTACGATCGACAATGCCACAGGCTTATCCTTGAACCGGATCAAGTTTGCAAGTGGAGTGCGTTCATGTGCCCACACCAGCGTTTCGATTAGCTCTTGCCAATAGCCACGCCAGCTAATCAAGAACATAAACCCAGTCGCCCAAACTAAGTGACCAAACAGGAACATCCACGCCCAAACAGATAGATTGCTGGTTCCATAAACGTTATACCCATTGATCAACGGCGCTGAATACTGCCAGAGATAATCTCGCAGCCAGCCCATCAGATAGGTTGAACTTTCATTGAACTGTGCCACGTTCCCAGACCAGATCGCTAAATGCTTCCAGTGCCAGTAAAACGTCACCCAACCGATCGTATTCAGCATCCAAAACGTAGCAAGGTAGAAAGATTGTTCCCAAGACGCAATTTGGCAAGTGCCGCCCCGTCCAGGGCCATCACACGGAAAGTTAAATCCGAAGTCTTTCTTATCCGGCATCAACTTACTACCACGAGCATCAAGCGCACCTTTGAGGCAGATCAGCGTCGTGACGTGCAACCCAAGCGCGATCGCATGATGCACGAGAAAATCGCCAGGGCCGATCGTCAGAAACAATGAGTTCGTACCACTGTTGATCGCATCTAACCAACCTGGCAAGTAAGGCGCACCTGGATTTGACGCAATACTATCTGAATTAGAAAGTAACGCATTGAATCCATACAGTGCTTTACCGTGAGACGCTTGCACAAACTGAGCAAACACAGGCTCAATCAGAATTTGCTTTTCTGGTGCTCCAAAAGCCACTTGAACATCGTTATGCACATACAATCCAAGCGTATGGAAACCCAAGAACAGCGAAACCCAGCTTAAGTGCGAAATGATCGCTTCTTTGTGTCCCAACAATCGTGCGAGAACATTGTTTTCATTGTTGTCAGGATCATAGTCCCGCACCCAAAAAATTCCCGCATGAGCGAATGCACCCACCATAAAGAATCCCGCAAGATACTGATGGTGCGTGTACAGCGATGCTTGGGTCGTGAAATCCTTTGCCATGAAAGCATAGGGTGGCATTGAATACATGTGCTGTGCCACCACGGAAAGCGCGGTTCCCAAAGCAGCCAGGTGAATGCCTAACTGGAAGTGCAGCGAATTGTTGTAAGTGTCGTACAGTCCGACGTGCGGCAAGTTTCCTTGACCGTTAATCGTTTTGCCAAAGAAGTTCTTCGCGTTGAGAATATCTTTGATGCTGTGACCAATTCCAAAGTTCGTGCGGTACATATGACCCGCGATGATAAAAATCACCGCGATCGCCAAATGGTGATGCGCCATATCGGTTAACCACAGCGATTCGGTCTGCGGGTGAAAGCCACCCAAAAACGTCAGAATCGCAGTCCCCGAACCTTCTCCAGTACTGAAAATATGATTCGCAGTATCAGGATTTTGCGCATATGCTACCCAGTTTCCAGTAAAGAAAGGTCGCAATCCAGCAGGGTGGGGCAGCGTGGTTAGAAAGTTTTCCCAACCGACGTGCTGACCGCGAGATTCAGGAATCGCAACGTGAATCAAATGCCCAGCCCAAGCGAGCGAACTGACTCCAAACAAGCCTGCCAAATGGTGGTTTAAACGCGATTCTGCGTTCTTAAACCAAGCCAAGCTTGGACGGAATTTTGGCTGGAGGTGCAGCCAACCTGCAAACAAGAACAATGCAGCAATCAAGAGCAAAAACAGCGCGCCCTGATAAAGATCTGCATTCGTTCTCATGCCGATCGTATACCACCAGTGATACACGCCCGAATAGGCAATGTTCACCGGATAGTCTGCTCCACCTTGGCTATAAGCTTCGACTGCGGGCTTGCCAAACTGCGGATCCCAAATTGCGTGAGCGATCGGGCGCAGATGAAGCGGATCTTTGATCCATTGTGGAAAATTGCCCTGCCATGCCACATGGAATAAAAGGCTAGATGTCCACAGAAAAATAATTGCGATATGACCAAAGTGAGTTGCAAATATCCTTTGATAAAGCTTCTCTTCAGTCATTCCGTCATGACTTTCAAAATCGTGCGCGGTGGCAATTCCATACCAGAGCCGCCGCGTGGTGGGATCTTGAGCAAGATCCTGGCTAAATTTCGGAAATTTAGTCGCCATATGACTTGACTACTCTAATTTCTAAGTGAATCGAAGTGCAGTTATTGATAGATTGAGTGATTTGAATATCGCTCGATCGTTAGCTAGATTAAATCAAAGTTATATAGCAGGAGGTACGACTAAAGATAGAGAAACAGTTTTGAAAATCTTGCATTTTTTAACGGATTTTTTGATTAGAGATTAATCAATCCCCAGAGCGCAACGATTTTCTGATTCTGCAAATTGTCCCGATTCAGAGAACAATTCATAGAACTTAAGAAAGGTGAGATCGCAAAGTGCCGGGGAACTCTAGGGGGCATCAAGAGCCTGGCTAAGGAGAAGACGATGAGAGCGAATGCAGCAGAGTTGATGAGCCGTGTTTTGATGCTGACAGGCATACTATCTTTGGGAGTTTTGGCAGCGGGTGTTGGACGATCGCTCACTGTCAAATCGCTCACTGTCAAATTCCTGCCATCCGCAGAATTTACAACGGGCGGCGGCTCAATTGCATCAAATGTTTCCGCCACTCAACTGAAGCAACTCCAGCAATCTAAAACCATTCGCTCAGGGTTTGCCTTTTCTCAAGCACAGCTCGACTATTTCACGGAAGTTGCAATGGGGTCAGAGTACAACCAGCAAGGCACACCGAAAATCCGCAAATGGAGCGGAAATATTCGGGTTCAACCTTTGGGTAAGCCCACGATCGAAGATCTCAAAACGCTACGCACTGTGATCAGCGAAATCAATACGCTGACAAGGGGTGCAATTCAAATGCAACTGGTTGACCGTAATCCCAACCTGACGATTCACTTTGTCCCAGAGGTGCAATTTAGCAAGCTTGAACCTGCTTATATCCCTGTTAATTTCGGCTTCTTTGTAGCTCGCTGGGACAATAAAGGTGTGATCAATCGCGCCAATGTGTTGGTCACTACAATAGGCGTGACACAAAAAGAACGATCGCATTTAATCCGAGAAGAACTTACACAGTCGCTCGGTTTGATGCGAGATTCCTACCGTTACGCGGATAGTATGTTCTATCAATCTTGGACAGATGTAACGCGATATTCCGAACTCGATAAAGCACTGATTCAAATGCTCTACCTACGGCAAATTAAACCTGGAATGACGACAGCAGAAGCATTGAGAACATTAAGTTCCGTTCAGGCAAAAACGCGATAGGGACTGCTTTAACGCTTGGAAAAATTTGCGGGGTCTTGATCGCGTCGATGCTTCATCGGAATCGGAAGACTTTGACCGTTGCCCGCAAGTGCCGCCGTTTCTTCTAAAACCGTTCTGAGTCGCTTCGCCGCATAAATCGACATATCGCGAGGCACACTAATTCGATCGCGCAAATATCGCAGCGCTAGATCCGCACCCGATGGCGGCGCACAAACTTCACCCGTGATCATCGCAGTGAGGGCACAGCGCAACGCTTCATCGATCAATTGATCAGTGGCAGGATTCACTCGAATAATGTTCGATCGATGTTTGATCACTCGATGCAGTGCTTCCTTGCGAGAGCTTTCCGGTTCTGGGTAACTCACATCGGGTAACCCAAACCAAGACCCTTGATCGACCCGTGATTTGTTGATCAACATCTGCGGTTCGCCATTTTCCCAGCAGCCGCCCATTTGAGGCGGCAAGTCGTGAACGTGAGTATGAAAATCGCTTTGAGTGCCGCGATACGTCGATCGAGTTTCCATCGCATCAAACCAAGCCTTGAATCGCGGATTTTCCTCACGCATTGAGTAGCCTTTGTAGTAGAAAAGACTAGCGTTCATTCGTTCTACATACGGCGTAAAAATCACATCAGCCGTACTAAATTCTTCTAAAAAGTAAGCTCCAGGCGTTTGACTCAGCGCTTCTTCGACCTTTCCCACGACTTCAACGAATTTTTCGCGCTTACGCTGTTCTTCACGCGCTGAACTCGATGGATAGCAAAGCCAGTTACACCAAGCGCGAAATAAAAGCCGCTCTAACCATCGCAGCGGAGTCACTTTCGGATCTTCCATGCCGAACGTTAGAACACCAAACACCCGCTCTAGCGCGATTAAAATGTCATCGCTTTCCGTGATGATGCGCCCGTTTAGCTCGATCGCAGGCAGCATTCCCGATGGCACTTTACGTTTGTACCAGCTTTCTTTCTCGCCGTAGCAGAACATCGTGACTTTTTCGATGCGATACGGAATCTGCTTTTCTTCCAGCCACAGCCAAATCTTCTGACAGTAGGGACACCACGCATGATGATCACGATAGAGCGTGACCCGAATGTCTGATTCCGAGTGCCCAAACAGGCGCAATCGAGATTGCGCGTTGGTTAGACCATTGATCGGATCGGTTTGAAAGTCAGTGAGGGCTTCGAGTTCTGTCCAGCTTAGAGGAGCAACGGTCATAAGAATGCGATCGCAGTAAACATAGATCTTAACGATGATCTGATCGTTACGGGTTTCGCGTCGCTACGTCAACCTAAAACCGCAATCCGACCCCACCTTGCAGCGTTGCAGCGGCTCCCCCATTTCGGTAGCCATCAAATGCAATCACAGCATTGCCAAACACCACCAAATTGCTGTTGGGTAGCACATAATCAATACCAGGTTGAATCGCAAAACTGGTGCGATTTCCAACGACCGTATCGCCACCAAGCGGAATCGAAGCACCCGCACCAATGTAAACGTCCGTCTGCCAATTTAACGGGTAATCGTAGGAAACGGTTGGCACGATCGCGGTTCCATTGCCGATAAAAGCTTGTGCCCGTAGTGAAATGGGCGATCTCAAAAACTTGTAGCGTCCAGCAACCACACCTGAAATGCGACCTCCACCGTCGCCGCTCGTCACACCAACCGCAGGACCAATCCCGATATAACTTCCGTAAGCAGCTTGGGCTGAGGCAGGGGCTTGATTCGCGATCGTGCAAATTCCAACAAGAACTCCTGCACCTGCGAAAAGACTCAGCTTCCGATTAAACAGACTCGTTAAAACTTTCATCGATCGACTCCTCATTGACCAAGAACAGCGAAGCACTTGAATTATTGTTTATCATATCCAAGATTTCCCGATTCTCAAGCGCAACGCGCCGATTTTTCTCTAATTTTCAATCAGAAACGAAAGACTTTTGCCAGAACTTTTAGAATAAAGAAAGCCTCCATCACGGGATGTTCTATGTCTGATTCTGCACTGAGCGATCGCTATTCCAATTTGATCGAACAAATTATTCAAATGACGCTGAAAGGAAATATTCGATCGAAAGAACAGGTTTATCAAATGCTGGCGCAGGAAATTGAACCGGATAGCGGCGAAATTTTTGAAGTAAGGTTTCGCGATCGTTTCATGCAAACGCAAACACAAGCGAACGATAAAAGCGACGAGTTGAAGCAAGCCAAAGCCGTTAGAGCGATGCGGGCATTGCACACGATCGAAGGCGAATGGAAACGCTGGCAAGCTGAAAATCAGAACAAAAACGCGATCGCAACATCCATTCGTCAATTAAATCAGGCAGACAAAAGCGATCGACTTCTAATCTTCCTCACGTTAAGTGATCCGAATCATCCCGATAGTTTGAATGCGGATCAACTCAAGCAGTTAGCAATCACGCTGCGACAACAATCGATTTCTGATATCGAAACTCAACAAGAACTTGCACAACTCAGCGACGGAATTCTACGCGGATTGCAATCCTGGAACACCCTACAACCGCATTTAATCAGTTGGATTTACAACCCGGAACAATTAGGATTTGGGGATTCTTCGCAGCGGGCGCGACCTTGGGAACTGTGGGCAAAACAAGCGATCGGCAATGTCCTAAAGTCATTTTTCACCGCACTCGACCAAAACCAAGCGGCAAGTCAATGGGCGGAATCTCAAACAGAATTGATGCTATCAGATTGGATCGAATTCGCGATCGTGGTTCAAACGCTGCAACGTGGTTTAGTCAGTTGGGCAGAAAATCAAAGCTACAGTGCTAAAGCCGGAACATCACTATCCGTTTCAATCTTTCTGACTTTTGCATTGATTTGGTCAGAGTTAGCGAGTGGATTTTCGCGATCGTCGTTTTTGAATTCAATCAATCGATCGCGATTTTCAGAAGCCTCGTTTCGAGTAACATTACAGATATTGCGAATCTTTGCCCAACGCGATTACTTCCCTCTATACGGAACTATCTACACCTCGTTTACAGGGGCATACTTCCGGGATGCGATGAACTATCTAAGCGAACCGTTGAAGCGCACCGAAGGCACTCAGGAAAAGGCAAGGATTTTAACCCTAATCGGCTCAACGCAGCGAGTGTTAGGAGCATTCGATACCGCGAAAGAGATTCACACGACTGCAAAAGAGATTGCACAGGAAGCAGGCGATCGCAAATGTGAGATTGCAAACTTAAATCATTTAAGCCGCATTAGTATCAATCAGAAGAACTATGCGGAAGCGATTGGTACCAGTCAGCGTGCCTTGATTCTCAGCCGACAATCGGGCGATCGCATGGGTGAAGCAAATGCGTTAGCAAATTTGGGCTATGCAGAAGTGTTTCAAGCTCAGTTACTTGAATCTGATCCGGATGCTTATGAATTGGCGATCGGCTATCTAGAACAAGGTTTAGCACTTTCTGAAAAGCTAGGAGATCTGCAAAGTCAAGCCCTCTGTTCGCTCAGTTTAGGCAGTGCTTATGTGACGCTGAATGATACGGATCAAGCCTTTAAGTACTTAGAGCAAGGAAGCTACGCGGCAGCAGAATCAGGCGATCGCTATTTACAAGCGCTTTGTTTGTCGTACTTTGGTGAAGCATTCTATCAGCGGCAGGACAACGAAAAAGCAATCCTTGCTTCCGCGCTTGCAATGTACAAACTGGAACAAATGGGAACCAATGATTGGCGAACTCCCGCAGGACTGTTGACGATTTTGCGGGGACAATTGGGAGAACGCTTTGATCAGATTCTGCAAACACAGCGATCGAAGTTAATCGTCGAAATTGGAGTCGATGGCTTTGACTATCTAGCGGAATTACTCGATCTCTATCGCCAATCTTAGTAAAGTTAGTGAGCCGGAGGCAGTTATGGCATTATCGCAGGCATTTTTGGAGTGGGAACAACAGCATAATGAGCGTATCGAACAACGAGTGAGACAGGAAATGAACAGAGAATTAAACAAGAAGTTGCGCTCAAGGGTTGCCGCTCGGAATCATCGCGCAAACTACAGAATTTCGATCGAAGAACTGCAACGCTTTCAAAGCAACTAGCTTCAAACTACAGAGGGACGATTTGAACGACCGAAGTTCGGCACGATCGACAAATTGTATCACTAAATTCATCATGGCAGATTTAGATCAGGCAAACATTGACACTACGATCGCAGCTTTAGAAGGTGGAATTACAAGCATTCCCATCGAACAAGCGATGACCGTTTTAGAGGCATGGCAGCAGCAACTTCGGGGACTCGCGATCGCGGATGATTTAGGAGAACTGAAAGACGCGCTCCGTAAGGAAAAAAGTGGAGAGGCGATCGCCAACTTACTCACCAGTTTAGGCGGAGATACTTCGAGTGAATTAACGATCGACACTTCTGAAGAAGTTGCCGCTAAGATTCGACAGTTATCGAGTTTGCTCACTCAAGCAGGAACGGAATTACGTCGCTAACCTCAGTTCGATCCTGCTCAACTCAATCTGAGTAGGATCTATTTCCTGAATGACCCACAATTAAATCAATTAATTGATTGACCACACGATCGCGCGACAAATCAAACGACGCTTCACCATACAGCATTTTTTGTAAAATCACCCAAGACACCATCGAACCGAAAAAGATTTGAGCGATCGCTTCTGGATCACGAATGCTCAATTCTGGATGATGTCGAAAGTATTCACAAAGTAATTTCTTGCCGCGTTGTGCAACCGTTTCTGTAAACAGCCTTGCAAGTTCTGGAAATCGCTCCGATTCACCAATTACGATCCGCAGCAGTGGCACATATTGACTGTTATCGACCACTTGCGTGAAATAAATCTGCGCCAACCGTCGAAGCAGCGTTTCAGGATCAACCTGATGCGGATCGAGCTGAAATACTGCCTCAAATCGTGCGAGTGTTTCGCCTTCGATTAGAGAGCGGAACAAGCCTTCTTTGTCCTGAAAGTGACTATAAATCGTTTGTTTAGAAACGCCTGCTTCAGTCGCAACGCGATCCATACTGGTTCCTGCATAGCCCAATCGCAAAAACACAGCCATTGCACCCTTTAGAATTTGCGCTCGTTTTGCAGTTTGCCGCTCACTCGTCACTGACATCAGTTAACTTTTTCAAAGGAGTATTGTCTAATCATACTGGACGGTCTAGTATGATCCGTATTCTGCAAACAGAACTTAGCAAAGTCCTATGACTCAGACACTTCCTCAACCTGCGGATCAAGTTCCGAGTGCGCCCGCTCGACGATCGAGAAAGAAGTTGATCATTCCAGGGTTGATCGCGATCGCGGGAATTGGGTTTGCAACTTGGCGGTTTTTGCCACGACCGGAAGCGATGACCTTACCGCTGAGCGGTCGGATTGAAGCCAACGAGACAGACATTGGAGCAAAGACTGCGGGGCGAATTAGTGCGATCAATTTCCGCGAAGGGGATGAAGTGCAGAAAGACCAGGTTGTTGCTCAATTGACAGATGAGGAAGTGAATGAGCAATTACAGGCGGCAGAGGCTCAAGTGGCATCAGCGCGGCAGGAAGAACAGCAAGCGCGGTTAGACATTGCGGTGGCAGAGAGCCGGATTCAGGAGGCGCAACTAAATCTGCAACAGTCTCAAGGCGATGCACGCGGACGGATTGATCAGGCATCTTCTACGGTGTCGGCAGGGCGGGCACAGTTGGCACAAGCTGATGCGAACGTGAAAGAGGCACAAGCTCAGATCAAAGAAGCTCGATCGAGAGCGAATCTAGCGATTAAAGATCGCGATCGCTTTGCTCAGTTAATCAATCAAGGTGCAATTAATAAGCAACAGTTTGATCAAGCTCAAACGAATGTAGAAACAGCACAGGCGGCAGTAGATACAGCGAATGCAACTTTACAAGCACGACGAGAAGCGGTGAATGCGGCAAGTGAACAACTGAGCGCGGCTCAAGGGGGACTAACACAGACGCGAACCACCGGACTCAATCCTGATATTCGTGGCGCACAGTTATCAGGACTAGAACAACAACTCGAACAAGCGCGATCGAGACTACTCGCAGCACAAGCGAAAGTGAAAAATGCGATCGCCAATCAACAACAAATTCAGAGACGGTTAGATTCGTTTGTGGTTAAAAGCCCAATTCACGGAGTTGTGACCGCTCGACCTGTAGAGCCAGGAGCAGTCGTTGCAAGTGGAAGAACATTGTTAACTGTGATCGATTTGAACATGGTTTATCTGCGGGGCTTCATTCCTCAAGGGGACATTGGTAAGATTCGAGTCGGTCAACGCGCTCAGGTGTTTCTCGACTCTGATCCAAAGAAACCGCTGAGTGCAAAAGTTGCCGCGATCGATCCGAAAGCATCATTTACGCCGGAGAACATTTATTTTCGGGAGGATCGCGTTAAGCAAGTGTTTGGGGTGAAAATTACGATCAATGATCCGGGTGGATTTGCGAAGCCTGGAATGCCTGCGGATGGGGAAATTGTTCTTAAACAGGAGCAGTGATGACTTCAGCACTCGAACTGACTCCGAATGTTTCTCGCGGCACAACTGATTCAGTGATTCAAGTTCATCAGTTGCACAAACACTATGGTCGTGTTGCTGCGGTTCGCGGCATTGATTTTAGTGTAGCTCCCGGTGAATTGTTTGGGCTAATTGGGCCGGATGGAGCCGGAAAAACGACCACTTTTCACATTCTCGGCGGCATCATGGAAGCCACAGCGGGAGAAGTGCAGGTCTTGGGCTTACCTGCGCGGGATGCTCGATTGCAAATTGGTTATTTAACTCAGCAGTTTTCGTTGTACTTGGATCTAAGTATCAATGAGAATTTAGAGTATGTGGCAGGATTACGAGAAGTTCCAGATCACTTGTTTCAGCAGCGACGACGGAAGTATCTGAAATTGATGAGCTTGGATCAATTTGACGATCGCTTAGCAGGACAGCTATCAGGTGGGATGAAACAGAAACTAGCACTCTGTTGTGCATTAGTCTCACAGCCCAAGGTCTTGTTACTCGACGAACCGACAACCGGAGTTGATCCCGTGTCACGCCGAGAGTTTTGGGATGTACTGGCAGCGTTGGCAGCTGAGGAAGTTACGATCGTTGTTGCCACGCCCTATCTCGATGAAGCAGAACGCTGTAATCGAGTCGCTTTAATGTATGACGGCATGATTCAGCAGATCGGGACTCCTGCTCAACTGCGTCAAAGCTTAGGATTACACCGACTTGAAGTGCATACTCCCCAGCTTGAAGTCGCAGAACAAGCATTAAATGAGAGTTCTGAAATTGTGGATGTTCAGCCGTTTGGAGATCGCTTAGATGTATTAGTCGCTGATCCAAAACTTGGAGAACAGGAGATTCGAGCAAAGTTTCGCGATCGACAACTCTCCCTCACTTCAATCCAAGCCGCAGAACCAACGTTAGAGAATGTCTTTGTAACGCGACTCAGGCAGCAAGGATCAGCCCCGCAGGTTTTAGAGTTTCCGCGTTCTCGATCGGGGCGGAAATCTTCAGAAGACATCGCCATCTATGCCCACAGTCTAAACCGGATGTTCGGCACATTCCAAGCCGTTAAAAACGTAGATGTTGAAGTCCGCTACGGTGAGATTTTCGGCTTGCTCGGTGCCAATGGAGCCGGAAAAACGACCACTATCAAAATGTTGTGTGGGTTGCTTCCTGCGAGTTCTGGAGATATTGCACTAGGCGGAGAACGGAGCAATCTTCGCAGCCGTGAATTGAGAAAGCGAATCGGCTATATGAGTCAGAAATTTACGCTCTATGATGATTTGTCGATCGTGCAAAATCTCGAATTCTACACGGGTGTATATGGTGTTCCACGTAGGCTCAGACGCGAGAAAATCGACTGGGTACTCGCAACCTGTGGACTCGAAGGACAAGAAAATATGCTCACAGGACAGTTACCCGGAGGCTGGAAACAGCGGGTCGCGTTTGGGGCATCTGTTCTACACGAACCCGATATCTTATTTCTCGATGAGCCAACCTCTGGCGTTGATCCATTAGCACGTCGACAGTTTTGGCGATTGATCAATGACTTTGCTCGAAACGGGACTGCAATCTTAGTCACAACTCATTATTTAGAAGAAGCAGAACAATGCAATCGCATGAGCTTTATGGTGGCAGGTGAAACGGTGTTAGAAGGTTCACCCAGTCAGATCAAAGCTGCACAACCCGGACAATTAATCGAAGTTGTTTTAGATCAAACTCAAGCCGCTTCTAACCTGCTTAAACAACAGTTAGAGAGTTGGCGCGTTTCGATTTTTGCCGATCGCTTGCACATCGTCATAGATCACCCCGAAGAAATCGAAGAACTGCGATCGCGTCTCACCGCAGCCCACTTAAACCCAATCTCCCTACTCCCTATCCCCTATTCTCTCGAAGATGCCTTCATCGGAGTTGTCCAACGCGCTCAGATCAAATCATGAAACGCATCCTCGCCCAATGTAAAAAGGAACTTGCTCAGTTTCGCCGCGATCGCTTAACTCTCGCACTCGCGTTCATTCTGCCGACGATGACGCTGTTTATCTTTGGCTTTGCGATTCGACTTGAAGCGAAGAATATTACTTTGATTGTGCAAGACTTCGATCGCAGTAATTTAAGCCAATCCTACACAGAGCGATTGTATGCAACCAATCAATTTACTCCAGTGCGATGGAACAATCTTGATCCGGTGCGAGACGGTATCGATCGAGGAATTACAAAGGCTGCGGTGATCATTCCACCGAAGTTCAGCGCGGATGTGGCAGCAGGTCGAAGCAGTACGGTGCAAGTATTGATTGATGGAACCGACGTGAACAATGCGCGGGTGATTAAGAACAGTATTCAAGCGTTCACGAATGTGTTTATCCAAGATCAGGATTTAGCGCGATCGCAGTCTAAGCTGTCTGCGAAAATTCGCTTGTGGTTTAACCCCGGTCGGCAAGAATCGCTCTACATTGTTCCAGGTGTCTTCGGTGTGATTCTTGCGATCTATCCGAGCTTGTTAGCCGCATTAGCCATGTCTCGCGAGAAAGAACAAGGCACAATTTTGCAGACCTATGCTTCTAGCATTAGTGCAGCGGAATTGTTGCTGGGAAAATGTCTTGCTTACTTCATTGTCGGAATCGGTCAAGCGATGTTTGTGATTGGGTTAGGGTGCGCGGTTTGGCAGCTTCGGTTTGCGGGTGATCCCACACCTTTATTCTTAGGAGGAGCAATCTTTTTGATTGCAAGTGTGATGTTTGGATTGTTTATTGGAGTACGGGCGAACAATCGCTCGGTTGCGGTTCAAGGAGTGGCGACCGCTGGATTTTTACTCGCGCTTCTGTTATCAGGATTCATTTATCCGCTCAGTAACATTCCATTCCCGTTATCGCTTGTGACCAACATTGTTCCGGCTCGCTATTTTATCGAAATTTCCCGCGATGCGTTTGTGCGGGGAACAGGTTGGAGCGGTGTTTGGACTGCTCCGGTACTTCTCGCTGTGCTTGCGTTTGTCTTGTTCAACATTTCGCGCCGCATCCTCGGTCGAATGCAACTTCCTGGATAATTATGAATTTCTTCAGACCTTTACTAGAAAGCCGTTTCTTTGCTTTAGCAGTCAAAGAAATTAGCCAAATTCTCCGAAATAAACAACTGATCTTCCTGCTCGTCTTTCCGCCAACCATACAATTGTTAATCTTTGGGTTTGCGCTAAGTCCGAGTGTGCAGCATCTCAAACTCGGTGTGATGGACTATTCCAATACTCCAATGAGTCGCGAACTAACTGCGGCACTGACTGCAAACGGTGTATTTGATGTGAAATCAATGACGATCGACGAAAATCATCTCAGCACCCAAGTCCGACGCGGCGAACTGACCGCAGGCTTGATCATTCCGCCTAATTTTAATCGATCGCTTCATACCGACGATAAACCTGCTGAAGTTCAAGTTCTAATCGATGCTGTCGATGCTAATACTGCGGGAATCGCCAGCGGTCACGCTAATCAGATTATCAATCAATTTGGACAGCAATTTTCTCCTGAAGTTGCACCCCCTATTCAAACCGAAGCCACAATTCTCTACAATCCGGGATTGGTTTCTAGCTGGTTTATTGTTCCGGGTGTGATTGGCTTAGTGCTGAATTTAGGCAGTTCGCTGGTATCGACAGCAGCAGTTGTGCGCGAGAAAGATACTGGGACATTAGAACAGCTTTTAATGACCCCTGCTGCCGATTGGGAAATCATCTTAGCAAAGGTGGTTCCGTTGTTTGTGTTGTTACTCGGCGAGGTGATGTTAGCGCTCTCGGTGGCGCACTTTATCTTCAATGTGCCGTTTCGAGGAAGCTTACCGATGTTTCTCTTTTTCTCTGCACTATATGCCTGTGTGGGCATTGGTGTGGGCTTTCTGCTTGCAACCATTTCACGAACTCAACAGCAAGCAATTCTCACCTCGTTTTTTATCAATCTACCTTTAATTCAACTCTCTGGCGCGATCGCACCTGTCGAAAGTATGCCAAAGTTTTTCCAAATCGTGTCGCTTGCGAATCCGCTGCGGCACTATGTCAAAATCGCGCGGGGTGTTTTGCTCAAAGGCAATGGGTTAGATGTGCTGTATCCCGAAGCGATCGCGCTTGTTTGTTTCGCGATCGCGCTTCTATACATCAGCACCAGTAAGTTTCGCAGTCAGTTAAATTAGCAGGCTAGATCCCGCCCCTAAACTTCTCCAATGTCTGATCGATTTATCATAAAATTACTCGCCGAACTCTTAGTTCCACCATGCGCGAAATCACAATCCGCCTTGATGATGACCTCCTAGATTTTATCGGTCTCCATGCCAACGGAGATCGGGATGCTTACCTTGCTACTCTTCTAATTCAGTACCGCCACTGGGCAATCCATCAAGAAATCATTCGGGCACTACAAACCGACTAGCCAAGATCCCGAATACCAGGCTGAAATCGCCTTGTAGGGTAGCGTCGCGGGAGATGGAATTGATGCCGAAGGGTAAGCATAGAGCCAGATAATTTCCTCAAAGGCTGTATCTTTTATACTCCGAATTCCGACTTGAATCGGATTTAACCGTACTGCTTCTCAGCCATTGTTCATCTGAAAAAACTCAAGAATTTTGCCGATCGACATCTAGAAGCGATATCCTGCTTAAGACCGAAGAACTGAGAACTGGGTGGCTAAAACACAGCCGCTTGTCTTTCCTTGATTGTGATACCGTGGGCAAACCGAAATCGTATGAAACCGTCTTTTGAATTACTGGCTTTAGGTGTGGGAGTTTGGATGACCGTTGGAACGATGGGTGCGGCATCTGCCAATCCTGTGCGAATTCAAGACGATCCGGAACCTCCCACATCCAACCGCTTGTTGAACGCTAACGCTTTTCGTAGCGTCTCTCCACCCGCAATTCTGGCTCAAAGCCCTCCACTGACCCTAAGCGCAAACCGCGACACCGAAGGTGACCCCACCCCACCGTTTGCGATCGCGTTTTCACCAAAACCGACGACGATCGCGCAAGCTCCGACAGTAAGCAAGCCTAGCACCGCAAAACCGACTCCCAAGCCTCAAACAGCGGCTCAGGGCACAACTTCACCACCCCCCAGACCTTCTGCCCCGCTGCCAACCCCAACTGGATCGCCTCCGAGCCGTCCAGCAACTCCGACCCCGGCAACTCCCGCACCAACGACTCCTGGAACGGGAGGAGCGAATCAACTCGTCCCGACTCCAGCAGGTCTCGATCCCTCTCCAAATCGCCTCCAGTTTCCAACCCGACCTGGAGAAGTCCAAGTTCGATCGACGCAGCCGATTACCCTACAGCAAGCGCTAGAACTCGCAGAACGCAATAATCGTGATATCGAAGTGGCACGTCTTCAAGTCGAGCAAGGTCGCGCTGCAATTCGTGAAGCCAGAGCGGGTAACTTCCCTACACTGGGACTGACGACTGGCTTAACCCGTTCGGGCAGTGCGTTCATCACTCAGGACAGGCAGCAGAATAGTTTTTTAGAGCAGCTTGGCATCGATAGCGGCAGCAACAGTTCTACCCGCACCGCATTTAGTGTGGGCGCACAGCTCAATTACGACATTTTCACATCGGGATTGCGTCCGGCTCAGATCGAAGGGGCTGAACGTCGATCGCGTGCCACAGAATTACAGCTTGAACAGACCCGCGAAGATCTGCGCCTCCAGGTGTCGAATGACTATTACAACTTGCAGAACGCAGATTCTCAGGTTGCCATCAACGAAGCGGCTGTCCGAAATGCAGAAGCGAACCTGAGAGACTCTAGAGCGCAAGAAACCGCTGGATTAGGAACTCGGTTTGATACACTGCGGGCAGAAGTGAACTTGGCGAATGCTCAACAACAGTTACGCAACTCCCAAGCGACGCAAGAAATTAATCGGCGGCAATTGGCACAGCGTTTGAGCTTGTCGGAAACTGCCACCCTGACCGCTGCCGATCCCGTTCAACCTGCGGGGACTTGGACAATTCCGCTTGAGGACAGCATCGTGCTTGCGTACAAAAATCGGGCAGAGCTAGAAGAGCAGCTTGTGCAGCGAGAAATTAGCCAAGCCCAGATTCGAGCCGCACGCGCTCAAAATGGCGTAACACTCGGTTTTGTCGGGTCTTACAACTTTCAGAGATCGGGCACGACTACAAACAGTACGAGCAACTCAGACAACTATAGTTTGGGACTACAAGCCCGCTGGAACTTGTTCGACGGGGGCGCGACAAATGCTCAGATCAGTCAGCAAGAACGCAATCGCGAAATTGCGGAAGCTCGATTCGCCCAGAACCGTAATTTAGTTCGATTCCAGGTTGAGCAAGCGTTTACAAACCTGCAAGCTAACTTGGCGAATATCAATACCACTCAGCAATCGGTTGCTCAGGCAGAAGAAGCGCTGCGATTGGCGATTCTCCGCTTTCAAGCAGGTGTGGGAACACAAACCGATCGGATTAGCGCAGAAGCGGCTCTGACTCAGGCGCAAGGCAACCGAGTGAGTGCAATTATCAACTACAATCTGGCGCTTGCCCAACTTCGTCGCGCGGTGAGCAACCTAAGTCCGTAAGCCGTTTTTCTCAATTCCCGGCAAAATGAATGCAGAGCCTTCTCGATCCGCTGTTGTTCTCTAAAATCGTCTTATGACTCAACGTTTATTCAATCCCTCTTTGATCCTTCGCGCTCTGATGCTTTCAGGGCTAGGGGGGCTAATCGGGTTTAGCGGAATCAGTCGTGTTCACGCTCAATCACCTACTGCGATCGACGCTGCTCCCAAAACGACGATTGAGATTCCCAAAATTGCGGCTCCGGCGGGGGACGATGCGTTTATCGATCGTACTGATTACAGCTTGGGGGCAACGGAGCGATCAGAGCCTTCTACGGCAACTGCAAAGTCGATCCCGCCCTCTTCCCCCCGTCAATACGCTGCGGCTGAATCGGTAAGTGTCGCCCCGGTCGAAGTGGGTGGCTTTAATTTATCGGTCACGGGAATTAATTGGAATGCGGCAGCACAATCGAATCCGATCGGTTCCGCTTACGGGACTGTTCAGACTTATTACAATCGCACCGTTCGCCCGATCGGAAGAATGGGCAACGGCGATTTGAAGCTGATTTTCCCGTTGGCGATTCCGGCTCCGATTACGTCGATTTTTGGCTGGCGGGTACATCCGATCAGCGGCAATACTAGCCTTCACACGGGAACGGACATCGGTGCGCCGATGGGAACGCCTGTGTTAGCAGCCTTGACGGGTCGGGTGATTATGTCCGATTTCTTTGGTGGATATGGGTTAGCGGTGGCACTCGAACATAATGCGGGCGCACAGCAGACCCTTTATGCTCACTTGTCAGAGATTTTCGTCAAGCCTGGGGACATTGTGAAGCAAGGTACAGTGTTGGGTCGAGTCGGCAGTACCGGGAATTCGACCGGGCCTCACTTGCACTTTGAAGTGCGGCAGCAAACGACAGAAGGTTGGGTCGCGATGGATGCAGGCGGCGTGCTGGAAACGGCAATGGCGGACTTGGCGAAGTCGATGCAGGTGGCACAGAAGCCTCAAACTGGGGTGCGCTAATCTTCGACCGTGCCATCGGGTCGAATCATGCCTTGAACGATCGCATTTCTTACCAATGCGCTACTCATCTCAGCGCGGGTGAAGTTGGTGTGAGTGAGATTAGCGTGACGTAAATCGGCGCGTCCCAGATATGCCTCGACTAACACCGCATCGATCAGGTTGGCGTGTTGGAGATTGGCGCGGGTGAGTTCTGCGTGATTCAGTTTGGCGCGGGTGAGAGTGGCGTGAGTGAGATCGGCTTTGTGCAATTTCGCGTGATTTAATGTGGCTTCGTTGAGGTTGGCGCGAGTGAGATTGGCTTGCGTGAGCGTTGATCGATTTAATTTCGCGTCTTTTAGATCGGCGTGGCTCAGATTCACTTCGGTCAAATTTGCATCGGTAAGAAACGCTCTGGTCAAAATGGCATCACTTAAATTTGCTTGAGTTAAAGTCGCTTCTCGCAAACTTGCCTCACTGAGATTTGCGCCTGCGAGATTCGATCGCGTTAAATCCGCTCCGGTTAAGTTCGCCCCACGCAAATCTGCCCCGCGTAAATCTGCCCCGCGCAAAATTGCCCCTTCGTAAGTTCTTTTCTCTTCTCGAAAGTTCGCGCCCCGCAAATCTGCCCCGCTAAAATTGGCGTTGCGTAAGTCTGCGCCGCTCAAGTTGGCATCAAGCGCGATCGCGAGTGAAAGATCGGCTCCGCGCAGATCCGCTCCACAGAGAATCGCACCATGCAGATCAGCATCGCGTAAATTTGCATTGAGTAGATTCGACTGGCTGAGATTTGCGCCGCTCAAAATCGCATAGGTCAGATTTGCGTAACTGAGGTTCGCGCGATTGAGATAGGCGAAGGTCAAAACGGCATGATTGAGATCGGATTGGGTCAGATTCGAGCCAATCAAATCGGCGTTTGTGAGATTGATGCCTCCCAAGTTTTTGCCAACAAAATTCAATTCACCCGCGTCGTATCGTTGTAGCAATTCTTGAGCGTTCATAACGATGCAAACTTCTGAAGATCCTAAATTTCAGTTTGCCCGCTGCGCTCTTTTTGCTTCACGTTTTTGCTTCACGACGCGGGCTTAGTTGAGCTTGCTAAAGTTGTATCAGCAACACTACTAGTATTGAGTGAAATTAGAAGATTTTGGCGCAAATGATTGTAGTTTGATTTTAGCGATCGTATTAAAACTGGTACGATTTCCAGATAGGTTTCTGACTCTTTCAGTTGGCTTGCTTTTCCGTTCAAAAGTTGCTCAAATTTGTCGATCGTTTCTGCCTGAGTCAAAACGGTTCGCAGCAATCCATCTAAACTATAAAGCTTCAAGTTCGACCAATCTTGCGGACAAAATTCAAACATATAATAAACAGACGAAAATAATAGAACTTTGGCTTTCAGCGGATTTGTATATTTCAAGATTTCTCGACGCACATCAAAAAGATCAATCCGTTCAGCTTCAAAAGATTCTGAAATTGCATCCTTTTTGTCGTAAAACGGTTCAACTTCGCGAATAATGATTTCTGCAACAAGCAAATATTCGACGGGCTTATTTAACGTTTTGACGATCTTATTCAAGCCCGATCGCAGTTCTTCTAGAGTCGAATACTGCTGCATCAATTCATCAATCAAATCTGAAGTTGAAATCTGTTCGATCACATAGGAATTTGCTTCCCAATACCGCCGACAAGTGTAAATCAATAGCTTTTTAATTCGACTCACATTGACATCTTGGTCTAGCGTTGTCGATCGCTTTAGAGCCGTTACGATCGTGGTTGCATTTTGAGCATAAACCCGTTCCAGAACAGATAGAATAATTTGCCCAATGGGAATGTATTCAACCGATTTATTCAGCGTGCCAATCTGATGAGTGAGGCGAGATCGCAGTTGTTCGATCGTCGGATAAGTTTCGCGGACTTCTTCGATCAGCGATCGCCAACTCAGCGCATCTAACCGAGTGCTATCGCTTTCCCAGCAATTTTTACACACATAGAACAACAGCTTCTGAATGCGAATCGCATTTGGATCTTGTTCAAGCTGGCTGATCACAGTGGGCGGGACAGGACATCGGGTTAAAGCAATCGAATCGCGCATCGGTTTCGTACAAGCTCATCACTGCCAGGATTCCCGAATTGCTTGAAGCGTTAACTAGAACCGTATAATAGTGATCTTTGACCAGACACGCGATTCATATGGCTAACACATACACCGTTGAAATTCTGCACCAAGGACAGACCCACGTTATCGAAGTCCCAGACGATCGAACTATCCTAGAAGTCGCAAACGACGAGAAAGGTTTAGATTTGCCCGTGTCTTGTACTGCGGGCGTTTGTACAACTTGTGCCGCACTGATCACAGAAGGAACCGTTGATCAAACAGATGGAATGGGCGTAAGTCCTGATCTTCAAGCTCAAGGGTACACGCTGCTTTGCGTGTCGTATCCTCGATCGAACATCAAGCTTGAAACCGAGAAAGAAGAAACTGTGTATAAAAAACAATTCGGACAGCAAGGATGATCACTGATTTCATCACGATCGAGATCGAGATCAAAGATTCCGTTCGAGAACTTCATCAAGCGATCGAACAAGAACTCCAAGCATTCGGAGAGCCCTTACGCTGGGCAATTACGCGCGTCAATTCTCAAACCGTTGAAGTCGAAGCGGTCGTGACTCGTGAATAAGCCTTACACTGTCGGGCTAATTGTCCCAACCGGAATCGGAGCAGCGATTGGGGGATATGCAGGCGATGCGCTTCCGGTCGCACGAGCGATCGCGCAAGTTGCCGATCGCTTGATCACGCATCCCAATGTCCTCAACGGCGCACAGCTTTACTGGAATCTTCCGAATGCTCTCTATGTTGAAGGGTATGGCTTAGATCAGTTTGCAGCAGGACATTGGGGCTTACTGCCAGAACCATCGAATCGAATTGGATTAATTCTCGATCGAGCGATCGAACCCGATTTGCGACTCAGACATTTACAGGTCGCAGATGCAGCCAGAGCCACATTGGGACTGAACTTAACGGACTATGTTGTAACTGATCAGCCTTTAAATGTGGAACTAAGAGCCGCAAAATCTGGCGCAACGTGGGGCACGATCGAGCATCCTGATAGTTTGCTGAGAGCCGCTGAGAAGTTAATTCAATCTGGAGCCGACGTGATCGCAGTTGTTGCTCGATTTCCAGATGATCCAGGGGCTGAAGCATTACAAAGTTATCGACACGGGCAAGGCGTAGATCATCTGGCAGGAGCGGAAGCAGTGATCAGTCATTTGATCGTCCGAACCTTTCGTGTTCCTTGCGCTCACGCGCCCGCGCTATCTCCGTTACCTCTTGATCCGAATGTATCGCCTCGATCGGCTGCCGAAGAACTCGGTTATACATTCCTCCCTTGTGTGTTGGTCGGACTGAGCCGCGCCCCCCAATTTACCGAATTTCCTAACCCTCATGCAATTTGGGCAGATCAAGTTAATGCTTTGGTGATTCCTGCTTCCGCTTGCGGTGGCAGTGCGATCTTGAGTTTGAGCCAGTCCAAGACTCGAATCATTGCAGTGGAAGAGAATCAAACAACCTTACAAGTTCGATCTGAAGCATTGGGAATCCGATCGACGATCGTAAAGTCTTATCTCGAAGCGATCGGAGTTTTAATCTGCGATCGAGCGGGGATCAATCCTGCTGCTTTGAGTCCAGAGATTTCCCCGATTCAATTGCTGAAGCTTTCGGAGATTGAACGCCCTGGTATCTTTTTTGAGTCCTAAGCTATACTGTGAGCCTCGTGAATATTCAAAGCTCGATCAGATATATAAGATTCCTGTGGCAGAACAAATTCCTGATACACCAGAAATGCAGCCACTCACCCGCATCCAAATTCTGATCGCGATGGGTGTGACTGCCGTTGTTTTATTAGTTGTTTCTAAAGTTTGGCTCCATTTCAGTGCTGTGCCTTTACTGTCTGTTCGGTTCTCGGTTCAATCTTTGCTTCAAGGGATTGGATTGGGAGTCGGAATTTCGATCGCAAGTTCGATTGTCTATCGCATTTGGGGCGAGTACCGCAGAAGTGCTGATCAATATCTCACGTTGGTTCTAAAACCGCTGTTGTTTCCCGATATTCTCTGGCTTGGACTATTACCCGGATTAAGTGAAGAACTGCTGTTTCGCGGTGTGATGCTGCCAGAGTTTGGATTAGATTTTTTCGGCGTGCTACTTTCTAGCCTTTGCTTTGGGGTGCTGCACATGAGCAACCTGAAACAATGGTCGTATGTGGTGTGGGCATCGATCGTGGGAGTTGCACTAGGAATGAGTGCCGTCTGGACGGGAAACTTATTGGTTCCGATCGTGGCGCACGTCCTGACGAATCTGACTTCTGGAATGATTTGGAAATTCAGCGATCGAACTTAAAAACTTGTCGAACCCTGATTCTCAATTTGAATTTCAGGGTTTTTCATTATTAGCGTCCAAGCATCGCGATATTCCATAGAGCGCGGCTTACGCTGGCGCTTTTCTGTTTCAACAAGGTGGATCTCGCTGCCATAGTCAATAAAGACCTCGATCGGAAAAACATAAAACAGATCGATCGCCTCAATATATGCAAGTGCAAAATCGAAATCTGTGGCACTGTACGCTTCTCGTAGCATTCGTCGCCGATTTGTTTTTGTCCACCGATTGTCTACAACGTAATTGCCAGAAGGCGCATCGAACCACGCTGATTTGACTTGAATTCTAACCAAATTGTTTTGAATATCAAACACGAGATCGTAAGGCAAGCGATCGCCAACTGGTCTAAGAACTCCCCACCCTCGCTTGAGGGCATAAAGAATCGCTGCTTGCTCTGCAATATCGCCTCTGAGTTTGGTATCCATTCACGTAATTTTTCTAATGCAAAAAGCTCCAGGATAAAACCTGGAGCTTTTAGTTTGGTGGCGGGGCATGGATTTGAACCATGGACCTTCGGGTTATGCTTACCACTACAACTTTCGTTGCCTGAATCAGTCAGTTTGTGGTCTGGACTGTCCCTTCACCTTCAGCTTTCCTGTTAAGGTGCTTGCCTAACCAGTCTCTACACCTTCTCCTTTCGGAGCTTGGTTCGGGATTACCACGCTATTGGCTTCCCCGACTTAGACAAGTAAACACATGAAAGTTTCCTATCATGCCGCCCATACAAAAAACTAGCTTTTAAGCGTTTAACTAGTTTTTCATCCGAGCCCGACGAGCTACCAGACTGCTCTACCCCGCGTTGTTTTACCAACTCATCCAGTATAACCACAAGTTCCCAAAAGTTGCAATACCCAATTTAAAACGAGAAGATAGAGAAGTTCTTTTTCGAGCGGCAATTATGGCAACCTGGCGCTGCATCAAATATTGTGGGGCGTGCTGCAACCTCGATCCGAGCGATCGACCCGATTTGGCGGAGTACCTCAACCCCGCAGATCTTCATCTCTATCTCAGCATGGTCGGCGAAGATGGCTGGTGCGTCAATTTCAACAAAATGACGCGCGAATGCAATATCTACGACGATCGACCCCGCTTCTGTCGCGTCACTCCCGAAACGTTTGAGGAAATGTTTGGAGTTGAGTCAGAGGAACTGAATGATTTCGCGATCGACTGCTGCCGCGAACAAATCGATGCCGTTTATGGCGATCGCAGTCTAGAACTGCTGAAATTCGAGCGGGAAATCGGCATCTAGCAAAAATGCTGAAATGCGGGTATAGTGCTAGATAATGAAAAGAAAATGAAAACAGCTGCATGTCTTCCACCAACCTACCCGTCACAGAAACCGGAGAATTGCTGATTCTCGAACAGACTCAACCCGCGAAAGCAAAGTCTAATTTTCTTAGCGTGTTTGGCTCGACGTTCATCACCATTTTTCTCGCAGAACTCGGAGACAAAACGCAGATTGCGACTTTGCTCATGAGCGCCCAATCTCACGCCCCTTGGATTGTGTTTGCAGGCGCGGCTTCTGCGCTCGTCGCGACAAGTTTAATCGGCGTTCTAGTCGGGCGTTGGTTGTGTCAGAACGTTTCTCCGAAGACTTTGGAGAAGGCAACAGGCGGAATTTTGTTACTGGTATCGGTGCTGTTGGTTCTAGACGTGGTGAGGATGTAGACGATGGACTGGCGATTGATGGGAATCAGCTTTGTGACGGTGTTTTTGGCAGAGTTGGGGGATAAGAGTCAGCTTGCCGCGATCGCACTCAGCAGCAATTCTAATAACTCTACGAAAGCAATTTTTCTTGGGACTGTCACTGCGCTCGTTCTTGCCAGTTTTATCGGTGTCATTTTGGGAGAAGGAACGGCGCAGTTATTACCGACCAAATGGACAAAGATTGTTGCCGCGATCGGGTTTGCCATTCTAGCGATTCGATTGCTGTGGTTCAGAAACGAAGAAGAAGAAGCCGCACAATAAATAAGGAAAAAGCCTCCAGTATCGGAGGCTTTTTTAATGGAGTTCACCGCATCCAAACTTGCTTAAAATTCGCGTTTGAGCAGCCAACCGCCTGCGAGGAATTTACACGCTTCGAGAACCCAGTAGGTGAAATGAAGCTGATTCATTCCAGCAGGAACATGGGCAGGTTCAAAGAGATTTAGGTTCAATCCAAGCGAACTCATTTGCGGAGATAGGAAATAAGTGCAAGCGATCGTAATCGTAAATAAAACTGCTGCAAGTGCGAGTGAAAATACCGCTTTCTCGGATTGTTGACGCACCAATAAAGCCGTCGAAACGAAGGCGGCACAAAGCAATTCTAAGCGATTAAACACCCAAAAAATTCCATACCCAGCCGTTGCAAAGTCTGGCTGCGTCATCATTCCAGCCGCAAAAAGGCTTGGCATGACGACAAAATCAAGCAATACGCTACTGCTGATCCAAAATGCTAGAACAAGAACTAAACTTTTGTGCCAATTAACAGATTGATAATCTGCTCTTGAAGCGGCAGCCATAGCCTAAACCTATGCTTGAAGTATTCTGAATTCACACTAGCAAATCTCCCTATTGGCGGTTGAATCGAGACAAGAAACTTAGCAAAAGATTGAACTCAAACACAAAGGGTCTAGCTTATAGAAACTAGACCCTTTATTCAACGAAAGTAATGTGAATCGAGGTGGACTGAGATCCTGCAACTTCTGGAATGAGAAGATACAATTTCCTCCTTGATATCTAACAGTACGAACTTAATCAGCAACGTATCGCGCGTCGTGGGACATTGAGTTGCAGGGACTTTGAGACGGAGACACAGTTCTCAAAGTGGGGGTGTGGAGATTGAGGAGATATCTCTCTGTGTCTGCATTTAAACTAGCATTTCTGTCTGGGATCAACGATCGCTTTTAACACTTAAGCACCGAAGTTAATACAAGTTAACCTTGTCTTAATCTCCTTAAGAATTCGGCTCGAAAAAGAATCAATTACACTAAAGCTATTGCTCTAAAACCTTTTATGAAACGCCATTTCGCTGTACGCAATCTTGTTGTACCGCTTGGAATTGCTTTGAGTTCAGTTTTGTCTAGTGTGACGCTTCCTGCTCAAGCCGTTCAAGTTCGCGGCACAACCTATTTCACGTCTCCGCCTCGATTGGTCGGTGCTTCCACAACGCAAAACTATGTTTACGCCTGGAGCGCGACTTACTACTTTACGCTGGATGTTCTAGAAAATGCTGGAGAACCTTTGCAGCGGGTGACGATCGCACAAAACGAAGGCATCGATCGCGTCCGATTCAATCTCAAAGAAACCGAGGCTTTCGATGGCGATCGACGATCGAACACAAAACTCGGTTTGGGTGAAGTCACCCAAGACGATAAGACGAAAGCGATCACAGTGAATTTCAATCCACCCGTTCCGCCTGGAAAACGAGTGACGATAGCGCTTTCGCCTTATCAGAATCCAGCCTATGGCGGCGTTTACTTATTCGGAGTCACCGCATTTCCACAGGGTGAGCCTTCGTATGGTCAGTTTCTCGGCTTCGGGCGGATCTCGATCTACGAGAGCAATAATTCGGTATTCTTCAGACCGTTTTTCCGCCATTAACCGAACGTTGCGCCGTTCCAGCCCCACATATAACCTTTCGCATCTGCAAACTCGATGTAAATGCGATCGACGGGAACAGCGATCAATTGTTCAATCTGTTGACAAAAATCTTGGCTCATTGATTGGGTTTGATCTGGAGTCATTGAGCCAACGCTTTTGATTTCGATATAGCAGGTTGGATCAGTTGTGCCGCCGAATGTCATCGGCACGCCAGACTCAAATGCGGTCATCACGTAAGTTTCTGGCTTGCGGGTATGTTTGGCGAGAGCGGCAGAGAGATGTTTGAGCAGATCAGTAACTTGGGCAGAATCGGGATTCACGATCGAGGTTTGAACTTTGATCAACGGCATGGATGAATGTCTCGAACTCAATGAGAGAATTGTAGTACTCGTTTGCTTTCGTGCCACTTGCAGAACAGGAACAGCTTCACGTTAGGGTGCAGCAGCACTGTTCATACTAAGAGTAGTGATGCCCGAAGTCCCTAGGAGTGAATATCATGCAAGCTTCTCTACGTTGGTCAATTTTGCCGACTACAATCGCTGCCGTTCTGGCAATGTCAGGAATGGCGTTTAGTCAAACTGTTTCGGTCGCGCCTAATGCTCAAGCGATTTCGTTGAACGGTACTTCCGGGGGTGCGAAAAAGGATGCGAGTTGTGCAGGATTCGTTGCCGATCGTCCGAATCATACTGTGCAAGTTACCGCTGATAGTAACTTGAAATTTACGCTTCAAGGGAGCGGAGAACCGACGCTATTGATCACCGGAGCGCAAGGACAAGCCTTCTGTGTCCAAGCCGATCGCTTATCAAACGGCAAAGTCGAAATTCCAGGACGCTGGACGAAAGGAACTTACTCCGTGTTTGTGGGCGATCGCGCACAAGGTAGAAATCCTTATACATTGTTGATCGCGCCTCAAAATTAGGGTTTGAATTTTGGGTGTTCAAAAAGCCAGAAGCAACTCGCTTCTGGCTTTTACTTTTGGGCTTAGGGCAAATCGGTTTCGCCCATGAGATAGCGATCGCATTCTCGCGCGGCTTCTCGACCTTCGTTAAATGCCCAGACGACTAAGCTTTGTCCACGGCGACAATCTCCCGCAGCAAATACGCCCGGAATGCTGGTGGTGTACTTGCCGTATTCGGATTTGATGTTGCTGCGGGCATCTCGATCGAGTCCCATTGCATCGAGTAACGGTTGCTCAGGACCCAAAAAGCCCATTGCAAGCAGAACTAACTGCGCGGGGATGACCTGCTCAGTTCCAGCAATGTGCTTAGGAATAAATTGCCCTTGCTCGTTTCGTTCCCACTGCACTTCGACCGTGTGAATTGCTTTCACGTTTCCGTTTTCGTCGCCTTCAAATCGAGTTGCGGTTCTCAGATAAGCGCGAGGATCTGATCCGAATTTTGCGGCAGCTTCTTCTTGCCCGTAGTCCATTTTGTAGACTTTTGGATATTCGGGCCAAGGGTTGTTAGAAGCGCGTTCTGCGGGAGGTTGGGGCAGGATTTCCAATTGAACTACGCTGTTACAACCATGCCGAATTGAAGTTCCGACACAATCGGTTCCGGTGTCGCCACCTCCGATGATCACGATATCCTTCCCTTGAGCGGAAAGTGCTGGGTCGGTGTGCTCTAAGACTGATTGAGTGTTGGCGGTGAGGAAGTCCATTGCGAAGTGGATGCCTTTGAGGTGACGACCTTCGATCGACAAATCGCGCGGCTTAGTTGCTCCAGTACACATCACCACAGCATCAAAGTTCTTCAGCAAGTCTTCTGCTGGCAAGTCTTTTCCGATCTCAGTGTTGCAAACGAATTTTACGCCCTCGGTTTCGAGAATGTTCAGTCGCCGCATCACGACTTTTTCTTTGTCGAGTTTCATGTTTGGAATGCCGTACATCAGCAATCCACCCGGACGATCGGCGCGTTCGTACACCGTGACCCAGTGCCCTGCTTTGTTCAGTTGGGCAGCCGCGCATAATCCAGCGGGACCTGAACCGACGATCGCGATTTTTTTCCCAGTCCGTTTCTCCGGCGGTTCGGGCGTGATCCAGCCTTCGTTCCAGCCTTTATCAACGATCGAATACTCAATGTTCTTGATCGTGACAGGTGGATTATGAATGCCCAACACACAAGCACCCTCACAAGGAGCGGGACAGACTCGCCCAGTGAATTCGGGGAAATTGTTGGTTTTGTGTAAGCGATCGAGTGCCTCTTTCCAGAGTCCGCGATAGATCAAATCGTTCCATTCAGGAATCAGATTGTTAATCGGGCAACCGCTTGCCATGCCGCTAATTACGGTTCCAGTATGACAGAACGGGATGCCGCAATCCATACAGCGTGCGCCCTGAGTGCGAAGATTGTCTTCGGGCATGGGCAGATGGAATTCGTCCCAGTTGCGAGTGCGATCGGTTGGCGAAAGTTCTGAGGGCAGTTCGCGCAAGAATTCAATAAAGCCAGTTGGTTTTCCCATGGTTCAAAAGCGAGGTGTGATCAGTAAATAGAAGAAAATAACTGTGGGGCAGGCAAGATGCCCACTCCACCACTCAATCAATGATTCAATCAAAGAGTTAACTGCCGCCAACCCGCGCCACATCCCGCACATTTTCTTCAAATGCAGCCGAAAGCGCATCATCGCCGCTCAGACCCGATTCTTCTGCTCGTCTCAAGGCTTGCAGAACTCGCTTGTAGTCTTTTGGCATGACTTTAACAAAGCGCGATTTCACTTCTTCCCACTGTTCCAATATCTCTTTGGCTTTGTGGCTGTGAGTCAAGTTCGCATGATTTTGGATCATCTGACGCACGATCGCGATGTCTTCCGGATCAGCAAACGGCTCTAGTGCAACCATTTGAGTGTTACAGCGAGTCGCAAAATCGCCTGCTTCGTCATAGATGTAAGCGGCTCCTCCACTCATTCCCGCTGCAAAGTTGCGTCCGGTCTTTCCAAGAACCACAACCGTACCGCCCGTCATGTATTCACACCCGTGATCGCCGACTCCTTCAACAACAGTATTGACTCCAGAGTTGCGAACACAGAATCGCTCACCTGCAATTCCGCTGATGTAGGCTTCTCCTTTGGTCGCACCGTAGAGAGCGACATTACCGATGATGGTGTTTTCAGAGGCATTGAAGGTGGATGAGATCGACGGATAAACAATGAGCTTTCCGCCGCTCAGACCTTTACCAACATAGTCATTGGCATCTCCTTCAAGTTCGAGCGTGACACCCTTTGGAACAAATGCTCCAAAGCTCTGTCCAGCACTACCTTGGAAATGAAGTTGGACGGTATCTTCGGGAAGTCCGTTCCAGTGACGTTTAGTGATTTCGTTGCCGAGAATCGTACCAACGACGCGATTGATGTTCCGAATCGGCAAAGTCGCTTTAACGGGTTTGCCTTGCTCGATCGCTTCTTTACACAGATCCAACAGCACCGAAAGATCGAGCGATTTTTCTAGTCCGTGGTCTTGTGGAATCTGGCAATACAAGCCAACTGAAGGATCAACATCGGGCTGATAGAGAATCTTGGAGAAGTCTAAGCCTTTTGCTTTCCAATGGTCGATCGCTTGTTTGGGCTCTAGAACATCAGTGCGCCCAACCATTTCGTTTAGGCTACGGAATCCAAGCTGTGCCATCAGTTCCCGCACTTCTTGAGCAATGAATCTCATAAAGTTCTCGGTGTACTGGGGATCGCCTGTGAAGCTTTCGCGCAGGTTCGGATCTTGGGTTGCAATGCCAACGGGACAAGTGTTGAGATGACAAACGCGCATCATAATACAGCCGAGTGTGACCAGTGGCGCAGTCGCAAAACCAAATTCTTCTGCACCGAGCAATGCAGCCATGACTACATCGCGTCCAGTTTTCATTTGTCCATCGGTTTCGACGACGATTCGCGATCGCAAGTTATTCAAAACTAACGTCTGATGCGTCTCAGCTAATCCCAATTCCCAAGGTAAGCCTGCGTGTTTGATCGAAGTCTGCGGAGATGCCCCAGTTCCGCCATCGTAGCCAGAAATTAACACCACATCCGCGTGAGCTTTCGCAACTCCAGCGGCAATGGTTCCGACTCCGACTTCTGAGACGAGTTTGACGCTGATTCGAGCGGCTCGATTGGCGTTTTTCAAGTCGTGGATCAGTTCGGCGAGATCTTCGATCGAGTAAATGTCATGGTGCGGTGGTGGTGAAATTAATCCCACACCCGGCGTTGAATGTCGAACTTTCGCAATCCAAGGATAAACCTTACGACCGGGCAATTGTCCGCCTTCCCCCGGTTTCGCGCCTTGTGCCATTTTGATTTGGATTTCTCGCGCTTGGGAGAGATACAAACTGGTGACACCAAAGCGACCGGATGCAACTTGTTTGATCGCGCTGTTCTTGGAATCGCCGCGATCGTTTGTCCAAGTATAGCGATCGGGATCTTCGCCGCCTTCTCCGGTGTTGGATTTGCCACCGATTCGGTTCATTGCGATTGCTAAAGCTTCGTGCGCTTCTTTGGAAATCGAACCATAGCTCATGGCTCCGGTTTTGAAGCGGCTCATGATGGCTTCGATCGGCTCCACTTCTTCGATCGGAATCGGTTGACGCGCTTTGAATTGCAGCATTCCGCGTAGAGTGAAATGCTGTTGGCTCTGTTCGTTGACCAAGGTTGCGTATTGTTTGAACAGATCATAATTACCTTCGCGGACGGCTCTTTGCAGCGTGTGAATCGTTTGGGGGCTGAATAGATGCGCTTCACCTTCTTTGCGCCATTGATATTCGCCACCGACATCAAGCGTATGTCCGTTCGTTGGGCGAGCGGGAAACGCATGATGATGACGTAACAATGCTTCTTTGGTGATCACTTCCAAATCGGCTCCTTCGATGCGAGAAGCAGTCCAAGTGAAATAGCGATCGACAACCGAATGATTTAGCCCGATCGCTTCAAAGATTTGTGCGCCTCGATAGCTCTGAATTGTCGAGATTCCAATCTTAGAGGCAACTTTGACCACACCTTTTGTAAGAGCTTTGATGTAGTTCTTGCAAGCAGTTTTGTAGTCAACGCCGACTAAAGAACCTTGAGCGATCATCGACTCCATTGTTTCAAACGCTAAATACGGATTGATCGCGCCGCAACCGTAACCAATCAGCATCGCAAAGTGATGCACTTCACGCGGTTCGCCGGATTCGAGAACTAAGCCGACCTTTGTTCTTGTGCCTGCTCGGATCAAATGATGATGCAAGCCGGATACAGCAAGAAGCGCCGGAATCGGAGCATTTTGAGCATTCACATCGCGATCGCTCAAAATCAGAATGTTCACACCCGACTCGATCGCTTGATCTGCTTGTTGGCAGAGAGACACGATCGACTGTTCTAATCCCGTAACACCCGATTTCGGATCAAACACGATCGGAAGTACGATCGACTTAAATCCTTGTTCATTGATGTGCTTTAGTTTCGCTAACTCTTCGTTACTGAGAATTGGCGTTTTTAGCTCGATCAAATGACAGCTTTCTGGTTCAGGTTTCAGCAAGTTCCGCTCTGATCCGATCGTCGTTTCTGCCGAGGTAATAATCTCTTCGCGGATTGAATCGATCGGCGGATTTGTCACCTGAGCAAACAACTGTTTGAAATAGTCGTAGAGCAATTTAGGTCGGTTGGATAGCACTGCTAACGGCGTATCGGCTCCCATTGCTCCGGTCGCTTCCACACCATCGCGCCCCATCGGAGTCAGCAACAATCGTAATTCTTCAAACGTATAGCCGAAAGCTAACTGACGTTGAAGCACCGTTTTTAGATCAGACTTCGGCAGTTCTGGCGCATCTTTGAGATCTGCAAATCCGACCATGTTCTGATCAAGCCACTCTTGATAGGGTTCAGCCGTGGTGATTTCCTGCTTGATCTCTTCATCGGAAACAATTCGCCCCTGCTCCATATCGACCAAGAACATTCGCCCTGGTTCCAAGCGTCCCTTTTGCAGAACATTCTCAGGCGCAACAGGCAGCACACCCGCCTCAGATGCCATGATCACAAAATCATCTTTCGTGACGTAGTAGCGCGACGGACGCAACCCATTTCGATCGAGAACCGCGCCCATCATTCGACCGTCGGTAAATGCGATCGAAGCCGGACCATCCCACGGTTCCATCAAGCAAGAATGATATTTGTAGAACGCTTTGCGCTCAGGACTCATCGATTCGTGTGCTGTCCAAGGTTCGGGGATCATCATCATCACCGCATGAGGCAGCGATCGACCCGATAAAGTCAACAGTTCTAAAGCATTATCAAAAATCGTCGAATCACTGCCGTCGATGTTAATGACAGGTTGAGCTTTTCTTAAATCGTCACCAAATAAATCAGACTCAAACAAAGCTTGTCGAGCATTCATCCAATTGATGTTGCCGCGCAAGGTATTGATTTCACCATTGTGAGCAATGTAGCGGTAAGGATGCGATCGCTCCCAACTCGGAAACGTATTCGTACTAAACCGAGAATGCACCAAGCCTAAAGCGCTTTCCAAATCGGGATCGCTCAAATCAGAGTAATATTCTCCAACTTGCAGCGGCATCAACATTCCTTTGTAAACGATCGTGCGACAGGAAATGCTCGCGGGATACCAATATTCGTCGATTCCAGTCGTGCGAATAGCACTATGAGATCGCTTCCGGATGACATAAAGCTTGCGCTCAAACGCCAGATCATCGATTAAATCAGCAGAACGTCCGATCAAAGCTTGCTGCATAAACGGCTCACTTGACTTTGCCGTTTCGCCCAAGGTTGCATTATTCGTTGGCACATCCCGCCAACCGAGAACAGTTTGCCCCTCTTCTGCCACGATTTTCTCAAATTTGCGTCGTCCTGCTTCGCGTGAACTGCGATCGGGCGACGAATAAATCATCGCGACCCCATACTGTCCTGCATTAGGCAGAGCAATATTTAACTCCGCTGCAACTTTTTGGAAAAATCGATGTGAAACCTGCATTAAAATGCCTGCCCCATCTCCCGTATTCGTTTCTGCACCACAAGCGCCCCGATGCTCCAAGTTCGCCAAAATCGTCAACGCTTGCTGCACGATCGTGTGAGATGCTTTTCCTTTCATCTGCACAATAAATCCGACTCCGCAGGCATCATGCTCGAACTGCGGATCATACAAACCTTGCTTCGCAGGCAGTCCGTATCTAGTCATTATCATTACCCTATTCAATGGCGGAGAGAGAGTATCAGCTAGAGCTTCGGTGAAGATATCTCTAGTCCTTTTGAAATTCTCTAACATACTTCCGAAATATCCCAAAGGTCTTAAGGAAATCGTCAGATCTGTAAAAGAGAATTTCCAAGTCTCTTTCTTAATCGTGATGGAGTTTCGATCGAATATGTTTACTGTTAATGAAACTCAATTTTCGATTCACGAAACTTGTAATTTCTTAGTAGGCAGAAACATTATGAAACGTGGACAACTTTACGCTTTTGTTACAGGAATTTTCTTTTTATCCCTGTCCATTTTAGGATTTATTCCCCAGCTACAGCATCCGATCAATGCGATCGAAGTTCACAACGGGCTTGAAATCCAATTGGGATATCTCTTCGGTCTGTTCCCAACAAATCCAGTGCTAAATACGGTGTATGCGATCGTTGGAATTTTGGGCTTAGTTAGCTCGATCGGTTTGGGCGGTTCGCGGTTCTATGGTCGCGGATTGTTTCAGTTCTTTGGAGTGCTGGCATTTCTTGGATCATTAGAACCCACCAACACATTCTTCGGATTTATGCCGCTGTTTGGTAGCAATGCTGTTTTGTATGGGCTGATGTCGGTTGTGTCGTTCTACTTTGGATTTATTGATTCGCCTGGATTGTTAGAGATTGCGGTTCAACCGCCAGAGAATGCAATTGCGATCGAGAAATAACGCGCAGATACTAAGGATCGTGGATTAAATAACCTGTAAACTTTCGATTCGTCGTCGCTGAGATCTTCGCCCCCTAAAACCCCCATTTTGGGGACTTTGAAACGGAAGGTCTTGGCTTAAAGTCCCCCAGAATGGGGGTTTTAGGGGCAAAAGCCGCCTCAACCGGAGCGACTCGCTTCTTGGCGAAAGGGCAAGAAGTTACACCTTAATAAATGCCCAATACTAAAAATCGAGGCTAACTCTTTACGGAGTTAGCCTCGATTTTTAGTATTGGGCATTTACAGACTCAAAAATATCAATCCTGTTGTACAAGGTTGCACGATCGACTATTGCTCCTCGGTGGTACGCGATCGCACTTCTTCAACTTGGAAATCTATGAATCCGCGATCCTACGATCTTTTTTCGTGAACCGCTTGATACAATAAAATCAATGTACAAAAACTCGACTGATTAACCGTAGATTAAGCGTATCGGGAGAAAAGGAAATGCAAGCTCTCACACTGACGAACGACGATCGCACAACTGAACAACGAATTCGCCTCCGCATTCCGAAGCACTATCACCAGGAACCTGTCATTTCTCAGTTAGTCTCGCAGTATCACTTGACGGTGAATATTATCGCCGCCATTTTAGGCGCAAACGCAAAGGGCGACGGCTGGTTTGATTTGAATCTCAAAGGCAGCAGCACTAACATTCAAGCGGCATTGATTTACCTAGATGAGCTTGATCTAGAAGTGTGGCAGGGTGAAGAATCGGATGGTTGGTAAGACGATAGTGTCTGTCTCACTGAGTTTGCGGTGGTATACTCAAATTTTGATTGATTGGAAGGAAAATGGTGACAATAGCGCTCATCGTTGGAGCAAGCCAAGGGATCGGGCTAGAATTCGCACGGCAATTTCTTGACACTCAGCGCGTCAATCGCGTTTATGCCACTTATCGCAATGCAGACTGTGATTTGTTCAATTTCGAGCATCCTGATTTAGTGCGATTGTCACTCGACCTCACCGATGAAGCTCAGATCGAACAAGCGATCGCACAAATCAAAGCTGAAACATCAGAACTGCATTATGTGATCAACTGTGTCGGTGTTCTGCACGATGGAACCATGCAACCCGAAAAAAGCTTGCGGCATCTCAACGCAGATCAGTTGCTCAAATACTTCCAGATCAACAGCATCGGAGCCGCATTGTTAGCAAAGCACGTTCAACCTTTGTTAAAACATCGCGATCGCGCAATTCTTGCTACCATCTCCGCCAAAGTAGGAAGCATTGGAGACAATCAAGTGGGCGGTTGGTATGGGTATCGCGCCTCAAAAGCAGCGTTGAATATGTTCATGCGAACCACTGCGATCGAGTTTAAGCGCACCTGCCCGAATGCGATCGTGGTGACTCTTCATCCTGGAACAACCGATACAAGACTATCGAAACCGTTTCAGCGTAGTGTTCCACCAGAAAAATTATTCTCAGTCGATCGTACCGTTCAACAGTTAATCACTGTTCTTGATCAGCTACAAGATAGCAATAGTGGCGAATTTTTCTCGTGGGACGGCACAAAGCTAGCTTGGTAATGCTTCAAAAACCTTCGATCGTGCTCATTGCTTCTCGCAGTTCCAGAGCGTTTTCCCAATATCCTTCAGCTTTACGACCCGTTTGCACAATCAAGCGCAAACTGTAAGCATTGGGAAATCCTTCGGCTTCAAGCCAAATACGATCGCTTTCTAATTCGCAGGAAATTTGCTCTTCGTCCATTAGCTCTTGGGCGATCTGCCGCATTGCTTCGTGCAATTGTTCATTGAGGCGGCGAAAATCGTTCCATTCTTCCTCGGTAAGCTCGATCGCCCAATTCTCTCCCCCAACCAATCCTTTGAACTCAGAAGCCGCAGCATCCCAACCGAGCCGCCAACCGTTTCCCGTTTTGACGATCCGACTCATGAGCGGCGAGTAAACACATTCACCAACGCTTGCACGAGAGCATCGCGCTGTTTACGATTCAGCGTTTGGATGATTGCTCGATCGCTTTCAAACGGATTTTTGCGTAAGTTATCTGATCCTGGATATCCATCCGCTTTCATCGGTTCATTGATTCCTAAGTAATCTGCCAGCGTATATTTCCAGTCGAGCCGGAAGCTAACGGGGCGACCTTTAATGAAATAGTGATATCGAATTAGGCGACTGACTAACGTATTGCTCGGATCGACTTTGCCCGTTTCGCGATTGACGTACTGATTTTCAAGCGGCAGATCTGAAATTTCTTTATACACTTGCTGCCACGCTTCTTGAATGCGTACTTGTCCAGAAGGCGGTGCGGTTTGAGCGACGACAGGAGAGACTGAGAAAAGCAACATCGCTACACTGGCAAGAATTAGAAAGCGCTTCATCGGTTTATTCCTAAAAAACAGGGGCGATCGTAATTTCTCGCCCCAATCACTTATTCCCCGATAATTTCGGGCTGAGTCAGTTCGTCTGACATCTCGATGATCGCCCGCATCACTGGCTTCATCATGGGATCATCGCCGCTGTCGAAGTCTTCAAAGCGCCGCCGTTTTGCACGATTTGCGACTTGGACAGTGATCCGATATCGATTAGAAGCAGCGCCGATCAACTCGTCAGCGCGGCGCATCAGTTGAACGGTGTCAAACGGAGGACGTTTGTGTAAAGAGCCAGATTTTGCCATCAGTTGTTCTCTCAGTAAAGACTTTTGGAAACCTCGATCGTGACAGATCACCAAAGCTTGTGTAAAGTTTTGAGAAAATCCGTCTAGAGTGATAGAGTCCAAGTTAGCTCAGACTCTATTAATAGCGCAGACCTGTTTCATCCGCACGATTTCATGCAAAGTTTGGTTTCTTCCTCGATCAGTTCTACCGTTTCCCCAGCCTCCTCGCTCCGAATTTTGGCGCTAGGAGATAGCATCGTTTATGGATTTGGTGATCCGGTAGGAGGCGGTTGGGTTGAGCGATTGCGGCGACGCTGGATGATTCCAGGGGGAACGAATCATGCGCTGTACAATCTGGGGGTGCGTGGGGATGGAATGCGACAAGTGGCGCAGCGGCTCGAAGATGAGTTTCGCCGTCGCGGAGAGCTACGAAATCGCGTTCCAGATTTGATTATTTTGTCGGTTGGGGTGAACGATTCACCGAGATTAGGCAAACCCGACGGGAAAAATTTGCTGCCGTTTGAGACTTTTCAGACCGAAATGGCGGATTTGCTCGATCGAGCGCTTCGGCTCTGTCCCGTTTTATTCGTCGGCATGATCCCAGTCGATGAAGCGAAAATGCCGTTTCTCGATTGTATGTACTACAACCATGCAGATCAAATTCGATATAACGCAGCGATTCGATCGGCGTGTGAAGTTCGTCAGATTCCGCATTTGAATTTATTGGAAATTTGGCGATCGAGAGGTTTAGACTGGTGCAATCAACAATTCACCGAAGATGGATTGCATCCAAATGTCAGCGGATATCAGGCATTATTAGAAGATATTTCGAGTTGGGATACGTTTCGGCAGTGGATTGAAAAATGACAGTTTTAGTCGTAGCAACCGGAAATCCAGGCAAAGTAAAAGAGATTCAGCCTTATTTAGCAGGACTGGATTGGGAATTGCAGTTAAAGCCGCCGGATTTGGAAATGGAAGAAACCGGAACGACGTTTCGAGAGAATGCCGCTCAGAAAGCTACCCAAGTTGCGATCGCAACGGGTCATTGGGCGATCGCAGATGATTCGGGTTTGGAAGTGGCAGCACTCGATGGCAGACCCGGAATCTATTCTGCGCGATATGCGGATTCTGATCAGACGCGAATTAATAAACTATTAGGGGAATTGGGCGAAACTTCCGATCGACGAGCGCAGTTTGTTTGTGCGATCGCGCTTGCGAAACCGGACGGGTCGATCGCGCTTTTAACCGAGGGAATTTGTCCGGGTGAGATCCTAAAAGCTCCGCGTGGTGACGGTGGGTTTGGCTACGATCCGATTTTTTACGTACCTGAGAAGGGAATGACGTTTTCAGAGATGCCTCTAGACGTAAAGCAGGAAATTAGCCATCGCGGGCGGGCATTTCAGACATTATTACCGCAGCTAAAATCGCTAGAGGACTGAACTATCAACCAGCACGATCGAGAAATCAGGCATGAGATGTACGATTGCTCATAGCGTTGTTCAATTTTATGGCGAATGAATTGTTCACGGACATCTCGATCCGACAAATCTGCCGCTCCTTCAAATAACTGCTCCGGGTAGCCGCCCATGCGCTCCAGTATAGTTTGAGGCGACTGGAGGGATTGCCAGCGATCGTGGAGTAGCTGCTTTATCAACTCACCGCTATTCGTGTTTTCGTGAGCCAGAATTTCCACCAAATATTGCTCTGCTTCAGCATCCAGATTAACGTTTAGCATCCATAACCTCTCGTAACTCTGTCTCAATTATCTGGGAAATTCTCAAAATCAAAAACTCTCCCTCTCTCGATTCTGATCCCACTGCTCCCAATCACGGTACGATGAGGAAATTGTTACTTTTGTTCATTTAACGCGAACTGCTTATGAAGCGCTTATTGTCTCGCCTGCTGGCGCTAGTGATGGTTGTGGCGATCGGGCTTGTCGGTTGCTCCAATGCACCGGGCGGTCTGTCGGGCAACTACCGCGACGACACGCTGATGGTGATCAACACCCTCAAAACTGCGATAACCCTCCCCGCCGATGCACCGGACAAAGCGGCAATTCAAGGCGACGCACGCAAATTGATTAATGATTTTGCTTCTCGCTATCGTCGCGATACAGCCCTGCTTAAACTGAGTTCCTTCACCACGATGCGAACCGCTCTAAATTCTCTCGCAGGACACTACAGTTCTTACCCGAATCGCCCTGTGCCCCAGAAAATGATTGATCGCTTAAACACCGAGTTCAGCCAAGTCGAATCTTTCCTCAAACGCGGCAATTAAACTGAACTAAATCGAACCCTCTCTACAGGCTGCATAGCAGTACTAGAGGGGGTTTTATCGTCTAGAAACAGGTCAAAAGTCGAGAGCCGCAGCGAGTTGACGCAGTGTTCTCAAACTAGACAAAGACCCTCGAATCAATCGACTCGCCGCGATCGGCTTTTGGATCATTGCTTTTGCCATCGGAATCGTTTGAATTTTGCCGTTAGAATCAATCACGCCGCTGAGATCTGGCAAATCCCCTTGCAAATCGTCGCTCACGACCCGCAGCATCGCCACTGATAGATGAGACAGAATTGCGAATCCTTCCATATCGACGACTTCGGCGCAGTAGGTTTTGCCTAGATCACGCTTTTCGATCGCAGAACAAATCACGCGATCGCTGGTCAATCCGAGAACTGGGGAAACTTGTAGCTGCGCTTGGAGTCGTTGAGTTAGATCGCGATCGCACTCTTTTACCTTTCCTGAGAAATCGACACAGGCGCGATAAAGCGCGATCGTGCTGACTTCAAACTGAGGCGCTAAACTGCCGCAGAGTCCCATTACTAGAATTTCGGTGGCATCCGAGAAGTGATCGAGATCCCGAACAGCGGCTCCACCTGCCGGAATAGGTATCACTCTAGGCGGATTTGACCGGGATTGAACTCCCCGATAAACGGCTTGATATTCTGCACCTTGAGGGACGAGAATGACGGAAACCATTGAAAGAATAAAGTTTTACGACCTGATCTCGCTGTAAAAAGGAGACACCCCGATCATCTCAAATTCTCGATCGTATCTAACAATTTTTTAACCCCCGCTGTTTTCTAGGTTTGAGTCTCTATGGATTTGCCCACTCCAACTCCCACATCGCGGGAGCGTTTTAATATCTCACGTCTCGCGATCGCAAAGCCTGCCATTACGATTTGCGTTTGGCTTTTTATTACTGTTGCTGGACTGTTTGCATTCAGTTCGCTGAAGTATGCGCTGTTTCCTGATGTTACTTTTCCGGTGGTCGTTGTAAATGCAGAAGCGCCGCTGACGGTGACGACTGAAACGGAGAAGCAGGTCACACAGCCGATCGAGCAGGCATTGCGATCGCTCGAAGGTTTAGATGATATTCGGTCTTCGACGTATCCGAATCAAACGGCGGTGAGTCTCTCGTTTGGAGTAGGCACAAGTTTGGAGAAATCGAGCCAAACGGTTGAAGCAGCCATGAAGTCGATCGCGCTGCCGAAAGATACGAAGTACAAAGTGATCGCGCTGAATTTGAACGAATCAGCAGCGGTGAGTTATGCGATCGAAAGCACTTCGCGCAATCTCCAAGATTTAGCCACGCTCACAACGAATCAGATTGTTTCTCAATTGGCGAAAATTCCCGGTGTGCTGAAAGTTAACGTGTTGGGAAGTGGGGGAAATCAAGCGGGGGCGACACTGACGCGATTTGATGCGAAAGATTCGATCGCGATTCAAGTCATCAAGCGAGGAGATGCCAATACGCTTGAGGTTGTAAATGCTGTTGAGCAAGAAATTTCAACGCTGAGAAAAAACATTTCGGATGTGAAAATCACACTTGCAGCAACGCAAGCAGAATACATTCAGAAAGCAACACATTCGACGATCGAGGCATTGATCGAAGCGATCGTTTTGTCGATCGTGGTGATTTTTCCGTTTCTCCGAAGTTGGCGTGCAACATTGATTTCAGCCTTAGCGATTCCGGTCTCGCTGCTTGGAACGTTTATCGTGATGGCGTTTTTCGGCTTCAATTTGGAAACGATTACGTTACTTGCATTGGCGTTGGTAATCGGGAGCGTGGTCGATGATGCGATCGTCGATGTCGAAAATATTAGCCGACATATTGAAGAAGGAGCAACTCCAAGAGAAGCCGCACTTCATGCCACAAATGAGATCGGTTTAACGGTAACGGCGGCGACTTTTACAGCGGTTGCAGTCTTTTTACCGATCGGGCTAATGGGCGGTGTGATCGGGCAGTTCTTTAAGCCATTTGGGATCACCGTTTCTGCTGCGATGATTATGTCGCTGCTAGTCGCGCGGACTTTATCGCCAGTTTTATCGCTCTATTTGCTGCGAAAACGTCCGGGACAGAACCGCGATCGTACGCTTGGGATTTGGTCACGTTTTAATGATGCTTATCACCGCTTGTTGCAGTGGTCGTTGCGGCATCGGGCGATCGTGGTGGGAATTGCGCTTGCGAGTTTTGCAGCGGGAATTGCAATCATCCCGATGATTCCACAAGGATTTATTCCGAAGCTCGATCGAGGCGAATTTAATGTTCGATACAATGCGCCACTGCCAAAGATCCCTTCTCAAGAAGAAATTACTTCGATCGTGGCAGCAGGTGGACAGATTCCGCAGATTAATCCGCTGCAAGACTCGCTCAACGTTGCTAAACAGCTTGAGGATGCGGTGAGAGAATCGCCGGATGTTGAAACGATTTTTACGACTGTGGGATCGCGTGAAGGAGAACCGAATAAAGGTTTACTCTACGTCAAGCTGAAGGAAAATCATGCGACTCCAACCGCAACGCTGCAAGATCAACTGCGATCGAATCTTCCTCAAATTACCGGAGTTTCCACAAGCGTTGAAGATATTCCCTTTGTCGAAGCGGGAAGCCAGAAACCGCTTCAGGCATCCCTCAAAGGCGACGATTTAGCAACACTCGAAAAAGCTGGAACTGAGTTAAAAAATCGCTTACAAACTATTCCGGGAATTGCTGACGTAACTTTAAGCGGGAGCAGCAATCAAAACGGGATTCAAAAAATCGATCGATTGAACGGACAGCGAGTTGTTTATGTCAGTGCAAATTTAGGAAAAGACTTACTTTTGGGAGATGCAACCAACCGATTGTTGGCTGAATCAAAACCCATTCTTCCAGCAGGAGTCACCCTCGGTTTAGGCGGCGATTCTGCGAGTAGTCAGGAGATTTTCGGTAGCTTTGGTAAAACACTAGGACTTTCAGCGCTTTGTATTGTTGTGGTTCTCGTTTGGCTATTTCGGAGCTTGATTGATCCGATCGTGGTTGCCTTGTCACTTCCATTAGCGCTCGTCGGTGCAATGTTGGCATTGCTAATCACCCAAAGCGATTTTGGCATGATTTCGCTAATCGGCTTTGTGTTTCTGTTGGGATTGACCAATAAAAATGCAATCCTGATTGTGGATTACATCAATCAACTGAGGCGGGAAGGACTCGATCGCAATGCTGCCATTCTCAAAGCTGCACCGATTCGACTACGACCGATCATGATGACCACAGCAGCAACGATTCTAGGGATGGTTCCGATCGCAATTGGGTTAGGCGCGGGATCAGAACTGCGATCTCCGATGGCAGTCTCGATCGCGGGTGGATTGATTACTTCTACGTTGCTCAGTTTGTTTGTTGTGCCTGTGATTTATACCTTGCTCGATGATCTCAAACCAAAAAAACGATGAAAGCATTTGTCACTGGAGGCACTGGATTTGTGGGCGCGAATCTAGTGCGATTGTTGCTCGAACAAGGTTACGAAGTTCGAGCGTTAGCGCGTTCCAATGCTCGATTAGATAACTTAAACGGCTTAGAAGTTGAGATTGTAAAAGGTGATCTGAACGATCCTGATTTAGCTCGATCGATGAAAGGCTGTGATTGTTCATTCCACGTTGCAGCACATTATTCACTGTGGCAAAGCGATCGAGACAGTCTCTACCAAAGCAATGTTTTTGGAACTCGCAATGTTCTCGCGGCTGCAAGAAAAGCGGGCGTTGAACGATCAATCTATACCAGTTCGGTTGCCGCGATCGGGATTGATCCTAGCGGTCAGCCTACAACCGAACAGTATCAATCACCTGTAGAAAAGCTGATCGGACACTACAAACAATCAAAATACTGGGCAGAACAAGAAGCGATCGTCGCGGCTCAGTTTGGTCAAGATGTTGTGATTGTGAATCCCAGTACCCCGATCGGCGCGTATGACATCAAACCCACACCAACCGGGGATATTGTTCTGCGATTTTTACAGCGTCGAATGCCCTCGTATGTTGAAACTGGATTGAACTTTGTCCATGTCCGCGATGTCGCTTGGGGTCATTTGCTCGCATTGCAAAACGGAAAAAGCGGCGATCGCTATATTCTCGGCAATCAAAACCTCAGCCTGAAACAACTTTTAGATGAATTGAGTCAGATTACTGGACTCAGTGCGCCTGCTCGATCGGTTCCGGTCTGGTTGCCGCTGAGTGTGGCGTGGATTGACGAAGCGATTCTAACAAAATTCGGTAAAACACCCTCGATCCCAATCGATGGGGTGAGAATGTCAAAACAACCAATGTACTACAATTCAGAAAAAGCAATCCGCGAACTTGGACTTCCCCAAACGCCAATTCGCACCGCTTTAGAAGATGCCGTAAACTGGTTTCAAGAAAATTCATCCATCAGGACAGAGTGAGGAGATAGCGATGGGAGTTCCTTTACAGCAAGTAGTCGGAGTCGGCTCTTACCTAGTCAAACAGCGGTTAATGGGTCGAAAGCGCTTCCCATTAGTATTGATGCTCGAACCGCTTTTCCGCTGCAATCTTGCGTGTACCGGCTGCGGCAAAATTCAGCACCCCGTCGAAATTCTTAAGCAAAATCTCACCCCAGAACAATGTTTCGCGGCGGCTGAGGAATGTGGTGCGCCTGTGGTGTCGATTCCGGGAGGCGAACCGCTGCTGCATCCTCAAATCGGGGAGATTGTTCAGGGATTAGTCGATCGTAAAAAATTCATCTATCTCTGCACCAACGGCATTCTGCTAGAGAAGAGCTTCGATAAGTTCAAACCTTCGCCGTATTTCACCTTTATGGTGCATTTAGACGGGATGCGCGACTGGCATGATCAATGCGTCGATCGTAAAGGGGTGTTCGATACCGCAGTGAAAGCGATCAAAGCGGCAAAGGCGCGAGGCTTCCAGGTCAACACCAACACGACGATTTTCGATGGTGCTAAACCCGAAGAAATGCACGAATTCTTCGATTTTCTGACTGAACTTGGGGTCGATGGAATGCAGCTTTCTCCGGGCTATTCCTACGAGTGGGCACCGGATCAAGACCATTTTCTTAAGCGCGAACAAACGAAAGCCCTGTTCCGCCAAATTCTTGCCCCGATGAAAACAGGGAAGCGATGGAATTTTAGCCACAATCCGCTGTTTCTTGATTTTCTCATTGGTGAGAAAGACTATGAATGCACGCCTTGGGGCAGTCCGAGCTATAGCGTTTTGGGCTGGCAAAAGCCTTGTTATCTTCTGAACGAAGGACATTACAAGACGTTCCGGGAGCTACTCGACAAGACCGATTGGAATCAATACGGGCGCAAGAGTGGTAATCCTCAGTGTGCAGATTGTATGGTGCATTGCGGGTATGAACCGACGGCGGCAGTCGATGCGATGCAGCCTCAGAACATTGGACGGGCAGTGACCTCAGTGTTGGGAGGATAGAAGCGATAGTGCTATCGTGTACGCGCAAGTCTTTCTTCACTTCGTTTGAGTCGGCTTCTGCCCCCTAAATCCCCCAAATTTGGGGGACTTTGAGAAGAGAAATTTCCTGGTTTCAAGCGGCTTTTTTAGTTTCAAAGTCCCCCAGAATGGGGGATTTAGGGGGCAACCCCCAAGCATTCTGAACCGAAAGCAATTTGTGTGTACACAGTAGCTTTTCAACAATGTCTGAATCGACAAATCAGTGGCAGTTTTGGATCGATCGCGGGGGCACGTTCACCGATATTGTGGCGCAGCGTCCCGATGGCTCGATCGCAATTCACAAACTCCTATCCGAAAATCCAGAACGCTACACGGATGCGGCAATTCAAGGGATTCGAGAACTGCTTGGAGTCGAGCAAGATCAGCCAATTCCATCGGATCAAATTGCTGTCGTGAAAATGGGAACGACGGTCGCAACCAACGCATTGTTAGAGCGAAAAGGCGATCGTACTTTGCTGTTGATCACCAAAGGCTTTCGAGATGCGTTACGAATTGGCTACCAAAATCGCCCGAACATTTTCGCTCAACACATTGTTCTACCGGAAATGCTGTACGAGCAAGTGATCGAAGTTGAAGAACGCTACAGCGCTCAGGGTGAAGAACTGTGTCCACTGTTGATCACGGATGATTTTTTACGATCGCTCCAGTCCGCCTACGATGCTGGAATTCGCGCTTGTGCGATCGTGCTTTTACATGGATATCGCTATCCCAATCACGAACAGCAACTTTCAGCGATCGTTCAAAATATTGGGTTTACACAACTCTCGCTTTCTCATGCAGTAAGTCCGTTGATGAAATTGGTCAGTCGCGGTGATACTACTGTCGTCGATGCTTATCTTTCTCCAATTTTGCGGCGCTATGTCGAGCAAGTCAGTGCTGCACTGAGCGCAGAATTAATGTTTATGCAGTCGAATGGCGGATTGGTCGAAGCTCAACGATTTCAGGGCAAAGATAGTATTTTGTCAGGACCAGCAGGCGGCATTGTGGGAGCGGTGAAAACAAGCGCGATCGCAGGATTCGATCGGATCATTGGCTTTGATATGGGCGGAACTTCTACGGATGTTTCACACTTTAGCGGACAGTATGAGCGCACGTTTGAAACCGAAATTGCAGGCGTGAGATTGCGATCGCCGATGATGGCAATTCACACGGTTGCGGCGGGGGGAGGTTCGATTCTTCAGTTTGATGGCAGTCGTTATCGAGTCGGGCCCGACTCGGCAGGCGCAGATCCAGGCCCTGCTTGCTATCGACGTGGCGGACCTTTAACCATCACAGATTGCAATGTGATGGTAGGAAAGCTTCAAGCTGAGTTCTTCCCGGCTGTGTTTGGGCAAGTGGGTAACTTACCGTTAGATGGTGCGATCGTGCAGCAACAGTTCACCGATCTCGCCGCCGAGATTCAAGCAAAAACAGGGAACTCTCGAACACCCGAACAAGTTGCAGAAGGCTTTTTAGCAATTGCGATCGACAAAATGGCAACGGCGATCAAGCAAATCTCAATCCAGCGCGGATATGATGTCACCGATTACACGCTCTGTTGTTTTGGCGGTGCAGGTGGACAACACGCCTGCTTGATTGCAGAAGCTTTGGGGATGTCGCGAATTTTTATTCATCCCTATGCAGGGGTGTTGTCAGCCTATGGAATGGGTTTAGCAGATGTGCGATCGCTTAAAGAACGCGCGATCGAAACGGTGTTAACAGAACCCTTGATTCCAACCTTAGAGCAACAGTTCGAGAGCCTTGCACCCCAAAATTTTACGGCTGTTCAAGTGCTGAAAACAGTTCATTTGAAGTATGCGGGAACAGATACAACTTTACCGATCGAGTTTGGAACCTTTGATGCGATTTGCGATCATTTCAATCAAACCTACACACAACGCTATGGATTTACAATGTCCGGCAAGTCGTTGATTGTTGAAGCAATTTCTGTAGAGGTCATTCATCCTGCTGCGATGCCGAGAGAGACGATTCAGAAAAGTGAGCGAACCTCTGCACTCACACCCACTGCGATCGTTCCAATCTACATGAAAGGCAACTGGCATCAAGCTCCCGTTTATCAGCGTGAACAATTGCAACCTGGTGATCGCATTTTGGGTGCAGCTTTGATCATCGAATCTACTGGCACAAATGTGATTGAGCCTGGATGGTCGGCTGAGATCGCGGCTCAAAATCATTTAGTCCTCGATCGACAAGAGAAAAGCGCTGGACTTAGAACAATCGAACTTAGTGAAACGCCTGATCCGGTATTGTTGGAGATTTTTAACAATCTAATTCGAGCGATCGCGGAAGAAATGGGCATCACTCTGCAAAACACGAGCTATTCCGTCAACATCAAAGAACGCTTAGATTTCTCCTGCGCGATCTTTGATCAATCTGGTCAACTGATTGCAAATGCGCCTCACATTCCTGTACATCTCGGCTCGATGAGTGAGAGCGTCAAAAGCTTAATCGAGGCAAAAGGAACACAAATTCGACCAGGCGATGTCTATGTTTCCAACAATCCCTACAATGGTGGGACACACTTACCCGATATCACAGTCATTACGCCTGTGTTTGTTTCCGATGCTGCACCCAGCTTTTATGTAGCTTCGCGCGGACATCATGCAGATATTGGCGGCATCACACCCGGGTCAATGCCCCCGAACAGTACCTCGATCGACCAAGAAGGCATCTTATTTGATAACTTTCAACTGGTACATCGAGGACAATTTCTTGAAGCTGAATTACTCGATCGACTCACCGCAACACTTTATCCCGTTCGCAATGTTCAGCAGAATATTGCAGACTTGCAAGCGCAAATCGCAGCCAACGCGCGGGGCGCTCAAGAACTACAACAAATGGCGTACCGCTACAGGCTTGAAACGGTTCAAACCTATATGCAGCACATTCAAGACAACGCAGAAGAATCCGTCAGACAAGCCATTACAGTATTGCAGAATGGAAGCTTTACTTATCCAATGGATGATGGGACTCAGATTCGAGTGAACATTGAGATTGATCAAGCGAATCGAAGCGCGATCGTCGATTTCACCGGAACCTCTCCACAGCAACCAAACAATCTCAATGCTCCCCTCGCTATCTGTAAAGCCGTCGTTTTATATGTGTTTAGAACCTTGGTGAAGGATGATATTCCGCTAAATGCGGGCTGTCTAAAACCGCTCGAAATCATTGTGCCCGAAGGCTGTCTGCTCAATCCTCGCTATCCTGCTGCTGTCGTCGCGGGTAATGTTGAGACTTCTCAAGCGATCGCGAATACGCTCTATGGTGCATTAGGAATCTTAGCCGCCGCTCAAGGCACAATGAACAATTTCACATTTGGAAATGAGCAATATCAATACTATGAAACAATCTGCGGGGGATCAGGGGCAGGTGCAACCTTCAATGGAACTGATGCGGTACAAACCCATATGACCAACTCTCGACTTACTGATCCTGAAGTTTTAGAATGGCGGTTTCCCGTGTTGGTTGATCGTTTTGCGATTCGTCCCGATAGTGGCGGTAAAGGAAAGCATTCGGGTGGAAATGGCGTAATGCGTCAGATTCGATTTCGGGAAGCGATGAGCGCAGCGATTTTGTCAGGACATCGACGGATTCCGCCATTTGGATTAAGCGGGGGTGAATCAGGCGAAGTTGGGCGAAATTGGATCAAGCGCAACACTGGGAAAATTGAAGCGATCGAGAGTAAAGCTGAAGTACAGATGCAGCCTGGAGATGTGTTTGTGATTGAGACACCGGGCGGCGGTGGTTTTGGTTAGCAAGTTGGTTAGCATCAGTTCGACGAGTTCTTCCACTGCGTTTTTAGCGGCTTCCCGAATTTGCAATCGTAGCGAACCGCTTCTGTCGAACGAACACCTGGTTAGACCCTAACTTCACAAACTTGGCGCATTGTTCTCAAAAGCTCCTCGGCGGTGTAAGGCTTTTGCAAAAATCTGGAAGCCTCCTGATGAGCAGGCGATCGAGTTTGAGAAACCAATCCGCTGATCGCAATAATCTTCACCTGTGCATTGATCTCGTGCAGTCGATGAATTGTTGTTGCACCATCCATCACAGGCATCATCATATCGACTAAGACAACGCTGATATGGTTCTGATGCTGATGATAAAGCGAGATCGCTTCTCTGCCATTCGCAGCCGTTAGCACCCGATAATGATAAGCCTCTAACAAGGCTTTGCTACTTTCTCGAATCGCAGCTTCATCATCCACAATCAGCACCAATTCTTCATGTCCTGCCAAAATCTCCGTCGGCTGCAGTTCCTGAGCATCAACTGCCATCACAGCAGGCAAAAATAGATGAAACTGTGTCCCGTGACCGACTTCACTTTTCACCGTTACAAAGCCACCGTGACCTTTGATAATGCCAAGCACTGTAGAAAGTCCAAGCCCTGTGCCTTTACCAAACTCTTTGGTGGTAAAAAACGGCTCAAAGATTCTATCGATCGCTTCAGGGTCAATGCCTGTTCCGGTGTCCGAAACCATGAGTTTCACAAACGAACCGACTCGCGCATCAATGTTGGTTTGAGTATAAGCGTGATCGATCGATTGATTTTCAGCCACGATCGACAATGTTCCACCGTTTGGCATCGCATCTCGTGCATTCACACAAAGATTCATAAGTACCTGATGAAGCTGGGTTGCATTGCCGCCGATCGCTCCTAAGTTTGGGGTGATGTGGGTTTCGATCGCAATAGATTTCGGAAAAGTTTCTTCTGCAATCTGCTGTGTTTCTAAAATCAAAGGCTCTAAGTGTAGAACCGCCTGTTCGCCTTCTACACCCCGCGCAAACAATAGAACTTGTTTGACTAAAGCGGCTCCTCGTTTTGCATTCGTCTCCATCATTTTTAACAATCGCTGATTGTGTTCATCGAGCTGCGGAAACTTTAGCTGCAACAATTGAGCCGTTGCCAAAATGGGAGTGAGAATGTTGTTGAGATCGTGAGCAAGCCCACTCGCAAGCGTCCCAATGCTTTCCATGCGTTGAATTCTTAGAAATTGCGCCTCTAGCTTTTTCTTTTCGGTCACATCAGTACTGACCACTAGGATCGATTTTGGTTTACCGTCGTCGTCGCGTACCAGCGTCCAGCGACTTTCGACTGTCAAAACCTTACCGCTTCTCGTGATGCGCTGTAGTTCACCTGACCATTCGCCTTGTTCTAACAGTGTGATTTGAGCGTGTTGCAGCGAAGGAAGAGGTTTCGGGTAAAGCATTTCATCCGTGTTACCAGTCATCTCTTCTGCACTCCAACCGTAAAGCCGCTCTGCTCCTTTGTTCCAAAACAAAATTCGACTATTCAAGTCTTGAACTGAAATCGCATCTGTCGCCACATCTAGCAATGCCGCTTGCTCTCGGATTTTATGTTCCGCCCGTTTTCGCTCGATCGCATATCGAATCGATCGCACTAAGATATCGCTAGTCACTTGATCTTTAACGAGATAATCCTGCGCGCCACTTTGTACCGCACGACTTGCCAAAGTTTCATCATTCAGCCCAGTGATCACCACAATCGGCGTATTGCGATCGTGATTGTACAGACGAATAAAGGTTTCCAGTCCTTGAGTATCGGGGAGAGAAAGATCGAGCAAAATCACATCAAAGCTGTGGTCTTGAAGCTGCTGTAAGCCTTGATTTAATTGCTCAACTTGAGTTAGCTCAAATCTTTGCGATCGCACCTCGATCAAAAGTTCCTGCAATAGCCGAGCATCGCCGGGATTGTCTTCGATCAGCAACACTTTAATCAGAGGAATGTCCATAGTTTTTATGCCGGTGAAAGTTTCACAATGGTTAGCCAAAATGCTTCTATCGATCGAACCACTTTTATAAATTGCTCTAGATCAATTGGTTTTGTAATGTAACAATTGGCGTGAAAGTTGTAAGCGCGGACAATATCATCCTCAGATTGAGAAGTCGTCAAGACCACAACGGGAATGCGTCTAAAATCGGAGCTAAACTTAATTTCTTCTAAGACTTCGCGCCCATCTTTTCGAGGTAGATTCAAATCGAGCAAAATCAAATCGGGACGAGGCGCATGATCGAACTTTCCTTGTCGGTGCAAAAACTCGATCGCTTGGACTCCATCTTCGACGACACTCAAACGGTTGAAGAGTGTTCCTTCTCTCAGAACTTCTTGGGTCAGCCTGACATCACCAGGATTATCTTCTACCAATAGAATCTCGATTAATCTACCAGGATTATTGTTCAAAGTTGCTCACTCCATTTGAGATTGATCTGGAACTGTAAAACAGAACGTTGAACCTTTTCCAGGACAAGACTCGACCCAGATCTTTCCTCCATGCCGCTCCACAATCTTTTTGCAAATCGCTAAACCGATTCCGGTTCCTGGATATTCAGCCCGATTGTGCAATCGCTGGAAGATCACAAAGATACGATCGACATACTGCGGCTCGATTCCAATCCCGTTATCCTGCACTCGAAATAGCCATTGCTCGGAGTGTGATTGGGCTGAGAGGTAAATCAGCGGAGGTTCAGCACTCCGAAACTTCAGCGCATTACTAATCAAGTTCTGAAATAGCTGAATCATTTGTGTGCGATCTGCCGCGATTTCTGGCAGAGGATCTGAAATAACAGTCGCTTGCGTTTCGCCGATCGCGAGTTTCAAATTCGCGATCGCTTGTTCAAGGCTCTCGTTGCAATTCACCTGCTCGAAAGTTTTCCCGCGCGTTTCGACTCGTGAGTATGTCAACAAATCATTGATCAGCGTCTTCATGCGAGTCGCACCATCGACCGCATAGTTGATAAAGTCGTTCGCGCTTTCGTCTAATTGGTCTTTATATCGCCGCTCTAACAGTTGCAAATAGCTCGTAATCATTCGCAGCGGTTCTTGCAAATCGTGGGACGCGATATAAGCAAATTGTTGCAGTTCCGCATTTGATAGAGCGAGTTCCTGACGCTGCCGAGTTTCTTGCTCTAATAACTGTGCTTGGTGCAAAGCAATGCCAATCTGATCCGAAAGTTGCTGGAGCAATTCGATTTCAAACTCAGTCCAACGCCGCACTTCTGCACATTGATGAGTAATCAACAATCCCCATAATTCCGCTTTGATCAAAATGGGAACGACTAATTTAGCTTTCACCTGAAACTGTTGCACAAACTCGACTAAACAATCTGCAACGTTCTCCTGCTCATCCGTCACATCGGCAATCTTAGCAACTCTGCCTTGGCGATATTGCTCTCGATAGTCCGCTGGAAACACCTCCTCAGGAAATCGATTTCCCAAGATCGGAGTCCAATCGGGTAAAACAGCTTCAGCGACACCACTCCCGCTTCCATCCGCCCACAAGCGATAGATCAAAACGCGATCGGCTTGCAAAACTTTCTGCACCTCAGTCACCGCTGTCTGTAACACTTCATCTAGATTCAGCGATTGGCGAATTTTCAAGGTCACATCTGAAAAAAGCTGCGATCGCTGATACTGCCTTTGTAATTCTTGTTGTCCGCGCTTGCGATCGGTGATGTCTTGAAAATAAGCAGAAATCCCATCTTGGAACGGATAAGCATGAACCGCAAACCAAGCATCCAGCGGCGCGTAAAATGCTTCAAATTCAACCGCAGTCTGTTCAGCCCTGACGCGAAAATAGTGCTGGTAAAACTCAGAACCCACCGCTTCAGGAAATTCATCCCAAATGTTCTTCCCTAGTAGCTCTGTTCGGGTTCGCTGCAAAAGTGGCTCTATTTTAGAATTGAGATCAGTAAATCGCCAGTTTTGATCCAGTGCAAAAAAAGCATCAGTAATGCTTTCGAGAATGTTGTTTGTGCGATTGCGTTCTGTTTCCACTTCTCGTCTAGCGGTTTGTTCTCGCGCCATTTGCTCTCGTAACTGTCGCGTGAGTTGCTGGACTCCCAAATGAATCTGTACACGAGCAAGCACTTCTTGTTGTTGAAACGGTTTGGTAACATAATCGACCGCGCCTAAATTAAAGCCTTTGACTTTATCGATCGTTTCAGTGAGTGCTGTCATAAAGATCACTGGAATTTCTGCGATGGTATGATTTGCTTTTAGCTGACGGCAGGTTTCAAATCCATCCATCTCAGGCATGAAAGCGTCAAGCAAAATCAAGTCCGGTCGCGCATCCTTGGCAATCTCGATCGCGCTTTCTCCATCTTCTGCGACTAATATCTGAAAGTTCGCAGCGTTCAAACAGTCACACAGACCTTCCAGCTCAGTCAATGTATCATCGACAATCAAAATCTGCCCATTCATAATTCCTCGTTCATTAAAAATAGTTTGATAAATCTCAGAGCTTGCTTTTTTAAAGTTCTTCAAGTGGGTGTAGCGATGGGTATATAGCGATTCTTGTTCTAACACTTTAAAACAAACGAAAGAAATATTTCTTTAAGTCATATTCATGAAGTTTCTTAACTAAGCCTGCCAATCTTTTGCCCGATCGACTGCTTTTTGCCACTGTTTAAAGTCAGACTGAATCGAGGATGAACTGGGTTCAAAAATACGATCGATCACCCGTCGTTCTACCAATTGATCATAGTGCTGCCAAAATCCAGCCGCGAGTCCTGCCGCAAATGCAACTCCTAAAACGGTGGTATCTCGAATCGTGGGACGCTCGATCGCAATTCCCAACACATCGGCTTGAAGCTGCATCAAAAAGTTATTTTCACAAGCTCCACCATCGACCGATAGTTTTTGCAGTGGGATCGGGCTGTGGGTTTCAATTTCGTCTACTACTTCTTTGACTTGAAACGCGATCGCTTCAAGCACCGAACGCACTAAATGTTCTCGCCGTACCCCGCCTGTAATGCCCATGAACGCCCCACGCGCATTCATATTCCAATGCGGTGTTCCCAATCCACTCAGCGCAGGCACAAAGTACACGCCACCATTATCGGGAACTTGCTGTGCGATCGCTTCGGTTTCCTGTGCGGTTGAAATCAAGCCCAATCCATCCCGAAGCCATTGAATGCAAGCCCCACTCGTAAACATACTGCCTTCGAGTGCGTAACCAATTTGATTGTTCTCTGTCCAAGCGATCGTAGAAATGAGTTGCTGATTCGATCGCACAATTTCCGATCCAGTGTGCGCGACGAGAAAGCTCCCAGTTCCATAGGTGCATTTCATCAAACCGGGTCGATCGCAGCCTTGACCGAACAATGCAGCTTGCTGATCTCCTAAAATTGCGGTGATCGGAATTTCAACTTCTAATAAATTCGTTACCCCGAATGTTCCTAAGCTGGGTTGAATTGTGGGCAAAGTTTGCGCGGGAATTTCAAACAGTTCAAGCAATCTTTCATCCCATTCCAGCGTTTTTAAGTTCATCAACAGCGTGCGACTGGCATTACTGTGATCCGTTGCGTGAACTTTCCCGCCTGTAAGATTCCACAAAATCCAAGTATCGATCGTGCCTGCTAGAACGGTGTTTAAATCAATGCCTTGCGTGTGATCGAGTAGCCATCTCAGCTTCGTAGCGGAAAAGTAGGCATCAATCACTAAGCCAGTTCGATCGTAGATTTCTGCTGCCAATCCACGATCGCGTAATTCATTGCAAAAAGGAGCCGTCCGCCGATCTTGCCAAACGATCGCGCGATGTAACGATTTACCAGTATTTTTGTCCCAAAGTAAACAAGTTTCGCGCTGAACCGTCAGGCCGATCGCCGCAATCTCAGAGGGTTGAATCTTTGACGTTGCTGCCCGGATCACCGATTGAGTTGCAGCCCAAATCTCTTCAGCATCGTGTTCTAACCATCCGGGCTGAGGATAATATTGCTTGAGTTCTTGATACGCTTGTCCAGCAACATTGCCGGCTTGGTCAAATAGAAAGGCTCGATTTCCCGTTGTGCCAAGGTCGAGTGCCAGAATGTATCGTGCTGCGGTTGTCATACGTCGCGATGAGGTCGTCTCACTCTGACAATAGCGACATTTACGAATGCTCGATCGTGACGTTTTATGGACAGCGTTAGTAGCGTAGAGATGCTTGATTGGAACGTCTCTACGCTACCTTGATCCACGATCGAATTCATTCATAAGAAGTTTTAGCGGGGACTGGATCAAATAATGCCGCGAATCTCCTCGACAATGCCATCTCGCAGCAACACTTCAACATTCATCTTCTCAATCAAATTGTCTCCAGGCTCAACCCGAAACACACTGCCAATTTGTCCTTGCTGCACTTCTTGATCGAGTTCTAGCATCTGAACCTGTTGAAGCTGCTGTAAGCTTTGATTCTTTTGTTCGAGCAACTCACTTTTGCTCTGATTGAACTGCATCCGAATGTTTTCGCTCTGCTGTAACGCTTCGGGGCTTCCAGGTTGGAGGGTCTGCCGCTGTAGCTCAGCTAAGACTTGCTGCATCTGCATTTCAAGTTGTTGTAGCTGATTGTCAGTTTGATTCAACTGCGCCTGTAACGTTTGCTGCGCCTCTTCTTTCCAGCGAGGGGTCACGATCGCTTTGATATTGACATTGCGCTGCAACAACAGATGAGACTTGGAAATTTCCATACGGTGACTCAGAGTTAGAACTAGGGGAAAACCGGGGGCTAGAAGGAATGATAAATGGTTTAGCCCCCCTAGAATCGCATCATTGCGAAAACATCTCGTTAATCATACCTTGATAGCGCTCCATCACGACGTTACGCCGGATTTTCAGGGTTTGAGTCAGTAAGCTATTCTCGATCGAGAATGGTTCTACCAACAGCCTAAAATTACCAATTCGATCATCTGGACGATAACCCGGACGCTCTTTCACCAATCTCACCAATTCTTGTCGGAATAATTCCTGCACTGATGAATCATTGAGATCAACTTTGCCGCCTTTCCACTGCTCCAATGCCTCGACATTCGGCACAACCAGCGCACCTAGAACTTTTTGATCCTGCCCGACTAGCATGATCTGATCAATGTAAGGACTTCTCAAACAAGCATCTTCGATCGGCTGCGGCTCGATATTTTCGCCGCTTGTTAGCACGATCGTATCTTTCGCCCTTCCAGTAATAATCAAATCATTCTGATGCGTCACCATGCCTAGATCGCCCGTATCAAACCAGCCTTCGGAGTCGATCGCTTTTGCAGTCGCTTCAGGATTGTTGTAGTACCCTTTCATAATCTGTGCGCCCCGCAGCAAAATTAAGCCTCGCTGCCCGATCGGTAAATCTGTGCGCGTTTCGGGGTCAACAATCCGCGTTTCTGTTCCGGGGAGCGGTTCGCCATCGGCTCCGCGAACATTGCGCCATGGACGACGCGCATGAGTAATCGGAGCGGTTTCCGTCAGTCCATAGCCGCCCAAAATAGTGATGCCGACAATCTCAAAGAAATCTTCTAAATGTTCTGCGATCGAGCCGCCCCCGCTCACGACAAAATTCAACGCGCCGCCTGTTCCTTCTCGCACCTTTTGATAGACTAAGCGATCGCCCAATTTGTGAAACGGATACCGAATTGCCGCTTTCACCTTCGCGCTCAGTTTCTCAGCACTCGACGGATTCAGATTGTCCAAGTTCAAATTCTCGGCGGTACGCTTTGCCACAATGTACTTTTGGCTTTGCTCTAAAAAGAATTTGACTAACTTCTGTTTTTTAGCAGGCTGATCGCGAAACTGTTTCTGAATGCCTTCGTAAATTGACTCCCACAAACGTGGAACGCCCACCATGTAGTGCGGGTGATAATCTTTCAAATCTTTTTTGACAAAGCGAATGTTGGTATAAATCTGAGTACAACCGTTTGAGAAAATAAAGTACTCAAACGTGCGCTCATAACAGTGCCAAATCGGAAGAATGCTTAATACGCGCTCTCCAGGGTGCAATAGTGCTACATCATACGCACCATTCACTTCATACAATAGATTTCCATGACTGAGCATCACGCCTTTTGGCATTCCCGATGTTCCCGATGTGTACATTAAAGTGGCGAGTGTATCTCGGTCTTGCTGCACAGGTTGAAGAGAATGCGATCGACCAAGCTTAATCACTTCCGCGAAGTTCAGCACCTTGTAAGTATCGGAAGTGGCTGTTTCATCGGTTAACAAGATCACAAACTGAATCGGAACTTCTGCCAAAATCGATCGTAGTTTTTTTAACAGTTCCGCATCTTGCAGTACGACACCTACCGCGCCGCTATGCTCCAAAATGTACCGTAACTCTAGCGGATCAGCCTGTGCGCCCCGCACCACATCCACTGCCCCCGATCGCATAATTCCTTGATCTACAATCAACCAGCGCGGACAGTTATCCGAAAACAGCGCGATCCGAGGTGGAATCTGATCCCCTGCATCCGCCCGAATTTCTAGCGCCTGAATCCCTGCTGCAAACGCCTGCATTTGCTCATACAGTTGCGCGTAAGTCAGCTTAACTTCTGGCGTGCTGTGTGGGTCGTGAACCGCCAAAACGTCTGCAAACTTCTTCGATGCGATCGACCAAAGTTCCGGTAATGACTGTACAGCGCGATAAGGGGCTTGTTCAAACGGCACAGAGGGGTAAGCACGGCTCATGAGCGAAACTCCTGCGGAATGAGTGATAACTTAACGGTATTCCCTAAGTCAAGGGTTAAACCACCGAGAGCAGACAGAATTCATTGTGTCTGATGAATGCCCCGCTTGCTCAGAATTTCTTCGGGCGGCATTCGATGTTTCCTTGGCAGTGCATCGAGAATTTCTTAAGATTCGATGAATTTCAGCGACCGCTCTATGTAATTTCCGTACAGAAGAAATCATTACGCTTGCGATCGACTCAGTAAATCTACGACGCTAAACAACATCGTTTACCCGAAGTTTAGAATGTCGTCTGCGATTTCTGGAGCCATTACCCTGATGATTGCCGCGATCGCGATTGTCCATTTTGTCTCAACGGCTCCCGGAATTTCCCGTGAGGATCGAGCTTGTGAGCAAACACAAGTGTACCGATGGAGCGATCGCGCGTGTTACACGCCCCAGGGAGAATGATCAATGTTAGGCTGTGAATCGAAGCGTTTGGAAACACAATCATGCCGAAAGCAGTTTGGAACGGAGTCGTTTTAGCAGAAAGCGATCGCACAGAAGTCGTCGAGGGAAATCAATACTTTCCACCCGACTCGATTCACTCTGAATATTTTCAGGACAGCAGCACTCACACCACTTGCGGCTGGAAGGGCATTGCCAGCTACTACAGCATCGTTGTCAACGGACAAACCAACAAAGATGCGGCGTGGTACTATCCCACACCGAAAGATGCCGCGAAGAACATCACGGGCTACATTGCCTTCTGGAAAGGAGTCAAAGTCGAAGCCTAGCTCACCAAATCTTCGACATTAGTAAAGATAAAGCCCGGTCATTCTGGTTCAGCACGCACCGAATCCGGGCTTTGATCTGTCAATGCAACAGTCGGACGATGCACGACGCAGCTCAGACTTTGCCTGACAGGACTTGTAGAACTGTAGAGCGGTCATCTGAGCTAGTGCGAAAACGTAAACGAGAGGAGTATGTTCTGATTGAACCAGCAGCGTAGTCATGATGAGCCTTGCTGAATAGAACAGACAGCCGTTTAGGCTGCAATCTTGAAGCGGCTGGGGTTTTCGCCAACTTTCTCGTAGGTTCCTTTTCTCATGCCGTGTGCCATCATCAATGCGATGCGCTTGCGGGCTTCGGGCATATTCACACTTGGCAAAGAGCCATAGAGAATTTCGATCATTTCGTCGGTGGTGAAGGTATCTTTCGGAGAGCCGCTCATCACTTTGAGAACTGCTTCAGCCGGAGTCATGCCTTTGAAGTCACGTTTCATTGTGGCATCAAACGGAACGGGCGGTTTAACATTGCGCTGCTTCTTCGGTGCTTCTTCAGCCTTTTTGCCGCGCGTTTTCTTCTCAGGAGCAGGAGCAGCTTTGGTTTCTTCAGCTACAGCTTTTGCTTTGCCGCGTCCTTTGCGCTGCTGCTTGGGCTTAACTTCAGCGATCGCTTCAATAACCGGAAGTTCGATCGTGGTTTTCTTGCCATTGGTCGGAGGTGCAATTTCTCCACCGAGTAGTCCATTGAGGTATTCCAGGGTTTGATCAATTTCAGAAGTTGCTGAAGCAACGGCTGCTTTGATAATCGAATCTCGATCGCTGGTTAGACGATCGCGCTCTTGTTCCAAGTTCTGTCTGACTGCTGTATCTAAGATTGCGTAGGGCATTGTTTGAACCTCGCTTGTAAATTGTTCTGATTGTAGTGCTTGTTGGAGCAATCAGAACAATAAATTTGCAATTTTGTATGTTTATTTTGCAATTTTTTTAGGTAAGCGGTCATTGTTGATCAACTATCAGATCATGCAATGCTTACTATCAAAGTGTTTCAGCCATTTTTGATAGTCGATCGACTCATAGATAAAATTTGCCTGTAAGTCCAGCGGCAAGGGTTTCAGAGGTAGAGGACTTCGATTTTATCTTCCGAAATTTTACGAGTCCTCCACCTTTTGTTGTGGTTTGATCACTTATCTGAATCAGCTTTGATTTGATCACTTAGGTTCCCAATCAAAGCTGATCAAATTAAGATGCTCTGGATGGGCTAGCAGCTCTTTTGCGAGTAAATAGCCTGCGATCGTCCAAGTTTGATACTTTCGCGCTTCTTTGCCGATCAGCCGACCGTCAGGGCCGTCATAGTACTCCGGGAACTGATCCTCAAGCAATCGACGTTCTGCAATGGCGATCGCATGATGTGCGAGTTCTCCTCGATTCATCTTCTTGGCAGCAGCGGTCAGCATCCACAGCAATACGGGCCAGCTTCCCCCATTGTGATACGACCAAGGACGATTCTTTGGATCGGCTCCTGTGACAATGCGCCATTCAACATCTTCGAGCGCTGGATAACAGAGCTTCATCGGCATCTGTCCGACTAAATCACTCCAACGTAGTTCGATCAGGTTGAGAATCTTGTGGGATTGTCGTTCTGTGGCGAGTGCAGACACGATCGACATGAGATTGCCGATCGAGAAGAAGCGAACATCAAGCTGAGAAGGCCCTAAGTTCCCTGCCATGTATCCGCCTGCTTCTGGGAGCCATTTTGCCAGTCGGTAGAAAGGGATCGAGTCTGAATAGATATTGAACTGATTCAACGCCTCTTCGCCATATTCTTCGACCCGATAGCGGTAAATCACGTTTAAGCGCTCTGGATCGAGCCAATAATGCTCTCTCAGTTGTCGTCTGAGGGGAATCAGGCGGCTGTGAATCCCCTGGATCATTTTCTGATTATCATCATTCTCGACCAATAGTTCAAGACTGGCACGCAGAGCCGCGTAGAACAGCGATTGAATGTCGAGCGGGTGTCCATACATTCCCATGCGCCGATCGATCATGCTGGCTCCATCGGGAACCAGTACCATCGGATACATATCAAACCGAGTCACCAAACAGAGTTCCAGGACAAAGCGAATGCCTTCTTGAAAGTCCGATCGAGCGGCAAAACTGGTATCTCCGGTGGCGATCACATAGGCCCGGAGCAAGATAATCCACCACAGTCCAGAATCAGCGGGGGCTACTCTACCGATCGCATGATCACCAAAGTCGGCTTTGAGATATTCTCCGCCTTCGTAGGCGATGATTTTGAAGCTAGCAGGCATCAAGCCGCGACTGGGTTTGGAAGAGTCGAACTGTGTCGTTTTGGGCTGGAGCCGTAAGGTTTCTTCGAGGAAGTGGCGGACAATCTCAGTTCTGCCACGCATCAGAAATAGAAGTGCGGATGAAATGAAATCTCGGACAAAGCATTGATCGTAGTTCAGGGCGGCAGAATCGGTGTCGCAAGCTGCGATCGTGCCGACTTCTTGACCTTGATAAGACAAAACAGATTTTTCTAACAATTCCCAGGCTTGTTCTTCGATGCTCAACGTTCAGACCTCGACTTCAGAACAAGGTCTATCCTAGAGCAATTCGTTTCGAGCGGAATGGGACTTTACGATCGATTCATCTGGGTGAATTGGCGCTATTGGCTTAATGTTTTAATTTTCTCAATAGCAAGGTCAACATCTGGTAATGCTTGTCCTCGTTTCTTTGCGGTTTCAATCCACAGTCCTGTAACGGTTTGTAGCTCCTCTAATACTTCTGTCAGCGTTTCGCCTTGTGCCAAACATCCTTTGAGGGCTGGAATTTCAGCCACGTAGCCACCTTCATTACACGGATAAATGACGATCGGATAGTTCATTTGTTTAATGATTGGCTAAGCAGCATAGATGGTTCTGGGTTGCGGTAAAGGCTCTCCGGTTGCTTCGTAGGCTATTACGAGCGATTCAAGCGCCTCAATTCCATTTGTAGCAGCTTCTTGATAGGTACCGCCATGTGTACGCCATTCCTGTCCCGGAAAATCAGGAAATCCAACCAGAAAACAATTGTCATCTTCTGACCACTGAATCACCATTTGATATTTCAGCATTGCCTTAGCTCTTTTCGACGTGGCAACGCCCTTCGATCGAGCATTCCAATCGCTTTTCCCTTTCGGCTGTAATGGTCGCTAAATTCGGTCTGCCGGTCAGCACCAATCGCCAATCTGCCCAAATCTCATACAGCTTATCCGCCAGCCAACCAAAGACTGGAATTTTCGTAATCGCATAGACCCATCCCATGCCGAGAACCTCGTAAACGTACCGAAATACCTCTACGTTTTTGATCGTGCCGCCATCGGGCAATACGGCATGAATCCGACCCATTGCGGTTTCGTAATCGATGCCACCGTTTGCTTCGGCTGAATAGGTCTCATCTGCGATATCGACGAATGCGACTAAACCTCGATCGTTGTCCCGCTTTCTCAAAAAATTTACTTCTCGCATACAGAGCGGACATTCACTATCGTAAAGCAGTTTGATTTTCCAGGTTGGAGTTGAAGACATCGTGCTTGAACCTTTTTTCTTTAATTTTACAGTTTGTAACGCCTCCGGTGGATTGTAGACCGTGAACTTTGGTTTTAAGCTGTTTGAGATTAATTTAGCGCCATCGATATGACTTACTCTCGGTTTCCCAAGTTGGCGGTTTTGGCATTGATCGCGATCGCACTTTTGTGGGGCTACAGTTGGACGCAGATGAAGATTGGAGTGCAGTATTCTTCTCCATTTGCGTTTGCTGCGCTGCGGAATGCAGGGGCTAGCCTGGTGCTACTCAGTGCGCTGATCGTGCGAAAACAGTCGCTCAAACCGAAAGAAGTCTCTCAAACATTTCTATTAGGACTGCTGCAAACCTCTGGATTTAGCGGGTTTGCAGCTTGGGCATTAGTCAGCGGCGGAGCTGGAAAGACATCGATTTTGGTGTACACGATGCCGTTTTGGACGCTGTTGTTGGCATGGTACTTTCTGGGCGAACGGATTAAAGGCGTGCAGTGGATCGCGATCGCAGTTGCTTTTTCGGGGTTGTTGCTGATTCTCGATCCGTTTCGACTGCAAGGCTCATTGTTTAGCGGATTGCTGGCGGTGTTAGCCGGACTGAGCTGGGCGGGGGGCACGATCGCGGCAAAGAAAGTGGATCGCTCAAAAGTCGATTTACTGTCGCTGACGACTTGGCAGACTGTGTTTGGAGCATTGCCGCTGATTGCGATCGCGTTTCTGCTACCTGCTGCTCCGATTCAGTGGAATTCAGCGTTTATTGGTGCATTGGCTTACAGTGTTTTGCCTGGAAATGCCATTCCAATGCTGCTGTGGATGTATGTTCTTAGTCAGCTTCCGGCGGGATTGTCTGGGTTAGGAATGTTGATGACTCCAGTATTGGGTGTGACGTTTGCCGCGTTGCAGCTTGGAGAATATCCGCAGGTGAATGAATTAATCGGAATGGGCTGTGTGTTGAGCGCGTTGGTGTTGACTTCGATCGCGAATCGAAAATAGTTATCGCCAGTTGGATCGATTCCAGTCGTACACCCCTTGAATGTCATATTCCTGACCATTCTCGAAGCGGATGGTGCAGCGAGTGTTTCGTGAGTTCTCGGCTTCAGTTAGACCAATCACAGTGCAGATATACCATTCTCGATCGTCGTCTTGCACCCATTCCCACAAAGTATTTGAAACTTCAATGCGATCACCAATGTTCAACTGGGTTTCTCGATCGCGATAGGCTGCTAAATCTTCCGCCGTAATCGAATTGAGCCACGCCAAACCGTATCGATCGCGAACAAACTGCATAGCTCCAGAATCGCGATTTTGCAGCCAATCGTTTAAAAGTGATGTTTTCCAGTCCGGTTGGTTTTGGGTGAACTGTAGAACAGCTTGGCGTTGCTCATCGGTTAATTGCGTTAATGGATTCGATCGCGTTTCTTGATGCAAAGTCGATCTCAGAATCTCCTTTTGTTCTGGATCGAGCGGATGTCCAAAGCGTTCACATTGCTCGAAGGCTTTTTGCAGTAAGAGATCGAGTTCAAATTCGCTCATAGTTCAATCTGCAAAGCAAGTTGATACAGTTGGCGACGCGGTAAAGCCGTTTGCTCAGAAAGCTGGCGGCTTGCTTGCGATCGCGAAACACCCTGCTGCAATAATGCTAAGAGTTCCGCTTTCAGAACTTCTTCCGTTAGATGCACTTCGTTCGGTTCTGCACCAGAGACAATGAGCGTAAATTCACCTTTCGGCTCATGAGTGCTGTAATGTTTGATCGCAGCTTTCACGGTTCCGCGCCAGAATTCTTCGTGTAGCTTTGTCAGTTCCCGCGCCAAAACAATTTGTCGATCGCTGCCTAAAACGGTTGCAATGTCTTGGAGTGTTTTTTGGATGCGATGAGGAGCTTCGTAGAAAATCAGAGTGCGCGCATCCGTGATCAAAGATTCGAGATGTTCGCGGCGATTTGTCTCCTTAGCTGGAAGAAAGCCCTCAAACACGAATCGATCGCATTTTAGACCCGAAGCACTCAATGCGGTCATGGCTGCCGTTGCGCCGGGAATTGGAACAATCGGAATTCCCACTTCCGCACAAGCTCTCACCAAGTCGTAACCCGGATCAGAAATTCCCGGCATTCCGGCATCTGTGACCAGTGCGATCGAGATACCTTGTTGTAAGCGATCAACGAGTTCTGATGTTCTGGAATGCCGATTGTGATCGTGATAGCTAATCTGTGGCGTTTTGATTTGGAAATGCTGCAATAGTTTTCCGGTGTGACGTGTGTCTTCAGCGGCGATCAAATCCACCGTTGAGAGTATTCGCACTGCCCGATAGGTCATGTCTTCTAAATTGCCGAGGGGTGTGCCCACAATATATAGAGTTGCTGTCATGTAGAAAATTATGGCAAAACATGGGTTGTTTGTGGGCTTAGTGACGCTGGATTTAATTTATCTCGCGGATGCGCCCCCAAGCTCGAATCAAAAAATTGTGGCACAAGAAACGACGATCGCGGCGGGCGGCCCTGCAACGAATGCCGCGATCGCATTTCAACATTTAGGTAATGCTGCAACGTTAATCGGTGCGATCGGCGCTCATCCCATCTGTCATTTGATTAAATCTGATTTGCAAACTTGTGGTGTTCAGATGATTGATCTCGATCGAACAAAGACCGAATCGCCGCCTGTTTCCTCGATCGTAGTGACTCAATCTACTGGAGATCGGGCTGTCGTTTCATTGAATGCAGTGCGATCGCAAATCAATCCAACTTACATTTCAGCGAATGTTCTCGATGATGTTGACATTGTATTGATCGACGGACATCAGATGGAGATTGGAGCCACGATCGCGAAAATGGCACGCGATCGCAAAATTCCCGTTGTGATTGATGCGGGTAGTTGGAAACCTGGATTTGAAACAGTCTTCCCTTGGGTAGATTACGCGATTTGTTCCGCAAACTTTCAGCCACCGACTGATCAAACGGTGTTCAATTACCTACGAAGCTTTGGAATTCCACAGATTGCGATCACACAGGGAAAGAATGCGGTCACGTTTACGTGTGCCAGAGGCAGCGAGCTTCCAACCCGCGAAATCGATGTTCCTCAAGTTCCAGTAATTGATACGCTCGGTGCGGGTGACATCTTCCACGGTGCATTTTGCCACTTTGTATTAGAGCATTCATTTACCACTGCACTTTCTAAAGCCGCGATCGTCGCCGCACATTCTTGTCAATTCTTTGGCACACGCGAATGGATGAAACATCGGCTCATATAGGCTCATATAATAGTGAAGCTGTTTGAACGATCGCAATATGGAAAGTACTCAGACAACCCTTGGTTTAAGCCGTAGACAACATCTCTGGATTGCGGCAGCCATTTGGACAATCGTAGGAGCCGGGTTGTTCACAATGGGACTGTTGTTCTGGTTTCACTTTCCCTACCTTGGCTTCTTAGATGCAGAACATTTAGGATTCGGCGCGATCGCACTTACGATTGGACTGATCAAAGGAAAACTCGTTCTTGATCGCACCGCGAATCGAGTTATCGATCGAGTCGAAACCTTACAAGAACCCAATCCGCTCAAAAGCATCTATCAAATGTTCGGCGGAAAGACGATCGCGCTCATTGCAACGATGATGCTGATCGGCTTGGGACTGAGAATTGCAGGGGTCAGCTATGAGATTCGCGGCTTGATTTATCTCGCAGTTGGAGCGGCATTGCTGTGGAGTTGTCGTCGCTATTGGATTGCATCGTTCGCATCGGAGAGCTAAATGAACTTTGAAGGTATTTGTGCGATCGCGCGTCGAGTCGGTTGGGGCGCAGCAAACATTTTATTAGAACAATCCCGCAGCTTTGAAGTTGAAAAATTTGGCGATAGTCCTGTGACTTCAGCGGATATTGCCGCAAACACTTACATTTTAGAAAAACTGCAAGTGGTCTTCGATCCAGAAACGTTTGCCTATCTCAGCGAAGAAACCTATCAATCTCAGCCTACCGAAGTTCGGTTAAACCGTCCGTGGGTCTGGATCATTGATCCGCTCGATGGCACAAAAGACTTTATCAATCGCACCGGGGAATATGCAATGCACATTGCCCTGGCTTATCAAGGTCGTCCTGTGGTGGCGATCGTGGCTTGTCCCGCCTTCGGTAAGCTCTATTCGGCAACGCTGCGGGGTGGAACCTGGGTCGAGACTGAGAACGGCGATCGACAACGCCTACAAGCCTCGAATAAAGCAGAATTTGCAGATCTCACGGTCGTCGCGAGTCGGAATCATCGAGGCGGAAGATTCAATCAATTAATGGAACAGTTCCCGGTCAAACAACAGCATCAGATCGGCAGTGTCGGCTGTAAGATTGCTGCGATCGTTGAACAACAAGCCGATCTCTATCTTTCTCTGTCTGGCAAATCTGCTCCAAAAGATTGGGACTTTGCCGCTCCTGAACTAATCTTGACCGAAGCAGGCGGACAGTTTACCTACTTCGATCAGTCCCCACTGCAATACAATCGCGAAGACGTGAATCAGTGGGGCGGCATCCTAGCAAGCAACGGTCAAATGCACGATCGATTATGTCAAACCGCAACAGACTTACTCACTGCGATCGACAAAGAATAACAATCCATTAATTTCTTATCAAATTTCCCGATCTAGGGTTGAATAGCAGGAAGAAAACAGAACGTTCGATCAACTGCTATGGTATACGTTTACTAAAACAGTCCAGAAGGTCATTCCTGCTCAACCCCCACCAAATCCCGATGAAACTGAATCGTATAGGGCAGCGCATCGTTCAAAATTTGATTTTGTTTACGATGAGTTTTGCTCTGCTCACAACTCTAGGCTGGCAACACTCCGCTATCGCAACCCAACCTGCCGAACTCATCACAACCGATCGCTTTGCTCAAATCAATGTTCGTACCAGTCCATCCACTACTGCCGCACTGACTGGCTTTGCTTATTCTGGCGATCGCATTCAGATTCTCGACCAAACGCAAAGCAACGATGGCTACACCTGGTATGAGATGCAGTCAAATCGCTCTGGAATCGTAGGATGGGTGCGAGGCGATCTAGTCAGATTACTCGCCGCAGCACCTCGACCGAACTTATATAATCCTTCAAGAATTGCAGCAGTTCAAAAGAATCCAACTGTGCCGCAATCCGCTAACTGTGCCTCCGTTTATCCAGTCCCGACTCCCGTAATCAATCAAGGATTTGGGCAGGTTAGTGATCCTTTTAGTGTCGGACACACCCAATTTCACACAGGTGTAGACTTCGACGGTAGAATTGGCGATCCGATCAACAGTCCGGTGTGTGGCACGGTTTCCTATGTCGGACGAGAACAAAATCAAACCAGTTATGAATGGGGCTATGGCTGGCACATCAAAATCCGTGACCAAGCGGGACAAATTCACCTCTTTGCCCACATCAGCAAAGCCCATGTCAAAGTAGGACAGACCGTTACACCCAGTCAATTAATTGCCAACATGGGCAACAATGGCAACTCAACCGGGCCGCATCTACACTACGAAATTCGTCGAGGTGCAGATGATCACCAGAATGCCATCAATCCGATGCTGTTTCTTGCCAACGCAGAACAGTCACCCCAAACTGGAGCAATGCCGACCGAATCTCGATCGCCGCTGCGATTCTAAGCTCACGATCGACTTCGCCCCTCCTAAATTTGCCAAACTCGAAGCTATCGAATCCAGCTTCGCGACACCCAGCCCCCACTCGAAAGTTGAGCATACCCCGCGCTGGTCTGACCCGACAATCGCACCACAGTACCGTTTGATAAGCTACCGATCGCACCGCCTGTAGGACTCGATCGAATCACCAGATTACTGCCATTCGTCGAGACGACTGCGGAGGCATAGCCACCACCCCCAATTCCGCCACTCGAACCGCTGGTCGTGTAAGCTGCTGAAAACCATCCGCCATCGGGCAACTGATACCATCCGCCTGATTCGCGCACGACTCGCACCGTTTCGCCCGGATAGAGCGGTCTACCATTCAAGCTGTATCCCGCTCCAGGGCCATTACGAACGTTGACTGTGGTTGTGGCTCTCACTGTACGACTCACCGGAGTTCCACCGCCCCCGATTCCGCCACTCGAACCGCTGGTCGTGTAAGTGGCGGAAAACCATCCGCCATCGGGCAATTGATACCATCCGCCTGATTCGCGCACGGCTCGCACCGTTTCGCCTGGATACAGCGGTCTACCATTCAAACCATATCCAACCCCAGGGCCATTACGAACGTTGAGTGCAGAAACGTTGCTGCTCACTCTCACAACCTGCGCGGCTTGAGCCGATGGCACATGAGTCACGAGGATCGAAGCGGCTAACATCAGTCCAGCGCAACCGACCCAGGCAGAACTGGGAATGCTCAGACATAGTTTTTTCAACGATCGAGCTAGGCGTACAAGTTTAGAGGTTTTGAAAATAATTGCACTCTTGGTATAAGTAACTGTTTCCATTGTTCTCCTGATGATCTGAGACCAAAATTTCTACTGTTTTCGATCAAGAAGCGATTTAAGCGGATTTCATCGACTGTCCACCACTTAAGTCTGAGTGGTTAGGTAATCACTTTATTTAACTACCAACGAAATTTTAACGGTAGATTTTTGGAGATCATTCGGGCTGTTATAACTCTTATGGCAGTTGAGATGTTTCTACATCATCTGAAGAATAATTTTGCATTGACTACAGAACATCAGTAGGCGAATCATTCACCTACTTCGCTTAATCAATCCGAGTTGCAATCACCGCATAAAACGGATCGCCACCTGACATTCCAAACAGTTGAAAGACCGCTGGAGTTTGAGACTGTTTTACAACCACTTCCGGCTGCGAAAATCCTGGGACTGCTTTGAAGTACTTTTTCACTAATTCAACTCGATCGCTTTCACTGCCGTCTCGCCAAGCTGCGATCGCTTTTTGATAAAACATCCGATTCGAGAAGCTAACGATCGCAACTCCACCTGGTTTCAGAATCCGATGAATCTCAGTAAAGATTGCTTCAGGATACTGCACATACTGAACTGAAACCGTATTTAGCACCGCATCAAACGATTGATCCGGCAGAGGTAACTTCGGATCTAAGTTCAAATTCTGCACAAAGTAATGATCGAATCGCGGATTGCGGGCAAGCTCTTCTGCATTGAGTCCATGTCCTTCTATATGCTCAAACTGCACATCGTCCGGGAGATGTGACACCCAGCTACTCATCATGTCAAAGATGCGCGAATTTGGCTTTAAGCGATCGCGATACAAATCTGTTAACTGCTGAATAAATCCTTCATCCACATGAGTGACAAAGCGCGGATGCTCATAAAACAAAGTGTCATTCGTCGCATCTAATTTTTCGCGCTGATTCGGATTAAGCAACATGATCGCAGGACTGTGATAACAATGAAGTTATGTTAACAAATAATCCTGCTGCTTTCTCTGTCCTAAGGATTACAGCTCACAATCGCTTGCAGGTTTTTTAAGATGGCGGAACCAATGGATCGATTAAATTTTAAAGGGTTTCAGCAATTTTGGACGATCGCGAAACCCTATTGGCAAAGTGACGAAAAATGGCAGGCGCGAGGCTTGTTGCTCGGCGTAGTGCTATTTCTACTAGCATATACGGGCTTGAGCGTGATTCTCAATAATAAGCGCGGAGTGCTAATCTCAGCTTTGTCCGCTCGTGATGAATCGCGCTTCTGGGAAACCGTGATTGTGTTCGTCGGTGTTCTTGTTGTCTACGCACCATTGCTTGCGGGCTATCGCTATTTACGCGATCTCTTAAGTTTGCAATGGCGACGCTGGCTAACAACGCGATTTGTTGATAACTATTTTAGCGATCGAGCTTACTATGCGCTGATGGCTCAACCTGCGATTGACAATCCCGATCAGCGGCTTGCTGAAGATGTCCGCAGCTTTACCCAAGAATCGCTTGCTTTTTTACTGGTTTTGGTGGAGTCGGTTCTCTCGGTGATTGCATTTAGCGGCGTGCTGTGGGGCATTTCTAAACCGCTGGTGATTTTTCTGGTGCTGTATGCCTTGATTGGTACGCTCGTCACGACTGTTGTGTTTGGTAAGCCGTTAGTGCGACTGAATTTCGAGCAGCTTAAAAAAGAAGCGGATTTTCGATTTAGCTTAGTGCGAATTCGCGAAAATGCGGAAGCGATCGCATTCTATCGCGGTGAAGATCAAGAATCAAATCAAGTCAAAGCGCGATTTCTAGAAGTGTTTGAAAACGTTAAACGGTTGCTGATTTGGGAACTTAATCTCAATGTTTTGACCAATGCTTATGAGTTTATTCCGTTCATTTTGCCTGCTTTGGTCGTAGCTCCTGCGATCTTTGCTGGAGAAATTGAAGTTGGCAAAGTCACCGAAGCGCAGGGTGCATTTATTCGCGTCTTCTTTTCGCTGAATGTTGTGGTTGCTCGATTTCAAGCTCTCACTACTTTTGGTGCTGGAATTAATCGTTTATATAGCTTTGCAGCGTTTCTCGAACAAAGTGAAACAGATGATTCGGATCAGACGACCATTCAGCTGGTCGAAGATCATCGACTCGCGATCGAACATCTCACGCTCGAAACTCCAAATCGTCAACGCACCTTAATCAAAGATTTATCGATCGAGTTTCCCACACAACAAGGGCTGCTCGTGATGGGAGCAAGCGGCTGTGGCAAAAGTTCATTGTTAAGAGCGATCGCGGGCTTGTGGAATTCTGGCAGCGGTACGATCGTGCGTCCAAATCTCGATCAGATTCTGTTTTTGCCGCAGCGTCCTTACATGGTGTTGGGAACATTGCGCGATCAGTTGCTTTATCCAAATCCTGAGCTTGAAATCGAAGATGTCCAGCTCCAGCAAGTTCTAGAGGAAGTTAACTTAGCGGATCTTGCGGAGCGCTTTGGTGGCTTAGATGCGAAACAAGAGTGGGCAGATGTGTTATCGCTGGGAGAACAACAACGGCTAACCTTTGCTCGATTGCTGCTGAATAAACCAAACTACGCCATTCTTGATGAAGCGACTAGCGCCTTAGATCAAGATAATGAAGAACGCTTGTATCAGCATCTTCAAGCGATCGAGACCACATTTTTGAGTGTAGGACATCGATCGACGTTAACGAACTATCACCAAGCCATTCTAGAACTCTCTCAAGATAAGACTTGGCAGCTAAAACAACATAAATCTGACATCGAGTGAGTCGCTCGATTAGACACGGAGTTAAACCCTCTCTGAGTCCCCTTTAGTGGACTTCGTTCAGTTAGCCCCGACTTCCAGTCTGGGGGCGGATTACGCAGTGAACGACTACCTTTAAAACACCCTCTTAGATGTAATACATTGCCATTGGATTTTGCAGATAGTTACGTTTCTCTAGAAGGTCTTGTAGGCTATTTTTTTCCAGTACATCATCCGCTGCTCGTTTGACGCTCTGCCAAGCTTGAGAAATTGCTTGCATCGACGCGGATTCAGAATCATCGCTTGTGTCAGATGAAGCTTCTCCGCCTTCCATACAGTTGACAATTTCCAGGAGCGTAATTCTCTGTTCTTACTGATCAGTTCAAATCGTATTGATTGTCAAAAGCATCACCAAAATTTATTATGCACCTGAACGGTTTAGTTGGAATTTCTGTGCTTTCGAGCGATCGCACTAAACTTCAGTTGAATCTTTTCGCTTTATGCAACAGAAATGAAACAATTCCTGTAGAGAACTCTGTCAACCTTTAACAACAAGCCAGAGTGATTCATCAATTCATTTTGAAAGACGATCGAGTTTTTCTTTTCTCTGTTTGAAAACTACAAAGAGCGCTTTATTTTTGCTTTAGATTTTGATAGGTTAATTTTCTTTATTCTAGATTTTGTTTACCTTGTGAAACTGAAACAGGGTGAGTACTCACAGATTTGTTTCGCTAGATTTTGAATCGCCACAAAACGTTAAATGATTCAGGAATAAATCCTTAGCATTGGAGTTGTTGCCCTACGATGAAACCTAAGAAAAGAAGGGGTATAAGGTTAACGATGGATACTATCCAGACCCAGATCAACGCTCTCAACGGCAAGGTAGATTCGCTGCACCAGATCATCGAACATTTAGGAGCGAATCTGGCGCAAGCCTTGACCGAAATGCAGTCCGATTCCAATCATGGAATTAGTCGATCGACGTTCGGAACTACGAATGGACGATACAGCTATTCCTATTCGCGATCGGGAGATTCGTCGCTTGAACACAAAGACGTTTTGGCAGACAACCACACGATCGAATCGTCTTCGCACAGTGGCGAAAAATCTCTTGCCCCAGAGATCCAAATTCAACGCCTCACCGCTCAACTCACCGCTGCGTACAACCGAATTGCAGCACTAGAAGAACAGCTTTTAGCGCAAAGAGTTCACTAACAGACACTAACTCAGACTTGACGATCGATTAACTGTTCGATCGCGGCTAACAGTTCAGCTTGTCCCCAGTTCTGAAAGACCGAAGCCGCGATCGAACATCCCCCTGCTCCGACTCCTTCTTTGACAAACCCGCGCTCATACGCCTGAAGCTGGCTCCAGCGTGAGTGAGTGAAATCTAAGCGAGTTGCAATGAGGGCAGCATCTTTCAACCCTAACGCAAGTCCAACGGTGTCGCCTGTCGGATCTTCTGCGACCCAGCGCGTCGTGCCAATGACGATTTGATTCTGATTCCAAGCGAGAGATTCTTTTTCAGCGATCGCATCGATTAACGCATACACTGCTAACATCTGCGTTCCCCCTGCAAGTAAAACGCCGCGCGATCGACTTGCCGCGATCGCCATTCCCGCTACAGTGATTTGCATCGGATCACCAACGGCAGCAACGATCGAGAACGGATCATCCGGCTGTGATGCCAATCCTTGTTGTACCAATTCCCATTTCTGCGCGTGATTGCAGATGGAATGACTGCTATTTACTTTTTCGACCGCATCAATTCCAAGCCCAGTTAGAACTGCCAGTGCGGTTGTTGTTCCGCCGACGACACATTCTCCCAGGATTAGATAATCAGCGCTGTCTCCAAGCTTTTCACCCCACTTTAAGCCTTGATGAAACAGATGGTGAACGGTTTTGAGATCCAATGCTGCGCCTGTACTCACACAGCGAGCAGGACTGCCTTGTAAATCGATCGCGCTAATTGATGGCGATCGCGGTAATCCGGCATCGAACACCGTCACCGGAATTTCCAAAGACTCAACAACGGCGCGAGAAATATAGACCGGAGACGCACCAACGTGCAGCGGCGGTAACGGAAATTTCGGATTCGGTTGAACGCCATTCACTAAAAATTCTGCATCTGCGATCGCGGTAAATTGTCGATCGTTCGCTGTTGCACCTGCCGCCGAAATTCCTGGGATCAATCCGGTTTCTGTAAATCCGAGAACACAAGCAAAATGAGGCTTTTTTCCTTTGTGTCGATTGATCCACGACCGCGCCTTGGTTTCCTGTGTGTAAATCGCGATCGCATCAGTCATTATCAAAAATCACTTGCACCCACTGAGGCGGACGTGGAATCGGATTGTTTAAGCGATCGAATAAAAACCAAGCGACTAAATGCACCACAAATAGATATACCGTATTGACCGCAATAATAGATAGAAATACAAACAGTTGCACCAATTCAAGCGAAGGCTGGATTAACAATCCCAACAGCGAAAAAATCCAATCCAAGAAATTCGTCACCTGAGTCGTGCCATACTGCCACAAATCATCACCCAATAGAATCGAAACTAACCACACTCGGAAAAACGCACCGAACACGCCAAGCAATGTCCCAAGCGGAATCGAAACAAACCACTTCACGCGACGATACCACAATGCACCGAGCAACACTCCCATGAATCCATAAGGGATCACATATTGAATGCTGCGAACCGGAGCCATCAGCACCGAGAGCAACAATCCTGCGATCGCGCATCCCATCCACGCCGCCCGACTTCCCCACCGCAAGTAAATTAATGCGATCGGAATCGGGAAAAAGATTTGCAGAAACGGGCCCATCGGAAAGTAAGTATTCACGAGCCAAACTAGACTCGCCGCACTCGCCAAAAATGCCGTTTCCACCATGACGATCGGGCTATCGGGATCGACGCGACGACGTACCGGACGCTGCTCCTCAAGATCCGGTGCTGGATCAACATCGGGAATCCAGTCTTCATCGAGATCTGAGGAGTCGATCGAGGTTTCGCCTACCGCTTGATTGCGGTCGTCATCGGGCAATTCAGTCATTGAACTTGATTCTGGCGGGCACATCTACTTTAGTGCAAATTTTCACTAACGCGCCTAACAGTTCTCTGATTTGCTGCGGTCGAAAAACGGTGACGAGGTTAGTCACCAGACACAAACTGCCCAAACCCAGCAAAATATAGGTGGGCATCATCACAACGCCGATCAAAAACCAGGTCAGAACGTGCAGCACCATGATGCCGGAAAACAGAGACGCGATCCCCGCTGTGATGAAGACCTGACGAGGCGATCGACCCAATCCTGTGAGTGCCAATGTCAAGAAAGTCGTGAGCAGATTGGCAGGCACAAGAAACGCACAAATCCCCACGCAATTCATTCGAGAAAATTCAAACAGTGAATTGAAATCCAGCATTTTAAACTCTCATGACGATCTACAAGTCGATCATATCGTCGCACTGTGTTTTCAAAGATCGCTCGATCTGTCAATCAAACTTCACGTAGTTCTGTGATTAGAGATGCTCTTTTAGGAAATTGAGATCCAGGCTTTCTTCCCAAGGTGGCTCTGGATACAACAGCGATAGATGATAGTCGATGTCTTGTTCTACCTCGCTCATGTCTACTTGATCGAACCAGCCCGCCATAATTTCCACATCTCGATCGCGCAGTGGCGTGAGTGGCGCAGCGTGATCGAACAATTCGGGACGATAGGGGCGGCTAGTTGTTTTGACGTATCGCCAAGGATTGACGATCGGCGGTTCCAGGCTGATTGGCGATCGAGTCACTTCAACTTCTGAGAGCGACGAATCCTCGATCGAATCGAGATCGCTGGGAGAGACGTTTAACATGAAATTATTCAGGTAGTGGGGGCAAGTGAGCAAACCCTAAGAAGCACCCTGAAGTCAAATCTGAGTCGGAATGTCCAAAGAAGCGGATTGCAGTAATACCCTATCGGGAAATGGGCATGAACTCAATCGATCTTTTGTGATGTGTCGGATCGATTATCTGATCTAGTTCTTTTTTCACCCCAATCCTTCCTGGAAAGCGATCGCAAACTGCGATCGCTCCAACTCCTAAGTCCAATACAAAACCTTACCCTGCGGAAATCGCTTCGCTAACTCACGCTCAAAGAACTGACGCAACTCGCGCATGATCTTTGCATCGTACACATACTTCATCCCACCGAACTTATTGCGCTTCACTACACGCGAGGATTCCTCCATGTCTAGCTTGGTATTCGGATACCAATTCAGCAACACCTCTTTCGATCCGGGCGTGAAGCGATGTGAAATCAGCTCGAAAGTGAGATCACAATCGAAATCAATCAGATCAGACATCCGATCGAGTAACTGTGTGTAATGCTCTTGCCAATTGTCGATCGGCATAATCGGCGCGATCACAATTCCCAACGGATAGCCGCCTTCTAAACCCAATCGGCGCAAAGATTGAAGCCGCTCTTCGGCCGAAGCCGTACCGCCCTCTAAACGCTGACTCACAGGAGCCGCATTCACACTCACCCGACAGCGCGTATGTCCATTGTGCGGCAAGTCTAACAAGCCTTCGACATGACTAAACTTCGATACCCAACGCAGATAACCATCTTCGCGCGTACCAAAGTAGCGAATACACTCAGCCAAGCTTCCGGTGAGATGCTCAATCCCAAGTGGATCAGTGTAGCAACTCACTTCATAGCTCGTCTCGCTACCCGGACGCTCATATCGCCCTAGGTTCTCAAGGATCTGCGGCAAGTTCGCATACACACGAATCACCGGAGGGCCGGATAAACTACCCGCAAGATAGCAATACTGGCAATGTCCAGGACAGCCTTCTGCAATGTGAAACTGCCAATCCGCAGAAGGAGGAATCGGACTAAGCTTAAACTGGCTCGGAGGAGCAGTCACGATCGCTAATGTGCGCTTAGAAATGCTGTACGTCTCGCGCTCATCCTCACCGCGTAAGCCAGTGAGCCGATTGCGCGGCAACTCTTCGATCGGTAAATTCAAACCCTGAACGCGCGCCTTAATCTGCTGTCCCCACGGCTCATCCAATGCAGCGGGTGTAAACAAAACGCGATCGGGCATCCACAATTTCGACTCTCGGACTTCACGAGCTGGAGCGGTAACTACCATGCGTCTCAATCGTTGTCTTACTTCTTTATTATGACAACGATCAAAACGGCTGAATCGGTCTACGGTTGCGGGTTCTACACCATTTTGATTAGGCGGTTCCACACTTGTTTGAGGGCGCGATTGACGGCAATTTTTTCAGCGATCGACGTTTCTTTTTTCTCAAACAATGGTGCAATTTGTTTTGCTTCTGTCAAATCGAATCCAAAGTTGATTAATTGGTGCGTGTAGGATTGCTCGTGAAGCGGATTGCGTCCCTGCATCAACAATTCCAAATACTCTGTATCTGACATTTCTAAGTCAACAACGATCGGCTGAGAAATCTGCACAGTGTTTTTTCTCCTGAATGCTTCAGGACAGCATATCAGGTTCTGAGAAAACTTAATTGAAGATCATCTATCCTTGGATGGATCTATTGACTTTTGAGCAGAATTTGTAGTTCTGCCAAATTGAGATAGTCATGAGTGAAAGCTTTTTCGAGTAGTTCGATCGGAATGTAAGCATCGTATTTACTGAAGTTCAGTGTTTCATCAGGTTTAATCAGATCCGAAACACTAATTGTTCGATCTCCTAATGACTGAATTTCTGTGTGCACACTCTCTAGCTTGCATTTTCCTAGCCGCACGATTAGAAAATAGGGCGATCGAGCTTTAATACTTTTCAATCCCAAGGCATCTTTGGCAGAAAAGCGCAGAAATCGCTCCAAGGTGCGAAACGCGATCGTGCCCATCCAAGGGAAGATACAGCAGACTTCTTCATCAATCAGTTGAATCGGATTGTGTAGTAGTCGGGTTGATTCTGCTAATTCTCTCGCATCTTGTAAGCGTTGTTTTGCGCCGGGTTGGAGATAAGAATACTGCGTTGTTTCTTGCAATATCTTTTTCATTCGCTGTAGTACTTTAGAATGAATTTCGCCTGTATTACCGCGCCATGAACTTGATGTGACTGATTTTTTACTGGATTCAACAGCGATCGTCTTTTTCTTTGCGTTTACTTCGATGACTTCCCAGGTTTTCCCGGCAAGCGAAAAGCGATCGCCTTCCATTGGCGGAACGATGATGCTTCCGATCGCTTTTCCGTTGTGCTTCACGAGATACTCTTCTGTATCTGGAAAAATCGCGTAAAACTTGAAATTGTTAATCAGTCTTTCTGCTGCAATCCCAACAATCAAACCGCCTTCTGGTGTGCGTTCCAAATGATCAATCTCTAACAAGTGCCGCAGAAACGCTCGGAAATCGTCCTGTGTGATCGATTGAAACGGTGGTAACTTGAGAACATTTTGCGCGATCGCGCCTGGCGACAATTCGCCCAACGAAACCAACGTACTCATCGTTTGGTGATAAAGCAAACTGAACGGATAGCGCATCGTTCGAGCAGGTTCGATCCATTGTTCTTCTAAATAGAGTTGAATAATTGCGATCGATTGAATCAATTGCCATGGAATTCGTTCCGGTAATACCTCTTCTCCAGTCGGCTTGTCTTCGGCGCAAATAAATCGCATCTCTGCCGTATCTCCTCGCCGCCCTGATCGTCCTAACCGTTGTAAAAAACTCGCTACGGATGACGGGGCTTCTAATTGCAAAACGCGATCGAGATGACCTAAATCGATTCCCATTTCAAAGGTCACGGTCGCCGCTGTCACCGCCATTTTTTCTGGGTCGCGCATGGCTTCCTCTGCCGTTTCTCTCAGCGCTGCTGAAATGCTGCCGTGATGAACGTGATAGATATCCGGTGCGCCTTTTGCTTGAGCAATTTCTCTCAAAGCCGCGATCGCTTCCTCGGTCGCCGTTCGCCCATTCGCAAAAATCAAACTCTTTCGCCCCTCCGTTTGCCGAAACAAATACAAATGGTAAGGATTGAAAACCTTATCGCGATCGTCTCCTTTGGCGCGGACAACTAAGCCCGGATCGTAGAAATGTTCGATCGATAATTGGATCTTTCGTGCCACTCCAGAAATATTTGGGGTGATGACAGATTGAGAAGTGTCCGCTTGTAACCACGCTTCTGCTAAAGAATAATCACCGAGCGTTGCAGATAGCCCAATTCGACGAGGTTGGTTCCCCGTCAGCTTTGCAAGCCGCGACAGTTGACACAAAATCTGACAACCGCGATCGCTGCCGATAAACGCATGAACTTCATCGATAATCACAAACCGCAAGTCACCAAAGATACGATCGATCTCTGCACTTTTGTTGATCAGCAAACTTTCCAACGATTCCGGAGTGATTTGCAGAATGCCTTGCGGGTGTGTGAGGAGCTTTTTCTTCCGACTTTGTGCCACGTCTCCATGCCATGCCCAGACTGGAATGTCTGCATTTTGTAGAAGGTCAGTTAATCGATCGAATTGATCATTGATCAGCGCTTTGATCGGACTGATATAAATTGCGCCAACGCTGCGAGAAGGCTTTTCATGCAGCAAAGTCAACACCGGGAGAAATGCAGCCTCAGTCTTCCCGGATGCCGTGCCCGCAGCGATTAACAGATGATGATCGGTTTCAAACAAGATTCGACAGGCTTCCGCTTGAATCGGGCGTAAATCTGTCCATCCCTGTTTGTAAATATACTCCTGAATAAATGGAGCGAGTCGGTAATACGGATTCTGCATTCTCTCTTCCCAATCCTCGATCGAATCCTTTGTACCGCCTACTTTAGTGCCGAATTCCGTCTTTTGAACGCCAATTTTTTCGCAATGTGCCCGCAACTTGTGCCAATCGAGAATCTGTCTCTTGTTGAGTTGAGCCATTCACCACTGCTTCGGTACGGTTTGGCTGTCTAACGCTATCTGTCGCTTTCCAAAACCACGGACAGAAGTTCGATCAGTTCGATAAGGCATGAATCATCAAGGGGTGAATCATCATTAGTGCATTCTGAAATTGCGTAAGTATATTGACCTTTAGAAAATTCGGAGATGAACGTGAGCAAACTGAAACAGATTGCCGCTTTTGGCGTAGCGACCGTACTTGCAGGATACGGAGTTCCCACGATCGCTCAATCGATCAAAACCCCTCTCAAAGCAAGCCCGACCGAATCCGCCTCGCCTTCGATGAGTACAACTCCCGCGAATCCGGTACTTTCTCCGATCGCGAACCCAGAAGCTCCGGCTGCAACTCCTCTAAGTTCTCCAACAAAGCCGATCGATGCAGGCTCAACCCCTGTGGTTCCCGCATTGCCGACTAGCCCGATGATGAGCAGCCCGACGATGGCAAACCCAACGATGAGCAGTCCATCCGGCTCGACTCAAACGCCTTCGCCCACAATGCAAATGAAGCCTGCTGAGTCCCTTACACCCACTGCAAGTCCGTCCACGCCCGACACGATGAAACTCGCTCCCACGGAGTCCACCACACCCGGATCGACCCCGATCGTTCCGTCTTCTACTCCGGTCGTTCCCTCTGCTCCTTCAGCCCCGGAATCGACCACAACTCCCGTAACACCGACCACGCCGGATTCCTCGACGACACCTTCATCACCGAGCAGTGTCCCGATCTCACCTGCTTCCCCAACGACTCCGGATTCGACCACAACTCCCGCAACTCCGGTCACTCCAGATTCGACCACCCCTGCAACTCCAGTTGCACCGTCATCGACACCGAGCGCCCCAACGACTGCACCCGCTCCGACCACCCCAGCGGAACAGTCTGCAACTCCTAGCGCCCAACCGACTGCGAAAACGATGGTACTTGAAGGTGAAACCATCACAGGCATCAAGGAAACAACCTTCCCCGCAACCTCGATCTCACCGTCGAAGCTCACACTCCCGATCCAAGTGGCGGTTGTGAAAGAAGCGGCAGTGACGAGCGACACCCCAATCACCGATAAGATGTCAAAAGATTTGACGGCTTGGGGATCGGCAGTCAGTGCTTGTTTGCAAGATAAGCCTGCATTTGTGCGCGTCGTTGAAGATCAGCAAGTGCCGTTCATGATCAACGGAACAGAAGGCAAGATTCGACTGAATGCAAATGACAAGCCTGTTTGTGCGGGTTAAGCGTTTGAATCTCTAGTTTGAGCCTCTAAAACTATGTGGGTCGGGCATCTTGCCTGACCCATCATTTTGCTTTAAGGCTGCGCGATCGTCGATTTCACAGGTTGCGCTCCCTGAGATCCAGGTGTAGGACTCGGAGGAGTCGCACTCAGTTGATTGAAATATTGAAAGGTCAGTTTTGACATTTGCCGAATCACATCGCCCGCTCGATCGTCATTGTGCGGACGTTTTACCATTGCTGCCATCAAGTACCGCTTACCGTTTGGTAAATCAATGATGCCAACATCACCCAGCATTGTGCCGATATCTCCAGTTTTGTGTGCAATCATCGCTCCTTGCCCCAAACCTTGAGGAATCAGGGAATTATTGGCGACTTTTCGCATAATGTCGAGCATTCTTTCGTGCGATCGCATTGAAACCAATTGTCCTCGGTTCACCGCATCCAGTAGCGCAACCATATCGCGCGGACTGCTTATGTTTGTCCCTTGCAAATCGGGGAGCAGATTTTGAATCGTCGTATTCGTCAAGCCCCAAGATTGAAATTGCTGATTCACCGCATCTTTACCGCCTAAGCGATCGATGATCATATTCGTTGCGGTGTTGTCGCTGATATCGATCATTTTGGTTGCAACTTCGATCGCGGGAAACTGAGAGCCGATCGGCAAATCTTGAAGCTCACCCGATTCAGTCGCGATCAGTTCTTTTCGCATTGTCAGCGGTTCATCGAGCCGAATTTTTCCTTGATCAACTGCTTGGAAGAAAGCAACAAGAATTGGAAACTTAATCGTGCTGGCAGCGGGCAGCGCATTAGAGCCGTTGATGTCTAAATAAGCGTGAGTATCCGCATCCACAATCATCAAACCTGGAGCCAATTGCGTCTGAGCTGCGATCTCGCTTTGGATCTGCGTTTTCAGCGGAGCGATTTCCTCACCGAGTTGCAGTTGGGCAGCGGTAGTCGGACTTGGTGACGGAGCAGCTTGCTCGGTTTTTTCCGGTTGAGATGCACCGCCGAATCGGTTTGCCGGATCCCAAATCGATAGGCTGGTTCCTGCAATCACCCCAATTCCCACGCCTAGAATTAACAATCGAGTGCCGTAGAGAAATGCTAACGCCGATCGACTTTTTGGCGGTGAAACAATCGGTTTTCGGGCAGGTTGCGGGCGACGGGCTTCGGGAGGCGGAACGACTTCGAGCCGACGCCGCTCAGTTCTCGATCGTGAGCGTTCTGGAGGCGTGCGAAACGATCGAACGGTCGTAGAAAATTCGCGGGATTTAGCGATCGGGCGTTCTGGAGCAGCTTTACGCGATAGCTTCGCTTCCCGTGGGGTTTGCTCAGGAGTGCGACGACGCTCAGAACGACGAGACGAAAGCGGAATCGGCGGACTTGCGGCTTCAGGGGCACGACGACGGGAGCGAGAATTTAGCTTTGCTGTGCCCGTGAGCGATCGCTCACTGCGATCCAAATTTGATGCGGTTGACTCGTCAGTTCCATCCCACATTGATGCTTTTCTCCGTTCGTCAGAAACAAGATTTCAGTTGCTCTGCATTCCACCGATGTTGCTGTGTGAAATCGGTTTTGAATTCAGAACGCTAATTTTGCGCTGTGTCACTCTGTATGTCTTAGGGATTTTACATTGTCTTCGAGAAAGTGATCCGCTCAAGTCCGGGAATCTTTAGAAGTCTGCTCAGAAGTTCGATCGTGTGTTGCCCACTCAACTTGCCGCAAAATCCCGCGCAGCAAGGATAGTTCTGCTTCCGAAAGATTGGCGCGATTGAACAAATGGCGAAATTTTTCCATCCGACTCGCAGCCGTGTGAGGCTGGAGATATCCAATATCGAGCAGCACCGATTCGAGGTGTTGATAAGCCCGATCGAGTGCATCTAAAGAACAGGGAATCGAGAGTGTCGCATCCGGAATGGGTGCTTGAAACAGTTCATAGCAACAAATCGCCACCGCTTGAGCTAAATTCAGCGATCGATAGCGATCGCTCGTTGGAATATAAACAAACCGTTGAGCATATTTCAATTCTTCGTTACTCAGTCCTCGATCTTCAGACCCAAAGAGCAGCGCAGTATTCAGTCCCGGCTCCAACAACCAAGGCAGCGCCTCGCGCGGATGTTCTAACGGCGAATCAATCCGCGATCGAACCGCAGTTGCGATCGCCCGATGACACCCGACCAAGGCTTCTGGAATCGAATCGACAATTTGTGCGGCTTCCAAAACATCGATCGCTCGCATCGCCATTTTTCGAGCATCATCAGATTGCAAATCACAAGTCGGATTGACTAGCACCAACTGACTCAAGCCCATATTTTTCATCACCCGCGCGATCGATCCAACATTCAACGCGCCCGCAGGCTCGACCAGAACAATCCGAACTTGAGAAGGCAAGGTTTCCGACATATTGCGCACGACCGAAAGACTTTAAAGTTGAACTAGCGTCACTTCAGCAGTTCGCTTCGATGCCAGACCTGGGAAGCCCCCTAAATCCCCCACGAGTGGGGGACTTCAAGCCAAGTTTTCCAGTTCAAAATTCCCCACTGGGGGATTTGATTTAAGGGGCAGCTACCCGCTCAAAACGAAGCGAAAAACTGATTGAAGTGACGTTAGATTATTTTACGTCTCGAATTTGCTATGCCGCGCCAACGTGCCAAATCTGATTTTCCCGCCAAAGTCTGTCCCGTTTGTGGGTTGCCCTTTACCTGGCGCAAAAAATGGGAGGACTGTTGGGACGAGGTGAAATACTGTAGCGATCGCTGTCGTAAGCGCAAATCACAAGCGAAACCGGAAACACCGTGATCTGGACGTGATAAGCTTTTGTGCTATCTGTCGCGTGCGAGGTTCCTTTCATGTCTGTCGATCGCGTTCAACCCAAACTGATCATTCATGGTGGCGCAGGAAGTTCGCTCAAGGGAAAAGGCGGCGCGGAAGCGGTTCGTCGATCGCTTTACAAAGTGGTGGAAGAAGTCTACGCGGTCTTACTGGCAGGCGCGACTGCAACCGAAACTGTCGTCACCGGATGCCAATTGCTCGAAGACGATCCCCGATTCAATGCTGGAACCGGATCAGTCTTGCAATCGGATGGGCAAATCCGTATGAGTGCGGCGTTAATGGATGGAGCGTGTCAACGATTCAGCGGCGTGATCAATACGGCGCGGGTAAAAAACCCGATCGAGCTTGCTTTATTTCTGCAAACTTCCGACGATCGCGTTTTATCCGATATCGGTTCTGCTGAACTTTTAAGAGAACTTCAACTTCCCCTCTACGACCCCTTGACCGAACTGCGCTTACAAGAATGGATTCAAGAGCGCGAAGGCAACTTTAACCGAGCAATGGCGGGCGTGGTTGCAGAAAAAGAACTGATTTCCGAATCGGCGGGACGAGGCACGATCGGGGTTGTGGCGCTTGATCATCACGGTCGGTTAGCAGTGGGCACATCGACTGGGGGGAAAGGCTTTGAACGGATCGGGCGCGTGAGTGATTCCGCGATGCCTGCGGGAAATTACGCAAACGCAGATGCCGCGATTAGCTGTACCGGGATTGGAGAGGACATTATCGATGAATGTCTAGCCGCTCGAATCGTGATCCGTGTGACAGATGGGCAACCGTTCCATCAATCGCTGGCAAAATCTTTCAGTGAGGCGCATCAAAATCGACGTGATTTCGGCGCAATCGGGATTTCCGCAAACGGCACGATCGGCTGGGGTAAAACCAGCGAGGTACTTTTAGCGGCTTATCACACAGGCGATCGTATGGGCGATACTTTAGAACTGCCAGATGATCTACAAACAGGAACAGCGTGACAGTTACTTTCAACACACTGAGTTAGAAATACCGATCAACTTATGCAGATCTACGGATGTGCTGAGGAAAATGCGTAGGTATGCTCTTACGTAGATTGGCAGTCTACCGCGTAAGCTCGCTTTTTCAGCCGTCTTGCATTTCCCCTACGCAAGACACACGAATCACGGTTCTAGAGTTCAGAACTTTATTGCCTCAAAATTCGTCAACCTTGCAAGCTCTCACTGCCCCTGAGAGTCTTGCTCAGAAATTTCCGCATCAGTAAACCCACTCACCGAGTCGCTTCGTATGCCATTGGCACAGGTTTATCAAATCAAGGCAGAGATTGCTCAGGCGTTTTTTCAGCTTGGGGTGACGTATTCTGCGATCGGCAACACGGCAAAAACTGGCGAGATGCTCTGCCAAGCCGATCAGCTTTTGAGTGAAGTTGAAGCGGTACGGAAGATCGAACAAGCACTGCGCCAACTTTGAATGAATATCAGACCTGCGACTCTAGATGACGTGCCGCTGATTTTCTCGTTTCTTCAGAAGAAAGCAGAATTCGATCGAGAAATCGGCACATTTTTGGGCGTGTTGCAAACATCCAACCGTAGATATAATGTATCTACATTATGAGCTAGTACGTTATGGCTTCAACTATCGCAAAGTGGGAAACAGTCTTGCGATTCGTATTCCGCAGAATTTAGCAAAAGAGCTTCAAATCTCCGAAGGTGAGGAGATTGAGATTAGCGCGATCGACGGTAACTTAGTTGTGAAACCCAGAAAGCGTAAAGAGTATTCACTAGATGAATTACTAGAAGGTATCACTCCAGAAAATCTTCATGCAGGAGTTGACTTTGGAGAACCAGTGGGGAACGAAGTTTGGTAGAGCGATCAGATTCCTACATTCCCGATCGTGGAGATATTGTTTACCTAGACTTCAATCCCACTATCGGACGCGAACAAAGAGGAACCAGACCTGGCTTTGTCCTCTCACTACGCTCTTACAACAGGAAAACTTCTCTAGTTTTGGTGATGCCAATTACAAAACACCAGAAGGGATATCCTTTTGAGGTACTTCTACCCAATGGGCTAAATACTTATGGTGTTGTTCTGACCGACTAAGTTAAGTGTATTGATTGGAGAGGACGTGAGGTTCAATTTGTGGAGTCTGTTCTAGAAGAAATTGTCGAGCAAGTTCAGGCGAAGATAAAGGCATTGCTGCTTTGAATAAGCTCGATCGCAGCAAAAATTAATGCTCGATCGAGTCTTTTAGTCGGTAGCATCAAGATCGTCCTAAAATTGCGATTTGTGATGAACCCCGCGCTGAGTCAACTTGGAACAGAAATGTCACGCCTGTCCGGTGTACGGGCGATTATGAAAGACATTATTGAAACGCTACGCGCAGGAGCCGGACAAACTTTTATCAATCTCAGTGCGGGTAATCCAGTGATTTTGCCCGAAGTTGAACAGCTTTGGCGTGATTGCACGATCGAATTGTTAGCAAGTCCTGAATATGGTGATGTCGTTTGTCGCTATGGTGCAAGTCAGGGATATCAGCCGTTAATCGATGCGATTGTACAAGATTTCAATCAGCGCTACGGGTTGAAATTGAGCGATCGTAATATCTTGATTACTCCCGGAAGTCAAAGCCTCTACTTCTATGCCGCGAATGCGTTTGGTGGCTATACCGCAAGTGGTGAACTGAGAAAGATTGTACTTCCGTTAAGTCCTGATTATACCGGATACGGTGGTGTTACGCTCACGCCAGAAGCACTGATCGCATACAAACCAGAATTAGAAATCGATCACGATAATCATCGATTTAAGTACCGTCCAAATTTCAGTCAGCTACAAATTGATGAACATACTGGATGTGTAATTTTTTCTCGCCCTTGCAATCCAACCGGAAACGTTCTAAGTAATGATGAAGTGAATAAAATTACTTCACTTGCAGCAATTCATGATGTTCCGGTTTTAATCGATTCTGCATATGCACCTCCGTTTCCTGCTTTGAACTTTACGGAAATGTCTCCGATGTTCGGTGGGAACGTGGTTCACTGCATGAGTTTGTCGAAAGCAGGACTGCCCGGAGAACGCATCGGAATTGCGATCGGAGAACCCGAAATCATTCACTCGCTAGAGTGTTTCCAAACGAATCTCTGCATTCACTCACCTCGATACGGACAAGCGATCGCGGCTCGTGCCATTCAATCCGGTCAACTCGCAGATATCTCTGTGAATACAATTCGCCCGTTTTATCAGCGCAAAATTGCGATCGTCGAAGAAACCCTCGATCGAACAATGCCGCGATCGCTGCCGTGGTTTCTGCATCGCGGAGAAGGCGCAATTTTTGCATGGCTTTGGCTTGAAGACTTGCCGATCACCGACTGGGAGTTTTATCAGGAACTCAAAAAAGTCGGCGTGATTGTGGTTCCCGGAAGTACCTTCTTCCCAGGCTTACAGGAAGACTGGCAACACAAACAGCAATGTTTAAGAATTAGTCTGACCGGAACAGACATCGAATTGCAAACCGCAATGGAACGACTCGCACAGGTTGCACAGCAAGTTTATGGATCATAAAACGAGTTATTTAGAAATCGGTAAAATCGTCGCGGCTCAAGGCTTAAAAGGCGAACTGCGCGTCTATCCCAATACAGACTTTCCAGAGCGATTTGAAGAACCTGGACAGCGTTGGTTGCTCCGTCCGAATCAGACCGAACCCGAATCGATCGAGCTAATCTCCGGGCGCTATCTCGACGGCAAAGGACTGTATGTGATTCAAATTAAAGGAATTCACGATCGTAACTCCGCCGAGTCGTTGAAAGATTGCAAACTGCTCGTTCCAGCTAGCGATCGACTTGAACTCGAAGAAGGCGAATTTCACGTCGCGGATCTAATCGGCTTATCTGTGTACGATCAAGCGAGTCAGGAATTGATCGGGACAGTTACGGATGTCATTCCGGCAGGACATGATTTATTGCAGGTTGCTAAAAGTACACCGGAGGGCGGACAGGATAAAACTGTTTTGATCCCATTTGTCGAAGCGATCGTGCCGATCGTTGACCTCGATCAGAAACGGATTGAAATCACTCCACCGCCCGGATTGCTTGACCTGTAAACTAAATCACTTTATCGCTAATAAGCGATTTAATTTCAGATTAAAGGATTGTTGCAAAAATAAATTGGTTTTACCGGGCATGATAGATTAAATGAGAATCTGGTGCTCACTGGAATCGATTGATTGAGAAAAGTAAAGTACAGCAGCCTTTTCGGAAGATCAGAACTGGGTTACTTCAACTGCCAAATCTTAGACTGTCACTCTATCAAATCACACAGCCCTCAAACACATGATTTGATAGTTATCAAGCGAATTTAGTGTGATCTTTCGTTGAATCTTCTTCACAACGAGATCAGGCTTAGTTTCGAGATCGTACTTTTCCGCTCTATGTCCGCTACAAAATCAGCCGAGAAACTTTCTAAATTCTCTGCCCTTTGTTTTCCGAAATGACTTCCCTAGAGGGAGTAGTAATACGGAGACAGTGTTGCACACTATTCACTAGCCCCCTGGTGAAATCAGGAAATTACAACACTTTATTTAACCCCCTGCTGAAGACTTTATAAATTTGAGAGGGCATTCCATGAACGCACTAACGACTTACCTCCTCGCCTCCGTAAAACAAGCAGTTCCGACGATCGCAGGCTTTTCCCTTGCGCTGACGGGATTCATGGTGACGAATGCACCTGCTCAAGCTGCTCCCCGCAATCTGGAAAAAGCTGCACCTCAAGCCACTGCGATGGCTCAAGCAACCACATTGCCAGATGGAGTTTACCTGTATGGGCAATCTGCACAACCCGAACAGATTGGTAAAGGCTATTTTGTGTTTGAAGCACGGCAAGGTAAGTTAATTGGTGCGCTGTATATGCCGCGATCGTCATTCGATTGCACCTATGGCAGCGTCGAATCCGACAGAGTTTCGCTAATGGTGATTGATAGCTACGATCGTTCTGAAAATCCTTATGTGATTGCAACTGAGCGCAAAGATTCTGTTGCATCACGCGACAATCCTGTTGTTGCTCCAGTTGGCTTAGAAGGCTATCAACGTCTTTCTAAGATCAGCGCAAACGATCAGCGAATTCTGAATATGTGCAAACAAAACTATCAACAGCGTGCTTGGAAATAGATGAACATTGCTGAATTTTGGGTGTTTTCTGAGGAATTGAAACAACACCCAAAATGAGCGATTGAAAAACTTGGTTAAAATGAACGCGATCGCGCAACTTTCGCGCTAGGGTAAGCAGCATTGCGGATCTAGGGCACGATCGTGAAGTATTTTTTTCTATCGGATGGTTGGTGTGTTGGGCGAGTCTGGGAGTTGGGTGGCTTGTGGAATGAAGTCGCCTGGAGACGCAAACCCCAAATCGAACAGTTAGACTTAAGCATCTGGGAAAATGGTGAGAAGCTTTGGCTGTATCGGGTCGAAGATGAGGTGCTGATGGTCGAAGTAAGACCTACACCAGCGGTAGAATCTGGCGCAATCGGGCAAGTCGTATTGAAGCGACTGATCACAGCGGATCAAGCGATCGACATTTTCTGCAATGCGAACAAAAATACTGGTTTGATGTAATAATACGTTCTAGGGTTTGAACCGCGAACTATGACTCAGCAATATATCGAGGAATTCGTCGCTCCCGACATCAGCCACATCGTCACCGAGGACGATACCCCCGTGGATAATTTTCAGTCTGAGAAACAACAAAGATTACTCGTTGAACCGCTTTACAGTTCTTGGTCACAAAATTTACCTTTCGTTGCTGCTGCGAATGTTGGGTTATTCTATGCCTTAAAGCAAGACCCGATCGTACCTGATGCGTTTCTCAGTTTGGGGGTTGAAATGCCGACCGACTGGAGCAAAAAGCAAAACCGCTCTTACTTTGTGTGGGAGTTTGGCAAAGCGCCAGAGGTTTGTATTGAAATCGTCTCGAATCGGGAAGGGAACGAACTGGGTAAAAAGAAAGACCTATATGCGCGAATTGGTATCCCATACTATGCGGTCTTTGATCCGCTTGAACAAATTCAGCGATCGGACGAGATGAATGGGCAATTGCTGCGAGTTTGGGGTCTGACTTTCGGGCAGTATGTGGAACTATCAGAACCGTTCTGGCTGCCTACTGTGGGTTTAGGATTAACAGTTTGGGAAGGTGAGTTTGAGGCAGTGAGCGGAATTTGGTTGCGGTGGTGCGATCGCGATCAGCAAGTCCTTCCGACCGGAGCCGAAGGAAAAGTCTTGGAGTTTCAAAGAGCAGAATCCGAACGCCAAAAAGCGGAGCGCCTTGCAGCACGGTTACGGGAATTGGGAGTTGATCCAGACGAGGTTTAATTCGGATGGAATTTGCGGTAGAGCATTGCTTTGATCGGTTGACCTTGGATTAAATGTCGATCGACGATCGCCCCCACTTCTTCAGGCAACACGCGACAGTACCAAATCTTATCCGGCAAAACGAGTACCATCGCACCGTTGCCACACTGACCCAAACAGCGACAAGGCTCGATCAACGCATCATCGGGCGCAAGAGACTGAAAAGCTTTGAGTACCTTCGCTGCGCCCTGTTTTCGACAAGAGTTGTGCTGGCAAATTCTCACCGTCGTCATGATTGATCCGGTAAGAGTCCCTTTGCCGCTAACCATTCCCGATTGAATAACTTCGATTGATAGCGGCTACCACCATCACAGAGAATGGTAGTAATCGTATGTCCGGCTCCCATTTGTTTTGCGAGGGCGACAGCGGCGGCAACATTGATTCCCACAGAACCGCCCATGAAGAGTCCATCTTTTTCGAGCAGTTGATACAAGACTCGGATCGCTTCTCGATCGTGGACTTGGATCGCATCGTCTGCGGGTGCGCCTTCCATGTTTGCCGTGATGCGACTGTTTCCGATTCCTTCTGTTATGGAGTTACCTTCGGATTTCGTCTCTCCCGTTTTGACATAGCTATAAAGAGCGCTACCCATCGGATCAGCCAGCACACACTTGATGTTTGGATTCTTTTCTTTGAGGTACATTGCCACCCCCGCATAAGTTCCACCCGTTCCCGTTGCTGTCACCCAAGCATCGATCTTGCCATCGGTCTGAGTCCACATTTCAGGAGCAGTCGTTTCGTAATGAGCGTGGCGATTGGCTAAGTTATCGAACTGATTCGCCCAAATTGCGTTCTCCATTTCTGAAGCGATTCTGCCCGACAACCTCACATAGTTGTTTGGATCTTTGTAAGGAACAGCGGGAACGGTACGAACTTCTGCGCCTAATGTTCGGAGCAAATCAATTTTTTCTTGAGATTGCGTTTCGGGAATGATGATCAGGCATTTGTAACCTTTGGCATTGCAGATGTGAGCGAGTCCGATTCCGGTATTGCCTGCTGTCCCTTCTACGACAGTTCCACCGGGTTTGAGTAAGCCTTGTCGTTCAGCATCTTCAATGATGTAAAGTGCAGCGCGATCTTTGACTGAGCCACCTGGATTCAGAAATTCTGCTTTGCCGAGAATCTCGCATCCGGTTTCATCACTAAAACTATTGAGGCGGATTAGAGGAGTATTGCCGATCGCGCCCACGAATCCGTGTTGAATGTCCATGCCTGATTTTCCTGTGAGTTCCCTATTGCCATTTTGACGGATTGTGACGCGATCGAGGGAGCTTAGATACTAAAGTCCGCCTTCTGTCAGATAGCCTTCGAGTTCTTTGATGCGCTGTTGGCTCATTCGGGCAATGCAGCCAGAGTAGACCATCGGAGCCATCGAACCGCCTTGAAAGCGATCGCGGGAAAAGGCACAGTCAGCATCGCGGAATTTGATCCAAACGAGTTGAGCATCGACAAGCTGTTTTTCCTGGGGCGTTCCTTTGAACTTTGCGATCGCTTTTTGATACGTTCGATTCAATTGTCGATTGGCAGTTTTTGCTGTTTCAGCCGCGCAGAAATTCATCTGGAACTGGGTTTGAGGATTTTTGCAATCGACCTTGATATTCATCGGTAGATTGTCTGGCGAACTGTTGTTTTGTGCTTCAACCGAAATGTTTGGCAACATAACAGTTGCAGTGATGAATCCCGCAATCCATAAAGCAGTTTGGTTGTATTGCATAACTTATGACGAATTTGATTTTCTTTCAGATTGTAAGCTTTTCATCAGCGTTTTAATCTGTTGTTGAATCAGTGACCAATTTCCTGATTGGATCGCTTGTTTTAAGAATAAATTCCCACCGATCCCCACCGCGATCGCACCTGCTTGAATAAATGAACTCGCATTGTCGATCGTCACTCCACCTGTCGGGATCATCGGAATGTGTCCCAACGGTGCGCGGAGTGCTTCAAGGTAGTTCGCATTTCCCACCGCTTGAATTGGAAATACTTTGACACAACTTGCTTTTGCGTTCCATGCGGTCAAGATCTCTGTCGGAGTGAGTGCGCCCGGCATGATCGGAACTTCGTGCCGTTTCGCGATCGCAATTAAATCAAAATCTGTATGTGGCATAAATGCAAACTGTGCGCCTGCTGCAATCGCGTTCTTCAAATCCGATACGGTGAGAATCGTACCGACCCCAATCGTGCAGTTGGGAAAGGTCGATTGTAGATGCGCGACTAATTCCGCAGAATGATCGCTGTTCCAAGAAATTTCGATTAAATTCATTCCGCCAGCGATCGCGGTTTTTGCCATTTGAGTTCCGATTTCTAAATTTGGAGCGCGAATAATTGCGATCGCTCTTTCTTCTTTAATTTGGCTTAACCATGCTTGATCTTTCATTAAAAAATAACCAGACTTTTTCGATTTCAAAGAAATAATTCTAGCCGATTTCTCTCATTAGAAAGAGACGGTTCGGTCATTAGAAAGAGGGAAAAGAAAACTCAACTTTCTAAGCTAAAGCCTGTAACCAATTTTGGAGATAACAATATGGCTTTATACAAAATTAAGGATTTTGATCCAGACTACCGCAATCATTTTGATGGCGGCGATGTGAAGGATTTGGATCTCTACAGTGGTAGCGAAAAAATCGGCTCAGTGAATGATGTCCTCGTGGATGAAGATGGACGTTTTCGCTATCTCGTGATCAGCACAGGCGCATGGATCTTTGGTAAGAAAGTCTTGCTGCCGATCGGACGTGCCCAAATCGATTACGACGCTCATCGCGTCTATGCTCAAGGCTTGACAAAATCGCAAGTCGAACAGCTTCCAGAATTTACCGATGAGATGAAGATGGATTATCACAGTGAAGAGCAAGTCCGGGGAGTCTACCGCGCTGATACGACAAGTACTGCTGCAACGGGCGTTACGGGTGCTGCAATGGGTGGCGTTGCAGCGACCAATGCTTCGCTTGACACCTCTCCTGCATTGGATGCTGAAGGTGTAGCTTATACGGGTTCATCAGTGGGCGCATCTGCTACGCCGACCTATGACCAAGACAATTACAACTATGACCTCGATCGCGATTTGTACAAGATGGATCAGCATGACGATCGCATCCGGTTGTATGAAGAGCGTCTGATCGCGAACAAGCGTCGGGCGAAAGCAGGTGAAGTCACGATCGGTAAGCACGTCGAGACCGAAACGGCTCGTGTCAGTGTGCCGATCGAGAAAGAGCGCGTCGTTGTTGAGCGCGTTGCATCGACCGATGTGACAGCGGTTCCTGTCGGTGAAGATGCCTTCCATGAAGGTCAAGTCGCTCGTGTGGAAGTCTACGAAGAAACGCCCGATGTTCGGAAAGAAGCGTTTGTGCGTGAAGAAGTCCGCGTGACGAAAGTGGTGGATCAAGATATCGTCAATAGTGAAGAGCAAATCCGCCGCGAAGAGTTGGATGTCGATACCCAAGGTCGCCCCGTGATCGATGATTCCTCAACCCGTAAGGTGTAATGTTCTACGCTGGCAAAGTAACATAAGCTTAGAACCCTCCGAGTTTTAACAGGCTCGGGGGGTTTTTGTTTTAGCATCTATCGCGGTTCTGCAATGCTAATCTCGGTGGGTTCAGAAGCTCGATCGACGGCTTTGAACTTCGACAATACCGCTTTTTTCCGAATCACTTCTTGAATCTGTTTCGCCAAATGATTCGCCGTTACCGAATGCGTCCGGTGACATTGGGAGGGCATCGTTTGACGGAACGATTGATAGTATTCTTTGCGTGACTCTTCAAACAGGAATCGTAATTGTGCGATCGGGTCTTGATGATGATCTACCCGCAAATCCAAATGTGGATACACATCTTGATTCATCACGTAAATTGCTGCCGATTGTCTCCCACGCTTATCTCCGCCTGCACGTTCTCCAGCTTCCAACGCTTGCAGCAATCGCTCTGAGAATTCCATACCTGCTTTCGCTTGGTACGCTTCAACCATTGCGGTCAGAACTTGTTCACCAACCAGCATATTGCCCGCAACCGAAAAGCCTGGAAAGGTCAAATGTCCCGCCCAATCAACGCATTCGGAGCCTGTCCAAGCGGCGGTTTGTCCTGTGTGATCGACTAAATGAAGTTGACGATCTTCGGCTTCTGGATCGTTTTCTAACAGTAAGTGAATGATTTCTTCAACCGAAATTTCGTCGGCTGTCCCTTCGCTGGCGATTCGTTGTTCTAAGAGTTGAATGCCATGAATTCCGAGTAAGGGATTAGTTTGAGCTTGTGTTGCGATCGCGCCGACGGATGCTTTTACGTGCGGCACGAGCGATCCTACAGCTAAGTGTTTTGTTGCTACAGCAATCCCGGTCATCTGCGTCTGTGAGTCCCAAGCCACGATCGAGAATGTCATAGAGTTTTAATCACTAAAAAATATGTAGAGATATTACCCTTTGATACCATCGATCGCCCACTTGGAACTGTCACCAACGTTACGCTTCAATCACCACGCGCAAATTTCCTCGCTTTTTAGAAACGCGGCAAGAAGTCGAATTGCCTGATCGCTCAAATTCCAAGTCCAACAACGTTGGCCCTACTCTGAGATTCTTCAGCGCCAGATAGTTGATCGATTCTGGTAGTGCCGGATCGATGACGCGCAGATAGTTCCCAGGCGCATCGGGAACCAAATTCACAATCATGTGAACTAGTTGGAAAACGCTTCCGGTCGCCCAAGCTTGGGGCGTACAAGCTACAGGATATTGAACAGGTTCATTATCATCTGTACGATCGTAGCCACAGAACAATTCTGGTGGACGTTGATACGGTTGATGCCGCGTCATATCCAGCAAGCCTTTACACAGTTCTAAGGCTTGGTCAATTAGACCGAGAGAACGAAGCCCGATCGCAATTAGCGCATTGTCATGAGGCCACACCGACCCGACGTGATAACCCATCGGATTGTAAGCAGGCGATAAGCTGCTCAATGTCCGAATGCCCCACCCATTAAACATATCTGGAGCGCGCAATCGTTCTGCGACACTATAAGCTTTCTCTGGGGTAAAAATGCCCAACTGCAAACAGTGTCCTGGATTCGAGGTAATACTATCTACTGGATTGCCATCACCATCGAGCGCTAAAGCGCAAAAATCCTGGTCTTCCATCCAGAAATCTCGATTGAATCGAACCTTGAGATCGCGGGCTTCTTCTTCCCAGCGATCTGCGAGATCAATCCGCTTTTTCATCCGCGCGATTTGGCTTAAGCGAATTTTGGCGGAATAAACATAGCCCTGCACTTCACAGAGGGTAATGGCTCCTTGAGCGAGTTTGCCTTTGCGATCGACAATGCAATTTCCCGAATCTTTCCAGCCTTGGTTATCCAAACCGCGCTTTGATGTGCGCTGATAGCTGAGATAGCCCGTTTCTTTCAGATTGCGATCGACCCATTCCATTGCAGACAGCGCGTTGTTCCACAAGCGATCGAGCGTTTCATAGTCGGCTGTCCAAGAGAAATATTCGGCATACAGCATTAACCAAAGCGGAGTCGCATCAACCGTTCCGTAATAAGGCGTGTGCGGAATTTCCTGACAGCGTGCCATCTCTCCAAATCGGATTTCGTGCAAAATCTTCCCAGGCTGTTCTTCTCGCCATTCGTCGTCTGCCTTACCTTGATAATGCGCCAGAATTGTTAGTGTTTCTTTTGCGATCTGTGGATCAAGTAACAGTGTTTGCGAAGCAGCAATGATCGAATCGCGCCCAAACAATGTAGAAAACCAGGGAACGCCAGCAGACAGAGCCTTATTTTTACCAAACGTTTGTCTAAGTAAATAGACATCTTGTTCAGCGCGTTCGATTACTCGGTTGAATGTGTTTTTATCCGATCGAATCTGCGTCACCTGTTGCCGCCAGGTCTGCTCTTCTGCGGATTCTGCCGCTTTCGCTTGCGACAACGTGATCGGCGCACTCACTTTAGAAACCGGGCGACCATTGCTCAAGGGTTGCAGCCGATAGCCAAATTTCTGTTTCTCATGCGGCTGAAACTTCAGTTGCCAAATGGCGGTGTAGCCCTTGAGCGCATCGGGCTGATAGTGAACAAAATCGATCCGAGATTCCAAAATCGTACCGTCTAAACCTTGATACGCCAGCGTTAACTCGATCGGAGATTGTCCCGATTCATCGATCGCGACAAACGATTCCACATCATCGACCTCATTCGATTCATGCGGCAATCGCCTCAGTACCGTTCCCCGCTGACTTCGCGGAAACCCTCGCACCTCAAACAAATCGATAAAATCTGCTCCAAAGCTGAGACTGAGTTCAAACTCAACAGGCTCGGTGCTGTAGTTGGCGATCTCAATTTCTTCAAACAATCCGCCATTGAGAACCAATTCACGTTTGATCCCAATCGTTTCTGCGGGAATGCGATCGTCAAGTCGCGGATTCGTACACAGCACCGACAGCACAAACCCTTTTTCGGCAGTGCTGCTGAGCAAGATTGGCGGTCGCCCATCGATCTGCAATTCCAGCCGATTGAGAAACCGCGTATCGTGGCAAAACAAGCCAAGACCACTACTGCGCCCTTCATCCGATGAGCCGCCAATGTTGCCAAACGTATCACTAAGTAAAAACAGATCGTCATCTTTGAGCGTCAAAATCGGTTGTGGACGCTCACTAAGAACAGATGTCCAGTCTGGGATCGGTAATTGATCGGCGGGGACAAACTTCCTACCGTCGAGTTCAATGATTTCTGAGGTCATTGGTCAGGAGTTGGGCAAGGGGACTAGATGGGTGATCGCTGTTGAGAAATTTATAAAACAAAATATAAATCGTAACTATTTTAACGGTGATGCGCTCGGTATTCTTTAGGTTCCGAACTTTTCTGATTGATTTTCTTTAATTACGCTCGTTCTCGTTTTGCCTTGCGGTTTTAATCAATTCAAATATCAAAATTTCATTACATCGAGATTCCCGCTCTCCGAATTTCACTGGCGTAATAGTCTACATACAAAGCTGCGATGATCTCTACCCAAAAGTGCCTCTGCGACGTACTTAAACGTGGTAGTATCCCAAGTGCCCTGGATCAGCAAACTCAAAGCGCTGGTCACGGCTTTGCTGCTTTTCGGCGGAAGGCTCCGCCTAGCCATCGACACCGAGGAAGCAGGTTTGGTTTATTTGACTCTTTAGGTTGTTCACTGTAATGCCACTGCCATCTTCTCACCGTCGCACTAAAATTGTTGCCACGATCGGCCCTGCAACCAGCAGTCCCGATGTATTGCGCGATCTCATCGAAGCAGGGGCAACCACACTGCGCCTGAATTTCTCACACGGTTCACACGATGACCACCTCCGCAGCATTCGCCTGATTCGACAAATCTCATTTGAACTGAATCAACCCGTCGGCATTCTGCAAGATCTGCAAGGGCCAAAGATTCGGTTGGGACGGTTTGAAAGCGGTTCAATCATCCTTAACAAAGGCGATCGCTTTACCCTCACGAGTCGCATCATACCGGGAACACAAGAAATCAGCTCAGTGAGTTACGATCTGCTTGCAGAAGAAGTGCCCGAAGGTGCAACCATCCTGCTTGACGATGGCAGAGTCGAAATGAAGGTCGAGGAAATCGATCGAGTGGAGCGATCGCTCCATTGCCGCGTGGTCGTCGGCGGGCCGCTCTCGAACAATAAAGGCGTAAATTTTCCGGGCGTATACCTATCGATCAAAGCCTTGACTGATAAAGACCGCAAAGATTTAGTGTTCGGACTCGATCAAGGAGTCGATTGGGTCGCACTCAGCTTTGTGCGAAATCCTCAAGATGTATTAGAGATCAAAGAATTGATTTCTAGCGCCGGAAAATCGGTTCCCGTAATTGTCAAGATTGAGAAGCACGAAGCGATCGAACAAATGGAAGCAATTCTATCGATCTCAGATGGCGTAATGGTGGCACGAGGCGATCTGGGTGTCGAACTTCCTGCTGAAGATGTGCCGATTCTGCAAAAGCGTCTGATCAAAACAGCGAATCGGCTAGGAATCCCAGTTATCACCGCAACTCAGATGCTCGATAGCATGGTGCATAGCCCGCGTCCCACTCGTGCCGAAATTTCGGATGTCGCCAATGCGATCCTTGATGGAACCGATGCCGTGATGCTGTCAAATGAAACGGCGGTTGGGAAATACCCGATCGAAGCGGTTTTGCAAATGGCAGCGATCGCAGTTCGGATCGAGCAAGAAAACGCGAAGCAACCTCTGGAAAACAATGGTCGATCGATTCCAAATGCGATCAGCCAAGCGGTCGGAAATATCGCCGTGCAGCTCGATGCTTCTGCAATCATGTCGCTCACCAAAACCGGAGCCACTGCCCGCAATGTTTCAAAATTCCGTCCCAGAACCCCGATCCTTGCAATTACGCCTCATGTCGATGTAGCCCGTCAAGTGCAACTCGTTTGGGGTGTCAAACCGTTATTAGTGCTGGATCTCCCTTCAACTGGACAAACCTTTCAGGCAGCGCTAAACGTCGCCCAAGAGAAAGGATTAGTTTCAGAAGGCGATCTCGTCGTCTTGACGGCTGGAACACTGCAAGGAGTCGCGGGATCAACCGACTTAATTAAGGTCGAAGTCGTTACAGCAGTCCGTGGAAAAGGAGTGGGGATTGGACAAGGCTCGGTCAGCGGTCGCGCTCGGCTTGCTTCTACGCTCAAAGAGATCCGTCAATTTCACTCTGGTGAGATCCTAGTTGCACCCAGCACGAATGCAGAACATATTGATGCCATTCGTAGAGCGGCGGGGATTGTGACCGAAGACAGCAGTTTGACAAGCCATGCGGCTGTAATTGGGCTGCGTCTGGGAATTCCGGTCTTGGTTGGTGTGAAAAATGCAACGGGCGTGATTCGCGATGGGGAGATTGTGACCCTCGATATGCAGAGAGGCTTGGTTTACTCTGGCGGAAGCGGTGCAAATCAGACAGATGCAGCGCTGTCAGTTTAAGGCAAGGGTTTGATCTACGATCGCGCCCTCACTCCTGCAAAATGAACTTAAACCAGCAAATGATTGTGGGAAACTATCTCACAATCATTTTTTATGTCCATTATTTAGGACAACTTGACTAGGTGTGTATACTAAAGGAATCTACCCGCTACCTATCAGGCACATTTAGTTGTCTAGTTCTCTAAGGGGTCAGGGAAAATTACCCCGTGCGGGATAGCATTCAAGCCAAAGCAAGCTTGAGTCTCCACGTCTTTCAATATGACTACCGCCCAAATTAACTCCTGAAGAGGATCGAATTCCCATTGAAAATTCAAGCCATTGATATCCAGTCGGGCGATCGCATCATTGCATATTGCAATAATAAGATGCAAATTTGCAAAGTCAAACACATCATCGATCCCAATCTCGAAAACATCACGCTTTCTGTCTCCACTTCCGAGAGTTCTCGCAACTCAATTTCACGAGTGGTTCGGTTTCAGCGAGATGCTCTCGTCGAACTTCATGCCAAAGCAATTTCTCAAGAAGTCATAAGAGATGTAAAGGACTAGCCCCAGTTTGCACAAAATCGATTGTAAAGCGCTAGAATAACAACAGAGGATTAAATATCGGCTGCAGCATTTGTTTCTAGTATTAGCGAATTTTCACGTTTTTCCATTGACAGACTTCTCTCCGAAATTTGGCTCTCATCACACCTTCAATTTTGGAGATAATCCATGTCGATCTATGTAGGCAACCTGTCTTACGATGTTACGGAAGCTGACCTGACCAGCGTATTCGCGGAATACGGCTCAGTAAAGCGAGTTCAACTCCCCACCGATCGTGAAACGGGCCGCATGCGCGGCTTCGGTTTCGTTGAGATGAGTGCGGATGCAGAAGAAACGGCGGCGATCGAGGCACTCGACGGCGCGGAGTGGATGGGTCGCGACCTCAAGGTGAACAAAGCAAAACCTCGTGAGGAAGGCGGATCATTCGGTGGCGGCGGCGGACGCAGAAATAGCGGCGGCGGCGGACGTGGTGGTTACTAAGCGTTAAGGCTTCAGTCATTGAATTGAGCCAAATCTGAATAGAGGAAAGTTTGGAGATTTCCTTCTGAACTTTCCTCTATTTGACTAACTTGGTTTCAGTTCAGCGATTTAGTTTTGATTGAGTCCACCTACGAGGAAAGCCAGATGCCCCAAGTTGTTCCTGGGGAAAATGAGGGTATTGAATCTACATTGCGTCGATTTAAGCGTGAAGTTTCTAAAGCAGGAATTTTTCCTGACATGAGGAAACACCGTCATTTTGAAACCCCGATCGAGAAACGGAAGCGCAAAGCGCTTGCTAGACATAAACAGAGTAAGAGGAAATTTCGCTATTGAGTGCCACAGACGCTTCAAAGGAAATCCCGCAACTCATTCTAGAAGCCTTGAAGCAAGGAGATAAGAACCGGGGAGAACTGTTTGATCTCATCGGTGAAGGATATCCAGTCCTTGTTCCGGCTCTGCAAAAGCTGAAGGACAAGAAACTGATCGAAAGTTATTTTGCGCCAACTGAAACTGTTTCAGTTCTGACCTATCGCTTGCACTCTGGAGGCTAACCTATATGCTAAGTCATTCTTTAACGACCATGACTACGAAGGAACTTATCAGCCGCTATGCCGCTGGGCAGAGAGACTTTCGTAACCTCAACTTAATGGCAGCGAATCTAAGAAGCGTAAATTTGAGTGGCATCAATCTCACTGGTGCAAATCTGACGAAAGCAAATCTGACCAAAGCAAATCTGAGCCGCGCAAATCTCACAGATGCGATTTTGGTTGGAGCAAATCTTGCAGAAACGAATTTCACTAGAGCGAATCTCACAAATGGCGATTTGAGCAGTACTAACTTGAGTATCGCCAATATGAGTCAAGCACAGTTGCACGGCGCAACGATGCCAGAAGTAATCAAACCTAGTGCAGTCTAAGCTGCACTAGTAAAATTATAAGTGTGTGACGGGGCTGCGCGATTGCCAGTCCCGGCTTTTTGCTGTGTAATGCTGCGAAGCAGATAAATTAGCTGCTTTTACATAGAGTCTTGAAAAGTGGAGCTGACGGGAGTCGAACCCGTGTCCAAACTGGGTATTTGATTCATCAATCATTCACAGGTTTAGCTTCTCTAATCCTCGAAGCGGGAACTATCCTTTGTCCCGGATAATGGGATTCTCTGGTATTGTCTTAACTAGAACGCCAACCAGAGGTGAAGTTCTAGAGCAACCGTTGGGGGTTTGCTTACTGACTTTAACGGTGTCAGACGGTAAGCGCTCGAACCTGGATTAGAGGTGCTTTATGCTGCAACAGGTGCAGTTTTACGAGCAAAAGGTACGATGTTGTTTGCATCTATTGTTTTGAGCCTAGATTTACGAGAGTGGACTCCCTCTCGACCTGCATCTCGATGGAACGTTCGCCAGCCTGTCGAAACCGTTACAGCCCCGTGATGTTCTCCCATTATAGCGTGTGATTGCAATTCGCCAACTTTTCAATCGGTAGAATCAACCTGATCGCAATACAAATTCCCTGAAGCATCACAGCAAAATGATTTGTAGCTTCGACCAGCGTTCTCGTAGTACTCCGGACAATGCTTTCAAGCCCCACTGTTCACAGCGATGATGCCCCACTTCAATCACACACATTCCTGTCTCTAACACTGCTGCTTTTGCAGAGGTGCGAAATTGTCCAGTGATGTAAACTTCTACTCCTTGAGCCGCTGCCGATCGAATTAAGGATTCATTCATTGCCCCTACGATCGCGATTTTTCGCACCGCCTCAGATTGTCCGATCGCGGATTCATAGCCACCGAAGATATCTCGAATTTGACCACAACAGCGATCGGAACTTTGAGGCGGGATTTCTCCAATCATCCCGATCGCTCGTCCTGCTTTGTGTCCAAACGGTTTCGCATTCACAAGCGTCAACGCTTCCGCCAGTCGTAAGTTGAATCCTAATGTCAATTGCTCATCGAATGGTAAGTGATAAAAAACAACACCAATATCAAGTTCAGGATCAAGCTGCCAAGGGCGATGGATAAAGAGTGCATCAACACGATGGTTTGTGATCCAAAGATCGAAGTTTAGAGTCGGCTCTAATGCAAGTCCTAACCGTTGAATTAGGCGATCGCTCTTTCGATAAATTCCGCCTCGCTCTTCTTTGGGATACTGATCCACCTGAAAAAAGCGATCGAGAAATTCAATCAATGTTTCCTGAGTCATCATCCAATGACGATCGGGTCGAGTGCGTGATCGTGCCATCGTCGTCTTGACCATTCTGAGACATAAGGACGAAGAACAAACTTCACGGGATCATCAGGGGTAACATCAATTCTGAGAAACGAGTAGGGGCGGTGTTTCTGAGTTCCTTGTCCGGCTCGTCCCACAAACAATTGAGACTTTGCCACAATTCGTTCTTCTGAACCATCGAATTGCTCTGTAATCTCAGTTCCTTCTTCTCGCTGCCGCCGCAAACTATAACCGCTGCCGCCGCACACAATCCAATTCATGTTTGAATCCGCGTGCCCTGTATCTACGGTACGCAGGTACTCAAAGCAATGAGCATGACCATTGAGAACTAAATCAACGATCGGACGACCTTTGGGATCAATTTGTCTTGCCACATCATCTAACACTTGCCGCAATCGATATCGAACGGCAAAAGTCTGTGCCTGATACCATTTTGTGGCTTCTGTGACATAGGGTGGGTGATGGAAATAAACCACTCGTCCCCGCACTTCGGGTGATCGCCAAGACTGGATCAATCGATCGCGCAACCAGTCCAACTGTTCGTAGTCGGTTGCAAAACTAGATTCAGCATTTAACTGTTTCTCAATGTCGAGCTGAATTTCTTCAAGCTGTTGCAGTTTCACCCGAATATCATCTGCTTGATCGGATTGCTCTGGCTTACTGACATCGAGTTTGGCAACTTCAGCGATCAACTGCTGCATTTCTTGTTCGATCTCATTTTGTCGATCGATTAACTTTTGCCGATCTTCTTGTCCTTGCTGATCTGTCGAAAGCGGGATCGGCTCATTAATCGTATTAGAATCGAGCGCGAAAAAGTCAATTCCACCATAGCGGAAGGTGTAATAGCGATTGGGAAGTCGGGTGAATGAGCCCGGTTCATATTTCAGACAGCGACCTGTTGAAGTTTTAGCGCTGTAATGTTGATCGAGATGTTCTATCAGGTTGCCTTGCTGATCTGCGACCGACAGCATATCGATGAACGCCTGTGAGAATGCTTTTCCCTGGTAAGAGCCATGAAAACGAATATCGAAATCGATTCGCGATCGCAATAATCGTCTCACAGGATAGGAAACCTGTGCGAGTACCCCGTAAAATGCTGGAAGATCATAATAATCATGATTTCCCAATACAGGTAGAAATGGGAAATTAAACACCATTTGATCGAATGAAATCTTTTTTGGGGTATCTCCCCCAACTAGAAACTCTCGATACGGCTCGATGAAATTTTGCGGATAAAACTCACTAGAACCTACTAGATAAACCACGTCTCCGGTATGCAAAACAAAGCGGCATTCATCGCGATGTAGCAACATTTGTTCTGCAATTCTGCGCTGAGGAGAATGTCCCGGATGCCGCCCCGACCCACTATCGCCAATTACCAGAAACGAAAAGGCATTCTCTTCCTGGGGATCATCGATCTCCAATCGAGTTTGATCAATTCCTCGATCGATAATCTTTGGTGTACGCCATCTCACTCGCTCTTGCATCTTCTGGATTTTGAGCGATGTCGCCGGATCTGAAACGAATCTCATCATGAGCAGTCAACCATCCTGCATTTCACCAAAACTTATCCTAACGATCAAATCAATGAATGCCATCGTCTTCAGAAAGATCCTATAGACAGGATTCGCCTCCGTTCGATGAAGATTCCTTAAAGATTTCTATGTATCCGAGATCACAACAATTCCTGTAAACCGCTTGAAACGCCGGATTTCCCTTTCATTGGAATTTTCAATCAGTTCGGCATGAGGATTGTACTAGACTATACTGCTGAAGTCGTTGTACTCTGCATTTAAGAATAGAGAATCAACGTACTTTGTTCGATGGTGTGAATACGGAAGTGATCATGGCTAATAAATTGTGGAAATCGCTGCTGGTCAATCCAGTGCTTCTCAGTGCTACGCTGACTGTCTCCGCTACGGTCGTTGCTGCTGAAATGGTGAGCGCGTCTGAAGTTAAAGCAGAAACGGCTCAAACCGTTGCTCCTCTCGATCAACTCAGCACTTACAGCAACGAAGGCGTTGTTTCAGCGAATGATGCTGGACAAGTTACCTCAGTCTCTCAATTATCTGATGTCAGACCGACCGATTGGGCATTCCAAGCACTCCAATCTTTGGTTGAGCGCTATGGCTGTATCGCAGGTTATCCCGATCGGACTTATCGTGGAAACCGCGCTCTGACTCGTTATGAGTTTGCGGCTGGTTTGAATGCGTGTCTCGATCGAGTCAACGAACTGATCGCCGCTTCAACCGCTGATTTGGTGAAGAAAGAAGACCTCGCAACGCTGCAAAAGCTTCAGGAGCAGTTTGCCGCAGAATTGGCAACGCTTCGCGGTCGAGTCGATGCGCTTGAAACCCGCACCACGACTTTAGAGAAACAACAATTCTCCACCACCACCAAGCTGCAAGGGGAAGCGATCTTCTCGATCTCCGGTGCACAAGGTGATGATAAGGCAGTTGGAACCACTCCTGCGGGTCTTCCTTTGGCTGCTCCAGGCTCTGCTGGTCTAGCTGACAACACCACCTTTAGTAATCGTGTTCGTTTGAGTTTGAGAACGAGCTTTACCGGGAAAGATACCCTCTTGACCCGGATTCAAGCGCGCAACATTACTGATTTCGGTGTGAACAATACAGGCACGAACATGACGCGCCTGTCCTATGAAGGTGGTGGTGCAAGCGGCAACCAGGCGAGCGTAGATAAATTGTTCTACCGCTTCCCGATCGGTCAGGGTGGGCAAATCACGTTAGATGCACTTGGTGGTGAGTTCTACAACAACGTGCCGAACTTTAACCCTCTGTTGGCAAGTGACGGACAAGGATCGATCTCACGCTTCGGTCGGTTCAACCCGATTTACCGTCAAGGCGGATCGCCTGGATCCGTGAGCGGTGCTGGTGTCACTGCAAACTTGCCTTTAGGCAAGGCGTTGACCTTATCGCTAGGTTACATCGCAGATGAAGCTCAAGACCCAACAGGCGCTCGTGGCTTGTTCAATGGTTCCAATGCAGCTTTAGCCCAGCTTGCTTTTAGAGTCGCTCCGGGTGCGGAAGTCGGCTTTACCTACGTGCGCGGCTACGATCGCGGCGGTAACGTAGCAACGACTTCTGCAACAGGTAGCCGTCTGGCTAACGCTCCGTTTGGCGCGGGTGTAGCGACATCAACCGACAATTTCGGGCTTCAAGGAACCGTCCGAATCACTCCGAATTTCGTCCTGTCGGGTTGGGGTGGTTTGACGAAAGCCAATGCTGAATCTGGAGCCGCAGCGGGTGCGGACGCGGACATTCTGAACTGGGCAGTAACTCTCGCTTTCCCGGATCTAGGTGGCAAGGGTAACATGGCAGGTGTGATCTTCGGAATGCCTCCAAAAGTGACCAGTAGCGACTTGGCAGGAGAAGATCCAGATACTTCATACCATTTGGAAGGGCTGTATCGCCTCCAGTTGAATGACAAGATTTCGATCACTCCCGGTATTATCGTGATCTTCAATCCTGAGCACAATAGCGCGAACGACACCGTTTATGTCGGTACGATCCGGACAACGTTCTCGTTCTAATTCAATTTCAGTCTGATTATAAGCCCCGCAGATTGCGGGGCTTTTTTGTTGACATTTGAAAACCTACAAACCCTAGTGAGAAACCGGAGTATACTGAGAAAGAGCCTGTTAACCTGATCCCAGAGTGTGCCCGTGGAGATGTCCTGTAAAAGTGAGTATGCGTTGCTCGCCCTCATTGAGCTATCTGTTGCCTATGACAGCGGCGAACCCCTGCAAATTCGACAGATTTCTGCTCAACAAAATATTCCTGATCGCTATTTAGAGCAACTTTTAGCCACTCTAAGACGCGGCGGAATTGTGCGATCTCAGCGCGGCGCAAAAGGTGGATATCTCCTCGCTCGTGATCCCTGGAAGATTACTTTGTTCGATGTGCTGGCGTGTTTGGAAGGATTTGACAGCCGCCCGATCGATCAAGGAACTGCTCTAAAATCTGGTAAAACCCTAGAAGGATCTGTCGTTTGTGAGATTTGGCAAGAGGCGAACGAGGCTGCAAACTCAGTGTTTCAAAAATATACGCTGAAGGATTTGCGTGAGCGACGTGATGCCCGCCGCCAACTTGATTTCATGTATTACATTTGATCTGCTTGATTGAACCGATCGCGTCTTTTTACCCCCCCTCATTGTCTTATGCGTATTGCTCAGAATGTTACGGCTTTGATTGGACACACGCCGCTTGTCCAACTGAATCGCATCCCCCAAGCTGAAGGATGCGTTGCTCGAATTGTGGTGAAACTTGAAGGAATGAATCCCTCTGCTTCGGTGAAAGACCGAATCGGGATCAGCATGATTTTAGCGGCAGAGCGTGAAGGCTTGATTTCACCCGGAAAAACCGTTTTAGTCGAGCCGACTTCTGGAAATACCGGAATTGCGCTGGCGATGGCGGCAGCGGCAAAAGGATATCGATTGATTCTAACGATGCCGGAAACGATGAGTTCGGAACGTCGATCGATGCTCAGAGCTTACGGAGCGGAATTGGAACTCACGCCGGGTATTGAAGGAATGTCAGGGTGTATTCAGCGAGCGCAGCACATTGTAGATACGACTCCTCACGCTTATATGCTGCAACAGTTCCGCAATCCCGCGAATCCTCAAGTCCACCGAGAAACGACCGCTACGGAAATTTGGGAAGATACCGAAGGCGAAGTTGATTTTATTGTCGCGGGAATTGGCACGGGTGGAACGATCACGGGTGTCGCAGAAGTAATCAAGCAGCGTAAGCCAAGCTTCAAAGCGATCGCGGTTGAGCCTTCTAATAGTCCTGTTTTATCGGGCGGACGACCGGGGCCGCACAAAATTCAGGGGATTGGAGCCGGATTTGTGCCGCCTGTTTTGAATGTCAATCTGATCGATGAAGTGATTTCAGTGTCCGATGATGACGCGATCTCTTACAGTCGGCGGATGGCACGCGAAGAAGGGTTGCTTTCTGGAATTTCGAGCGGAGCAGCGTTAAAAGCCGCGATCGAGGTTGGCAAACGTCCTGAGAACGCAGGCAAACTGATCGTGATGATTCAACCAAGCTTTGGCGAACGTTATCTCAGTACTGCCCTGTTCCAAGACCCTGAGCTGACGATGCCCGCAATGCTGAATGGCTAAAATTTGGGGACTAGAAAAACTGCTTAAGACAGAAATTAGTTGACAAAAAAGCGTTTCTCTAGTTCCTAGCCCCCAACCCCATCCGCCTTTTAGAATGGGCGTATGGCAACTGAAACCCTCACCCACTATCAAATCCTCGACCTTGATCCGACCGCAACGCAAGCGGAAATCAAGCAAGCCTATCGACGGTTAGCGAAGAAATTTCACCCTGATAGCAATCGTGCCACTGCAAGTCACGACAAGATTTCTCGCGTCAATGCCGCTTACGAAATTTTGGGCGATCCCCAAAGTCGTCGATCGTATGATCAGCAGCTTCAATATGCGGAACAACTCGAAACGGCTGGTTTTTCCGAATCAGAAATGCGATCGCATCGTGAACGCACTGAAGCTGCACAAGCTCAATATCGCAAGCAGCGCGAAGCGGAACGCAACGCAGACCAGCAGCTTAAACTCTGGCTGAAACTGCATAATTCAGTCAATCGCATTTTGAATCAGATTATTCGTCCGCTGAAATCGCAGATCAACGAACTTGCTGCCGATCCGTTTGATGACGATCTGATGGGGAATTTTCAGACGTATGTGGAAGAGTGTCAGGAATTACTGGCGAAAGCGCAGCAGACTTATCGATCGATACCGAATCCCCCCAGTGCCGCAGGTGCAGCAGTAAACCTGTATTACTGCTTGAATCAACTCAGCGATGGCATCGACGAGTTAAATTACTTTACGCATAACTATGACGATCACCACCTTCGCAACGGACGGGAACTGTTTCGAATTGCAGACGGATTACGCAAAGAAGCTCAAGCCGCCGTTCGAGAGATTCCGCGTTAAGAGATAGAGCAATCTGCATTTAGGAATCGAGCGAATATAAATCTCCAAACGAATTACATCTATAGATTGATGTCAATCCTTTTACAAAGCTCTAGAATCAGATTATTGGCGAAGTGATAATTCTATCGATCACTAATTGATCGAACTTGTCGCCCTATTTGTAATTAACTTACTGGAAATTTATTATGCCACGCTTAGTTGGAAAACGCTCGAATCCGACTCCTGCGATCGCGCTGATTATTCTTGCTGCCGCTGCTCTTGGAGTCTCTTTAGAATACTACGGATACATGAATGTTGTCCCTGGATTTGGTCGCACTGTTCCTTATCCGCTGAATTCGGCTGATGATTTCGGTGCGAAGTAATCTGCTGATTTTTATCAATATAGACCCGAATTTTAAGAGGACATTATGAGAAAAGGAAGTGATATCATCGGCAAGTCAATTATTGCCTTTGATTCTGGAAAGCGCACTGCACGAGTTCAAGATCTCATCTTTGATCAAGACACGAACGAGTTGTTAGGGGTCTTAGTTGAAGAGTCAGGTTTGTTTCATTCCGCAAAGGTTATCCCCCTCAGCGCGATTTCTGCATTCGGAACCGATACGCTGATCATTCCAAGCAGAGAAAACATTATTTCCGCAAAGCATGATGAGCGCATTGATCGGGTTCTCGATCGTAATCTTGTTCTCAAAGGCACTCGCATTGTCACCACCGATGGACGCTATTTAGGTTCGGTAATCGACTTGTTCTTTGATGATCAAACGGGCGCGATCGAAGGATATGAGACATCGGGTGGGATCTTCGCAGATGCTTACTCCGGTCGTTCATTTATTCCCGCCCCGCATACGCTCCGAATCGGTGAAGATGCGACCTTTGTTCCACCTGAAACCGCTGATTTGATGGAAGAACAAGTGGGTGGAATTCGGGGTGCGGTTCAAAGCGCATCGAGCCGAGTTCAGGAAGGCTCGGAGGTCGCAGGTCAAAAAATTCAATCCGCTGCACACTCAGCAAATGAGCAAATTCAGCGCGGTGCAGAAACTGCAAACGCAAGATTACAATCTGCTGCAACTGATGTTTCTAACGGTTTCGAGAATGGCACTCGCACTGCAACTACGGCGATTACGAATCAACTGGTTGATCCCGACGAGCAATTCGCTTATGTGATTGGAAAAACGGTCGATCGAGATATTTTCACCAACCAAGGTCAGTTACTGATTGCGAAAGACCAAGTGATTACGCTAACTGTGGCAGAAGCAGCGCGCTACGCGGGTGAAATTGAGACTCTCTATCGCGCTACAGGTGGAAGCTTAACCGCGCCGCTCAACCGCCAAGCTCAAGAATTTGGCGGTCGAGTTCAGACTGGATTTCAAGATGTTAGCGATCGAGTTCAGACCGGATTCCAAAACCTAACGCAACGGGCGAATGAAGCCTTCTCGAATGTCACCGCACGTCTCGGCGTTGAACAAGCGAAAGGACGACGCTCCGATCGTATGATCCGGTCTGATAGCGGTGCGATCATTGCTGCACCCGGTCAAATTGTCACTGATATTGTGGTTGATCGGGCTAAAGCTGCAAACCGGGAAGTTGCGTTGTTAGATGCTGTTGGCTTGCACCCGACCGAAGCGGCTCGTGGCAGCACGAATAGTTCTTTGGTCGTTGCAAAATCGAGATTCCAAAACGAAGCGTCGATCGCATCGACTCGTTTTCAACAAGAAGCTTCGATCGCACGCGAGAATGCCAAAACCCTCTGGCACGATTTGCAAGAGAAGTTTTCAGAGTACCAAGGTCGCAGCGCTCGCGCAATTTACCGGAATCGCGTCGAACAAGCTCTGGGTCGTCCGGTGAATCGGGTGATCCTCGATCGACAAGACAATGTGATTTTGAATGTGGGTGAAATTATCACTCACAAAGCGATCGAGCAGGCGGAAGATAGCGGCGTAATCAATATTCTCCTCAGCTCGGTGTACAGCAAAGAACCGACGATTCGCGAGGAAGAACTCCGCGCCCCCGAACCCGGAATGGCATCGTTAGAGCGCGAACACGCTGTTCATAACTAGTAGAGTCAGCGTGGGGGAAAGTTTTCGATACTTTTTCTCACGCTTTTTCCAAAAAGTTACGATTTTTCTTGGATCTCTCAATCAACTTGTGTTAGATTAGCTAAGGTTACGAAATCCGCCTGGGTCGCTAGCTCAGCGGTAGAGCATTCGGCTTTTAACCGACTGGTCTCGGGTTCGAATCCCGGGCGACCCATTTTTCTCAAGCCAAAGCAAGGCTTAATCAAGGCAATCTTTGAGATATCTTAGGATATCATTCTTGCTGTTGCACACCCAAAGTTCATGCCTTCTTACTTTCGCTCCAGTGTTGATGCAATGGCGGGATACATTCCCGGTGAGCAACCCAAACCCGGGACCCTGATCGTTAAACTCAACACAAACGAGAATCCTTATCCCCCTTCACCGAATGCGATCGCTGTTCTGCGCTCTCTTGATCCCGAATGGCTCAGACGCTACCCTGATCCCTATGCCAATGACTTTCGACAAGCTGCCAGCGAAGCATTAGACATTCCCAAGGATTGGATCATGGTTGGGAATGGCAGCGATGATATTTTGAATGTGATTGTGCGGGCTTGTGCGGAACCTGGACGAAAAGTGGTTTATCCGATGCCGACTTATGTTCTGTATCGGACTTTGGTAGAAATGCAAGTTGCCGATCGCGTTGAGATTTCTTACGGCGATCGATATGAATTCCCGATTAACGAACTGATCGCGGCTCAAGGAGCGATTACCTTTATCGCGTCGCCAAACAGTCCATCCGGTCATAGCATTGCACTATCAGACCTGAGACACCTTGCAGCAAAGTTAACAGGCGTTCTAGTGATTGATGAGGCGTATGTTGATTTTGCTGAGGAGACTGCTCTCCCGTTAGTCCATGAATTCGAGAATGTATTGATTTTGCGAACACTCTCGAAAGGCTATTCATTAGCAGGATTGCGGCTTGGATTCGCGATCGCAAATCCTCAACTTCTCAGCGGACTATTCAAAGTTAAAGATAGTTACAATATTGATGCGATCGCAACCCTAGTTGGAACTGCTGCAATACGCGATCAGAACTATAAAAATGAATGTGCTGAGAGAGTTAAACGATCGAGAGCGAAATTAGCGATCGACCTAAAACAGCTTGGCTGGAAGGTATGGAACTCACAAACTAACTTTCTCCTAACTCAGCCACAAGACAATGCAGAAGAGATTTATCTTGCGCTAAAAGAACGCGGAATCCTGGTGCGATACTTCAAACAACTAGGATTAGATGACAAATTAAGAATCACAGTTGGAACCGATGAACAGAACCAAACCTTGATAGAGGCATTGCAAGCGATCGCAACCCCCAACAGAAAAGCCCACTGAAAAGATCATTCTTCAGTCCCCTTCAGTGGACTTTGTTCTGTTCGCCCCGGATTGGAAACCGGGGCGGAATATCAACGTAGCGAGAGAACCTCAACTAAGTCTCTAACTCAAAGCCCGATCGGTTAATTTTGTCAGGACTTGATTCGATCTCTCAACAAACGCCATCATTCCATCCGCGTTAAAGCCCTTCTGCGCCATCAGTGCTAAGTCATAGACATGATGACAAATCATATCTGCAAGTTCAGCCGATGGAGAACTCGAAGCACCAGTGACGATTGCGCCTTGACTGAGACTAATCAAATTCTGAATCATTGGATGCGAGGTATTGACCAGCAGAACGTGTTCTTCTGGAAACTCGATCGCTTGTTGCTGCAAGAGTGCATTCATTTCCTGCATTCGGCGAAGATGTTCTGGCAACAACACCATTGCAGGAGGAGCCGCTGCATCTCCTTTCAGTGCTTCAGTTCGCACCGTCAATTTAGGCTTACCTAATGCTTTCTGGAACAAGTCTTTAATCTGTTCACCGCGCGTTTGATTCGTGTTTGGATCAACAATCTCAGACTTGTCTTTATCAATCAGCGTGTCATCGAGTTCGGAGTCAACCCGCGAGAATTTGATGTGCGAATATTCGCGCTCTAAGAAGCTGACAAAGTGACTATCGATAAACGAATCCATGAACAAGACTTCTAAGCCCTGACTGGTATGCAACTGAACATAAGTTGCTTGCGTCACTTCATCAGTACAGTAAAACACTCGATTTTCGTGCCGCGCCTTATTGCGTTCTAGATACTCTTGCAGCGTTGTATAAGTCTTGCCATCGATCGTATTGTTCTGCTCGGTATCTTGCCAAGCATCACCCTCTTGCGATTGAACTTCCACTTTTGGTTGCTCAGTTGCAGTGGTGCGATAGATTAGAATCTCTTCAACTTGCTTTTTGAACTTGTCATCGTTGAGTGAGCCGAATTTAACAAACGTTCCCAGATCCTGCCAACTGCGAATGTAAGCTTCTCGATCGTCGCGATAGAGTTCCTTTAAGCGATCGCCGACTTTCTTCGTAATGTAGTCTGCAATTCGACGCACCGTACGATCGCTTTGCAAAAAGCTTCGAGACACATTCAGCGGAATATCAATGCTATCAATCACACCCTGCAACGGCAGCAAAAATCGAGGCACAACTTCTTCACAGTTGTCACTCACAAAGACTTGATTGCAGAACAGTTTGATTTGTCCTTTGGTGACATCGACATCCGGTTTGAGCTTGGGAAAGTAGAGAATGCCATTCACTACAAATGGATAGTCGGTATTGAGATGCACCCAGAGCAGCGGATCTTCTTGGAACGGATAGAGATAGCGGTAGAACTCTAGATAGTCCTCTTTTGTGAGATTGCTTGGCGATTCTTTCCAAGGCGCTTTCTGACGGTTGATTTGTTCGGGTGCAGTTGCTTCTTGACCTTCAGATGCCAGAGTTTCCAGCTTGATCGGGAAGGGCAGAAAATCGCAGTAGGTTTTCACTAGCTGACGAATCCGGTACGGCTCCAGATATTCTAATTCTTCGTCCTGTATCGTTAGCTTAACCGTTGTGCCTCGTGTCGCGCGCTGCGACTCGGATAGCTTGAACTCTGTTGAACCATCGCAGACCCAGTTCACAGGTTGCGCGTCTTGTTTGTAAGACAGCGTATCAATCTCAACCTGTTTCGCCACCATAAACGACGAATAGAAGCCTAGCCCGAAGTGCCCGATAATCTGCTGATCGCTGCTAGCTTTGTACTTCTCAACAAATTCTTCCGCACTAGAAAAGGCGACTTGGTTGATGTACTTTTTCACCTCGTCAGCGGTCATGCCAATTCCGGTGTCTGAGATCGACAGCGTTTGATTCGCTTTATCGATCGTAATCACAATTTCCGACTCACCTAACTCGCCCGAAAACTCATCAGAGCGAGAGACCATACTGAGCTTCTGAAGCGCATCGACTGCGTTAGAAACCAATTCCCGCAGGAAAATCTCGTGATCCGAATAAAGCCATTTCTTGATAATTGGGAAAATATTCTCGGTATGAATCGAGATATTCCCTTGCTCTAAGATGGTTGTCATAAGCCTCGTCCAAGGTTCTCAGAAAATGGAATGCACTTTATTGTGCGCGACGATCGCGCTTCGCGTCTCTATTTTATGAATTGAACCTTGCCGCTCGGTGAGTGCGGGTTTCCCTACCTTTAGCCAATCTAAGCGGAACCCTCGAAAAACTATCTTTTAAGAGTCTCAACAGAGAATTTTATTAGCCGTTAGTCAAAGTTGAGGGTTGCAGGAGTGAAGAAACCTTGCAGATCAGGCAGAGAACCGCGAAAAACGCTGCGCTGAAATTAGGTTTTCACAAAATAGGTGTTAAAAATTTTGTCTCCCTCTGGGAAATCACTGAGATATTCAATGAGATTTATGGGAATTTTGAGGAATTTTCGGTGATCTGATCATCCGAAAGTATGGTTTTTTAACAGTGTGCTTAAGTTGCGACCCATCAGTTTACGACCTTAAACTGTCCTGTTTTTGCTTGTGCTTCCCTGACCCTTCGGATTCTTGTGGTGCTATGCGAGCTGTTGTTCCCCCTGTTCTGCTGCGTCCTACGTCGATCGTGCCCGATACGATCGAGCCTGCAATTCATCCCGATTCTCCGATCCAATCGTTCTGCCGCCTGCAAATTGAGCAAATTCTTTCACAACTTCCCGGTGCAGGAATTCGACTCGTTTATCAAGCTCCAGAGCAATCGAAGCGCCAATCTTTTGTCTACGGACGAGAATTTTGGTCGATTTTGGATCCTGAAGCACAGTCTTATCTTGCTTCAGAATCTTGGTGGTCAAAAAATTCAGTCGGACGCTTGAAAAAAGTGCTGGCAGGGTCGCAGCGTCGATTCTATGCTTGTCCGCTCAGTCACACGAAACCGGAGTATCTTCTGCTCGGAACGACAAAGCTCCTCACCGCAAATCAGAAACGCTTTATCGAAAATGCTGCAACGCTTCTAAACCACCATCTTTCAACCGTGAGAGAACTCCACGTTCAACGCCAAACACAGCAGCAAACTGAGTATAAAAATCACCAAATCGCCCATCAAGTTAAAAGCCCGATCGCGCTAATTCAAATCTATACAGAAATGCTGTTGTCGTCGGTTTTAGAGGGACAATCACGATCGTATTTAGAATTGATCCAATCCTCAATTCAAGACATCAATCGTCACTTGAAACAGCTTTCCGTAAAGCAAAAACCGCTCCGAATCGAGCAGCATGATTTAAGTGAAATTCTCGCTCAAAGCATCAAGCAATTGCAGCCTTGGCTAGCGGAAAAACAGATTCAAGTCGCTTATTCTCGATCGCCGATTCTGCTCAATGTCGATGCGTGGCAGCTCAAACAAGTCTTCGATAACTTGATCTCGAATGCCATTCACTTTAGTCCCGGCTCCGGTACGATCGACTGCACTTGGAAAGTCTCACAGCAGGAGATTCTAATCGAAGTGTCAGACCAAGGAACAGGATTATCCGATGCTGATTTAGAACAGGTCTTCACGCCGTTTTATTCTCGTCGTCCAGAAGGAACCGGACTCGGTTTATCGATCGCTCAAAAAATCGTTCAAGCGCACCAAGGCCAAATCTGGGTCAGCAACTTACCCACCGGGGGCGCAAAGTTTTCTTTCACCCTGCCTCGACAACAGCCCAAACTCTCGATCGTCCCAGCGATCGAAGTTCCCTTTCTCACGAGTTCATTATGATTTCTTCTACACCTGCTCAACAGCAAATTTCGGTTTTACTCGTCGATGACGATTCTCGGTTCCGTCAAGGCTTACAAATGCTGCTTCAGTTCTACAGTACCAATTGCGATCAGCGGTTTGCGGTGATCGGGGAAGCGGCATCTTCGGAGCAAGCGGTTCAACTTGCTCAACAACAACATCCCATGTTGATTTTGCTCGATATGGAATTGGCGAGCGGAGACGGAATTACCACGCTCACCGAATTGGCAAAGCTAGAACATCGATCGAAGATTTTGGTTGTATCGGGACACGAAGAGGAAGAATGGGTGTTTCGAGCAATGCGGGCGGGTGCAAATGGCTATGTAGTCAAGACTGAACTTGCAACAGAATTGTTCACTGCGATGACGACTGTGCTAAACGAGCAAATTTATCTGTCTCCAGAGTTGGCGACTCGTTTCTTTCAAATGTTTCGGTTTTACAACGGGCAAGCTTTAGACGCGAAGACAAAACTGCATTTAACCGATCGTGAACAGGAAGTGTTGCATTGGTTGGTACAGGGCGCTTCAAACGAGGATATTGCAACTCGGCTATATATTTCGGTTGCCACGGTGAAAGCGCATTTAACCGCTATTTTTCATAAGTTGAGCGTGACGAGCCGGACTCAGGCGATCATTCGCGCTCTGAAAATGGGATTGGTCAGTTGTTGATTCTATTCCGCGATAAATAATAGGCTTACCCGATGCCATAGAGGCGTTTCGCTGAAACGCCTCTATTTTTTCGATTTCACATTAATTCAGCATGAACTTTTGTAAGTAAATGGACGAGCTTGAGTAGCGTTTCGTCCTGTTTCTGAGATTTCTTGGAAACCACGATCGCCTTTTCGACTCTTCAACGCACACACTTTATTATTTGTAAACCGTCTAATCAATGATATCGATCTCTACCTTTTTCTAGAAGAGTGAGTGAACTTTAGCAAGGACACTTACATCAGGAGGATATTAAAAAATCAGAATAGTTTCAGAACGCAAAATCTTTTTTGCCCTGCAATCCTGTTTGGGATTTCTAATTCATAGAAAGAAAGATTTGTTTTGCGTTCTCTATGATCCCCAGTCTGTTTTCTACAAATCTCAAGCCGCTCTTTCCTAAATCTGAAAGACAGTTTCCTTTAGATTTAGAACGATCCCCGAATTATAAAAACAATATGAAACTCAGTTTTCAAAACTAATCTCCAGAATCACGACCTAGCAACGTTTTCCAAGTTTTTTAACAACTTATCTGTTCTAAAACTCAATTCACAATAGAAAGTAGAAACTCCTTCCTTCGTGATTTTCATAGCTCCCCTCAACAAATGTTGGAAAGAGTTAATTTATTTCACTTAATGTTTCTCATTTCGCTTCATTTTGTTACAGAGATAAAAACTTCATTCAGAAGTAGTCCTGCTGGTTCACACTTGTAATCGAAAATAGTCCGAGACATGAAAAGTAACGATACCTTCACCTCGACTTGTCGCCACTGTCGATTCTATTCCCCTGAAGGACGACGCGGCGGACAATGCGGTCAACTCAACGTCGCTGTTCAAAGCACCTGGAAAGCTTGCTCATTAGCGGCTCCAATTTTTGAGCCAGAGTGGGAATTCTCAAAGGTTCCTGTCTGGCATAGCGAAGCCGCATTCGCACGAACGCGGAGCGCACTGCAAGCAACGACAAGCGGTGAGGGTAACCCGTTCGCCTATCGGGTTGAGGTTGAGCCGATCGCTTCAGAACCACAAGCATCAGCGACTCTGCTTTAATCACTTTGCCAAACTCGCGATCGCACTCTGCTCTAGGGTGCGATTTTTCATGCGAAAACGCCAAGATCAATAAAGATCCCGGCGCTCCAATCCTGCCTAATTTCGACTTAAGGGTTTTGTGCGGGGGGCGCTTGAGTCACCTGGGCCGGTGGCTCCGAATCGCCTAGAACGACTAAGCGCTGATTTGGATCAGCGCGATTCGTCTGTTCTTGAACGATCGCGGTCGCTTGATGAGGATCAAAATAACGATTAAAGTCCGTTTTCAGTCGCGCTACTCGTGTATCTGCGGTCTGAACTTCAGCTTGAATTTCTTTTAGTTTTGCTTGTTGGTTGACACTAGAAGGAATAAGCTGCACTAAAGCTGCGATCGCAGCGCTAGAAATTACGACATTAACACCAAGTTTAACGAGTGCCTCGGCTGCCAAAATGCGGTCATGCTGCGGACGAGCGCGGCGCGAAGATTTTTGGGAGCGGCGAGATCTTGGAGACTCAGGAGGCTGTGGTAGGGGGAGTGCATTCATGGGTTCATTAGCGCGTGACATCAGAAAAAGCTACTCAAGCACGAAAAGCGTTCACTCAAAGCATTCACTTTCATCGTGTGACGACGTGCGATTTGCAAACGTTGCAGCTTGACCAAAGTTCTTCACCTCTTGCAAGCGAAGAATATTGAAAGTCAACAATCAAAGAATGATTTATTGGCTGGTAGAGCTAATCAAAGATTGCAAATCTGGAACCCAAAATCAAGAAGTACGAGTGAACTAAGTTCGGTAACAACCAGAAAAGAAGGAATTAAAGCCGAGCAAAAAGCAGTTATTTTGCTTGATTTCGGTCTTAACTCTCTCTTCTCTTGTGCTTTTTAGTAGCTTTTCAAGCCTACCTGAATGGGATGCACCCATTCAGGCAGGAAACTTGCCTAGATAGTTTACTTGCTGAATCGAAAAATGATCACCGAATTTACAGCTTTCTTTCCGCGATCGGCTCGTTTGCTTCTAGGGTTTGTTTCCTGCGGGGGTCTGAACCTACTTGTAAAGCTCAGTTGCTAACCGAAACGCGAGAACTCCCGGAATGAGAGCCACGACCAGCGCAATCAGAACTTGAGTATCGGATAAAGACATTGTGTGAAAACTCCTTATCTCAGGGTATAGTTCCTCAATGTGAACGAAAATGCACATTTCGGAAAGTGGTTGTAATAAGATGCAACAGAAAAAGCGCTGAAGTTTGCTTTTTTCAGGGTTTTTACAGGCTAGGCTTCGTGCTGGGCTGGATTTTGCTCTAAAGATTCATTGTGTTCCACATTGCGTTCGTACCAGCGCATCAGCGGAGTCGAGGTCACACCATGCAGTAGGACTGAAATGACGATCGTCCAAAACGTGATCCAGGCGATCTGCTCACCATCGTTGCCTTTGAGTCCGTTGCCGAACGCATAGCCAAGGTAATAGATCGAGCCGACTCCGCGAATTCCGAACCAGCCGTAGAGCCAGCGGGTCGCGGGATGAACTTTTAAGCCGATCGTACTAATCCAGGTTCCGATCGGGCGAATGACAAAGATCAGGCTAAATGCGATCAAAAACGCATCGCCCGCAAAGCGAAACATCGGCTGAAATCGCAGCATCGAGCCGAGGAGTAAGATCGTTCCGATTTCTGCTAGCTTTTCTAAACGCTCAATGAAATGAAGCTGGTTTCTCGTGTATTCGGCGTTGCGTCTTCGCCGCATTGCGATCCCCGCTACGAAGACGGCTAAAAATCCATACCCGTATGCCAATTCAGTTATAGCGTAGGTGATGAAAATGGCGCTGAGTGCGACGAAATCTTCCATCAAATCGTCGGGGGTGCGAAACGATTCTAGTTTCTTATCGAGCCATTTCACTGCTTTCGCCACGACGAATCCAAACACGATTCCGGCAAAAATTGCCCAAACCACGTCGATCAATAGCCATTCTCGAAACCAAGTGCGCCAATCGCCTTTCTCGATCGAATGAATTCCAAAATAAACAAACGGGAATGCAAGCGCGTCGTTGAGTCCGCCTTCTGAGGTAATGCCAAATCTTAATTCATCACGATCGTTCGGATCTTCAAGCTGTACTTCTGAGGCAAGAACTGGATCAGTCGGAGCAAGAATCGCACCCAAAAGAATGGCTAATCCCCACTCTAATTTCAAAATATAGTGCGCGACCGCAGCCACAGAGAAGATCGTAATCGGCATCAATAAACCGATTAGTCGAGTCGTTGATCGCCACGCCCAAAACTGCATCGGACGATTCATTTTGAGTCCGCAGCTAAAAAGAGAAATTAAAACAACAATTTCGGCAACTCGCTCTAAAAAGTTTGCATCGGGGCGAACCTGAATCAGATTAAATCCATAGGGACTCAAAGTAATTCCAACAAATAGATAAATCAAGGCATAAGAGAGCGGCAATCTGGCGATCCATCCCGATCCCAGCGTTACCATAAGCAAAAGCAACCCGATAACCAATAGATCAAGAATATAGACATCCACAATCGCTCTCCCATTCTGCGTTCGTCTTTACTGTAAGAGGGAGTGTGAAGCAGACCTATTCGTCTGGTGATAGATTCTGAGTCTTTCTCAAGGCTTACGAATGTAGCCCCATTTTTCGTTGAGTTTGACTCGTGCTAATCCTTCATAAAATGAGCCTGCTTCTTCAAATTGGGGCGCGATCGCAATACTCCCATTCGGATCGATATAGCCCCATTTTTCTCCAAGTTTGACGGGTGCTAATCCATCTGTGAAACTTGCAGCAAATTCGTATTTTGGCTCGATAATAAATTTGCCAGATTTATCGATGTAGCCCCATTTTTTGTTACTTTCAACTAAAGCTAATCCATTAGAGAAATCCGAGGCAAAAGAGTATTGAGGCGCGATCGCAATTTTTCCACTTAGATCGACATAGCCCCAACGATCGCCCACTCGAATGCGCCCCATCGAATCTGCGACATTAAACGCGCCATCGAATTGAGGTTGAGCGACAAACTGACCGCCCTGATTGATGTAGCCCCATTTTTTACCGATTCGAGCCGCCGCTAAACCCGCAGAAAATCGCCAAGCATCATCAAATTTTGGCTCGATCGCTGTTTTCCCGGTTTGATCGATATAGCCATATTTATCGCCCAGTTTTACCGCTGCGAATCCTTGAGAAAATCCCGATGTCATTTCAAATTTCGGCGGAATCACGACTTCGCCCGTCGGTTTGATAAATCCGTACCGTTGATTGACGCGAATCGCCGCTAGTCCTTCCTGAAATTTGGAAGCTTGTTCATATTTTGGCTCGATCGCAAAGTCGCCCTGCCGATTTAGATAGCCAAATAAGCCGCCCAATCTCACGATCGCCAATCCTTCGGAGAAGGGTGCGTAGGCTTCAAGCTCCATTTTTGGCGTTACGGTGAGTCTGCCAGAATGATCGATGTAGCGAAACTCTCGTCCGAACTGTACCAACGCTGCCCCTTCAGCAAAATCGGAAGCGCTATCGAACTGATTCTCGATCGCCATTGAAGTGGGAGCGACCGCGATCGCGGATTGTTCGATCGAGAGTCTTGGAGAAGTTGTACAAGCGCCGACTGTTCCTAAACTTAGAGCGGCAAGCAAAAAGAGGCGAAACATAATCGCAATGTGAGGTAACGAATAGGACTAGTTTAATCTCAACACTAAAATTTTCAATCCTGCGAGTGGCGTAAATCAAGTTTGTGCGCGATCGGTTTCCTGAATAGCAGGTCTTTATGAACGTTTTGCTGGCTCAAAACAACGCTTTCAACATGAGTCGAGGATTGAGCAGACTGGTTGGAGATTTTAGCATATGCGCCATTGCCAGAAATTGTAGATGGACATCAACATCCTTCTGAGACAGAGCAACTAGCCGATCTGCATAACCCTGAAATAGCTTGCCCGCCCAATTTGGTGCGATCGCTCCTTTTGTCGTGGGAAACTTTGAATCAAATCCGGTTGCCAGCGACCAAGGAAAAGCATTGCTCTGTGCGAGTTGTTTTTGAAAATTTGCACCATTCAGAACCTTGGATCGTTGCTGTTTAGGTTGACTCAGCCAGCGAGATAATAGTATCGCAGACATAGCACTGACCGTCATGCCTTGACCGTACACCGGACACAACGCACAGACCGAATCACCGATCGCAATTAACCCATCTGGTAAGCGAATGTCTTCGTAATGGTACAGCCGATTTGCGGTTGCTCGGTGCGCCCGAATCTCAGAGCAAGGTTCTGCTTGAGCGATCGCGTTATGGAAGGTAGGATCAGGGAGACTTTGAGCAAATTTGAGAAAGCCTTGCTCCTCGATCGGCGGATAGTCTTGTCCATATCCACCCAAGGTTGCAATCCATTCTTGCTGTTCTACGGCAGCTAAATAACCTAGACGCGGCTGATTCGGGGGAACTTGACTAATCAGCACAATCTTACCCTTTGGCTGAAGTTCGATTGGAATGCGATACCGCCGAGTTGCATAGCCCAGTTGAGGATCAATCACGGTTGCAGTCGGTGGTGTGCAGCCTAAGTCTTGTAGCCACTGTGGAGTTTGAGTACTTCGACCACTTGCATCAACCACAAGTTGAGCTGAGTATTCCTCTCCGTCCCGAAGTTTGATGCCTTGAATTGAATTGCGATCGCCCGATAGTCCGATCACTCGCTGCCCGGTTAAAAACTCAACATTAGGCAACTGCCTCACGCGCTGACGAATCGTGCTTTCAAGCAGCGGACGAGTGCAGGTATAAGATTCTACTCCGGTTTCCGTCTCAGTCGTGGGCATCCAGTTTCCCTGCTGAAAGTACTGAAAATCTCTGCCCCAGTCGAACCGAATCGCTCCCGCTGCACCCATTGCTTTCCCAATGCCTGGAAAGAGTTCTTCTAGAATTTGATAGCCTTTGGAGAAGAGAACGTGCGGCTGAACGGATTGCGGCACACCGCGTCGAGGCTCAGGGGTCACAGGAAGCTGATCTCGATCGACAATCAAAACGCGATCGAACTGTTCAGCTAACACACGAGCCGTCAGCAATCCGGCAAGGCTGCCTCCAATCACGATCGCTTGATGATGGTGTTGAGTTGGCATAGTTTTGGTAGAAAAGTTTTAACACAGAATTGATCCAATGCTTTTCAGCTTATCGCTCTTCTCGCAATTTTTTCCTTCTCGCTGCTTATGGGCGCTCCCAAACTGTCGAGCTTAATTTGGCTTGTCCACTGCGCTGCTCGGTTAAGGTCGGGGCACAGCACTTCGACCCTCTGGTCAAAGGTTTCAGGATGTACCCGCATCTGCGTTTGAAGGCACTGGGCTTGAGCGTCTTGAGTTGTTCGTAGGTCATGAGTTTGTCCTCCTTGATTGGAAAACGGTAGCATTCACCCTAATATAGGTTCTTGGCGAACCATATCCAGAATCGATTCTCCTGAAGAACTTGCACATAGCTTGCATGCACTCGATTGATCTGAGCAAAGATACTGGGCTGCCTGAGAATAAAAACCCATAGCACTGTGGCGATTTTGTAAATAAGACTAAACCCGCGATCGTAGAGAATAAGAGCAATCAAGCTCAGGTCAGAAGCCGCATGACCTTCTTTTACTTGCTGCGCCGAAAATTGAGGTAAGACGATCTCGCATTGCTCAGGATGCTGTTGAAACAATGAGCTAAGAGCAACAGCATCCGCGATCGCGGCGGTGCAGCCTTGCCCTAAAAGGCTAAACATTCCATGGGCTGCATCACCGATCAGAACTGCGTGACCCTCTAAATGATGGTAAGAATCGCATTGGCTCCAGTATTCACGTCCCGGTGAGGCGGCTAAAAATGCCATTGCTTGATCGCGATCGATCTCTAATGCAGGTGAGTTTTTAGGGCTCATTTCCTGCAATAACTGCTGTAATTTCTCCACCGTTGTAATTCCACAGGGATTCTTCTGATCGCTGCTGTCTATAGGCTGCCAGAAGATCAGCGCACTGAAGCGACCATTTTTCTGCGGTAGACAGGCACCGAACACAAGACCAAACTGCGATCGTCGCGTTTGTAGCCGAATGATTCGCGGCGAGGATTCTGGTTTTACGGACAGTTGCAGGACTTTCCAGACTTGTGGACGTTGCCGCTGTTGAAAGTTAATTTCGTCGGGTTGCGCGATTGACATTGCACGACGAATCATCGAGTGAATCCCGTCTGCCCCGACGAGAAGATCGTAACTGACTGTTTCAGATCTTGTTTCTTGCTCGATCGTGATTTCACGACGGGCAAGATCAACCGCTACAACCGAAGTGTTGAAGGTTACTGCTAGTTGAGAAGTGTGATTGCCAGATTGAGCCAGTAGCGGTTCCTTCGGGGTTGCGCTCCGTGCTAGGCGCAAGAGTAAAGCGCAGAGTTGACGACGTGGAATCAAGACCAGTCCGCCCGCCGTAAATTCAGTTCCTTCGTTGGTTAATTGCTCTTTCAGTCCTTCAATACCGTTTAACCAATGCTGTACTCTTTCACCCAATCCTAAACCGAATCCCCGGCTATCGGCAGCCTCTGAATCAGTCGGCTCTGGGTTACAGTCATACACCCGTATCTTGTAGCTTGGGCTGAGAGTGAGCAGTCGATGGGCTAAGAATAAACCCACTGGACCCGCACCCACAATAACAACATTCATGCTGAAGACAGATAGGAGAGTTTTACATCTACTGGTAACACAATCACACTAGCGTATCAGCGCTTTTGCTATCCATTAAACTTCAACTTTTTAATTGCATAATGCGCGGCTTTTCAGACCCATAGAATTAGCGCCATAAAAACGAGTAGAGGGTTCGGAACTTCTTCGGGCGAATCGTCTGAAGTCGTTGAGAAGAGATTGCTGCTCTCGATCTCATTACCGCTAAACAGGGGTTAACCATGACACAGGAGGAAGCATTAGAGTGTGTTGCGAAAGCTTTAGCACCAACATTACTCAGATCTCTACAAATTGATGTTTTTCGCGGAGATTGGAACAAGCACTTTTACCACAAAATTGCAGGTAGACTGAATCACGAGTACAGTTACATCAAAGATGTGGGTGCAGAACTGTGGCAATTATTCTCTAAGGCGCTCGGTGTTCAGGTCACATTTCTTATATTTCTCGATCGTCTCTCACCGCCTCAATTGTAGAAGAAGAGATTGTCGAGCATTGCGTCAAGTCCACGGGCGACTTTGCTGAGAATCGCACTGTTGAAAAAGCCAGCTTTGCGATCGTATTTCACCATTCTGTGGGCTGAGGCATCGTTATGGCTCTAGCCAGTCTTCAAGCTGCAAATCCTTTGACTTTCATGAGGAGGTTCCTTGCAGTAAGTTTTGTTCGCAGAGTTGGAAGATGTAGCGGAGTTGTCCTAGTAATTGCTCCATTGTTCCAACTGAATAGGAGGATGATTCGTATGCTTCTCCACTGGGCGCGAGTTTGTAGAACTGCCAGGATGTCCCGTTGCTGGTGATGCCAAAGACATCGATCGATCGATCGATTGGCTTGTTGATTTTGCCACTGACAGGCTTGCATCTCGACTAGACACTGAGCGAGTCCTTTCTCAAAGTCATCCCGCTTGGCTTCAATGATGCAGAGCAGTGGAATATCTAAGTATCGTCTGCGATCAAATAGTCTACATAGCCTGCGGCAATGTCGCTTTCAAGTTGTGCGCCTTTCCAGATTCGTAGATGCTCGGTTCCAAGCATGGCTTCTTCGCAGATCGCATCAATCAGCAATTTCTTGGCTTCTTCATACCCTTCTAGGCTAAAGATTTGTTTTAACCGTTGAATTCGTTCTTGAAAGAAGGGACTGGCTTTAATGGGAGAACTCTCTAGTTTCCAAGAAATTAAATCGGTTAGTCCAAGCTGCTCAAAGGCTTCTCTCTTCGTAAAGCTGGAGAATTTTTTCTTTTTGGATTTTGGGAGTTTCGATCGCGCTTTTTTTGTATTTGCCATATGATTTTTTCTCTAGAATAAACTCTGTTGGATATTGCCTAAGTCTAATTCTGGCTGGTCGTAGCGGACTTTGGCTTTGTATTTCGTCCATTGCCAGCCACAAATCAGCGAGGGCTTTTTTTTCGGGAATGCGTTTACGATCGTCACCTTGGGACTTCTGCATCGTGCGCAGAATTCCAAACTACCTAAATTCTTCAAAAACCTTTCTGCGTATGAGCTTCATCTCAATCATTTTGGACTAAAAAAGCCCTGGACTAAAAATGGACTAATTTTTATCCCTGTTTTTAGGCTCGATCGCGAATCAATTAATCCAAATTCAGCCTAATCATAGCCCCGATCGACCTTAATTTTTTGTCTCTTTAGTCTTGTCTAAGACTAAATAAGAGTCTAATCTTAAGTCTCATATAATCAACTGAGCATTCTACCGTTTCGCTATCCGTCGGCGAAACGTTGCGATAACTGGGAGATGATCAGAACCACCATCAGATCCAACAAATGCTTCGATCGCCTGAAAATGATCTGTATGCCAAATATAGTCAACCCGTTGAACTGGAAAAGGGATGCCGCTCACGAATAGAGTATGCCCTAGCCCCTGTCCACGTTCCTGCAAGTTATCTTTCAACACTTTATGCACTGTGCATAAGTTTCAGAAGTGTTAGTCATATTACAATCGCACAATATCAGCGTTGGAAGCGATCGAAAAAGAGCAGACGAAGGCTCAACCAGAGCAAAAGACTAATCAAATAGCTCCAGCCCAAAAGTTCAACGATCGACAAACATAAAGCGCGAAAGCTAGACATTATTTCTTCCTCGTCTGCATCTTGATCGCATTCTTTTAGTTCATCGCAGAAGTAGCAGTGACAGCAGAATTGCTGTTGTTTTCAGCCGTCTTTCCAGATTTTGCGTTCTTGCCTCGCTTTGCGGCGCGATTTGCCAATTGATATTCAGCACTATTCTTGCCGTACCGCGCTCCAACGCCCAACCGCAACCGCTGACTCAAATCCACGATCGCAGCTTCCTTCTCACGAATCAACTTGCGATTCGTCACAATCGTCGCACTCGCAATATTAAACTGTGCGATCGCTTCTTGCGTCTCTTCGATCAATTCCTCCAAGGCATCGATCGACAAATCATCTCCCAAATCCAAGTGCGGATCGATCGCCTGCAAGTTTGCCAAATCTAATTGCGCTCTTACGATCGTCGGAGATTTTTTCTGTTGGCTCATTTTGAGTACCTTAAAGACTTCCCCAACCTTAACGACTCAAGATTCTCAGTTGGATTCGTAGAGTTCAGGAAATCTCAAGCGCGATGCTGCATAAAAACAAGTAAATCCGCCTAGAGATTTCACAGAAAAACAATTTCATTGATCAGTTTCAAACGATCACATCTGCTTTCACACAAAATTTTTCTCAGAAATACCTAACCCATCAACGCGATCGCATAAAACAATTAGCGATGCTTATGTCACAAGCAGTTTTAACTAAGTGATGTGCCAAAAAAGGTGTGTGATTTATTTGATCGCACCTGATGAATGCAAATTTCCTCAAAATAAATTCCACAATCCCAATTCGCAAATAATTTATGCACTATGACTTATGCAAACCAAAAATTGAGGTCTTAGCATGACGATCGCAAACGCTAAAACACTCACCAAACACTCATGGATGCCGTCAAAGTATTAATCGCTTTCTACTCTCGCAATGGTTCAACCGAAGCACTCGCCAAAGCGATCGCAGAAGGTGCAAAGTCTGAAGGAGCAGAAGTCATTCTCCGCCGCGCTCGCGAAGTTGTATCACCAGAAATCATGCAGAAAGCAGAAGGCTGGATCGAAAACGCCGATCGCATGAATGCAGAATACGAAGCGCCAACGCCCGCCGATGCAGAATCAGCCGATGCAATTATCTTCGGAACTCCAACACGCTTCGGCAATGTGTCCTCAGAGCTAAAAGCCTACATCGATTCCCTCGGCGGTCTTTGGTTTCAAGGAAAGCTAGTCGGCAAAGCGGGCAGTGCTTTCACCTCCACTTCCAGCGTACACGGCGGCAACGAAAGCACAGTCATCTCGATGTATCACCCAATGGCTCATTTGGGATTGATCATTGTGCCATTAGGCTACGCTGATCCGTCACTCTTCAAAGCAGGTACACCCTACGGCGCTTCAACCGTTTCCGGTCAAGACAACGCACCACCTACCGCAGATGATCTAGAAGTTGCAAGATTTCAGGGTAAGCGAGTGACACAAATCGCCCGCGCACTTAAATCAGTCGGTGAAACCGCAACTAAGCAGTAAAACTTTCTCAAATAAGACACTTTTCAAGACTTATGCAAAGTCTCAAATGAGACGATGAATTGCGATCTCACAATTCAATCAGAGATATCGATCATTGATGTGATGTTGTTTGTCATTAGGCAGAAAGTGTCGATCTAATCATCCAACCTGGAACGTTATGCCGACGCTGTGCAGGCTAAATCGTCGATCGGGATTTTATTTTGGGCGACAGAGTTCGGTCTAGCATCCAGATAGGGCAATTAGACCGAAAGGATCAGTCTAAATAATAGTCAGCCTGCCAGATTTGTGAGTAAGCAAGTGTTTTGAGATCATCTGAGTTGAGTGAAGTGTCCCCGATCAGGTACTAGTCGGCTTGAAAGAGTGTTGTATTTTAAGTACGGCAATGGCACCCAACCCAACCAAGATATTATGAACACCACTGCAATTGGTATTCTTGCAGGACTTATCATCCCTGCTATCTGGATCTGTAGCTTTTCGGCAGTTTCGGAACCCCAACGGCGACAGGTAAATTGCATATTAGTTGGTTTAGCTGCGTCTACCTACGGAAATCATTCGTTTGGATTGATCGAATCAGCCGGAACCATCACAGTTCTCACGCTTGGCATTCTCGGATTGCACAACTATCGGTGGCTTGGTGCCGCATGGCTAGTACATACCGGATTGGACATCGCCCATCACCTTGTCAGCGATCCAATGTTTCGATACTTTCCTGCGTCGTCCCTAGGGTGTGCTGTGACCGATCCGATTCTCGCGCTGTGGTTCTTTGCTGAAGCACCAGATATTCGTGACGTGATAAAGCGGCTACGAGCAAAACTTGTGTCATTGTCCAACTTACAGTGAGTATAGTAGACGGATAACAACATCATAAAGTAGACGGTTAGGCTAACTATCGCGTTGCAGCGGACAGTTAAGTGATTCTTCGTCTATTGCTTAAGGTCTTTCACTACCGCTGAATGCAATCGTTAGACCGAGTCTAATTGCGTTCAGCGATAATACTTTAAGGCTATCTCTCTCAGTTGCAAAACCTGATTTTGAACCGAATGCTTAAACTTCATTGACCAGCCAAGAATGGTATTCGATCGCTAATTGATGAACGATCTTCTTTTCAGTGTCGCTCAAATCAGCAATTCACACCCCGATAGCGCCAGTTCCGCTCATAGAGTTGAATAATTTCGGCTTCGCTTAGTTGTTCGATCGAAGGCTTCTCTCCCTGCCCGTAAATCGATCTTAGAAACGGTAAATCATGCAGATTGAGCGATGCCATACATTTGAATCGAATTTCATAACATCATTATCATCTCAAATGAGACATCATACAAGACTCGCATCAAGTCTCATTTGAGATAACAAAACAACGATCGTACAACTAATTCGCTGTCCGATACCGAGTCAACACACTCATTGATGAGCTAGTCCCCGGCATCGGCACAATCGGGCTCCACAATCCCACCTCCACATAGCGCAACGCATGAAGCGTATGTCTCACCTCCTCAATCCCTTCCGGCGATCCGATCAAAACGTGCTGAATCTTCTCCCCACCGCGCGACTCAAACTGCTGCAATAGTTCCTGCAATCTCACATTCATTAGGTTTTCTCCGATTTTTGCGAATCCAGAAAACCCAAAAACTAAAGCCACCCCGCGCAATGGAAAACGGGGTGGCTACATTGGATGCTATCATCCTACGTTAGCCTCCCGGACTGTTACTAGCAGTCTTGGGCGGTTAGCTGCTCAAAGTTGTTACCAGCAATTTTGAGCGGCGTTGGCGGATTCAGTTTCTGGGACGTTTCAGCAAATACCACTTCACAGATTATTTGCTCAACTTGAGAGATTAAAGGATATCGATCGTAGAGTCAAGCGGTTTCTGGGGAAATGTTTTGTCGATCGATAAATTACAAGACTCGACTCAAAGAATAGAAACGTCTTTTTCAAGTAAGACTATATATTAGAGTTGTTGGGTTATAAGCTCAAAAAGCCTTGAAACCTTTTCCCAGCAAGCTTTTCAGCGATTTTTACTCAAAACGGCTAAAACTCAATCCTGGCAAGCTTTTCAGCGATTTTTCCTGTTAAATCCCAACAGGTCTATTTATATTTAGGCAATAGAGTCAGTCTAAACAATAGTTAGACATCTTGTAAAAATGGTAACTCTGTTAAGTAGCCGTACAGAAATGAGTGAGTTACTATGTCCAAGCTATGTCCCAAGTGCCAAACTACGCAGACATTGGAACACAATGGGGGGCAATGGTGTCCAAATTGTGGCAAGTTTACAGTTCCTCCCACATTGCGTCATCCTTCCAATCTTTACCCTGAGCAAAAGCAAAAATCGGCTGCGAGGATTTTACTGACTTGCTCTAGTTGCAGGCGCAAAGATAGCATGGGAGACGGTTTATACGATGATGGAGAATGGATATGTGGAGCCTGTATTGCAGGCATGGCTTATCCTCTTGAAGGCTAAAATAATAATGAAACGTTGCAATTACTCCAATGAGACTAGCTCGTATTACGAGCAATCCAAAACGGATGAATGGGCAACCCTGCATTCGTAATCTTCGCCTTACGGTTCGTCCGGTGATTGAGCTACTAGCAACTTATCCCGATCGAGAAGAATTACATCAAGAGTTCTCAGAGCTAGAGGATGAAGACATTCGACAAGCCCTAATTTTTGCCTCTTCCTATTTGGACGATCGCATCATTGGGCTTCCTAATCGCTATGAAACTGTTGCTTGATCAGGGATTGCCACTCTCTGCGGCAGCGTTGTTACGTGATGCAGGTATCGACACTACCCATGTTGGTGAAATTGGGATGTCTGAAGCTCTCGATCGACTCGAAAAGCATTCTACGATCGCATACTCACTCCACAATTTGAGACTCAAAGTAAGTCTACTCATAAAACCAATTTGAGAAAGTGAGACTCAAACGCTCGATCGTACTCTTCTCAAATCACAGCGATCTCATAAAGTATCATGTGATTGCTGTAATCGAAACTCCAATCTGTGTCTGCTAAAGATATTTTTCATGATGCCGTGAAATGAGCATTACAAAAAGAACAATGGATCATCACTGACGATCCGCTGAAATTTAAATTTGGCGACATTAACTTTCAAGTCGATTTAGGAGCAGAGCAACTCCTAGCAGCAGAACGATCAGGCGAAAAAATTGCGATCGAAATCAAAAGCTTCCTCAAACCTTCAGCCATCACAGATTTCTACTCTGCATTAGGGCAATTTCTCAGCTATCGTCTTGCCCTAGAATCCGGCGAACCCGATCGAACCCTCTACCTTGCAGTCCCCCTCGACACCTATCAGACATTTTTTCAAACCGAATTTGCCCAAACTGCGATACAACGATATCAAGTCCTGATCGTTGTACATGAACCAACCCATGAAGTGATCGTGCAATGGATAAACTAACCCAGTATCGCAAGTACGTTCAAACATTATTGAATCAGTACGCCAAAGATGACATTTCAAATGACGAAATAGAAGTTCAACTTATTTTTGACTGCGATCGCGATCATTACCAATGGATGAACGTCGGCTGGCAACATTTCACCCGCATCTATCGCTGTATCCTACACATCGACATCAAAAACGAAAAAATCTGGATTCAACAAAACCTCACCGATCAAGATCCTGCTGAAGAACTCGTCAAAATGGGTGTCTTGAGAGAAGACATTATTCTCGGCTTGCACGCACCTTATAAACGACCTTACACCGATTATGGGGTAGCTTAAACCCTTTAAGAAAAAGCAAGCAAAGATACGATCGAACTCACCCAACAATTTGAGACTCAAAATAAGTCTACTCATAAAACCGATTTGAGAAAGCGAGACTCAGAAGCTCGATCGCTTAACTTTGCACCGAAAAGCATTTCATGATCGCATTGCATTCAGCGTCACGATTCGCGATCGTACAATAAAGAAAGTATGGCAAAAGAGGAATTTCAATGGCGTATGGCGACTTTAAAACACTAAATCAAGCATTAGCCGCATTCCAATTGACACTCATCAACCAACCCCGACTGTTTCAAACCATTCCACTCATTGCCCCCTCATCCAAACTACAAAATCGATTAGAAGAAGGTATCGACCTCGCCTTAGCAATCTCAACCGAAAAAGCACAATCCGAGCTAATCATCGCCCCAATTCTGCTCGAAGTTCGTGAGATCGCTCAACCTCAGTCCTCGCTATTCAGCGGAGTCAGCCTCAATGCTGATCCAGCAGCCGGATTAGTCGGAGAATGCGACTTCATCTTATCGAAGTCATCCAATCAGCTAGAAGTCACATCCCCGATCGCAGTTCTCGTCGAAGCGAAAAATAACGACATCAAATCAGGACTCGGACAGTGTGTTGCACAAATGGTCGGCGCACAACGCTTCAATGCAGATAATTCACTCACAATCATCGGAGCCGTGACCACAGGAGTATTATGGCGATTCCTAAGATTAGACGCTCAAACCCTGGAAATTGACCTCACCGAATATACCGTTCCCCTTCAAATTGAAACGGTTTTAGGCATTCTCAAAAGTCCGTTCTGATCTTTCGCTCACCCGTTCAATTCCTTGCCGCGATCGAACTCACCCAACAATTTGAGACTCAAAATAAGTCTAGTCATAAAACCGGCCTGAGAAAGCGAGACTCAAAAGCCCGATCGCACAATCATCTCCTCACCCTGTGCAAATAAAACGAAGCCGACTCCAGCCCCTTCGTCGATTCCTGCATAAACTCAATCAGATGATGCGCCACCAATCCCACGTGAATCACCTTGTTCAATCTTCGGCTTCTTCGCGGCTATAAGTCGGAAAAACACACAAAATCTTGTGGTGTTCGGAATACATCGAGTTTGACCCTGGCGTTTCATCAAATGAGGAGAAGGCAGAAGCGTTGTCATAAGACAAATTTTCTCAATTTTATGAAGAACGATCGCGCAAAAACAATGAACACCAACCGCCAAGTCAAAATCAGCAAACATCTACGATTAAAAACAAACGATTTCGGTTAGCTCAAAACAATGTATCGCAGAGTTCAACTATCAGTTCAACTGTCTCAGCCCAACCTCAATCACTTCGCTCCAAACTCATCCACGATCGACATTCCTTCTCCAAAAAAGCGTGTTCCAGAACAAGCCTTAAACCACATAATTCTAGTTCTGGAACTCCTCATCACCTTAGAATCACATCACTTCTTACAAAACTTCTCCTCCAAACTCAGCAAGTCCACCTCCTGCCAATCAATGTTCTTCCCGGCATGGTAAGCCGTCTCGATCGTCGTCCTATCCTTGTTCAAAATTCCATCGATCGAATCTGTCGGTAGTCCTTGTTTCTCAAGTCGTTCCTGAATCCTACGTCGCAACGCTCGAAAAGCCTGCTTCGTAATCGGCCCAAACACCCCATCAATGCACCCATCATAGAGTCCCTCCTGCTTTAGCCGAGCTTGAGCATCTTCCAACGACAGCAACTCCGCATCCTCAAGCAACAGTGGATCAGGCTCCCCCGTATGTCTGCTCAACAAATGCTCCATCCACTTCGGCTCGATCGCAAACTTCAGTTTCTCCTGCTGCTGCTGAATAAACTTCTCGTCAATCAATCCCAACTCATGCCCCAAGATGTGATCAACTTCATCAATTAGAAAGTCAAGCATTGGATCTTTCTGTGCATCCTCCAAAATCGCCTGAACGCGATCTGCCTCTGTTTCAGTTAACGTCGGTTGACATTCCAACCTGTAATACTCGTTTAGTACAAGTCGGTAATCTTCCAAGGCCTGAATGAAATTGTCCATAGTATTTTCCTGCACGCATTACATGACAAAACAATCCCAGTCCGCTCCTTTGTTCTTGACAGAGAAGCGGCAGTGGTTGAATCGCCTCCATACAATAGGTGCTACCGCTTCCAAGAATGTGACATATCTTTGCTCTAAAAGTTTCGATTCCGCTCTTAAAAATCCTCTGACGACTGATCTTAGGGGCAGATCGGTGTCACACTCCGAGGCAAAAAAACACTGTATTCATGAAGCCCTCACTGTGAAAACTTATGAACGACTCAGAAAAGGATTGTCAGAGAAGAGCGATCGAAGAAGTTATGAATCAAATTCTTGACGCAGATAGCCCCCATGCTTACTCGATGATTCCAACTGTGAGACGTTACATTTACCGATTTAACCTAAAGTCTCGTGTCGAACCTGCCGAGATACTCATCGAAGCCTATCTAAGAGCGCTAAGGGCAACCAATGAGGAAATTAAGATCGAGAACCCTAAAGCGTGGCTTAGATCCACGGCATACAACATTGTTCGAGAGCGCAGTCGAAAAGAGAAAAAAGAATTTCCCACCGATCCGCAAGCACTCGTTCTAGATTCAGCCTGCGAACCTGGCAACCATTGTGAAGCAAACTGCGATCGTAATTTAGCAATTCTTTGGCAAGCATTCAAACAACTCAGAGCCGCCGAACCTGAGATTGCAGAACTAATAGACTTGCAAATTTTGCAGCAGATGTCTTGGTCAGAAATTCAGCAACATTTCCGCAACCAAGGTCGAAAAACACCAACCATAGAAGCTTTGCGCCAAAGAGCCAGTCGCGCCAAAAAAAAGCTCCGACAACTATTCCACAAACTCGGCGGAGAATACGAGCCGCTCCGATTCTGACAACACTTTGTCGATCGAGGGAGATCAAAGGTTTCTTTGATCTAATTTGCGCTGTTGCCTCAAAGTAAGCCCGATCGACCTGTCACATGATTGCCTATTTAGTCATCTATTGATATAGCAATCATTTAAAACAAGGAGCCTTTTCTATGTTGCATTGGCTTTATTCTATGCCAGAGCGCTTAGAAGATGAAGACGAAGCGATCGTGGTAAATGTTCTCGATCGCGACAAAGAATGGCAGGTTGATTTTCAAGCGACATACTGGATTGCACGATCGCGCCGACCCCTAACCCTCAAAATCGGTGATACAGTGCGCGTCATCGGACGACAAAACAACACCTTGTTCATCGAAACCATTCCACATTAATTCTCAAGCCATTGCACTCACCACCGGAGCAGCTTCAAACTCAGGCAGCGCTCCCAACTTACGAATCGAAACATTCACCTCAATCCCCAAATAATCCCCAGCATCCCCAAACCAAGACCCCGACAAAGGAATCACCTGCCCAGGGTGACGCGCGATCGCGACTCGAATCAAATCAGATCCCGCCGTAATCCGATTCGTCGGATCATAAGCTCGCCACCCTGCACCCGGAAGATAAACCTGCATCCAAGCGTGAGTAGCTCCAGAACCCGTCATCCCGACCTCACCCCCATCCAGAGCCGAATCATACAGATACCCACTCACAAAGCGGCAAGCTAACCCCAATCGCCGCGAAGCCTCAATCATCAGCCAAGCATAATCCCGACAAGTTCCCGACTGTAAGCGCAATGTCTCAGCCGGATTCTGAGTTCCTTCTGTCTCGCGAACTTGATAGGTCAGAGAACGATTGATACTATCCATCATCCGCTGCAATACATCCAAAGTATTGTCTTGATCTCCTGCGACAAAGCTTTTTGTCCAAGCAGCAAGACGACCTTCAGGATCTTCGCTATGCGGACGGATAAACACTGATAAATCGTTCCATTCATCGGGAGTGTACTGTACAGGCACTTCCTCTGCACGAGAATCTAATGGAAAATCAGCGATCGCAGGAATCCCAAAATGCTCTCCCCGAACCCGATAGGTCACAATCAATTCTTTCGCTAGTTCACCAAATTCGAGCAGTGCCACATTGTTTGAGAGCGTATCCATCATCCAGCGAGTTTTACACGGAAGATTCGTTTCCAGCGAATAGCTCAGAATCCGTCCGCCATAGCCCGTACTCGGTAAGAAGATAGCGCGATGTTCCCCAAAGCTCACAGGATTGCGATACCGATAGGTTGTAGTGTGTTCCAAATCATAAATGATACCCATAGCACTTCGTCCCCATCAAAACTTACTAATATTGACACAGAGATGAGATTCATTGATCTCTGTGTCAATACTGCCAGACCGATGAGATTAGCGATGATTTCAATTAAAAAACTACTGCACGATGTGCGTATTGGTGCTGAAGTAATAGAACGCTGCTAGAAGCACGATCGATAGCGCTCCAATCAAAGTGCTAACCAAAAGAACCGCAGAAGACTTCTGACTCTTAGTTGTTTCTGTATTAGATGTATTAGATTTCATTGTACTAACTCCTTTCAACGTAATTTAGTCACTATTTTGAAGAGAACAAACCCAAAGGACATCCAGCTTTAGAGCTAAACCATTTTTTCTAATTGAGTATGTCCGATCATCGTGATCTATCCTCAGAGCTACCAATCTAATTCGAGTACAGGCTGAGAGTAGATTAGTTCTTTTGTATCGTTTCGGGGCATAAATTCGGCTGCGACGATCGTAAATAAGACCGCGCTCGATCGCAGCTTTGATCCAGCAAACTCTCTAAGTCCAAATTCCAGCTCGTCAACCCTAGGCGATCGCTCGTACTCAAGAGCTTTCCAGATTGAAAGGCAACACTCGCGACCCGATCCTGTGTCCCGATCAATGTCTTAATCAGTTCCCCCGTTTCACTGTTCCAAAGTTTAATCGTAGTATCATCGCTTCCAGAAGCTAACACCGAACCATTTTGATTAAAGCTCAAAGACGTGACACCGCTATTGTGACCGATCAAAGTTTGATGTAATTTTGCTTCATCCACCGCCCAGAGTTGAATCCTGCTGTCCCAACTCGCAGAAGCTAATGTTTTTCCATCAGGACTAAAAGCCAGTGCCGCGATCTCTAGTTTGTGTTTTCCAAGAATCGTCGAAGTTCTGCGATCGACATCCCACAGTCGAACTGTATTATCTGCACTACCCGAAGCCAAACGCCCATCAGAACTATAACTTAAGCTTGTTACCTCATCAGTATGACCTTGCAAAATCGTTAGTAAGTTTCCTTCGATCGCCCAAATCTTAATCGTTCGATCAGCACTCGCAGACGCAAAACTTTGTCGATCGGGATTAAAACTCAATGCCGTAACGCGATCGTTATGTCCTGCAATCGTTCGGATCAGCTCTCCAGTCTCAATATTCCAAAGCCGAATTGTTTTATCCGTACTCGCAGAAATCAACAAAGAATTATCAGGACTAATTTGAATCTGAGTAATCGGAGCAGTGTGACCTTTTAAGCTAAGAAAATCTTTGTTGTGCTGTAGCTGAATCGTATTATCTGGAGCCGCGATCGCAATCACGCTTCCATCCGAATTCGCGCTCATTGTTGAAAGCCCAGTGCTCGATCGAGCTTGAGGATTGACCTGCCAAATTCGAGCCGTTTTATCTGCACTCGCGCTTAAAAGCTGAGTTCCAGCCGGACTAAAACTAAGGTGCATCACTGCGGCTGTATGTCCTTGTATCGTTTCGAGCAGGACACCTTCTAAGTTCCAAAGCCGAATCGTTTTATCGATCGAGCCTGTTGCGATCCTGCGTCCATCAGGACTATAACTCGCCGTGTTAACTTGCTCTCGATGTCCCTCAAACGCTGCAATCTCCTTTCCATTCAGTGTCCAAAGCTTAACGACCTTATCGCCACTCGTCAGAAACGATCGGCCATTCGGGGCCATCATCACACTATTCACCCGCGCTTGATGGACTTCAAAGCTCTTGAGTGCATCCGATTGTCCCACTTGCCAAAATTTGACCGTCCCATCTTCGCCACCAGAAAGAATTTGTCGATCGCTCTGTCCAAAGTTCACACGGTTCACCCAGCCTTTGTGCCCCCGAAAGGTCTGAGCTTCTTTCATCTGATCAAGCTGCCACAGTTTAACTGTTCCATCTCTGCTACTCGAAACGAGAGATCGCTGATTTGGACTAAACTGCACATCTGTCACCCAATCCCGATGTCCACTCAAAGTCTGTAACAATGCTCCATCCCGATTCCACAGCTTAATCGTTTTATCTGCACTCGCAGTCGCAATTCGTTGATTGTCAGAGCTGAACGCCACCGCCAGAGCGCGATCGCTGTGTCCAGTTAAATCTTTGATCAGTTGACCTTCACGCGACCATAGTTTGACTAGTCCATCATTGCTAACCGTTGCAATCAGTTGACCATCAGAACTCATGCGAACATCATTCACAGACTGAACATGACCCGTGAGCCGATTTGATTCTTGAGTTCGAGAAATCGCTTGCTGTAGTGTTGCGATCGCAGTTGTTTTCACCGCAACTGGGATAAAGTTCCAAGGTCGATCGAGTTGTTTTAACTGTTGTCCTGCTTTGATTGCTGCGGTTAATGATTCTAGCTGCTGATTTGAGTCCAATAAAGCCTCAGAAGAGGTAGAAAGCGCTTGAATCTCCCGAACTTGAGCATTTCTCTGATTCCACAGTGCTAAACCACTCAAACCGAATGCAGCGATCGCAACGGCTGCAATAGAGACGATCGTGTATTGAGCGCGTCTCAAACGGCGTTTTAAGCCAATCCGCTCACCCTGACGCGCTTCTAGACTCTTCTCAATAAAAACTTGGGTATCTTGAGCAAGTTCATCAGTGTGCTTTGCATAAAGCTCTTCCGCTTCTGCAAGTCGCATTCCTCGCAACAATAAATCAGGCGATCGATTGCTCTTTTTCCACTCGATCGCAGATTGTTCGATCGGGCGCTGAACTCGTAGCCGATTGCGGTTTTCATCAACCCACCCGCGCAACGTTGACCACTGCCGAATCAAAATTTCGTGGGCTAACTCGATCATATCGGTGTTGATCACAATCAGCTTTGCAGCACTCAGCGATTGCAATGTTCGATCGATTAATGCTCCAGAATACTTCACTGTAGATAAGTCCGACTTTAGCACTCTCCGCCCCGAATCTTCTCCAAGCGGTGTGAGCGACAGAAAGATCCAGCGAGCACACTGTTGTTCATCGTCATCGAGTTGATTGTAAGCCGATTGCGCTTTATGATCTAACGCACCTTGCAAACTTCCAATCTCAGAACGATAAGCTTCTAATGTTAGTGTTCCTTGTTGCCACAGTTGATCGAGTACAAATTCTAAGCTCGGCAAATCTGCTGGAGTTCGGACGCTCTGCGAGGCGAAGCCACCGAGTTCTTGCAGCAAAACCTCGACCAATTCCAACTCCACCGTCAATCCCACTTGTTCCGCAGGTTGTACAATCGCTTGACAGTAGGCTTCATCACTCAGATAAGGCGGAACTAAAATGCTCGATCGCTGTAAAATCGTCGCAAGCTGAGGAATTTCCAAACCTGCCGCAACAAAATCGGCTCTCAGAGTGAAAACAAGTCTAAAGCGATCGCGAGTATATTCAAGAATCTCTAAAATAATGTTGAGAAAGTCTTGCCGAACATACTCAGAACAGAGCGTAAAGAGTTCTTCAAGCTGATCAATTACTAGCAATACCATCGGTTCAGATCGCGTCCGAAACCATTGCACTAAGCCTTCTGTACCTTGATATAACAATCCTTCAATCTGAGCTTGATCTTCTGGGTCAGCTAAACATTGCACTAAAGCATCAAACGGTTGACTTCCTGGACACATTCGCCCGATCCACCAGTGTTCACTTCCCGGAACGCGCTCCCCCTGACGCAACTGCGCCATCAATCCTGCCTGCACGATCGAAGATTTTCCACTCCCCGAAGCTCCAATCACTGCTAAACAAGACTGTCGCTGAATTGCTTGTAAAAGCTGTTGCGTGATTGCTTCCCGCCCATAAAAGAATACTGCATCATTTTCCGTAAATGCTTGCAATCCCCGATAAGGACGCGCATCCAAACCCTGAGACAACTGCTGCCCCGGAAATACTTCAAGGATGTTCTGTGTTCCCAACAAACAAGCCTGAAGCGCAATCTTTTCAGCTAACGCCACTTGAAGTTGAGCAATCCACGCCGCGACTGAATAGCCCGATCGAGGATCGCTACGACTCAAAGTTTCAACCAGCGATCGCGTAAACAATTCAGCTTCATTTCGAGGAGAAGCTGCCGCAATCAAACACTGTCCCTGCTCTCGCTGTAATTCCTCGATCCAATCGGGCAAATCATCTGCACCCGGACAATCGAGAATCACAATCTGTTGAGCGATCGCGCTTTTCCGCAAAGCTTGACGCAACCACGATCGAGAAATTCGCTCAGTCCCCAACATCAAACAAGGCTCACCCTCGATCGTGGTTCCAGCTTTGGCACGTAAATAAACTAGAACTGTTGTTGCTTCCGGTGTCTGTAGCTTCGCTTGAATGCTCGATCGAACAGTCTTCCAATCATCAGAATGATACGCCAACTCAAACTCACCATTAAGTAGCTTACTCAGTTGCAAAGTTAAACGATGATTGGGAAACGCATCAATCACGATCGCTTGCCGAGAAGGAAGTGCGATCGACTTTGATTTCACGCCCAATACGAACTGTTCTGAACTCTCTACGAATCGTTTTGGAGTTTGCAGCGGATATTGTTCCCCCCGCTTTTGTTGATTGCTCTTATCAATGTACTGAAGCGTTTGATGATACACATACTTGTACAATCTATCTGCATCGATCGTTCCGCTCGAATCTGCCGCCGCTCCTCGCAATCCCTGCATCAGAAAGTATGTAAACACCCCATGCCCCAACTCTGGAAACTCCCAAGATCGTTGAGCCTGATCACAAGACAACAATCCGTAAAAGCCTTGACTCTGTGAAGCTTGCCGTCTGAACAATTCCATCAATTGCACAGTTGGATTTGAAAGCATCTCTCCAAGCGTCGAATCGTGACAAGCATCTAACCATACAATTTGTTGCTTTGCTGAAGAGTGACTCAACTGCTCCAAAAGCTCAGAAACACTCAGCCCAGTCTTCAGCAAATCCGCTGTTTGAGTATCAGCCAAACAAAGAATCGGTCGCTGTGTTTCCGTCTCTAAAACACCATGACCCGAAAAGTACACGAGAACAGTATCCAAAGCTTGAGCCGATTGAACGATCGTACTCAAGCTGTCGCGGACTTGAGCGATCGTTGCCGGAACTCCAAAATCGTGGCGACTTTGCATCGATCGTGCTTGAAAGGCTTGAGTCGCATCAATCAGCGCCTCAGAAAGCCCCTGACAATCGATCGCGGAATATTGCAGCGAAGGAAGGTGTGGATCTTTGTAGCGATTGACACCGACTAACAAAATCCAGAGTTTAGCTTGTCCCGTCTCTAAGACGGTGGAACGGTTGACAGCGCGGAGCATATAAGTATTTCAGAGAGTAGAATGCCTCGATTGCGTCAGTATAAGCGAACCGTTGACCCACTTGGTGACGTAAAGCAGCGAATAGATAAATTTCGAGGTCAGAGCAGTCATATGATGTTTCTCCACTACACTGACAGCAGTACTGCAAGAGTTTGAGTTTCATGGGGTTTTTACCGCGTCTCCAGCCTCAAGTTTGGCTGTTAGCATTTGGGCGATTGTTGTCGCAAGTTGGAACTGGTTTTACGTTGTTCTACGCGCCGATTTTCTTTGTGAATCAGGTAGGGTTGTCGGCAACAGCGGTCGGAGTCGGAATCGGGAGCGCTTCGATTTCGGGGGTCGTCGGTCGCGCGTTGGGTGGAACATTCGCAGATTCTAAGTTCTGGGGACGCAGAAGAACGCTGTTATTGTCCGCACTGATTAGCGCGATCGCATCTTTTGCGTTAGCGATCGCCTACAACTTCCCTACCTTTGTGATTGGAAATCTACTGATGGGATTGGGCACAGGCATCTATTGGCCCGCCACAGAAGCAACCGTCGCAGATTTGACCACGTCTGAGCAGCGAAATGAAGCCTATTCGATCACTCGATTATCCGACGCGCTAGGGTTAGGAATTGGCGTGGTTCTAGGCGGATTGTTGATCAGCACAACAGGTTCATATCGAGCCTTGTTTGTAATTGATGGTGTCTCGTTTTTCGTATTCTTCGGCGTGATTTACTTCTTAATCAAAGAGACGAATCGATCGATCAGCTCACAGTCCCAATGGAGCGGATGGAACACGGCGTTTCGCGATCGACGATTAATGATTTTCGTGATCGTCAACACAATGTTCACAACCTACATTGTGCAGATCGATAGTACTTTGCCGCTGTATTTAACGAATTTTGTGCGCGTCGCCGGAGAGAAAGGCTTTGAACCCACAACCATTAGCGCCTTATACACCGGATATCTCACGCTTTCAGTCTTAGCGCAATTGCCGATCGCTCGATCGCTAAATCGATTCAGTCGCGCTCAGGTATTAATGATCTCAGCAGGATTTTGGGCGATCGCGTTTAGTCTCGTTTGGATCACAGGAACCGTTCAACAGATGCACTTAGGTTGGGCGATCGCGACGTTTACGATGTTGGCATTTGCGATCGTCACGTATATGCCGTCTGCGTCGTCGCTAGTGATGGATTTTGCACCTGAATCGCTGCGAGGCGTGTATTTAGCCGTCAATTCCCAATGTTGGGCGTTGGGATACTTCATCGGGCCGCCAATCGGCGGTTGGGCACTGGATCAAACGCGATCGATTGCCAGCGGATACTGGCTCGTTTTGGTCGCGACGGTTGCGATCGCGGTTCTAATTTTGCGAGTGTTGGATAAAATGGTCAGTCACAACCCTTCCGCGTAATCCCGATATGTTCAAAAGCCGTTTGTTGCTGAGTCTCGTTGCTTTGAGTGTGAGTTTCTGTATCAGTTTGCTGATCACGCGAGACTTTGGTAAATCGGTGATCAGCGGTGCGGTGACGCTGTTTGCGAGTTTGGTCGGTGCAGCAGTATCAGAAAATCAGCATCGACAAGCACTGTATCGACGCTCAGAAGACTTAACCGGGCACATTCGGGCACTGCAACGAAAACGTTCGGAAGCGTATGAATCGCTCGTGATGATCACCCAAGAACGCGATCGCATTTCCAACAGTCTCAATTCGCTCCAAACTCAATTACGTGGTCTTCAGATCCAAAGCGCTAATCTTTGGCAACAAAAAGAAGAACTAAGCTGGAATATTACTTCACCGCAAGCATCGCCAGAAAATCAAATTTACGTTCTACAAACAAAGCTACAAGAGTTAGAACAAAAAGAAGCTGAATTAAACAAATCACTATCGGCAACGCTAACCGCAAAACAACGAGCGGAACTTGGTTTAAAAACAACACAAGCACAGTTAAATCAATTCCAAGCACAACTCGCAGAACAGCAAAGCCAAAAAGCCGAACTCACAAAAGAAGTAAATGCGCTACTCTCGCAGCGACAACAATTGGATACGCAACTCACAACACTTCAACCAAAAGTAAAAGAACTTGAGAAATATCGCACTGAGTTAGGTCAATTTCTCGCCACAGCAGAACCGAAACGCCAACAAGTAGAAAGTAGTTCCAAATCGTTACAAGGCGCGATCGAGAACCTTCAAACCCAAATTTCCTCACTCCAAGGCGAACTCGGTCAACTCGAACATCAAATTCTTGATCGTCGTCAGCAAAAAGAAATGCTCGATCGAGAACTTTCCACCTTACGCCGGGAACTCGAACCCGATGCCGATTCTCAACCTTCCTCTGAGTGGGAAGCCTTTCTGAATCAATTACAGCAACCCGAATTTGAAGCACTAAATGCGATCGCCCATCAACCCAACCCAAACGCAACCTTGAAAAAGATCGCAGAAGCGAGTTTAACCATGCCCGAATTGCTGATTGATTCGATCAATGAACGAGCGATCGAAACGATCGGGGATTTTGTGATTGATCCGACTCCAGGTTCAAGCGCACCCTCGATCGCGCCTGAGTACTTGGAAACAGTGAAAAGCTTGTTAAAGCGACCTTAGCTGTAAAATCTTGTCTCAAGGAATTACGGAATGTCTGATTTGTATCTGGTATCTTAACCACACTCAGGCTAAATTAGCGGGGTAACGTCCCTCAGACAAGGAGTGAGCTATGTGCGGAATTGTTGGCTATATCGGCACTCAAGCAGCCAGTGGAATTCTACTCGAAGGGCTGCGGAAGTTGGAATATCGGGGCTACGATTCTGCCGGAATTGCCACGATTCTCGACGGTGAAATCCACTGTGTCCGGGCAAAAGGCAAACTCCACAATTTGGAAGAAAAACTCGCAGGTGAAACGAATCCGGCTCGAACTGGCATCGCTCACACCCGCTGGGCAACTCACGGTAAACCCGAAGAATACAACGCCCATCCGCATATGGATACAGAGATGCGGATCGCAGTGATTCAAAATGGCATTATCGAGAACTATCGTGAACTTCGAGAAGCTCTGAAAAGTCGCGGCTGTGAATTTCGATCGGAAACTGACACCGAAGTAATTCCCCATTTAATTGCAGAAGAACTGAGCAAAGCAGAACTCTCGGCTGAGTTTCCCTTGCTCGAAGCGGTGCGGACTGTGGTGAAACAATTACAAGGTGCATTTGCGATCGCGGTCATTTGCGCGGACTATCCCGACGAACTGATCGTCGCCCGTCAGCAAGCCCCAGTCGTTCTCGGTTTCGGTCAAGGTGAGTTCTATTGTGCTTCCGATACGCCCGCATTGATTCCCTACACTCGCGCAGTCTTAAACCTCGAAAACGGCGAACTTGCCCGCATGACCCCGATCGGAGTCGAGATCTATAGCTTTGAAGGGCAACGCCTGAAGAAGAAGCCGCGCACCTTGGATGTGAATCCGGTAATGGTGGAGAAGCAAGGCTTCAAGCACTATATGTTGAAAGAGATTTACGAACAGCCCGGAGTCGTGAGAGCGTGTCTAGAAGCCTATTTCGATTCTGATTGGACAGCCGCGATCGCAAAATCACCCGTTAAACTCGGTCTTCCCGATGCGCTCTTAAACGATCTGCAGCAAATTCAAATCATTGCTTGTGGAACCAGTTGGCACGCTGGATTAGTCGGAAAGTACTTGCTGGAACAATTAGCAGGAGTTCCGACTTCAGTGCATTATGCCTCTGAGTATCGCTATTCTGCCTCACCGCTGACTCCGAATACTTTAACGATCGGAGTCACGCAATCCGGCGAAACAGCGGATACTTTAGCAGCGTTGGCAATGGAGCAAGAACGTCGATCGACATTAGGAACAGGTCTTGAAGCTCGACTGCTCGGTATTACCAATCGTCCTGAAAGTTCATTGGGTCAATTGATTCCGAACATCATCGAAACTCATGCAGGCATCGAAATCGGTGTTGCCGCAACTAAAACGTTTGTCGCTCAAGTGATGGCGTTTTATAGTTTAGCAATCGATTTAACTTTCCGCCGCCAAGCTAAATCGCCCCAAGCGTTAGAACGATTGCTTGATGGATTGCGCCAGCTTCCCGCACAGATCGAACTCATTCTCGAAAGCCAAGAGCGCTACATCGAAGAGCTTGCACACGACTTTGCCGAAACGCAGGACTTCATCTTCTTGGGTCGCGGGATCAATTTCCCGATTGCACTTGAAGGAGCACTGAAACTGAAAGAAATCAGCTACATTCACGCAGAAGGCTACCCAGCAGGCGAAATGAAACACGGGCCGATCGCGCTACTTGATGCGAAAGTTCCAGTTGTGACGATCGCAATGCCCGGAACCGTCTTTGAGAAAGTCCTATCGAATGCTCAAGAAGCACGAGCGCGAGATGCCAGACTGATCGGAGTCACACCAATGGACGAACAAGATGCAGCCGATACCTTTGACACCTTGATTCCAGTGCCGCACGTCGATGAAATGCTGTCGCCGATTTTAACCGTGATTCCGCTGCAATTGTTGGCGTATCACATCGCAGCCCGACGCGGATTAGATGTCGATCAACCGCGCAACCTGGCGAAAAGCGTCACCGTGGAATAACGTTCGATCGAGCTTTTCGCTTTGTGTGAATCGAAAATAAAGTTGAAGCACTAGCAAATAGTGTATACACTATTTGCTAGTGCTTCAAACTGTGGCTCATTCACTTCTGCCAAATATTGAAGGAAGGGCGGGGGCAAGGGAAGGGAGCGAATTACACCCCCTGGATACACCTCCAGAAGCATCCTCTGCAATCTGTCGCGCGCATTGTCAACTTAACCGGGTATATTCAAAATTAAGCACGACAATCCTTGAACATTCAGCGTTGCTCAATGTTACACAGCAATTTTCAAGCACGTGATTTCCCGCCACTCCTCAAATCGTTGGCATAACTGTTCTCGATATCGTTTTGCACTCAGTTCATGTTGCTTGGGATGGAAGTGTGCTCGAATCGGGTCAAAAGCAGAAAGAAATCGTTGGGCTTGTCCGGGGGATTTGAATCGCCGCATTCGTCGCTCTCGCACTCGGGTCGGTTGATGAGAGTTCTCCGCTCGATTGTTTACCCCCTTATGCTGTCGATGCTCCACACTCGGCATTACCTTGTACTTTTTCAGCGTGATATCAAACTCACCGTACTGAATATCTCGCTCAATCTCCAATGCACGATCTTGCGCTAGCTTTCGATGGAAGGCGTATCAGACAGCCCTAATGATAAAAACTGACACTGCCCACCAAACGTAAAGACCAGTTGCAGGCGTTGATTAGAACAGCGAATTTGAACGGTTCCAGACTTCGATTTTGCCCGCTTTCGACTGCGGGAATTTTTGAAAGGCATACACAAATTGCTCCTAAATCCAAAAGTTTGCGATTGGAATTGAGGAAAGCAAACTGTGTTGCTCAGAATGATTTCGATACCGCTTCTCTCATTGATACCGTACTCAAGGCAGAAATGCGATCAATTGAGATGAATAGTAATGAAAGTCAATGCTGGCAAAGGAATTCGCTTTCAGAATCTGCCAGCTTCACAAGATTCTATTCAAGAGAGCCTCCTTGAACCCAAAACGGGAAGTAAATTTGCTCTCACTAGGTTTTTATCTCAATCTTTATCTCAATCCGTGCCCGAAACTGACCAAACCTATGTGATCAATTTAGAGTTAGTTTAGGGGTGAAACGAGCAAGGCAAGGGCTGAAACCCGCTTCAAACCGCCAAAGCAGTTACTCTAATTAGAAAGCCGATGGTGGGATTTGAACCCACGACCGATCGATTACGAATCGATTACTCTACCCCTGAGCTACATCGGCAATAATGCTTGACCAGTATAACAGGTTCTTACAATCAGTTGAATAAAAAACAAAGAAATTGCGTAAAGCTGCGACTCGTGACACGATCGAGAAAACCTAAACTTTTCCCATGAGTGAGCAATCCGAACGCCTTAGACGATCTGACCCCGAAAAATATGCGCGACTCAAAGCCGAAGCTGCTGCGCCTTACCGAGGACTGCGTAAATTTGTTTACATCGGATTTGGCACATCGGGTGCGATCGGGGGATTTGTCTTTCTCGCGCAGACGATCGCAGGACGAGATCTAGAAAACGCTATCCCGAATTTAGCCCTACAAATCGGAGTGGTTGCACTGATGGTCTGGCTGTTTCGATTAGAGAGCCGAAAGTAAAAAACCCGCTCGATAAGAGCGGGTTCACCAATACTATCGAGCGCCCACAACATACGGAGAAGGAATCGCTTGCGCCTTTCCTGCATTCACTAACGCTTGATAGATAAATGCAGCCACCTCACCGCGCGTCGCTTCCCGATTTGGGCTAAGTTGTCCAACTGTCGGATAGTTCACCACGATTTGGCGTTGAGTTGCAGCCGAGATCGGGCCTGTTGCCCAGCTTGGAATCGAGGCAGCATCTTGAAAGCGCGAGAGAACAGAAGGATCGCCAGATCCAAACTGCAAACCATTCGATAGCGCAACCAAGGCTTGAACCTTGGGAATGCGTTGATCAGGTCTGAACGCACCACCCGGAAAGCCTGCCATAAAACCGCCACGTGAAGCCGATTGAATCGCCGCAAAGCCCCAGAACTTGCTCGGAACATCAGAGAAATTCGCGGCAGGATTTCTGGGAGCGGGAGAAAAGGCTTTCGATACGATCGTGGCAAACTGAGCGCGTGTCACCGGATCATTCGGTTTGAACGTGCCATCTGGGAAACCCGTGATAATCGCTTGTGAAGCTAAGGCTTGAATGTACTGTTGTGCCCAATGTCCTTGAACATCCGAAAACGCAGTGTTCGTTCCGCCAGCGACAAAGTTGATCCGACCTGCAATTTTCTTAGGATCAATACTGTTACCGATCGCTTGAAAGGTATTGTTCGTGGTGTTGTTTAGATCAATACCTTTAAGCTTTACGTCTTTGCCGTTGTTGCGGATCGTGTTGTTTCCTAAGCTATCAGCAGTTCCTAGATCGGGGAACGCACTATCTCGCGCAATGATGCCATCTCCCTGACTATCAGTGATCACATTGTTGCGGAGAATCGGGCGAGTGGAACCACTCATATAGATGCCCGCTGTGTTTTGAGTGATTTGATTGCCTTCGAGTCTGGGAATGGAACTGCCGCCCAGCGCAAGCCCAAATCCGGTTTCATTGAAGACATTGTTTCGGATCAGACCGCGTGCGCCCGATGCGATCGACATTCCGTTTCCAGAGTTTTTGGTAAACACATTGTCCGTTACAGTCGGATTCGAGTTACCCATCGCAAAAACGCCTTCGCGGTTATTATTCGTAAACGTATTGTTGGCGATGATACAGTCTACGTCTTCGACCCAGACTCCAGTTCCGCGCGTGACCGTGTTCGTAACCGTTAAACCGCGAATTTCAGATCCATTCGCTGCCCGAATTGCAGCATTTTGTTCTCCAAAGGTTTTACTCAGCGTTTTGCCGCTGCCTTGAATCAGAACGTTAGCTCCCTTGCTATTCTCGTCGCCGCGTAGAATGACACCCGGTTTTAATACGACCGGGAATTGCTCTCCGCTCTGTTGCGTGTAGCTTCCAGGTGCAAGTTGGATCACCGTTCCGGCACTGGCTTGCTGCATCGCGAAGGTAATCGTGCGAAACGGCGCGGCATCCGTTCTTCCGGCTGTGGTTTGATCGCTTCCCAATGTGGGATTGACGTATAAGATCGACGTGATAGCAGGAGCGGGAGAAGTAGTCGGAATCGGGAGTTGGCTGGGCGCTTGAGCGATTACAGGCGCACCGAAGGAGAGTAAAGCGAGTAAACCCAATTGCGTGGGAACGATCGCGCGGGAAAAGGAAAATTTGCGAATGCCTAGACGTACCATAAGTCTTCTCATCTCGGAGGGGTGAATGCTTGCGTGTGTCTTATGGGGGATGACAAGCCAAAGTAGATGCAAGTTCCCCGAATGTAAGCTATTGCAATATACACAAGTTATTGAAAAGTGGCGCAGATGCGAAAAGCAAGGACTTTACAAATTTGTAAGGAAAATGCGAGCGCTGCTCTTCAGATAGTTGCTTTACTGCACTTTTCTTGGATACTGAAAAAGACGACAGTGGGAATCACTATGTTATCGAAAGGATTTGAGATTGAGGTTTACACCGGAACCCCTGAAGGCGATGTCGTAGGGCTGTCGGATCAGATCGTGGCAGCACTCGATGGATTTGTGCGAGAGCCAGACAGTCGCAACGTGGAATATACGACCCCACCCTGTTTTCGATATGAGCGATCGCTGTGTGATTTGGTGATGCCTCGTCTGCGATTACGTCAATTTCTCAAATCAAAAGGGGATTACACCTTAATTCCAGGCAGTACATTACCGCTGAAGGGACAAGGCGATCGCTTTTGGCGCTCTGATCCTGCGAACCCTTATCATGACTACATCGAGCAAAGCTACGGTACAAAAGTTGTTACCGCCAGCGTTCACATTAATGTTGGAATGAGTGATCCAGAAGTACTAATGCGTGCGTGTCGCTTAGCGCGAGTCGAAGCGCCCTTATATCTCGCTCTGAGTGCAGCATCTCCCTGGTTTAACGGCGACATGACTGGATTTCACTCGACGCGATGGGGCTTATTTCCGAAAACGCCTGCCCATGTACCGCTGTTTGATAGTCACGCTCACTACATTCGCTGGACAGAAGAACAAATCGCGATCGGGACGATGCAAAATGTTCGCCATCTCTGGTCTTCGGTGCGTCCAAATGGCGATCGACGACCTTACAATCTGAATCGCTTGGAGTTGAGAATTTGTGATTTGGTATCTGATCCGATCGCACTTCTAGCCGTGACCGCATTATTAGAAGCTCGATTGCATCAAGTGATCGAAGATCCGAGTCTCGATCCATTGCAGTTAAGTCAACTCAGCGCAGAAGATTTAGTCGAGATTACCGATGCGAATGAGGCAGCCGCATCTCGATCGAGCCTAGATGCAGAGTTGAAACATTGGAAGGATGGGCAACCGATTTTGGCACGCGATTGGATTGAGCAACTGTACGCAGAGATGTTCCCGATCGCTAAAAAACAAGGGTTTAGCTGTTTTCTGCTTCCGGTGAAGAAGATTCTGCGGGAGGGTAATGAAGCACAGCGCTGGATCGAATTAAGCGAGCAAGGCTTGGACAATCGGGAAATTCTGATGAGATCGATTGAAGCGATGCAAGCACGAGAAGGAGAACTTGAGGGGCAAATCTGCCAGTCGCTCGTCGCTTAAATTGGAACGAAATGTTAGCCCTAGGTCAATAGAGGCTAGCATTTTGTTCTTTTTTAATTATCGAAGAGCTTCTCCTGCATTGGCTGACAAAAAGGTTGCACTCCGGTTTTAATCACATAAATTGCAACGGGAACTGCTAATCTCATCGGCAGTTCCGTTTGAGCCACGAGCGCATCCATTAATTCCCCAGACAAGCCATCTTCTAAGCCTTCTCGTATCTGCGCTTCACATAGAATATGTCGCCATCGCTTCGCCAATCCAACGATCCAGCCTTCGTTCGCTTCGGGTAACTGTCCCGATCGAATCGCGAGAGAAATCGCTGCGTCTTCGAGATCTCCATCACAGTCTTCGATGACCGCTAAAGCTGAGAGTGCGCTTGGATGATCCGAAAGCTGTTCGCGAAACAGTTCGAGGTCTTCAGCCGAAACGATAATTGACATACACCAGTCCTGAAATTTTGGTTGTTCGATCGTATCATTCTGCGATATTCGAGAACGACATAACATGATAGGGAAAGAGATGATTTGAGATGACAAAAGAGCCAAAGCCGAAAATCGATCGTCAACGGGAACATCAGGCAAACGAGCGTACCTTTCTCGCGTGGTTGCGAACTTCGATCGCACTCATTGGATTTGGCTTTGCGATCGCTCGTTTCGGTCTATTTCTCCAACAGCTTCAACGGACATTAACCCAACAAGAATCCGCAATCGATCCTATTTTCAACTCAGAGAATTTGGGTATCAGTCTCGTGGTCTTTGGAATTGTGGTGATTGCGATCGCGGCTTGGCGATACAACCAGGTGCTGTGGCAAATTGAGCAAGGGGATTATCGTCCAAGTCGTCTAATGATTTGGATTGTGACTGTGATTGTAATGGTCTTGGGGACACTCAGCATTCCGTTAGTTCTCTGGCGCACGAGACTGCCGAACTCTGCTCCTTCCGCGCCCGTAGCACCTCAATCTAAAAGAGCCACTATCGATTGATAAAGCTCTTCATCAGTTTGCTAAGAAGGTGAACCTGGTTTTCTACTAAAATCGATGCCTACAGGATTACATCTTGGAGAGTTCACTGCGTCTTCGTCCGGATATCCTGCGCTGCCTTTGGCACAGCAAATCTGCCCACCAATTTAATTACTGCCTCAACCATTTGCTTAGAAGCATTACCATGACCAACCGCAACTCGGATCATCGCTTCACAACTCTGATTCACAAAGCCTTGCATCATACCGATTGCTTCAGACTCCGAGAACCGAAACGATAAACTGCACGGTGTCTGATCCAAATTACCCAAGGTTGAGCATCGGGATACCGTTCATACAGGCGATCGGTTGCTGCGATCGTAGTGTCAGCTACTTCACACGCTCCGGTTTCAATGTCGATCGCCACAATTCTGCCATGATTGCCTTCCTCAACTTGCGACCCTGGCGGCATCTGCAAAGCAGCACGTACTTGAGTTTCATAGAGTTCATTGCCGCGTCGGGCAAACTCTTCTTTGCTATATCGAGGTTGTCGAACTGTCATAGGACTGGTTTTGTTTCAACTTAACCCTTTGTATTTTAACTTGAGCAATGCCTGTCAGACTTGTCGCACACCCGCCAAGATTAGCGAAATCGCCTCATGGGTGTGCTGTTCCAGCATTGCTTTGCTCAAAAGCCTCTTGTCTTGCGGAAACTGTTGAATATTGCCTGCACCTATGAAATAAAACAGACAAGTTCCCATCACATTAATTGCAGACTGAAAGGGGTCAAGTTGACGAAACACTCCCGCAGTCACACCTTGTTCTAGAATCTTGATTAAAGTGGTGTCAATACTTACCGAATCACTGTGTTGGTAGTATTTTCCCTGATTCTGCACCGCTTCGTGGAACATAATGGTTGGAAGCTTTGGATTACGCGACACACAATCAAGCAATGCCCTCAAAAAAATTTCCAATGCGGTATCAGGCGACAAATGCTCTAACTCCAATTTTTGAAGCGTTTGTATAAGATCGGCGTGAGATCGCTTCAAGACCTCTCGATACAAGCCTTCCTTATCTTTGAAGTAGTAATAAATCATCGACTTCGCGACACCTGTTTTGGCTGCGATCGTCTCTGTTCTCGCCGCCGTGAATCCATGTTGGGCAAACTCTTCCTCTGCTGACATTAAAATTACAGCTTGAGTTGCTTCAGCATCTCGAACTGGCTTGACATTCTCTACTTTTTTATTTTTCGGACGTGCCACAGTACTTCGAGGATTTAAGAAATCTATGAGCCAGTATACCCCTTACCAACTGAATAGTCAGTTGACAAAAATGGGATTACCTTGTTTGATTAAGATCAATCAACTGACAAGTCTGTCAATAAAATGCAACTATGAACAGAGTAATCATCATCGGTGGTGGAATTGGTGGTGCTGCAACTGCATTGGCTCTAAGCCGTGCTGGTTTTGAGCCTGTTGTTTATGAGCGAACCAAAGGGTTACGAGAAGTTGGAGCGGGGATTGCACTTTGGGCAAACGCGACACATATTTTGAACAATTTGGGCTTATTGGAAGAAGCAAAGCAGGTTGGCTATCTCACCACGAATTATCAATTCAATTCTCAACACGGCAAAGAGTTGGTGAACGTTGCGATCAATGGTTTTGAGTTGCCTGTTATCGGAATCCACCGGGCTGAATTGCATCAGCTACTGTGGCGCAAGGTTCCAAGTGAAAACTTGATTTTGGGAGAAATTTTTGAGCGATTTGAGCGTAAAAATAATCAGGTTCATGCCTATTTTGCTTCAGGTATGAGCGTTGAAGGAGATGCGCTGATCGGCGCGGATGGGTTGCGATCGCGGGTACGAGCCGCCATTTTAGGGGATGAACCACCGACTTATCGCAACTTTAAGACTTGGCGAGGTTTGACAAATCATGTTCCGAGTGGATACCATCCTGGCTACATTCAGGAATTTTTAGGCTGTGGCAAAGGCTTCGGCTTCATGATGCTGGGCAAGGGCAAAATGTATTGGTATGCCGCAGCCACTGCAATAGAAGCCCAATCTGATGCCGCGATGGGTCGCAAGAAGGAACTTGAGACAATGTATCAAGACTGGTTTTCATCCATTCCTGAGTTGATCACTGCAACGGATGAAGCCAATATTCTGACTACCGACCTATATGATCGCCCTCCAATTCAACCTTGGAGCCAGCAGAATATCACGCTGGTAGGTGACGCTGCCCATCCAATGCTACCAGCGATGGGGCAAGGAGCCTGTACCGCTTTGGAAGATGCGTATGTCGTTGCGAAATGCTTGAAAGAACAACCCGATCCGATTGCTGCGTTTCAACAATACGAATCTCTACGATCTCCTCGCACTCAAGCGATCGTTAAGCAGTCCTTGCAGTCTGGCAAGATGGGCGAATTGAAAAATCCTTTAGCTGTCGGACTCCGCAACACTTTTATGAAAGTGATGGGTTCCGCCATTAGCGATAGCTTTAAATCTCTTCATGCTTACCGAGCTTAGCAATTTACAGATAACTTCTCAACCACGTTCCAACCAATTGAACACTAATATTTCCTCAGCCAGTTTTGTATATTTCAACGTATTTTGTGGCGATCGCTAGATAGGCTCTCGATCGACAAACAGATCTGCGAAATCGTGTCCTTAATCTCGGAAATCTCATCGCTCAAGTGATCCAATCGAGCCTCGATCGTCTTGAGATTCGACGGCAATTGCCACATTGAGAACTTCAACGCAGACAAAACCTTCTCAACCGTTGTGAAACTCGGCTCATACTTCGGATCATTCAGAATTCGATTAATCTGCTGTGTATAGCCCAACGCGCTCCCACCATGCTCCTCAGCGATTTTGGCAGAAATCTGACGAATACTAACTCCTTGCAGCTTCATCAACTCCCGAATCACCACCACCACTCTTTCTTGCATTCGATCCACCTTTCGATTACGCTATGGTCTGAGAACTTGAATCAACTGAACGACCTTGCCGCGAGTGGTGGAGGTCTTTTTTTCATAAAAAAGCAGTAGAACTAATAGGCGCTCTACTGCTGCACATCAACCGGGATTCAACGAATTACAAGCCGACTAATTCGCGTGACTCTAATCCGCTCAACTGCTGGGCGATCGCTAAACGCGCTTCCAACTTGGCAACGCTGAACTCATTCCGCAACCGCTCCAAGTGAGCAAACGCATTCGCTTTCTCAGTCGTGGCGCGGTTCAACGCATCAATCCCTCGCTGATACTCGGAATTCACTTGCAGCACTTCAAACCGTCGCGCCTTGCGCTGGTTATCGTTCTTTAGCGCGGTCTCAAACGCCACCACCATATCGGCATTGCCTTCTAACCGAGCGATATGATAGCGGATCTCAGCGATATTCTGCTCTAGCTCATTCACGTGCTGCGAAGCTTGAGCGATCGCGGTCGGATATTGATCTAAACGAAGTTTCATGACTGACATTCCTGAAAATAATAAGTGGTCAGTAGCCATCGGGTCAAAATTGACAACCGACTACGAACAACAGCAAACCTTTCAAGCATTAGGCAACGCGCCCCTGCAAAACGGGTACGCGGGTCGGTAACTCGGACGAGAACTCAGAAATCGGGGGAATAGTTGCTTCCCGCTGCGATTGCGGTGCGGCTTGCTCTAGAACTTGCACTTCAATCTTGACGGACACGAGATATGAACCGGGCTGCTCTCCGACGGCTTGCGCGATTAGCTCGGCAAAACCCGGTCGATCGGCAGTAATCGGATCTCGAAGCGAACACCGATCCCATTCGTACTTGGCGCTCGGATCAAGCTGAAGAATGTAATGCTTCGTCATGGAACAAGAACCTGAATCACTTGTACTATTGTAGTGCAAAACGGCTACGATCTCAAGCAATTGTTAAGCGGCGTGCAGCGAAGCTGAACCGGCACGGATCGCGACTTTTTGAGAATTGCGATCGTGGTCTTTACGATCCCAATACGCAAGCCGCTTGGCAGTCTCGGTATCGCCAAATAACTTGATCTCATATGGAAACTGAATCAAAATCTGGCCCTTCTGCACTGAGAAGCGTAAACCAGAACTAGCAAGAGATTGAGCAAATTTCTGAGCTTGACTCAGCTTGTCAAAGCCGAGATAACAGACATCATTCGATCGAGAAAATCTCCGAAACGGACTCCGCACACTCAAAACTCTAGTCGAAAGATACTGTCCAACCCGTCCATTGCCCATCGAGAAAAACCGACCTACCGGAACGACATCTTTCATGGGAGAGGGAGGATTCATTACTTCTCTATTGTAGTGAAGATGAACTACAGCTTGGGGCAGATTTCAGCGCAATCACCGTCCTACTTTGGATCGGTCTTCAGTCTGAGTGGTATATAAGTACTATATTATCTCATTCCTCTGAAATTGCCTATTCTGCGTGAAGAAACGTTAGGCTTTTGAGTGAAGTCCAGAAAATTCTTATAAAGCCTGTAAAAAGCTTTACCAAGCACCTTGACTTCTCTCAGTACTCATCTGAGATTAAGGTGGGCTTGACTCGTCAAATGGGTCTGGCATCGAGCGAAAAACTTCGTGCGATCGCTGGATCGGATTTGACGAGTCAAGTTAACGTGATAAGGGGTTTCTGCCCCACATTTGATGTCTCTTGTAAGGAAACAGTTACATGACTGCAACACCCGTCCGTTTGAAGTACGAAGTCAAAGACCTAGCGCTCGCACCCGCTGGCAAACAGCGGATCGAATGGGCTGGGCGGGAAATGCCAGTGTTGAAGCAAATCCGCGATCGTTTCGCTCAAGAAAAACCGTTTGAAGGCATTCGACTCGTTGCGTGCTGCCACGTCACGACCGAGACTGCAAATCTCGCGATCGCCCTCAAAGCAGGCGGAGCCGATGCGATCTTGATTGCTAGCAACCCGCTTTCCACCCAAGACGATGTAGCTGCAAGCTTAGTTGCAGACTACGAGATTCCCGTTTTCGCGATCAAAGGCGAAGACAACGAGATGTACCACAAGCACGTGCAAATCGCGCTCGATCACCGTCCTAATCTGATCATTGATGATGGTTGTGATGTGGTCGCAACCCTGGTACAACAACGCAAGCACCAACTTGAAGACTTGATTGGAACCACCGAAGAAACCACCACTGGAGTCGTTCGCCTCGAAGCGATGATGAAAGATGGTGCGCTGTCCTTCCCAGCGGTTAACGTCAACGACGCTGAGACGAAGCACTTCTTCGATAACCGCTACGGAACCGGACAATCGACCCTTGACGGCATCATTCGCGCCACCAACATTCTCTTGGCGGGTAAAACAATCGTTGTTGCTGGATACGGCTGGTGCGGTAAAGGTACAGCAAGTCGTGCACGCGGCATGGGCGCAAACGTCATCGTCACTGAGATCAATCCGGTTGCAGCGATCGAGGCTGTGATGGATGGTTTCCAATTGATGCCGATGTCGGAAGCTGCTGCGAAAGGTGATATCTTCATCACCGTCACAGGCAACAAGCACGTGATTCGTGGGGAACACTTCGACGCGATGAAAGATGGCGCGATCGTGTGTAACTCTGGTCACTTCGACATCGAAATCGATCTTGAAGCGCTGAAAGAACGGTCATCCGATGTGAAGACTGTTCGCAACTTTACCCAAGAATACTCGCTCAAATCCGGCAAATCGGTTGTTGTGTTGGGTGAGGGTCGTTTGGTGAACTTGGCAGCCGCTGAAGGTCATCCGAGCGCGGTGATGGATATGAGCTTTGCGAACCAAGCGTTGGCAGCAGAATATCTGGTGAAGAACAAAGGCAAGTTGGAGCCTGGTGTTTATCCAGTTCCGACTGAGTTGGATCAAGAAATTGCGCGTTTGAAACTGCAAGCAATGGGTTTCTCGATCGATAGCCTCACCGCTGATCAAACCACATACATCAACTCCTGGACTTCTGGAACCTAATCGTTCCCAATCGTCTGATCTACACTCTAGGTAGGTAGCAAAACGCTGCCTACCTTTTCTTTTCAGGAAGCTTGCTGTGACCACTGCTGCTGAAGTGTTGCCATCCAGCGTTTTGTTCCGAAGATTCCAGCTAGTAGACCCGTGACACTGAAATCGGCATCGAGTGATTTCCAGTGAAGTCCGTCTCCCATCGGCGTAATTTCGACTTGGGCGAGATCTCTTGCCTCTGCACCACGCAATCCTTGAGCAATGTCTGGAGGAAAGCTAAAACTTGCCCCACTTCGCAACTTCACGACAATTAATTTTGCTTCAATATCATAGTAAGCTGCGATCGCTCTAGGTTCTGTAAGATTTGCCTGAATTGCTGCTGTTTGAGCTTGTTCAAATTCTCGGCGAAATTTCTGATCATCAGACATCGATTCAACCATGAAATTCCTCCCATTTTTCTAAAAGTTCAATCTGATTTTCTGTAACAAGTTCGATCGCTTTTCTGGCATCCTTCGCACTCATTCCTTGAACTAACATTAAGCTAGGCGACACATCTAAACTCCCTAATGCAATTTTTGCTTGCCCCCCTGCTTTGAAAGCGTGGATGTGCGGTGGATCGTGATCATCAAAATATATTCGGATCTCAAATCCGTCTTGTCTCAGTAGGGTTGGCATTACTCAGCTTCATCAAGCACAGTCACTGTGTTATCACTCCCTGGAATCCTGAGAGTCTTTTTAGACCAAATTTACCAAGATTGGGCGGTAGAATATACGTGCTTGTATTGAATGCTTCAGGATGTTAGTCAGTATCTTTTTCTCCTACTCTCATAAAGATGAAATGCTGCACGATCAAGTGGCTGAAGCCTTAAGTGAGATCGTTTCTCTTTGAAACACAATTGGTTTTGCTCGAACTGCGATCACTCTCAGTTTCTCATCCACCCATCCAGGAAAATTAGCCGCACTTCTGCATAAAATCGATGACTTGGTGCATAAATCCTGGTTTCGTCACCATTAGCACCGTAGAACCCGGTTCCAGAATCGTACTGCCGTTTGGAATTGCGAGATCCATCTGTGCATAAGGTTGATAACCGATAATCAATGAGCCACGTGGGAAACGGGGATCTTGAGCCACCTCCGCCACACTTTGACCTACCACATTGCAAGTTTCTGGGATCGATAACTTGAACACCTCGATCTGACCTTGCTCAAAGTGCATCATCGATTCCACTTCGGGATATTCGATCACATTCACCATCGTTGAAACTGCAAGCTCGATCGCATTAATCACATGAGTCGCCCCCGCAAATCGATACGGCTCCGCAAAGTCTTTGTGCCGCATTCTTACCAGAATATTTGGCACACCATAGTGTCTTGCCAGCGTCACCATTGCTAAATTGAGCGCATCATCTCTGAGAACTGCCGCGATCGCATCCGCCTTGCGAATTCCCGATTCGATCAGCACCTCAGTATTCACCGCGCTGCCTTCAAACGCAATCACGCCTATCTGTTCTCGCGCATACCGACACGCCGCAGGATTCACATCGATCACCGCTACCGTATGCCCCAGATCAATTAGGCGTTGAGCTAGATTCAGCCCAATCAGACCCGCGCCCCCGATTAAAACATACATAAACTCTCTGACCCACGCTTCGATTACAGCCTAAAGCATGATTTAAAGAACGGGAAATGTTAGTCAAGTTTGAGCGAATTGACCGGAACTTCGTCCCAAGAGGTTACTAACCGCATCCGCGCGATCCAACCTTCCGCCTTTTGCTTATCGGTGAGATTCTCTTCAAATGATTGATGACATTCTTGTGCTTGAGTTTCGTCGCAGCAAGCGATACAGGCATACATCAACCCAGACGGATCGACTTGTTCATTTACCCAAATTGACATGATCGTGTCCTCCAAGACCCTACAGAGAATTTTGCCACATTTATGATGGGGGCGTTGCCATCTGAGACAGTGCTTCTCCGGTCACGCGACAAATTCTCCAGTCTGGAAGCACCGTTGCTCCCATGCGTTTGTAAAACCCGATCGCACTTTCATTCCAGTCCAATACACACCACTCCAACCGCTCACAGTCCCGCTCCAAGGCAGTTTGAGCCAGTTGCGTTAGGAGTGCTTTACCGATCCCCAGTCCTCGATAGTCTGGCAAAACAAACAGATCTTCGAGGTAGATTCCGGGCTTTGTGAGGAATGTTGAATAGTTGTGTAGAAACAGTGCGAAACCAATTGGTTGAGTTTCAACCACAGCCACGATCGCTTCGACACAAGGCTTCTCACCAAACAAATGAGCATGAAGATTGTCGATCGAGCCTGTAACTTGATGGGAAAGTTTCTCGTATTCAGCCAGTGCTTGAATCAACGAAAAGATTGCAGGAACATCGGCAGGAGTCGCAGAACGAATTTCAAACATATAAGTTATAAGTTTTAGCCACCCAAAACTCATAACTTATATTCTAGAAATTGGCTAGCCCAACCAACCTTTCAATCGTTCTGCAATCTGAGGTCTTCTGAGCTTCCGCATCGCCTTACTTTGAATCTGCCGCACCCGTTCGCGCGATAGATTGAACATTCCGCCCACTTCTTCCAGCGTGCAGGGCTTACTCGTCGTCAGACCGTACCGCAGCGAAATGATATCTTTCTCGCGCTCCGTCAGCACATTTCCCAATACGTCCCAAATCTCCTGACGCAGCATCGTTTCGCTCATCTGAGACTCTGGTGATTGAGTATCCCCATCTTCCAGCAAATCCATCAACTCTGTATCTTCGCCTTTTCCAACTCGGTGATTGAGCGAAAGGGATTGGCGGCGGACTTGCTGAAGATGCTGTAACTGCTCGACCGTCAATTCGAGCGATTGCGCCAGTTCAGCTTCCGTCGGATTGCGCCCTAGTTCGCGCTTGAGTTCGCGATGCGCTTTCTTGAGCTTGTTCAGCTTCTCGACAATGTGAATCGGTAAGCGAATCGTCCGAGCATCATTCGCGATCGTTCTTGTGATCCCCTGCCGAATCCACCAGTACGCATAGGTTGAAAACTTATAGCCTTTATCGGGATCAAACTTTTCTGTGGCGCGGTTTAATCCAAGTGCGCCTTCTTGAATTAAATCTAGGAATGGGACACCCCGGTTTAAATATCGTTTGGCGATCGACACGACTAAGCGGAGATTCGATCGAATCATCTTGCGCTTTGCCACGCGGCTCCGGTGTAATCGATGTTCTAGTTGGCGTTCTGTCATTCCCAAGCGCTCTGCTAACTGCGCTTTTGTCGGCATATGACCAATTTCGCCGTATAGCTTTCGTTGCGCCTCATCGACTTCGACGAGATACTGCACGCGACGAGCGAGTTCTACTTCTTCATCGGCTTTAAGCAGCGGGTAACGTGCCATTTCTTTGAAGAATGCACCCACCGCATCATCTGCAACGGTTTTGTTGTATCCAGCCGATCGAGCGGATGCCATTTGATCGATTTCAACTTCATCGGTCACAGATTCTGCAAGATCGGCGGCGACTGAAGTGAGTTCGATTAAATCAGGTTCAATTTCGATCGGGGTGCTGTCTGCGAAATCGGCTTCTAATTGCAAAGAGTCCACTGAATCTAACTCAGCAACGTCCATTGCAAAGTCCAAATCACGAGAGAGGGCTTCTGTGTGAGAACTGTTGCTTTGTTCGTTCATAGTGATGTTATATCGGGGTAATTTTACGCGATCGAGGTTCGAGAAATTTGCTGAGTTAAGCAGTCAAAACATTCAAAATGGATTGAAAACTTAAGCCAGCCGCGAATCGTTTTATCTTGAATGTTTTCTGTTTAAATGGTGACTCGTTTAGTCTTAAAACTCCTCCTGAACCTATGAAAAATTTGCGCGTTTCTGAGAAACTTTCTGGAAACTTTTAGAAATAAACCGAGTGCAAAATCACCCGATTCTCACCGCCGTCTCTGAATCGGGAAGAATCCTGGAGATGCGTTTCAGCTTCGGCGCGTTTCCGATTTGTTGGGATCGCCAACGTACAGCAGAGAGATCGAGAAACCTTGCACAAACGACAAGATCCTAAACCGTCCGGTTGCTGCTATAACAGACTCTCACACCCGTTCCGATTTACATCTCTACCAATGGTGAGAAAAGCAAAAGGCAAATGTTTCAATCTATCTTTAGGCGAGTTCTCTCACTTTTGGTCGATCGATCCGGTAAACTCAATCACACGATAAAATGAAGAATAGTTTGTTTGAACTAAACGCCCCTCGATTCCTTGTCATTTAATACCGTAATTTTCTTCTTCTACAGGGTTTCTTAAGTTTTTCTATTCATTTGCGAATATGTCTGAGTTGCAATCTGTGGCGGAATCAAGGGCAGAATATTCGACGATGCCTGCTTGGGTCGAAGTGTTGGTCGATTGTCCGGGAACGCAAGGGGTGTTTACGTATGCGGTGCCGTCGGGGATGTGGGTGCAGCCGGGTGACATTCTGAGTGTGCCGTTTGGGACACAGCAGATCGGCGGAATTGCGGTGCGGATGCTAAGTGAGCCGCCGGAGTTAGAGCAAATTCGATCGATAGACTCGATCATCAGTGCTAGATTTTTCCCGGCATCGTATTGGGCATTGCTCGATCGAGTCGCGAACTATTACCAAACTTCGTTAATGCAAGTGGTTCGAGTTGCATTACCACCGGGATTGCTAGTGCGATCGCAAAGACGCATTCGATTGATTCATCCCGAAGCGAATGAAGTCTTTCTCAACACAGCCGCGCAGCAAATTCTGCAACTGTTGAAAGCGAGCAAAACCAAAGAGTATTCCTGGCAGTTTATCCAGCGCAAGATCAAAGGGGCACATCGCGGACTGCAAGATTTACTCAAGCTCAACTGGGTTGAAAGCTATCTAGAGCCGCCTGCTACCATTCGCCCCCAATTGCGACAAGCGGTGATTCTCGTCTCAATGGAAGGCGAACTCAAGAGCCGTCAACGCGAAATTCTAGAAGTTCTCAAACGCAACGGCGGCGAGATGTGGTTGACTGATCTATTGCAGCACTGCCGTACAACGTCGCCTACTGTGAAACGATTACAAGAGCAGGGCTGTGTGATTCTTCAAGGGCGCGAAGTTTTGCGGAGTGAACGCAATCCGGAGGTGGACAATGATTCAGCGAAATCGCTCACAACAGAGCAAGCACAAGCATTAAAGCAAATTCATGCCGTCTCAGGATTCGAGAAAATTCTGCTACATGGTGTCACAGGCTCAGGAAAAACCGAGGTTTATCTACAAGCGATCGCACCGATGCTTCAGCGGGGGCAATCCGCGTTAGTGTTAGTGCCCGAAATCGGACTCACCCCGCAGCTCACCGATCGCTTTCGGGCACGATTTGGTGATCGAGTTTGCGTCTATCACAGTGCGCTATCGGATGGCGAACGGTTTGACACTTGGCGGCAAATGCTCACAGGTTCGCCGCAAGTTGCGATCGGAACGCGATCGGCAATTTTCGCCCCACTTCTGAATCTAGGCTTGATTGTTCTCGATGAGGAACATGATTCGAGCTTCAAACAAGATCAGCCTGCACCTTGTTACCATGCTCGATCAGTTGCACAGTGGCGTGCAGAACTCGAAGATTGCCCGTTGATTCTAGGTTCTGCAACTCCTTCGCTGGAATCTTGGTTGGATTCTCGATCGACAACGTATCTATCTTTACCCAAGCGAATTTTGGATCGTCCGATGCCGCGAATCGATGTCGTGGATATGCGGAAAGAACTCTACGATCGCAACGGCTCGATATTTAGTCGATCGCTGCAATCTGAAATAAAAAAACTCAAAGCCAACAATCGAAAGGGACTGTTATTCATCCATCGTCGCGGACATAGCACTTTTGTCTCTTGCCGCAGTTGTGGCTATGTGATGGACTGTCCGAACTGTGATGTTTCACTTTCCTATCACCACGTTCACGAAAATGCTCAACCGCTACTAAGATGCCACTACTGTAACTATACAAAGGTGCAGCCGCAGACGTGCCCTTCCTGTGGTTCCTCGTACTTCAAAAACTTTGGTAGTGGAACTCAGCGAGTCGTACAAGAACTATCCAAGCTATTTCCAGAACTAAAAACAATTCGATTCGATAGTGATACCACTCGCGCAAAAGGCGCACATCGAGCATTGTTAGATCAATTTGCTCATGGTGATGCTGATCTGTTAGTCGGAACACAAATGCTCACCAAAGGCATTGACTTACCTCAAGTCACATTAGTAGGCATCATTTCAGCAGATGGATTGCTAAACTTAGCCGATTTTCGAGCGAGTGAAAGAGCCTTTCAAACGTTAGTACAAGTTGCAGGACGCGCGGGACGAGGGACTGAACCGGGACGAGTGATCTTACAAACTTATGCGCCCGAAAATCCGGTGATTCAAGCCGTAAAACGTCAGCAATATGAACCGTTTGTCGAAAGCGAACTTGAACAACGATTTCTGCTCACTTACCCGCCGTATGGACGCTTAGTGCTACTGCGATTTAGCGGTTTAAATGCGAACACAGTTCAAAACGCCGCAGAAACGATCGCAGATCTTCTCCTACAATCTAGCGAGAGCTACCAGATTTTAGGCCCAGCTCCCGCAACCATTCTTAGAATTGCTCAACGCTACCGCTGGCAAATCTTACTGAAGCTGACAAATGATCAGATTCCCGACATTACGGAACTACGATCTCATTGTCCATCTACTGTGAGTTTGACGATCGACGTTGATCCGATGAATCTGATGTAGTACAAGTCGCGATCGTATTCGATTGCATCGGTTGTGCTACATCAGTTCAACTTTGCCTGTCGTCGGATTCCGTAGAGCACAGCGCATAAAATTTCCTTCTTCAGAAATCGTGCTTAATGTGCCCGATTTTTCTATCGAACTAATTGAACTCAGCTCATTTTGGGGAAAGTCTTGCTCCGTGGTTCGGCGGCAAAAGCCGTTCAAACGAAGCAAGACTTTCAATGAACTCAATTACGCATTCACAATGTACGGCGAATCCACTGCCGCAACTCGTCCATCTCTAAGCAATGTTTGATAAACCATCGCCGAGACATCCGCACGAGAAGCTTCTCGATTCGGATTGAACTGTTTCTGGTTGGGATAGTTCACAATCAGATCCGCTTGGACTGCTGCCGCTACTCGATCTTGGAACGACTGCGGGATAGCGCTACGATCGTCTAAAAGCGCCAGTAGATTAGCACTGGCTGGAGGTAGATTAAACCCACTCACCAACGACAGCACCAATTGCAATCGCGTCACATTCTGGTTCGGCTTAAAGCTGCCATCTGGGAAGCCCGAAATAAATCCCGCTCGATACGCTTGGTTGATCGCGCTTTTCGCCCAGAAATCTCCAGGGACATCCGGGAAGTTAATCCCTTCTCGTCTCGGTGCTGGATTGAACGCACGCGAAATCAATGAGGCATACTGAGCGCGACTCATCGGAGCATCTGGCTTAAAGGTTCCATCAGCAAAACCTTGGATAAAGTTCTGGCTAGATAAGCCGAGAATGAAATCTTTTGCCCAGTGATTTGTCACATCCGCGAAAGCAGTGTTTGCACTATCGGGATTGACGATGTAAGCCGATGCGATCGCTTGAGCTTGATTGAGCGCAACCAATGATTGATAGACAAACGTTGTCACTTCAGCGCGAGTGATTTCCTGCAAAGGTCGCAGTTGTGACACATTCGGATAGTTCACGACTAAGCGGCGTTGGGTCGCAGTCGCAACTTTATCAGTGGCAAAACTGGGAATCTGAGCGCGATCGCTATACAGTGCTAGCGTACTTGGTGTTCCTCCACCCAGTCCTAGACCATTCACCAATGCGACGATCGCCTGTGTCCGAGTCAGATTTAAGCCCGGTCGGAATGTGTTATCGGGGTATCCGGTGACGAAGCCCATTCGGTTCGCTTTCACGATCGCTTCAGATGCCCAAAAATTCGATGGCACATCAGAAAAATTGGTCGCAGGTTGCTTCAGGGGAAGATTGAAGGTTTTTGCGACGATCGCAGCGAATTGAGCGCGGGTTAACGAAGTTTCGGGCTTAAAGGTGTTGTCTGGAAATCCGGTGATCAGATTCCGACTCACCAACGATTGAATAAATGCTTCTGCCCAATGTCCGCGAATGTCCGTGAGTCCAGCAGTGGGGCTGGGTGTTGGCGATGGCGTTGGCGATGGAGCCGGAATCGGAGTTGGAGCCGGAATCGGAGTTGGGGTCGGAGTCGGGGTTGGGGAAGGAGTTGGAATCGGAGTTGGGGTCGGAGTCGGGGTTGGCGATGGAGCCGGAATCGGAGTCGGAGTCGGGGTTGGTGATGGAGTCGGAACTTGACTTACGACAAAATCGATCGCACCTTGAACTCTAGACGCATTGAGTTGATTACCGACTGAGGTAATGGTAATTTGTGGACTCGTCGCGTTTTGTAAATCCAATTCGCCATTATCGCGAATGATATTTCCGCCCGGATCTTGAGCGCTGCCGAGATTCGGAGCGCTGTTCGCCAAGACAACTAAACCGTTTTCGGTATTTTTCTCGATCGTATTCCCGCGCAAAACCGGACGCGCTGCATTACTGAGAACAATCCCCGATCGATTATTAAGAACGCGGTTTTCGATAATGAGCGGAGCCGCATTATCACTCACCGAAATTCCGTATCCTGTGCTTTGACAAACGTTGCGGCGAAATTCGCCCTTAGAATTACGAGAAAAGGTAACTCCGTAAGAATCGTTATTGCTAAAGACGCAATCCGCTACGATCGGGTTTGCGGTTCCGGTGGCAAATACGCCTTCGCGTTTACAAGCCGTAAACGTACAATTCGCGATCGTCGGTGCGGTCGATTCTGCCCAAGCTCCCGTTCCGCGAGTATTCGGATTCGTGACGGTAACACCGCGTAACTGGGCGTTGGTTTCGAGTCGGAACGTGACATTTTGCCCCGCCCAAGTAGGACTGAGGTAATTTCCGCCGCCCTGAATGAGAATTCCGCTACCCTTACTAGCGTCGTTCCCAATAACGGTCACACCTGCGGGAACCGTGAGCGGAAAGACTTCGCCGCTGTTGGTGTCGTAAGTGCCAGAAGCGAGTTGGATCGTGGTGCCAGATTTGGCTTGTTGAAGAGCGCGGGTGATGGTTTTGAGCGGAGCCGTCTGAGTTCCGGCAGCGCTATCGTTGCCACTACTGGGATTGACAAAAAAGATCGGGGAGCTAACTTGAACCATAACGTTTTGAGCGTGAATTAGGTAATCTACGAATGCAACAGAAGATCAGACAACGATTCCAGGAAGCCTTAAAAGTAATTCATGATACTCATTTGCGCTCAAGTGGGACACCAATCTGTTAGAAAACTTTGAGCAGAAAAATATTTTGATTGACGATCGATCTTTTCATCCTTTCTCTAGATGGATCTTTCTGATCTATTCCTTGCGGTATGGTCTAAGTACGTTTGTCGCCTCTAAGGATTAATGAATGCTGAGATTTTCGCCCTCATCCCCTAACCCCTTCTCCCATTTTGGGAGAAGGGGAACCGGACTCTTGCTCCCTCTCCCATTTTGGGAGAGGGCTGGGGTGAGGGCGAAACAGTCTTGCAATAATGGAAGTGATTCAATTTACGCTGTTAAATCATTTTTATCGAGCGTCAAAGATTAAAACATTACAGTAGAGCATTGAACGAAAGCGCGATCGTCTTTTAAGTTATTCGTAGTGTCGTTCTGTACTTTGGAAAACTCGTGTTTGACTCTCTCCTCCCACCGCTAAACGAGCATAATCTTCCGTATCCCGACACGATTCACCCGATTGTGGTGCATTTTGTCATTGCGATGGTGCTATTCGCCTTTGTGTGCGATATTGTTGGCTACTTTACACGCAATCCAAAACTCGCTGAAGTGAGCTGGTGGAATCTATTTTTCGCCACGATTTCGATCTTCATCGCTGTGATCTTTGGACAGGTTGAAGCGGGACTGGCTGAACCTTATGATGCAGCCATTTCGACGCTGAACTTACATACGTTGATCGGCTGGTCACTATCTGGAATTTTGGCAGGGATCACCGGATGGCGCTATGTGATTCGATCGCAAAATAAGCCCCAGTTACCTACGTCTTATCTCGTCGCGAGTGTCGCACTGGTTGGACTCGTAATCTTTCAGACTTATCTCGGTGACTTGATTGTGTGGGTGTATGGACTGCATACGGTTCCAGTCGTAGAAGCCACCAAAGGAGGAACGCTGTGACGACCAAAACCGAACTTCTAGACCAAATGGCGGATCAGATTGGCGCAAACCATTTGCCCTATGTGATCCCGATTCATCCCAATCTGGTGCATTTGACCTTGGGATTGTTCATTGTTGCGATCGCGTTTGATATTGTTGCGGTGTTGTTTCCAGTTGAAAAGCCGTTGTTTAAGTATCTGGCGATTCCAGCAACGCGATCGGGATTGTTTGATGTCGGTTGGTACAACATGGTAGGTGCTGCCTGCATCACTTTTTTCACGGTTGCTTCTGGCTTTTATGAAATGATTCTGGCTGATCCGATTCCCGATGTGAAAAGCGCTTGGGGCTTGCAGGCACTCGATACGATGGTATGGCATGGGGTGGGCGGTGTGTTGCTGCTCACCTTGATCGTTGGAATGACTGTTTGGCGAGGATTCCAGCGATTTGCCTGGCGAAAAGACATGGCGCGTCAAGTGCAATGGAGCTACGTCGCTGTCGGTCTTGTGATCTTTTTCATCATGTTTTTGCAAGGAACACTGGGATCACATCTTGGTGGCGAATTTGGCATTCACACCACTGCGGATCAATTGATTAAAGCAGGCGAAAACCCCGACCTTAGACTTTAGAATCTAAGATTTTAGAACTTATGAAACTCCGCCCGATTCTAGCGATTAGTAGCTTTGTTGCCTTTCTTACGGTAGTTAGTTTTTGGGTGGCAAAGCAAACCTATTCCTGGCTACCGCCCCAAGCTTCGGCTGAGTCAAAACTGTCTGATGAACTGTTCAGCATCCTGAGCGGGATCGGAACTTTTATCCTGTTAGGGATCACGTTGGTGCTGCTGTATGCGGTGTTGTTTCAGCGTGCCGGAAAGTACGATTTTAGCGATGGGCCTCCGATCGAGGGAAATACTGCGATCGAGATTATTTGGACAGTGATTCCGTTAGGCTTAGTGCTTTGGATTGCAACGTATAGCTATCAGATTTATGACACGATGGCAGTTCGAGGCCCGATGGAACTGGTGCATCTTCACAACCCGATCGAGATGCAATCCGCCTATGCTGTTCCGCTCGATGAAGTGAAGCCACAGCTTCCTACTGAAGAGATTGATGTGACGGCAAAACAATGGGCTTGGATATTCCGCTATCCGAATCAGATTACTAGCACAGAGCTACATTTACCCGTCGATCATCGAATTCGGTTAATCCTGCACTCAGATGATGTGTTACACGGCTTCTATGTGCCTGCGTTTCGACTGAAGCAAGATGTGATTCCGAATAAAACGATCGACTTTGAGTTCACCCCGATTCGCACAGGCAAATATCGCCTACGCGACTCACTCTACAGCGGAACTTACTTTGCTGCGAATCAAGCGGATGTCGTGGTGGAATCGGCAGAAGACTATGATCGATGGTTAGTCACCGCCGCAAATCAAACCCCCACCCCGGCATACAATCCGGCATCAGCGGAATACAACCGCACCAGCGAGAAACTCGTACAAGGTTGGAAATCTGTTCCGCCTGCCCCGCCGCCTGTGGTCAACTTTGCACCCACACAAGAACCGACTAGCCCTGCCGCTTAGAATACCTATGACGAATGCCCCTACAGAAGCGATCGATGTCACCCGCGCTCAACCGTATCCCGGTGCGCCCGACAACTGGAAGCGATTTTTCACCTTTAGTACTGACCATAAAGTGATTGGAATTCAGTACATTGTGACTGCGTTCATCTTCTTTTTGATTGGTGGACTGCTCTCAATGGTGATGCGTGGAGAACTGATCACACCCGAAGCCAATTTAGTCGATCGAACGGTTTATAACGCATTGTTCACGATGCACGGTTCGATCATGCTGTTTCTCTGGACATTTCCAGTGTTAGTGGGATTGGGAAACTATCTCGTGCCCTTGATGATCGGGGCGCGAGATATGGCATTTCCAAGGTTGAATGCGGTTTCGTTCTGGCTGATCCCGATCGTTGGGATTTTGATGTTAGCGAGCTTTCTCGTTCCGGGAGGCCCGTCTCAGTCGGGTTGGTGGGCTTATCCGCCTGTCAGCTTACAAAATCCGACGGGCAATCTGATCAATGGTCAGGTGTTATGGATTATTGCGATCGCAATTTCAGGTGTGTCTTCGATTATGGGCGGCGTGAACTTTGTCACGACTATTTTTAAGATGCGTGCGCCGGGCATGACTTGGTTTAGAACGCCTGCGTTTGTGTGGTCAGTGTTAGCGGCACAGTTGATTCAGCTATATGGATTGCCTGCGCTGACTGCGGGAGCGGTGATGTTGCTGTGTGATTTAACCGTTGGGACAAGCTTTTTTGCTCCAGAGCGCGGCGGAAATCCGGTGCTATATCAGCACTTTTTTTGGTTCTATTCACATCCTGCTGTGTATGTGATGGTACTTCCTGTGTTTGGGATCTTTTCGGAAGTGTTTCCGGTCTATGCGCGGAAGCCGCTGTTTGGATATCGAGTCGTTGCGGTTTCTTCTGTGCTGATCACCGCTGTGAGTGCAATGGTGTGGGTGCATCATATGTTCGCTAGCGGCACACCCGGATGGATGCGAATGCTGTTTATGTTCACAACGATGCTAGTAGCTGTTCCAACCGGAGTGAAGGTATTTGCTTGGGTGGCAACGATTTGGGGCGGAAAGCTAAGGCTAACCACTGCCATGCTGTTTGCGCTGGGTGGCTTAGTGAATTTTGTATTTTCGGGAATCACGGGTGTGATGTTGGGATCAGTCCCGATCGACATTCACGTCAACAACACTTATTTTGTTGTGGCGCACTTCCACTATGTGATTTATGGCGCGATCGTATTCGGCATCTATGCAGGTTTGTATCATTGGTTCCCGAAAATCACGGGGCGAATGTACTACGAAGGACTGGGAAAGCTTCATTTTGCGCTGACGTTCATTGGCACAACACTATGCTTTTTCCCGATGCACTTTTCTGGACTGATGGGAATGCCGCGAAGAGTTTCGTCTTACGATCCAGAGTTCGCTTTTTGGAACGTTTTAGCAAGTCTTGGCGGGTTCCTACTCGGAATTTCGACCTTGCCGTTTATTCTCAATATGGTGAGTTCTTGGATTCAGGGCGAGAAAGCTCCGAACAATCCGTGGCGCGCGATCGGGCTTGAATGGCTCACTACTTCGCCGCCTCCAGTCGAGAACTTTGAAGAGATCCCGACTGTGATTTCGCCGCCTTATGGCTATGGCAGAAACGAACCGTTGATCGCGAATCAGCCCGAAGCCGTGCCAACCGAGGGAATAACCACATGACCGCAGAAAGTCCGATCGCTAAATCTATCGAAGCTGATGTTCGTTCTGAACAGGCGCATGAGGCAGCGGAAAACAGTAAGTTCGGTTTTATTGTGTTTCTGCTGTCTGAAAGTGTGATCTTTCTCAGCTTCTTCGTGGGTTACATTGTTTACAAAACGACCGTTCCAGATTGGTATCCGCCGGGAGTCACAGGACTCGATACCAAAGATCCACAGATCAATACAATCATTCTGGTTTCGAGTAGCTTTGTGATTTATGTTGCAGAGCGATACCTGCATGATAAAAAGCTGTGGGGCTTTCGGGTGTTTCTCCTAGCAACGATGGCGATGGGCGGTTACTTTCTTTATGGTCAAGCGGTCGAGTGGAGTCATCTCAGCTTCGGATTCACTTCCGGCTTATTCGGTGGACTGTTCTATCTCTTAACCGGATTTCATGGCTTGCACGTTCTCACCGGGATTTTGCTGCAAGGAATTATGTTAGGTCGATCGTTGATTCCGGGTAACTATGACAGCGGTTACTTTGGAGTCGAAGCGACATCATTGTTTTGGCACTTTGTCGATGTGATTTGGATTATTTTGTACGTTCTCATTTACGTTTGGCAGTAGGAGTAATGCAATGATTGTCGATGATCAATACTATGACGTGATTATTGTAGGCACAGGTGCGGGTGGCGGAACCTTAGCGCGTAAGCTTGCTCCAACTGGCAAAAAGATCTTAGTTTTGGAGCGAGGCGCTTTTCCAACCCGCGAAAGCTCTGAAGCTCAGGATATTGAACTATTCAAAAAAGAAAAGTTTCACGCACCGGAACAATGGTACGACGAGAACGGAGAGCCGTTTCATCCACAGACAAGCTATTGTGTCGGGGGCAACACGAAAATCTACAGCGGCGTTTTGATGCGAATGCGCGATCGAGATTTTGAAACCGTTGAACATCAAGACGGCACTTCTCCCGCATGGGGCTTAAAGTACACTGACTTCGAGCCTTACTACACCGAAGCTGAAAAGCTATATCAAGTTCATGGCAAATCCGGCGACGATCCAACCGAACCACTGCACAGCGAAGACTATTCTTTTCCCGTAGTCGGGCATGAATCCCACATTCAAACTGTCTGTGATGGACTCTCGAAACAAGGCTTGCATCCCGCTTACTTGCCATTGGGACTTGGTGATCAAGGTCGAACGGACTCAGAAGATACTGGAATCACGCCTGCACTCAAATACGAGAATGTAACGCTGAAAACTTCTGCTCAGGTTGTTTGCTTACATACCAATCCTTCTGGAACAGCGATCAAAGCCGTTCAAGCAAAGATCGGTGAACAATCTTATCTATTTTTGGGCGATATCATTGTTCTGTCCTGTGGTGCGATCAACTCTGCGGCGTTGTTATTGCGATCGCAAAACGAAAAGCACCCCAACGGGATTGCCAACCGTTCCGATCAAGTCGGACGCAATTTGATGAAACAACAGCTATCAGTCGTCGTGCAACTGATAGCTGATTCAAATTCTGGATTGTTTCAGCGGACTGTGAGCGTGAATGACTTTTACTGGGGCGATAGCGATTATCGCTATCCAATGGGTCATGTACAGAACTCTGGTGGCATTCTGCAAGATGTGATCTTTACCGAAGCTCCCCCTGTTTTTTCTGCGATTTCGCGACTGATGCCGAGCTTCGGAATTCGGCAACTGGCAACCCGATCTCTCGGCTGGTGGCTGCAAACTGAGGACTTACCGAATCCCAACAATCGCATTCGATTTGTAAACGATAAACTCCACATCGACTTCACGCCGAGCAATGTAGAAGCGCACGATCGATTAGTGTATCGCTGGATTGATGTGCTGAAACAAGTCGAAGCTGCTCAATCTTCAATGTTCAATCGCGTGGCGCATCCCCGGAGTGATATGCCTGTTCAAGTCGTTGCCCATCAGTGCGGCACCTGTCGATTTGGCGAAGATCCACAGACTTCAGTGTTAGATCTCAACTGTCGCGCTCATGAAGTCGATAACCTCTATGTTGTTGATAGTAGTTTCTTCCCGTCGAGTGCAAGTGTGAGTCCGGCGCTAACAGTGATCGCGAATGCTTTGCGGGTGGGCGATCATTTGATTGAGCGGTTGAAATCGTGAAGTACGATCGTATTTGCAATAATAGGCGTATCGAGTTTGGGCATTGTCGATGACTCAAGACCTGCTAAACGACGAAGAAATCGTGATGGAACTGGACATCAGCCATCTGGTGATTGAGGACGATACGCCTGTGGACAATTTTCAATCTGAAGAACAGCAGCGGCTACTGGTCGAACCACTCTATAGCTCTAAAGCGCTGCCTGTGCCCTTTTTAGCGGCTGCCAATGTTGGATTGTTCTATCTCCTCAAAGGCGATCCAATCGTGCCTGATGCGATGCTGAGTCTGGGGGTACAGCGCCCTAATGACTTCTCTCAGCGTCGCAATCGATCGTACTTTGTGTGGGAATTTGGCAAAGTGCCAGAAGTCTGTGTCGAGATCGTGTCGAACCAAGAGGGCGATGAAGTGATTCTCAGTCGGAAATCCCGGCAGAAAGGCAAGACGATTGCTAAAAAAGACATTTATGCACAGATTAAAGTGCCATATTACGTCGTGTTTGATCCGCTGAAACAGATTCAAGGATCGGACGAGATGAATGGGGCACTGTTGCGCGTGTGGTCGATTACAGGCGAGGGCTACACAGAACTCACCCCACCAGAAGGAATTCGCGAAATTGGACAATCAGTGTGGTTAAATGGCGCGGGAATTGGGTTGACGCTGTGGGAAGGGCAGTTTGAGGATGAGGGGACGAGATCGTGGTTGCGCTGGTGCGATCGAGAGGGGCGAGTGATTCCGACTGGGGCAGAAGGGCAAGAAATGGAGCGCCAACGCACTGAAATCGAGCGGCAGCAGGCAGAAGCAGAACGCCAACGAGCAGAAGCAGAACGTCAACGAGCAGAAGCAGAACGTCAACGAGCCGACCGACTGGCTGAACAATTACGATCGATGGGAATCGATCCGAATGAATTTTAAGAATTTTGAATTACTTTCATCATTGCCGAGATCTTCGCCCTCATCCCAACCCTCTCCCAAAGTGGAAGAAGGGGTTAGGGGATGAGGGCGAAGACCTCGACATTCACGTTAAGAAGTTCGATCGCATAAATACGATCGAAGATTCCCGCTCAAAACTGAAACGTCCCCCAGTCAGGATTCCGCACATATTCCGCCATGTTGTTAAACTTGCGGAACTCGGCTTGATGAATCCAAAACTCGTTATTGGGATACTGATCTAGCCATTCTTGATGCAACTCATCAAAGGTTTGGCTCAATCGATCGCGATCCAGATCCGGCGACAGCTTGCCAAAATAGCCGAGCGTAATATGCGGTGTAAAGTAATATTGCTGCTCGATACCAATTTCGATCAAATCTGGATTTTGATAAATCGATCGTCGTAATTTCAGAATTCGTTCGTATGCCGCATCATCGGTCGTCGCCAGGCACACCGCGATCGCGCGTGCCATCACCATCAATCCCACCACTTGAAATCGGATTGCCTGTCCGGTACTCATCGGTTGGCACTGATGGAGACTATTCGCCACTCGATCTCGCAATCGATCGTCGAAACCTGGAGATTCAGCCGCATGGAGATACGAACCATCCCAGATGAGATCCGCGATCGTCAAATGAAAACTCTCTGGCGGAATCGGCGCAAACATTTCAGACCCCAATGTTTCCGCAATGCGGTCTTGATAGCGTTTTAGTGACTCATAAATACCTAGATTTTTGCTGTCTTCTGAGCCGGGCGGCGTAATCACCGTATAGCCCGGAAATGCAGTCGGAAGCCACGCGCCATCTGGCGACCGCTGGAACTTCGGAGACTCTTGGATGTGCTGCACCTGAGACTTGTAAGTGTCTGGAAGGGTCAGCCGCATCACGCGATTGAGGAAAGTTTGATAATTTTCGTCCAATGTGCGATCGCCTCGCGCTGTAAATCGATAAATTAGAAATCCATTCTTAAATCTAACGGTAAATTGTCAATTTGCTCCGAGAGATTTAGCGTTACTGTAAGGCAGGGGAAAGCGGAGTTTAGTATGGGGATTTACTTTTATTGGGGCGAAGACAGTTTTGCGATTTCCGCAGCGGTGAAAAACCTGAAGCAGAAGACGCTTGACCCAATGTGGGAAAGTTTTAATTTTGATAAAATTTTACCTGACCAAAGTGATGCAGTGGTGCAAGCGCTCAATCAAGCCATGACTCCACCGTTCGGTACGGGAAATCGCTTAGTGTGGCTAGCAGAAACGACTTTGGCACAGCGCTGCCCCGAAGAAGTCTTATCGGAACTCGATCGCACTTTTTCCGCACTGCCCGACACAACCACGCTTTTGCTCACCAGTTCAACCAAACCTGATGGGCGGTTAAAATCCACCAAATTAATTCAAACTCACGCCACGATCGAAGAATTTTCACTAATCCCGCCTTGGAAAACTGAACTGATCAGCAAGCAAGTACAGCGAGTCGCCCAAGAATTAGATCTGAAATTGACCTCAAAAGCGATCGACTACATCACCGAAGCCGTTGGAAATGATACGCGACAGCTTTACAGCGAACTCGAAAAGCTGAAAGTTTTTGCAGGCGAGACGAAAAAGCCGCTGGATGAAACTGCGATCGCGCCCCTAATCACTGCGAGTACCCAAAGCTCACTGCAACTCCTCGCGGCAATTCGCCAAGGTAAAACGGCGGAAGCACTGGAATTGGTCAGCGATCTTCTGCGCCAAAATGAACCTGCGTTGCGAATTGTCAGTACTTTGGTTGGACAGTTTCGGTTGCGACTATGGATCAAGTTAATGTTGGAATCGGGAGAACGCGACGATCGAGAAATCGCCAAAGCCGCCGAACTCAATAACCCGAAGCAGCTTTACTATCTCAAACAAGAGCTTTTCTCGACCTCTCTAGCGCAACTGCAACGAGTTCTACCCCTGTTGCTCGATCTCGAATTCAGCCTCAAGCGAGGGAGTGACGAAATGATCACATTGCAAACGAAAGCGATCGAGCTGTGTCAAATCTTTCGGAGTCGATCGCGATAATTGTGGCTTTGAGAGAATTGATCCAGACAATCAAACATCGTCTGGATCAATTCCCATTGCCCGCAGACGCTCCGCTAAACGTTGTGCCTTTGATTCAGCTCCATCCGCTCGTAAGCACTCCGTCTCTGCCCGTTGCCGTTCCGCCTCTGCTCGATGTTGTTCCGTGTCTGCTCGTTCCGCGCCTGTCGAAATCACTTGTCCGCTTCGATCGCACCAACGCAACCACAGCCGCGTTAGGTCTTCCTCAAACTGCCCCGACCAAAGCGTCAGTCCCAATCCCACTTCTTCTAGCCAAACCGACTGTCCCGCCTCAGCCAGTCCTTGCTGTGGAGTCAACTCCGTATACCGACCCACTGAACTCGACCAAACCCGCAGCGACGCGCCGTTCATCTCATTCTCACCCTGAATCTGTCGCAACGGGTCAAACACCACATAGTAGGGAATGTGAATCTGAGCGTATAAGCCTTTTTTGGCGATCGTCTTCCCTTTCTGCTGTGACTTTCGACTGAGAGCGAGTTCGTCCCCTTCCGCATTAGAAACAATTTCGATACAAACTTCTGGCAGCTTGCCAAACTCCCACGCAAAATAGGAGCGATTTTGTTTTTGGGAAAAGTCGTCCGCGCACTGTACTCCTAAGCTGAGCATCATATCGGGAACGATCGGATCACCCTTGAGTTTGTAGAAGAGTCCAACGTTTGCAGCCGCGAGAAATGGCGACGGTAATACTTTGGAACTGTAGAGGGGTTCGACCAGTAGCCGTTGCTGCTTTTCAGATTGGATATTGTCTACAGGCGTATCATCCTCGATCGTCAAATGGCTAATGTCTAGCTCAGTGACGATTTCTTCTGTATTGAGAAGTTGCTGAGTCATGGGCCGTAACCAAGGTTCGATAATTCATTATCATTGAAACCTTCTCTGTCGTACATCACCGCCAAAGAATTTCCAAACTTCTTCGCGTTCCCTGGAACTTCTTGCGAGTAAAATAATTCAGATTATTTGTACCTCTCTCGTGTGCTAGTTTTCGGAATGTCACACCGCCTTATGATGATGAACCGTGATTTCTCTTCTCTCTCTCGTTGGCTCGTCAAACGCTCGATCGCGTTAGGCGCAATTTCCTCGATCGCGGTTTTGGCAGGTTGGACACCTGACTTTTCCGCTCCTACGATCGCCCAAGCCTTCGATTCTTCTGCATCGGCTCAAGAACCTGCGTTTACTCGCTATGTCCGCTCTGCTGTTGCTCTAGAACAACGTCGCCAAGCGCTCCAAGGTCAACTTCAACAAGTCACTGGCGGCAATGTCCCTAGCGGCGTTTGTCAAAACATCAATCAAGTAAATGAAGGCGCACGCGGGCAAGTGCGCGGCTTGTGTCAGCAGTTTCGTCAAAGCTTTTATCAAATCCTGGCGGATCAAAAACCCGCACTGACGCTAGAAGAATTTAACTCCTTCCAGAGTCAAGTCGGCAGCCGTCAAATGTGCGACCGCGTTGCCCAAGAAGCGCGTCGTCTTCAACTCGGTGACATTAGCTGCAAGGATGCAAAGTAAAAAAATCTTTGCGTAAAACATCCGGTAACATCTGAAACACAGTGGGAAAGCTCAAACAGTCTTCTCACTGTGTTTTAGTTTGCGATGAGGTCAGCTTCTAATCAGCGGGGAAGCTGATAACGGCGATTTGAGCAAAGATGCAGATGAGAAGAGTCTTAGACCAAACTAACTCACGCTGCAATCTGTGCCTTCGATCGCCGTTGTTCCATTAGAACTAATCAATTTAGAACTAATCAATATTGATCGAAGTCGGAGCTGAACCGCTTGGAGGAGTATAGCTAGTCACTGAAGCTTTGCGATAGTCAGCATAGAGTTGATCGCGCCAGTTAAAGAACGGATCGAAGATGCTCACATCTGCAATGCCCACAACACCCTTGCCCTTAAGTGATTCTGGAATGTCCAAGTAACCCCCTGTCGGGAATTTAACATACATCGACAATCCCGCGATCGCAAAATCTGCCAAAGTGGGCGAATCACCAACGAGATAAGGCTGATCCATCAAAATAAATGAAAGTGCAGTTAAGCTTCGTTTCAAAGCATCCGTTGCTTCTTTCACCGCATCGGGTCCCATGCCCATACCAGACCCTAACACGCCGAGAAAATCACCCGGAATTGCACCGACTAAGTTCTTCAAAATATCGGGCGTTGAAGAAGGTAAAACGGCTGTGCGGAAGCTCTGGTTTTGTGAAATTGAGCCGATCAGACCTTTTCGAGCATTCAGCCCTAGTGATTCATCCGCCCATTGTTCCAATAGTAAAACCTGTCCTTTCTGCTTTGGATCAGAAGGGATGATTGGCTTTTCGGGATATTTACGATCGAGATATTCCGCGATCGCCGTTGAGTCTGCAATGATCTCGCTGCCATCTTTTAGCACCGGAACTTTTCGCTGTCCTGACAGTTGGAAGAGTTCAATCTGTCCAATTCCAGGTGTCACTTCGATTTTGCGATACGGCAGTCCTTTGTAGTCCAGAATTAATCGCACCTTTTCTACATAGTGCGACATCTCAAATTGATATAACTCAAGCATAAGAATCTCCTAAGAAAGCAGCGCAATCTAATCACCCTCTAACATAAAACTAAAAACTCAGAACGAACATACAGCCTGCGTAGGGATATCCGTATTTATGCCATTTGAGCTTGGCGCATTCTGCTTAAAAAGGTGTTTAAGCGATCGCTTTTCGGTTGGGTCAATACTTCCCGCGCTGCCCCTTCTTCGACGACACGACCTTGATCGAGAAACATCACCCGATTTGCTACTTCCCGCGCAAACTGAATCTCATGGGTGACAACAACCATTGTCATTCCGCGTTCTGCTAATCGGTGCATCACCGTTAACACTTCACCGACTAGCTCTGGATCTAGTGCGCTGGTTGGTTCATCAAACAGCATCGCTTGGGGTTCCATACAGAGGCTTCTCGCGATTGCGACTCGCTGCCGTTGTCCACCCGAAAGCTGTTCAGGATAGACATCTACCTTATCGCCTAGTCCTACTTCTTGCAGATAGTACCGTGCCCGTTCTGCGCTCTCTTTGCGGGAAATCTTGAGAACTTGCTGTGGCGCTAAAGTGAGATTGTCTAAAACACTAAGGTGAGGAAAGAGATTGAACTGTTGAAACACCATGCCGATTCGCGATCTCACTTGTTTAAGTTCATGATTTGTGAGGTTCGATCGTGAAATTTCTAAGCTATCGATCATGATTTGTCCGCGATCGATGACTTCTAATCGATTCAAACAGCGCAGTAATGTACTTTTTCCACAGCCAGAAGAGCCAATAATCGAAAGCACTTCACCCGCAGCAACATAGCCGCTAATACCCTTCAAGACTTGCAGCGAACCGAAACTCTTTTCAACTTGATCAAACTGAATCGCATATTTCATGAAATCTAAAATATCCGCGTTTCGCGATCGAGACATGACACTCCAGACAGAGTTGCAACGATCGGAACTCATCCATTAATAAGAGATTATTAAAACTGAAACTTATGGTTAAGCTCAATTGGCGATCGATTTGGCTGGCTTTGTTTTGTACGGTGTTAATTGTTCTAAATCCTGTCCGGGTGCTGAGCCAATCGACGCTTACTGTTGCAGTCGAACCTGTGTATGCTCCGTTTGAATTTCGCAGTCAGTCGGGAGAAGTTCAAGGATTCGATATCGATATCATTCGCGAGATTGGTAAATCAGCGGGCTTTGGTGTGAAACTTCAAAGCATTACGTTCGATGGCATCATTCCAGCGCTGCAAGCGGGAACGGTTGATGCGGCAGTCGGAGCGATTACGATCACCCCTGCACGATCGCAAGTCGTTTCTTTTTCTCGCCCCTATTTCAAAGCAGGTCTTGCGATCGCAACTCGTGCTGATACACAGAACATTAATGCGCTAGAAGATTTGAGCGGGAAATCGATCGCGGTTCAGATCGGAACGACAGGCGCACAAGCAGCACAGAAGATTCCCGATGCTCAGATTCGCACGTTTGATGCAGCAGTGCTTGCACTCCAAGAATTGAGCAATGGCAATGTTGTTGCAGTGGTTCATGATGCTCCGATTTTGCAATATGCTCTGAAAACTGGAGGGTTAAAGAATCTTCGAGTGAGCAATCAACTTCTAACTTCTGAGTACTACGGCATTCCCACCCCGAAAGACTCACCGAACCTAGCACGCATCAATCAAGGACTCGGCACAATTCTCAACAATGGAACCTATGCTCAAATCTATCGAAAATGGTTCAATGTCGATCCACCCGAACTACCCGAAGCGGCTCCAATCACCGAGCAAGAAGCTCGATCGAGTTGGCTAACTGTCATTCAAAATGCGCTCCCAGCCCTACTGGCTGGAGCTTTAATTACAATCCAGCTTGCAGCCATCTCAGTCGTCATTGGATTAGCTCTTGGATCACTGGTCGGCATTGTTCGACTGTCAAAAACACCTCTTCTTCGCTGGCTTGCGAGAGCTTACATTGACTTCTTTCGAGGAACACCGCTACTCGTTCAGATCTTCATGATCTACTTCGGAATTCCAGCCATCATCAAAGAACTCGGACTCGAATTCACCTTCGATCGCTTTGTTGCCGCAGTCGTTGCCCTCAGTCTCAATAGTGCGGCTTACATTGCAGAAATTGTGCGAGCGGGGATTTCTTCGATCGAAGTTGGACAGACCGAAGCCGCTGAATCTCTCGGCTTAGACTCCAGGCAAACTTTACGACACATTATCTTTCCGCAAGCCTTCCGCCGAATGCTCCCGCCGCTCGGCAACGAATTCATCACACTGCTCAAGGATACTAGCTTAGTTGCGGTGATCGGATTTGAAGAACTATTCCGACGCGGACAGCTAATCGTCGCCGCGAACTATCGCCCGTTTGAACTGTATGCGATCGTTGCTTTAATTTATCTCGCTTTGACGCTGCTTTCGTCTCAAGGCTTTAGTTACTTAGAGCGACGCATGAACCCGACTCAGCAGAAACGAACGGTGAAAAAGCGCGATCGAGCATTAGCACAGCGATAGATCCGATTGCATCAATCTGATGCTCCAGGCTTGCAATCGATAAAACTAAGTGCATCTGGATCAAGCGAAGCTGCGATCACTGACTCCAAAACCGCCTCAATCGGATACTCGATAATCGGATACTCGATCGCCGCCGCCCGTGAATAAAATGCCTCTCGAATATGGCGAGGCAGCTTCTCCAAAAAAGCGCGGGCGGTCTCTGCATCAAGATGATGAATTTGCTCCGTTACTTGCATCATGAATCCCTCATCGGAATTTTCACATTAAACAAAGATTCGGCTTCTGTCAAAAACTCGCCGCCTTTGAATTTCGGCTCACGCGAAGAGTATCCGTTCTTCTAAAATTCGTTCCACTCTGTAAACTAAAGAAGACGATCGTTGGAGTCAGGATATGGTGCGATTGCGGATTTGGCAATGGATTGTGTTGGCACTCCCGATCGCGCTTGTGGTCGGCTTCTTATTGTTCGCAGCAGGCTTGCAAATTCACGAATGGCGCATTAACTGGATTTGGGCGATCGTGGGTCTTGTGTTCGTCGGTTGGCGATGGCTATTGGTCAAATGGACACAACCTGCATTAAAACAAGTTGAAGCGATCGTTACAGAACTCTCAGAAGAAGCTACAGAGCGAACCAACTCATCCGTTAGCGAAATTACTCGAACCGTTGAAGCTGAAGTTCAGAAAATCTTAGTTGAAGCACAATCTGATCCGCCACTCTGGGAAGACTGGAATACATTTTGGCAGCGATGCTTAAGTATGATTCGCGCGATCTCATCAGTGTACTATCCTCAAGCTCAGAAGCCATTGCTAAACATCTATGTTCCCCAAGCTTATTCACTGTTGCGTGGAACAGTCGATGACTTAGATCAATGGATGCGGCAACTCTCCCCGGTTCTCAACCAAGTTACAGTCGGGCAAGCAGTTCAAGCGTATGAAATTTATCAAAAACTCGAACCTTCTGCCCGTAAAATCTGGAAGGCTTTGAGTTGGGCGCAATGGTTACTCAATCCCGCCGTTGCTGTCACGAGAACAGTGACTCAGCGTAGTGGCAGTCAAGCAACACAGGAACTACTCGGTAATCTGAGTCAGCTTTTACGAGAAGCCGCGCTGCGAAACTTAGCTCGACAAGCGATCGCGCTTTACAGTGGCACAACTCCACCTGCTTTAACGACGATCGAGCCTGCTACACCCAAATTTCAAACATTGCGGGAGATTATTGCTCAAGCAAGTCCGGCAGATGTAGTTGAACAAAAGCCTGTTAGTTTATTGTTAGTCGGTCGCACAGGAGCCGGAAAAAGTAGTGTGATCAATACTTTGTTTGTAGCAGCACAAGCTCAAGTGGATGCACTACCTTCGACTGATCGCATTCAGGACTATCGTTGGCAAACCGAAACCGGAGAAACGCTTACCCTTTGGGACACTCCTGGATATGAACAGGTAGGACATCCCGAATTGCGCGATCGAGTCTTGGAATATGCAGCAAACACCGATTTAGTTCTAATGGTGACACCTGCACTTGATCCAGCATTACAGATGGATTTGGACTTTTTGAATGAACTACAATCGCTCTCTTTACCGACGATCGCGATTGTGACTCAAGTTGATCGCTTACGTCCGATCCGCGAATGGAATCCGCCCTACAACTGGCAATTTGGCAATCGACCGAAAGAAGTTTCGATTCGCGAAGCCGTCGCCTATCGTCAGGAAGTATTAGGGCAAGTTAGCTCATTCGTATTGCCGCTCGTGACTGCTGGGGACAATCGCCAAGCTTGGGGAATGGATACACTCTCGATGTCGATTCTGAACACGATCGATCCTGCCAAACAAGCGCGTCTAGCTCGATTTATGCGAGACATTGACACACGAACCACAACCGCCGCAAAAATCATCGATCGCTATACTTTTCAAATGGCAACGACTCAAGGACTAACTACCTTTCTAAAAAGTCCAATTCTGCGGTTTATTTCCACGATCTCAACAGGTTCACCCACACTCGCGTTTCTCTTAGCAGAACAGATTCCGATCGAACAACTTCCGATCGTCATTGGTAAGCTGCAAATGGCATATGATCTCTACACTTTGCTTCAGCCCAAAACACCACTTGATTTAAAATCGCTCTGGAACTTGCTGATTGATAACGCATCAACTCCCGATCGCGTCGCTTGGGCATTTGGTCACGCTCTGACAGAATACTGGACACAGAACTTATCGATCGAGCAACTCGAAACCCGCTATCACTACTATCTAAATCAATCTCGCTAAAGTGCCACCGCAACGATGCAAAATCGAAGCCTGCTCTATTCTAATTCGTATGTTTTTAGCGCGACTAAAGCATTAAATTGAACGGTTTCAAATAACCAAAAATTAATCTAGTTTTAAATTCAAGTTAACCTGCACGATCGCCAGTTTGTTTATTGTATTGAAGGGTTTGGTTTGTCAGCCGACCGCTCCAAAATAAATTGCTGATCCAAGCCGCTGTTACTTGGTTATGTATGCGATCGCCCGGATCACCCTTTACGTCTAACTTCGATCAAGCTTCTATTCTAGTAATCGACGATGAAGCCATCATTCTCGAATCTCTCACAACAGCCCTCACAGAAGAAGGATACCGAGTTTTGACCGCCCGTGATGGACGGCAAGGTCTTGAAATCATTCAAGCATTACAGCCCGAAAATGCCACAATCGATCTGATCGTTCTCGATCTGATGTTGCCGCGCTTGAGTGGAATTGATTTCTGTCGAGTCTTGCGCCAACAAGGAAGCACGATTCCAATTTTGATCCTGAGTGCGCGGGGGAGTGAAACGGATATTGTAGTAGGTCTAGAAGTGGGTGCAGATGACTATCTGACGAAGCCTTTTGGACTGAGAGAATTGATTGCACGCTGTCGGGCATTGTTGCGTCGTCGATCGCAAGAGCTACCCGAAGCACAACCGATTCTGCAATATCAAGATATCATTCTGTACTTACAAGAATATCGGGTGATGGTACGGGGCGCAGAAATTAATCTATCTCCGAAAGAGTTTTCGCTGCTGGAACTGTTTATAAACAATCCGCGCCGCGTTTTTTCCCGCGAACAGTTGTTAGAGCAAGTTTGGGGAATGAGCTATCTGGGCGATTCCAAAACGGTAGATGTGCATATCCGGTGGCTACGAGAGAAACTGGAGCGTGATCCCAGCGCACCGCAGTACATTATTACAGTTCGCGGATTTGGATATCGATTTGGTTAATGCTCGATCAATCTGTTCGCATAGAAATGGTCGAAGACCTAGCCTTAGAGTTACGGGATGTCTTGGGTCGGATTTTTTGTAGTGCGTTTGCAGACCCAAACATCATAAAATTCAGTGGTTGATTGTCGATCGTAGTGTTCTGCAAAGGTCTTTCTAAATTCATCACTAAACAATTTTTGAAGCGGCGGATAGTAACTATAAACCTGAAACGGTGGATTGCCTTTTGGAACTAACCAAATGTCAGTCTGACAAGTTCTCAAAGCATTGAGTGTGCTTTCTGGTGTATTGTTCAATCCTGAAGCTTGCATCTCCATTAACGAAGCAGAATCGAGCAAGTAAGGATTACCAGCAAACACTAACTGAGGGCGATAGGTTGAAAGTTGGTAACTGACTGCGCCATATCCCATACCGATGGTGCGATTTGGATTCGCTAACATGACACGATCGAGATCTGCGATCGCGTCATGTCCCGGTGCTGTGATCATGCGATCGATAAATTTCGCTTCTGTTGAGTACACTGCTAAACAGATTGAGAGTGTGAATGCGATCGCGGCGCTTAAGCGAAGGGAGGTGAGAAAATTCATCGATCGACGGTTTTCTCGCTGCGTTTCGGGGGACTTCTGCCCCCTAAATCCCCCATGAATGGGGGACTTTGAATCAGAGAGGTGGAATAGCTCGATCGCGAGATACACCAACAGCGGCACAAACGGCAGCATATTGTTCTCTAATGCGCCACGGGTTGAGCTAATCACTGCGTTTACAACAACGCCAAGAATTAGCGTAATACAATAGAGCGAGTGTTTCGGCAACCATCGCTTGAACGAATCGAAATGAGTAGAGAGAGATTGTAAAAGCGCGATCGCAACAGGCATGGCTACAAATCCCGTCCATAGGAGATTTTTTGGAATCTGTTCGGACTTAATTCCTTTGAGTCGAACTTGCTGTAACCACGTCCAATAGTTCGTGAATGAGATTTGCGGAAAGATTAAATAAGGTAATGCCGAAACGAATAGAGCAATAACCGATGAAATTAATACAGAACCTAATCTAAATCGATAAAGTAGTAAAACATAAATCGGAATGAAGTGTAGAAAAGCGGTGATCTTCAAATTGGTGCTGATACCAAGTGCGATCGCGCTTCCAAATACTGCAATCGATCGCGTTCCTCGCACTACCCAGAACAATCCAAGCACTGTAAAAAATAGCAGCAAAGCATCCGGTCTTACCCAAAACGAAGAAGCAAGCAGTCCAGAAGCGGACGTTTGAGCGAGAAAACAAAGAGAGACAATCGCGCTTCCAAAGATTGCAGCTTTCCAGCCTAAACGATACCGAATCAGCAAAAAGATCAGCGTCAAACTCGAAAGCCCCGCCAAACTTCCCGCAACCTTTGCCGAAAAAATGCTCGGTCTGAGCAGACTCAAAAATCCGCTCTGAATCACATAGGAAAGCGCACCGTAGTTGTTGATATATCTTTCTGCTGCGCCCAACTCTGGATACAGGACTTGACCTTGATGAAACAGCCAGGAAACGCTTGTGACATTCGCCTCAGCCGGATCAGCAAAATCTGCCCAGGTTGGGTAAAGAATCACTAAACCAACGTAATTTAGAACGATTATTCCTGCGAGTAGAAGCAGAATAGGTTTGGTGATTTGAGCAATCGTATTCCGAAATCTGAAAATTACGAATGCTGGCACTAATCCAATCAAGAACAGCGCAAAAAAACCTTGAAAGATTAATTCAATCTCTAATCTTTTACTGCTCGAAATTGCATCAATTATCGTTTCTAGCGCTTGCATCGGTGCAACTTCCAGCAGATAGATCACAGTGATCAAAGCATGATTTGGGTTCGATCGAGCTACAAATCTAGCGGCGCGTTTCGATGCCAAGATCCTCGCCCCCTAAATCCCTCAGAATGGGGGACTTTGAGCAGAAAGAATTCCCAGAACTCCAAGAAATTTCTCCGTTTCAGAGTCCCCCATTCTGAGGGATTTAGGGGGCAGAAGCCGCCCGAAACGCAGCAACAAAAACTTGTGCATACACATTAGCTTTCTAATCCGGGGCAGAATCGCAAACAAGCTTTCTCCGCGACTCTATCCACAACCAATCCCCTAACCGTAAGTCATCACCTGAATCACCGATCCCTCTTTCGGCAAATCCGCCTTACTCAACGACAGCGAATTTCCACCTTTCCGCACAGGTGTCCCACTCATCACACTCAGAAACGCATCCAGCCCACCAATATCACATTCCCCTTTCGCCGCAGCGGTTCGATAATATATCGGCACCACAATCTTCGCGTTCAGCACTTGCAGCGCTTGCTTTGCCTCCTGCGGATTGTAAGCCTTCACCCCCCCGCCCACCGGGAGAAACACCACATCCGGCGAACCAATCAAAATCTTCTGCTCCAGCGTGATTGGCGCAGCCGTCCCGCCCAAATGCACCAAATTCAATCCACCCTGCGACCAACGCCAAGCAATATTGCGACCAAACCGTTTTCCACCAATGCGATCGTGATCCGTCGCCACGCCCTGAATCTTCAGCCCGCGCACGTTATACGCGCCCGCCTCAAACAGCAGCTTCGGATCTCCAGTCACCACATTCACCGCACCCTCATCTAAAAGCTGACTGCTAATCATCACCAAATCGGTCGCCACATTCGGCGCACGGTAGCCCGCTGTACAGCCTTGACTGCGAAACGGATTGACCAAAATTCGCTGCCCGCTCCCGGTGAATAGAAAGCACATGTGACCGAGATATCGCACCGAAAGACCTCCAGACTGCGCCTGTGCCTTCGTTGCAATAGCGCTCGTGACCAATCCCGCGCCCGCATACTGAATAAACTGCCTGCGTTTCATACTTCCTCACACCAGGGTTTGACTTACTGACCTTGAATCGATCTCAAAAAGTTCCGCAACAACTGCTTTCCAGAGTCCGTTAGCACGCTTTCTGGATGAAACTGCACCCCTTGAATGTGCGGATACTGCCGATGTCGAACGCCCATGATCGTTTGATCCTCGACCCACGCCGTAATCTCTAGAACTGCCGGACAACTTTCTCGATCGATCACCAGACTATGATACCGAGTCGCGGTCATCGGATTGTCGAGTCCCTCAAAGACTCCCACATTCGTATGCTTCACGGGTGAAGTTTTCCCGTGCATTAACTCCGGCGCTGAAACAATATCGCCGCCAAACACTTGCCCAATACTCTGATGTCCGAGACATACGCCCAAAATCGGGGTCGTTTCTCCCATCTGCCGAATCAATTCCATCGAAATTCCAGCATCTTCGGGTCGTCCCGGCCCTGGCGAAATCACGATCGCATCCGGATTCAGGTGCCGAACTTGGTCAAGCGAAATCTGATCGTTGCGAAACACCTGAACATCTGCCGCGATCGCAAATTCTGCACCGAGTTCGCCCAAATACTGAACCAGGTTGTAAGTAAAGCTGTCGTAGTTATCAATCACTAAAATCATGAAAAAGCGCCTTGAATCCGCTTTCCCAGTGTCTCAGAGAATCACTTGCAGCACCAGCCAAAGTTTCGGAAACAAAATGCAGCCCGCCACGAGAACTGCCGCGATCGCTGCAACCAAAACCGCCGCTGCCGCGCAGTCCTTCGCCACTTTCGCCAATTCGTGATACGTCTGCTTCACTGTCAAATCGACCACCGACTCGATCGCGGTATTCAACAATTCCATCGCCAAAACTAATCCGATCGTCAATCCGATCACCGCGAGTTCGACCACGGTTGCTTTTAAAAGAAGCCCTAAGCCGATCGCGATCGATCCCAAGCACACATGAATTCTAAAATTTCGCTGCGTCAGGAAAGCATAGCTCACGCCCATCCAGGCATAGCGAAAACTGGTCAGCAGCGTCGGAGCCACTTGCCAAGCGAGATCCCGTTCCGGTTTGACGAGCGGAACAACCTTTGATCGCTTGGGGGACTGGGTGGGGAGTTCTTGAGACATACGCAAACCAGGTGAACAGCCAATAAAGATACTTTATGAGTACCCCCAAGGCGCGACTATCGCATCAGATGACAAAACACAGTATTGCAACAATGTTAGGAAAGGTAAAGCGCAACTTTAGAAAATAAAAGTTAAGACTGTAAACTTGAGCGTTTTCTCGATCAGAGCGTCTTTAAGATTACAATTCCAACCTGTTCTAGCGTTTTGCTTCCAATCCAACTGCGTGAAGTAGGATCTGCTGCTGATCTAACATTCGCAACAAACTCGCATCATCGGGATGATCCCAGCCCAATAGATGAAGGAGTCCGTGGGCAGCGAGCCAAGCGAGTTCCGTCTCTAAATTGTGGGGCGGGGCTTGTCGATCGGCGGTTTCGACCGAGATGACAATATCCCCTAGATACAGCGGTTCAGCTTCTAATTCATCAATCTGCGGATAGTCTACCTCTAACGATGCGAATGCTAATACGTCGGTTGGCTGATCTTTGAAGCGATAATTTTGATTGAGCGACTGAATTTCTCGATCGTCGGTTAATCGCAAACTCAGTTCATACTGTTCGTGCGGGTGTAACGGTTGCTCATCCTGCATCGGGTTGATCAACTCTAGCCACTTGCTAAACCAAATCTCCCAGGTTTCCGGCTGAATTGGCTGTTCCTGATGAAAGCAATCTTGAACGCTAACTTCAATCTGCATTATCGGGTTAAGTACGAAAGAACAACTAATGTACCGAGAAGCCCGATCGTGGTCAGGGCAAAGTGATAAATCGATTTTCCGCGTTTTCGCACCATGTTCCGCATTGCCAGCTTGACGTAGCTCGGCTTCGGTTCTTGGGGCGTTTCGGTGATTTGAGTTTCAGGCGAATCGCTCATAATTTGGGGAAAGTTAGGGCAATTCCACTGTAACAAGTTAAGCGCCTCTGCTCTCTGTTTGCTACTCTATTAGTCATTCTTTTTATGCGCTGCTCATGCCTCGTTTGACGACTACCCTCGAAGCGATTCTTTATCTCAAAGCGCAACCGTTGACGATCGCGCAATTGTCGGAATTGGCGGGATGCGATCGTCGAACGATCGAGGAAGCGCTGATGGAACTGATGTCAGAGTATGCACATCGTGACGGTGCTTTAGAGATTGCCGAAACAGATTCGGGCTATAGTTTGCAATTGAGAGCGACGTATCAGAATTTGATTAATGCGCTGATTCCAGCCGATTTGGGAGTTGGAGCGTTGAGGACGTTGGCGGTAGTGGCGCTAAAAGGCCCGATTAGCCAAACGGAACTGGTGGAGATTCGCGGCTCTGGCGTGTATCAGCACGTGCCGGAATTGGTGGAGATGGGCTTTGTGCGAAAACGGAAAAATTCCGATGGTCGATCGTTGTTAGTGCAGGTGACGGATAAGTTTCATCAGTATTTTCAGATCAATCAAAATGTGGGGCAGTTGATTCAGAAGAAATCTCAGCCTGTGCCGGAGGAACTGCCAGAAGAACCCGTTTTGACGTAGATTTGACGAGTCTTTTCGCTTCGTTTTAGATCAACTCAAGAAACTAAAATGATCGAAATTCTGGCAACTTCTTAGTAACCACGATCGTAGTTTCTTTTCTCCGAGCGATCATTTCTTTCTTAGAAAGGATCACTCCGCTTTAAAGAAGAAAAAATTTGTTCTGAGAAAGAAGTATTTCAATTTAAAAAAGAAACGTCCCTACCCGAGGATAGAAACGCGATCGAAATCATTCAAACTTTCTAAGCCTGATCCTAAAATCCTATTCCTCATCCCGAATTCGTGTTTTGCGCTGCATAATCTCCTTAACTACCAGCGTCACGACTGCTAACAGCGCCAACAACACCGCAGCCGAATAAGCCGATTCCGTCGCGTACTGCTTGTATTCTTCTTCCACAAACAGCGGCAAACTCTGCGTTTTTCCCGCCAGGTTCCCCGATACGACCGAAACCGCACCGAACTCGCCCATCGCTCTTGCATTCGTCAAAATCAACCCGTAGAGCAATCCCCAGCGAATACTCGGAAGCGTCACCCGCCAAAATGTTTGCCAGCTATTTGCCCCCAGCGTACTTGCCGCTTCTTCTTGCTCTGGACCAATCTCATCCAGCACCGGAATCACTTCCCGCGCTACAAATGGCAGGCTCACAAACATCGTTGCCAACACCATTCCTGGAAACGCAAAAATAATCTTGATATCTGCGGATTGCAAAGCAGGTCCAAACCAACCATTGCGCCCGTACAGTAACACCAACATCAATCCAGCAACGACAGGCGAGATGGCAAACGGTAAATCGATGATGCTTAACAGTAAAGCGCGACCGCGAAACTGTCTACGCGCTAACGCCCAAGCTGCACATAGTCCAAACACAGTATTGAGCGGAACTGAGATTGCAGCAAGCGCGATCGTCAATTTCACCGCTGTAATAAAGTTCGGCTGCTGCAAATTCGCGAGAAACGGGCCCACTCCCTTCCTAAATGCCTGGTAAAAGACATTGATCGCGGGAATGTAAATGACCAACGCGAGAAACCCGATCGAGATCGTAATCAAAACGACCGGAACCCACTCGATTTTCTTTGCCGCTCGCTTAGACCGGGGCAATTCAACGATCGTACTCATGAGCTAATGTCCTACTCGTCGGTTTGAAGAACTGGTATCGTAGCGCCGACCCCAAGCTTGCAATAGATTCAAGCCCAAGAGCATCACTAGCGAGATCAATAGCAATACAACTCCGATTACCGTTGCGCCTGCATAGTCGTATTGTTCTAAACGTTGAAAAATCAATACGGGTGCAATCAAATCCTTAAATGGTGTATTTGAAGCAATGATCACAGTTGAGCCATACTCACCGACTGCACGTGAGAATCCCAATGCAACACCTGTGAGAATCGCAGGTAGCAACGGTGGCAAAATCACGTGACGAAACGTTTCCCACTCTGATGCGCCCAAGCTCCAAGCTGCTTCCTCGATTTCTTTTTCCATCTCCGCTAACACAGGCTGAACAGTGCGGATCACAAACGGCAACGAGATAAAGATCATCGCAATCCCAACACCCAATCGCGTGAATGCAATTTTGATTCCGAATGGTGCAAACAGCGATCCGATCCACCCGTTTTCGCTGTAAACCGTTGCTAGAGTCAATCCTGCAACCGAAGTCGGAAGCGCAAACGGCAAGTCAACCGAAGCATCAACAAACCGCTTTAAGGGAAAGTCATATCGCACTAACACCCAAGCGATCAAAGTGCCGAACACACCATTGATCAGCGCTGCGACCAGCGAAGTTGTAAAGGTAATATCATATGTCGCAAGCGCGATCGGACTTGTGGCAATGCTCCAAAATTTCGCAAATCCAACCGTCGATGCTTTTAATAACATCGCGGCAACAGGCACAAACAGCATGATGGTGAGATACCCCATCATGATCCGCCATGTCCAAGGAGCCTGAACAATCGATCGAACTAACACTTTCCAAATTGGGACTTTCTCAGAGTCCGCCGGACTGGAAGCAACCATCATCAATTACTCCAAATGAAATTCCGCGATCGCGCTTTGAACTGCGATCGCGGATCAACTATCCACTCTACTACTGTTTGGAAGCCGCTAGCGTTTGATCAAACTCGCCGCCATCTTCAAAGAATTTCTTCTGCACTTCATCCCAGCCACCGAAGTCTTTGATCGATGCTAATGTCTTCACTTCTGGTAGTTTTGCCGTATCCGCTTTGGTTGCCGCACTCGCATCCAGCGGACGATACCCAAGCTTGAGAAATTCCGCCTGTGCTTCTGGCGTAAATAGATACTTCACAAACGCTTCTGCAACTTCGCGCGTGCCATGTTTATCGACATTTTGATCGACCACTGCGACGGGAGTATCAATTGAGATATTCACATCCGGCGCAACATAATCGAGCTTTTCGCCTTTTTGCTTTGCTAAGATCACTTCGTTTTCGTAGTTGATCAGCGCATCTCCTTGACCTTGTTTCGCAAAGGCATCGGTCGCCTCACGCGCATCTTTTGCTAAGACTGCAACATTCTTGTATGCCTTCGCGACAAACTCTCTCGCTTTCGCTTCATCGTTGTTGTTGCGCTTGAGGGCATCATTCCACAACACCAGATAATTCCATCGCGCCCCGCCCGAAGTCTTCGGATCAGCCGTAACCCACTTCACATCGTCACGAGTCAAATCTTGAAAGGTTTTAATGTTCTTTGGATTTCCAGGACGAACCACGATCGCGGCAACGGTTTTCGCCACGGTTCCATTGTTCGGAACTTTAGATGTCCAGTCTGGCTTCACCAGTCCAGCGTTCACCAGTTTTCCGGTATCGGCTGCCAGTGCCAAATGGGTAACATCTGCTTCCAAACCGTCAACGACTGCGCGAGTTTGAGAACCCGAACCGCCATAGCTTTGCCGAAAAGTAACGGTTTGACCTTTTTCTTTTTTCCACTGTTCAACGAACTTAGGAATAATTGCGTCATGCGCTGCTTTCGGAATCGCATAGGAAACGAGCGTCAATTCGACCTCTTTACTTTGATTAGAAACAGGGCTAGCGTTTCCTCCTGCCGTGGGGGTTGAAGCATTATCTCCACCACCACAAGCCGCGATCGCGAAACTCAAACTTGCCCCGATGACAAACAGCGAAATCGATTTCCGCATCGATCGCGCTGCCCAAAATGATTGGAATATTTGGGCAATTCTCGCCCACTGTCTATCGAATCGCCAACCCTTCATCGTGTTCTCCTTGCATTCTACGGTTTGTCACCGGTATTGCCGTATTTTCTTCGACTTATATCGTATCGAGGAATGTCAAAGATCGCAATAACATTCTCCGATTTCTTGAGTGACTTATGTGGGTTTCCGGCTCAATCCAGACAAACAGCGGCAACATATTCTGGGTGATAGATGTCAGATTGTGTTTCTATCTGTAGACTGGAAACGCACTGCAACTCTTCCACTGCCCCATGCTGACGCGTTTTTCTAAAGGTGCGATCGTAGTGTTAGCGCTCGTGGCCTTGGGTTCCTGTACTGCCCGAACTTCTGAAACGGTGAGTGAGCCTGAACCCCAAGCCGCGCAAGCTTCCACCCCAAGCCGCACGATTCGGACTGAAGTTCTCAATCCGCAACCGATTCGCGTAGATCTCGCGCAACTCCCGCAGCCCAACGCCACAGAAAGCGCCTCAAAACCCCCCGATGTCGTGCCGATTCCTGACGATCCAGTCCTGCGGGTTCCGGCAGGATTTACCGTCAACGTCTTTGCGGAAGGACTCGATCGACCGCGTTGGCTTGCCTTGACTCCAAACGGCAATGTTCTTGTCACTGAAACCAGCCAGAATCGCATTACGCTATTGCAGCCAAAAGATGGGGTTGCGACTAATCGTCGCCCGTTTGCCACAGCGGAGAATGGACTAAATCTACCGTTTGGCATGACGTTTGCGGGCGATTCGTTTTTTGTGGGCAACACCGATGCAGTCTTGCGGTTTCCTTACACGAACGATCGCATTTCAGGACGGGGTGAAAAAATTACCGAACTTCCAGGACAAGGCTACAACCAGCATTGGACAAGAAATGTAGTCGCGTCGCCAGATGGACAAAAGCTTTATGTTTCAGTGGGATCGCGCTCGAATGCCGATGAAGAACCTTTGCCGCGTGCTTCGGTTCAAGTGATGAATTTAGACGGCAGCGATCGACAAACGTTTGCCTCTGGATTGAGAAATCCGGTCGGACTTGATTTTAATCCCGCAACGGGCGCACTTTTCGCAACGGTGAATGAACGCGATCAGATTGGAGATGGCTTAGTCCCGGACTATCTGACTCAAGTGAACGCAGGCGAATTTTACGGCTGGCCCTACACCTATCTCGCACCCGATCGACTCGATCCCCGACATCTCAAAGCTGATGGAAAAAGCACCCGTCCCGATCTCGCTGCCAAAACGCGTACCCCAGATGTTTTATTTGAAGCGCATTCTGCGGCATTAGGATTGCGGTTTTACACGGGGAATACGTTTCCGGAAAAATACCGCAATGGTGCATTTGTGGCATTCCGGGGATCATGGAATCGCTCACAGGGAACTGGATATAAGATCGTATTCGTGCCGTTTAGTGATGGTCGCCCTCAAGGGCAGTACGAAGATTTTCTCACCGGATTTCTGCTCGATCCCAAAGTTCCCACGACTTGGGGAAGACCTGTTGCGCTTCTCGTTCTCAACGATGGCAGTCTTTTGTTTACCGACGAAGCCAACAATCGGATTTATCGCGTGCAGTATGCTGCAAAATGATCGGCATTGCTGCACGAGGAATCGCATATCATGGATTTTCTCAAACAAATCGGTTTAGCATTGCTGGGCGGATGGATTATTGGGATCGCGTTCGGCTGGCTAAAACTTCCTGCTCCGGTTCCACCTTTTCTTGGGTTAGTCGGAGCAACAGGCGTTTTGATCGGCGGATACTGCTACGAACTGCTCATGCGATTCTTCACTCGTTCATAACGATCGCTCGTTCCCCTGAGATACTAGATAAAGTGAAGTTGAGGAGATCACCTTTTGAGTAATGCTAGTCAACCAGGAAAACCTCCACAAGAAGATCCGCCTTCATTTGACGATATTCCGATCGCAGTCCGCGAAACAGTCGTCGAATCCAAGCCGAAAGCTCGATCACTGACTTGGCTTTTGTGGCTGGGTGGATTGATTACGATCGCGCTGGTTTCGGGTGGTAGTTGGTTCGCGTATCAAGCTTCACAAGTTCGCACTGGAGTCACTGCTTCTCCTTCTCCTTCTCCTTCTCCGATCGCGTCGGTCAGTCCCTCACCCACTGATGATCGAGTTTTGAATCATTTCGCGTATCCCGAAGCGCCACAGTCGGAACTTGAAGCGGTGAGCGCAGATGATGGAATTAAAATGCGATCGGTCGCTGCAAAATCGTTTCGAGAGATGGTCGCAGCAGCGAGTGCAGAAGGAGTGATTTTGAATCCGCTGTCAGCATTTCGATCAATTAGCGAACAGCAGCAAGTTTACTTCAACGTCAAAGCAGAACGAGCGCAAACCCTGGAGCAAAGAGCGCTAGTGAGCGCACCACCCGGATATAGCGAACATCACACCGGATATGCGATCGATATCGGAGATGGCAACGTTCCCGCGACGAATCTCAGCCCAGATTTTGAAAACACTCCTGCATTCAAATGGCTGAATGAGAACGCAACTAAGTTCAATTTCGAGATGTCATTTCCGCGAGGGAACAAACAAGGCGTAACTTACGAACCTTGGCACTGGCGATTTGTGGGAGATAAAGCAAGTTTAGAATTGTTCTATAAAGCGAGAGAGTTTCAGCAACAAGCGTCCCCTACTCCTTCACCATGAATCAAACTGCTTTCAATCTCGTTGCCATTGGTATCTTCGCAATGACACTTTCGACATTGCTTGGCCCATTGCTGAATATTCCTCCAGCGGTTCCCGCGATCGCAACTTTCAGCATTTTAGGATTCGCAACGCTCGATTCTTTCCAGTGGCAGGGAAAATTCGGCTCGATCGCGCTCGATTGGTTTGCGAGTTTTTCACCGGAACATCGCGATCGAGTGATTCGCCATGAAGCCGGACATTTTCTCACCGCTCAACAACTCGAAATTCCGGTCGTAAGCTATACGTTGAATGCTTGGGAAGCGTTTCGGCAAGGTCGATCGGGACAAGGCGGAGTGCAATTTGACACAGAAGAACTTGAAGCTGAATTAAAGCAGGGTAAGCTTTCCGCTCAATTAGTCGAGCGCTACTGTACGGTTTGGATGGCGGGAATCGCAGCGGAACAGTTAGCGTATGGCAACTCTGAAGGGGGAACTGACGATCGACAAAAGTTCCGCGAGACATTAGTAAAACTGGGAATTCCGGCATCGGAACTGCCTCAGCGCGAGAGACTCTCGATTCTCAGAGCAAAAGAGCTTTTGCAGAAACATGAATCCGCTTACGATGCGTTAGTGGTCGCATTGCAGGAAAAACAATCGATCGAACAGTGCTACAGTGCGATTCAGAGTGCCGGATAAACAAAGCTATGTGTCTTAGAATCGCGATCGTTGTGATTTGAGAGCAGAGCAATTTTACCAATAAGTAAACAGCAAGAATCCTAAATCAGATTGCGAGAAACTAACGGCTCAAATCAGCGGCGGCAGACGACTTTGGAATCAACACTAGATGTTCTCGCCCGTCCGCTTCATTGGGGTTGTTATGCTGCCGTGTTAATCTTCGCTAATCTCTACTAATTCTTCGCCAGAACCTAACAACTCCAGTGCATCCGCTAAAGTTGAGCTTAGAATCTCGCGTAACCGATCGTTCGATGTATTTCCACAGGTTAACCAAATAATTTGCGGCGGTGCTTCGAGACGCTCAACTAAATCCACAAAGTCGCTATCCTTAGTCATAAATATAACTCCTTAAGCTTTTGCAGCCTCAAAGATTTCGGGGTCTTCAGCATCCCTCAACCCAAGATCCCGTAGGGCTAATGCTGTAACTTTGAATGTGCTTGTAATCCAGATTGCGATTGCGGGTGACAAATGTGCGTCAATCCAGATTGTTGTCATGCGACTAATACAGGATGATTGAGTTTACGTGAAGCATAGGCAAGAGATGCCTTTAAATCATCCATTTCCAGATCTGGTAATTCCTCCAAAATTTGTTCAGCACTAAGTCCTGCTGCAAATAAATCTAAAACATCAGACACTCGAATTCTCATGCCACGAATGCAGGGACGACCACCACACTGTCTAGGGTTTACCGTGATTCGTTCAAGTAGATTTGATACCAAATTGAAGAAAGGGAGTGACAAATGAGATACTGAGTTCTACCGTGTGGAGAAAAACAGCAATGGTCGGTGTCACCCGGATCAAAATTGAAGAAACAGCATCAGAACTGGAAGCGCTGAT